>Ga0307305_10000229_pt1 | contig 18545 bp, 13 predicted proteins | sample ER_DNA_186_FD_194512 | JGI IMG/M metagenome (GOLD analysis project Ga0307305, IMG submission 194512) | Bulk soil microbial communities from the East River watershed near Crested Butte, Colorado, United States - ER_DNA_186 | ecosystem: Environmental > Terrestrial > Soil > Floodplain | place... | reverse complement strand
TCGGCAAACGTCATGATTCCCGCTGCCGACTATCGCAGTGCAATATAAACTCCTGCACACCTTCGACCACGCGCAACGCTGCATGGTTGCCGCGTAAATCCGGCATGAATCGATTAATCATTTGCTGAGATTGATGCCATCACTGCACCAGATTGGTGCGTCGCACAAATTTGATCCAAACAAGCGATTTGTTGCTCAATACCCGCAAACTGCAGAAGAAATATTCACAATGTTCAGGCAGTTTTTATTCGGATCGCGTGCGTCGCTTTGCGCATGCCTGCATTGCTAGGTCCGCGTGGCGCGCTAGAGTCCGTTTCATGTTCGAAGCTCGGTTTCAATCCTTCGACGATTCGAGCGAGCGAGCGCAAAGCGCGCCGCGCGTTGCCGAACTGCGCAGCGAACTCAAGCGCCACGGCCTCGACGGTTTTGTGGTGCCACGCGCCGACCGACAGCAAAATGAATATCTGCCGGCGAGCGAGGAACGGCTGGCTTGGCTGACGGGATTCACCGGCTCGGCAGGCGCGGCGGTGGTCCTGGCCGACGTTGCAGCGCTCTTCGTCGATGGGCGCTACACGGTTCAGGCCAACACGCAGGTCGATGGCAAGATTTTTTCCATCGAGCATGTTGTGGAACACCCACCCGAGCAGTGGCTCGAACAAAATCTGAGCAAGGGTGCGAGGCTTGGCTACGACCCCTGGCTTCACACCAGCGAGCAGGTGGAAAAACTGCGAAAGGCTTGCACGAGCGCCGGCGCGCAACTGGTTGCGGTCGACAGTAATCCGATTGATGCCCTGTGGCACGACCGCCCTGCTCCGCCTGCGGGCGCCGCAACTTTACGCGAGCTCAAACTCGCCGGCGAGGCTGCTCCTGACAAGCTCAAACGCGTGCGTACCGAGCTCAAGAAACTCCGTGCCGACGCGCTGCTCGTCTCCGATCCGCAAAATGTGGCTTGGGCTTTCAACATCCGCGGCGCCGACGTAACGCATACGCCACTGGCACTTGCCTTTGCCCTGATCCCGCAAGATGGACGACCCTCGCTTTACATTGACGGGGGCAAGCTCAACAATCATGTCCGTCACACGCTCGAAAAGTTCACCGATGTGCGTGCGCCGGACGATCTCGCGCGCGATCTCGGCAGGCTGAAGGACAAGACCATCAGGCTAGACCAGGCCAGCGCGTCAGAGGCTCTGACGCGGTTTCTTGCCGAAAATGGCGGCAAGCCGCAGCGGGGTGCCGATCCGATCGCCTTGTTGAAAGCGACGAAGAATCACGCCGAGATCGTCGGCAGCCGTGCGGCACACAAGCGCGATGGCGTGGCGATGGCGCGCTTTCTCGCCTGGTTCGACAAGGAAGCCCCCTCCGGCAAACTCACCGAAATCGACGCGGTGGCTGCGCTGGAAAGCTTCCGCCGCGACACCGGGGCGCTCAAGGACATCTCCTTTCCCACCATAGCCGGCGCCGGGCCGAACGGCGCGATTGTGCATTATCGGGTCACTCGCGCTTCAAACCGCCGCATCGGAAGGAACGAGATGTTCCTGATCGATTCCGGCGCGCAGTACGAAGACGGTACGACCGACATCACCCGAACCATCGTTGTCGGAGAGCCAAGCGAGGAGATGCGTGATCGCTTCACGCGCGTGCTGAAGGGCCATATTGCGATCGCAACCGCGATCTTTCCCGAGAACACCAGCGGCGCCCAGCTCGACCCGCTGGCGCGCACGGCGCTATGGCAGGCCGGGCTCGATTTCGACCATGGTACCGGACATGGAGTCGGCAGCTACCTGTCGGTGCACGAAGGTCCCGCGCGCATATCGAAACTGGGGACAGTCGCGCTTCGGCGCGGGATGATCCTATCGAACGAGCCCGGCTACTACAAAACAGCCGCCTACGGCATCCGCATTGAGAATTTGGTGCTGGTCATCGCCGCACCGGAGCCGGTCGGCGCTGAAAGGCCCCTCAATGCGTTCGAGACGCTGACGCTCGCTCCGATCGACCGGCGGTTGATCGAGGCGCGGATGCTAACGACGAAGGAGCGCGCCTGGCTCGGCAGTTATCACGCGCGCGTGCTCGAGATCATCGGGCCGCTGGTCGACAAACCGACGCGAACCTGGCTCGCCACGGCCACACGGCCTTTGTCCTCATAAGCCGGCTGTCAACCGCTCGCGAGTTTCAGCCATTCGTCTTCGGTCAACACCTTCACACCGAGTTTCTTCGCGTCCGCCAACTTCGAACCGGCGCCCGGCCCTGCGACAACATAGTCGGTCTTCTTCGAAACGGAGCCGGCGGCCTTTGCGCCCAGACGTTCGGCCTGCGCCTTGGCCTCTTCGCGCGTCATTTTTTCCAGCGCGCCGGTAAAGACCACCGTCTTGCCGGCAATGGCTGTGTCTTTCTTCGGCCTCTCCGCGTCGAGAATTTTCACCTCTTTGGTCAGCCGCTCGACAATGCCACGGTTGTGGCTTTCGCCGAAATAGGCGGCGACGGCATGGATCACCGTGTCGCCGATCTGATCGAGCGCATCCATCTCGGCAATGGTGTCCTCGTCGCCCTTGGCGACCTTCAGTCCGGCGTCATGGAAGGCTTCCCAGGAGCCGTAGCCGCGGGCGAGCGCCAGCGCAGTCGTTTCGCCAACCTGACGGATTCCCAGCGCATAGATGAACCGGTCAAGCGAGATTGTGCGCCGCGCCTCGATCGCGCTGAAGAGGTTGCGGACCGACGTTTCACCGAATCCGTCGAGTCCCAGCAGGTCACCCTTGTGCTTCTTCTCCAGTGTGAAGATGTCGGCGGGCTCCTTCACCCATCCTTTCTCGAAGAACAGTTCGATCTGTTTCTCGCCCAGGCCTTCGATATCAAATGCTCGGCGCGACACGAACAGCATCAGGTGCTGAACCTTCTGATACGGACAGGCAAATTCGCCGGTACAACGCGTGCGCGCGCCCTCCTCGCCGGTCGCGGTTTCCTCGCGCACGACGTCGGTGTGGAGGTAACACGGACATTTCTTCGGGAAATGATAGGGCTTTGCGTTCTTCGGACGCCTGTCGATGACGACGTCCACAACCTGCGGAATGACGTCGCCTGCGCGCTGAATGATAACGGTATCGCCGATGCGGATATCACGGCCGTCCCGCAAGGACTCGCCGTCACCGCCGATGCCCTTGATGTAGTCTTCATTGTGCAAGGTGACGTTCTGCACGATCACGCCGCCGACACCGACAGGATCGAGCTTGCCGACTGGCGTGAGCGCCCCGGTCCGGCCAACCTGCAGCTCGATATCTTTGAGCACGGTCATCGCGCGCTCGGCGGGGAATTTATGCGCGATCCCCCAGCGCGGCGTCCGCGAAACGAAACCAAGACGCTCCTGCCAGTCGACGCGGTCGACCTTGTAGACGACGCCGTCGATATCGTAGTCGAGTTCGGCCCGGCCTTCCTCGATCTCGCGATGGAAAGCAATGAGCTCGTCGGTCGAACGGCAGAGCTTCGTGAGCGGGTTTGTTTTGAAACCGCAGCTTTCAAACCACTTGATCATGCCCGACTGTCTATCGGCAGGCATCGCACTCATCTCGCCCCAGGCATAGGCGAAGAAGCCGAGAGGCCGTGAGGCGGTGATTTTTGGATCTTTCTGCCGCAACGAGCCGGCAGCGGAATTGCGTGGATTGGCAAAGATCGTATCACTTGCCGCCTTCTGTCGCTCATTGAGCGCAAGAAATGCGTGTTTGGTCATATAGACTTCACCGCGCACTTCGCAGACGTTCGGCACATTGCGGCCCTTGAGCTTCTTCGGCACATCCTCAAGGGTGCGGATATTGGCGGTGACATCCTCGCCCTCCGCGCCGTCGCCGCGCGTGGCTGCCGTAACGAGTTCGCCGCCCTCGTAACGCAACGACATAGAGAGACCGTCGATCTTGGGTTCGGCACTGAAAGCGAGCTTTTCATCCTCGCTCAATCTGAGGAAACGCCGAATGCGAGCCACGAAATCAACGACGTCCTGCTCGGCGAAGGCATTGTCGAGCGACAGCATCGGTACCGCGTGGCGGACCTTTCTGAATTTGCCTATTGGAGACGCGCCGATTCGTTTCGACGGCGAGTCCGCGCGGATCAGTTGCGGAAAGCGCGCTTCGATCGCAGCATTGCGCTGACGCAAGGCGTCGTATTCGGCGTCCGTTACGGTTGGGGCATCCTGTTGGTAGTAGCGCTTGTCATGTGCGGCAATTTCGGTCGCAAGCCGCTTCAGCTCGGCCTTGGCCTGCGCTTCGTTAAGCTTCGCAGGATCGGTTTTCAGCGCATCGTGACTCGGCATACACGGACTATATCAACTCGCGGCTTTGATCAGCCGCTCGGCGGCGGCGCGGGCTTCGTTGGTAATCTCGGCGCCAGCCAGCATGCGGGCGATCTCCTCGCGCCGGCGTTCTGATGCGAGTTCGGTCACCCGGGTGGCCACCCGTTTTCCGTTCTCCAGCGCGTCCTTGGTGATGAGGTAATGGTGGTCGGCACGTGCCGCCACCTGCGGCGCGTGCGTCACGGCGAGCACCTGCACGCCGCGAGAAAGTTTTGCGAGCCGCATGCCGATGGCGTCGGCAACGGCCCCGCCGACGCCGGTATCGATCTCGTCGAATACGAGCGTGGGCGCCGAGCCGCGGTCGGCGAGCACCACTTTCAGTGCCAGCAGGAAACGGGCGAGTTCGCCCCCGGAGGCCACCCGCATCAGCGGGCCCGGCCGCGTCCCCGGATTGGTCTGGACCCAGAACTCCACCCGATCGATGCCGTGCGGTCCGGCAGCGCCCATATCGCTCTCGATCTGCGTGGAGAATTTCGCCCGATCGAGCTTGAGCGGCTTGAGTTCCCCGTTGACAGCCTTGTCGAGCGCGATGGCAGCCTTGGCGCGTGCCTGCGAAAGCGCCTGCGCCGCAGCCTCATAAGCAGCGTGAGCTTGTACGGCGGCCGCTTCGAGCGTTTTCAGCTTTTCTTCGCCAGCATCGATCAGCGCGATATCTTCGTTGTACTTGCGCGCCAGCGCCGCAAGCTCGTCGACCGGAACGTTGTATTTGCGGCCAGCTCCGCGCAAACCGAACAGCCGCTCTTCGATGCGCTCAAGCTCGGCGGGTTCGATATCGGCGACACGCAAAGCCGCTTCAAGATGATCGCGGGTCTCGTCGAGCGCGGTCAGCGCGGCATCGAGCGCCTTGACCGTCGGTTCGATCAGGCCCGGCGCCTGCGTCGCCCGCCGCTCGAGCCGCCGGATCACACCCGAGAGCGCCGGCACGCTGGATTCGGCGCCGGCGATGACGTCGTGCGCATTGCGCAGGTCTTCGGCCACTTTCTCGGCCTGCATCATCGCGGTGCGACGCTCGGCGAGCGCGGTCTCTTCGCCGGCTTGCGGCGCAAGCTTGTTGAGCTCATCGACGGCATGGCGCAGCCAGTCGCTCTCGCGTTTGGCCCGTTCGACTTCGGCACGGTGCGCATCGGCCACGGCCTGCGCCTCTCGCCGGGCGTCCCATAGTGTCGCTACATTTGCCGCCCGCCCCTCGAGTCCGCCCAAGGCATCGAGAAGGCGCCGGTGCGTGGCGGCGTCAACCAAAGCGCGCTCGTCGTGCTGGCCGTGAATTTCGACCAATGCACTGCCGAGTTGCTTCAGGACTTGTACACTCACAGGCTGGTCATTGACGAATGCGCGCGTTCGCCCGTCGGCGAACTGCACGCGGCGAAGGATCAATTCATCTTCGGCAGGAATGTCATCGGCCGCGAGCAGCGCGCGCGCCGGGTGATTGCGCGCGACATCGAACACAGCGGTGACCTGGCCTTGCTCGACGCCTTGCCGGACCAACGCCTGGTCCCCGCGTCCGCCAAGGGCCAATGCGAATGCATCAAGCAGGATCGACTTGCCCGCGCCCGTCTCCCCGGTGAGCACGGCGAGCCGGTCCGCGAAATCGATGTCGAGACGGTCGATCAGCACGATGTCGCGGATCGAGAGTCGGGATAGCATGGCGCCTCATTGTCCTGGTCGTCGTAACGCCCGGCCTCGGACCGGGTATCCACGTCGTACGGATTCTGCATATTCAAAGACGCAGACGGTCGGGACAAGCCCGACCGCGACCGTGTGGGTAAGTCTCGCAGGTCGAGCGGTTAGCCCAGGCCGACCTTTTTGAATGCCTTGCTGATCCAGGAACTTGTGTTCTCGGAGGGCTCGCCGCCGCCGGTCTTCACCAGCGAGTAAGCATGTTTGTACCACGAGCTGTCCGGGAAATTGTGCCCGAGGACCGCCGCGGCCGTTTGCGCCTCATCGACGATGCCCAGCGCCATATAGGATTCTGTCAGACGCATCAGCGCCTCTTCGACATGGCGCGTCGTCTGATACTTGGTAACGACAACCTTGAATCGATTAATCGCCCCCGTGTAGTCCTTCTTTTTCAGATAGTAGCGGCCGATTTCCATTTCCTTGCCGGCAAGCTGGTCGCGCGCAACCTCGATTTTCCGTTTGGCGCTGACCGCATACTCGCTGCCCGGATATTTCCGGATGACTTCGTCGAGCGCGGCAAGCGCCTTCTCGGTGCGCGCCTGGTCACGCGTTATGTCCGGAATTTCGTCAAAGTAGGAAGAGCCGATCAGATATTGCGCGTAGGCGGCATCCGCACCGCCGGGATGCAGCGTGATATAACGCTTCGCCGAATTGACGGAGTCGTCATATTCGCCAGCCTGATAGTACGCGTACGACGTCATAATGAGCGATTTGCGCGCCCATTCCGAATACGGATGTTGACGATCGACTTCCTCGAATTTCTTGACCGCTTGCTTGGGGTCTTTCTTCGCGTTGAGAAGATAGAGTCCCTCGTTGTACAGCCGGTCGGCTGGCGCATCCGGAGCCACGTCGTCCTTCTTGGAGAAAAAATCGAAACTGCTGCAGGCGCCAAGGCTGCCCGCCAGCAGCGCGATCGCGCAAGCACGGGCGACAGGCATCCATCGGCTACGTTTCAACGGTAAAGCCGTGCCCCTGGGCATAGTCCTAGCTACGAAAGCCTTGAACACGAACGCATCCACGCGAAGTTGCTTCCCCGAAAAGGCGGCTTCGCAAAAGACCTTTGCGCTGCGCGGCCAACCGCGCCGGTTTATCCGAGAACAGCCAGTTTAGCCATGCGACTAAGCCGACATTCGGCCCGGATTAAGGCGAAGGTTAAACCAAAATCCTCAGGTTTTCAGGCTACTTCCGGCCCATAGGCCGGAGCGACCAGGCCGGTAACGACATCGGCGTGGCCTCGTGTGCGGCGCACCGGTTCCGCAGCCGCTTCAACCACCCGCCAAGCCCTCGGATCGGCCATCAACGCGGATAGAACGGAATGATTGAGACGATGGCCACCACGAATGGTCTTGTAGGTGGCCAGCAGTGGCTGGCCCGCGAGCGCCAGGTCTCCAATGGCATCGAGCACCTTGTGACGAACGAATTCGTCGGCAAAGCGCAGGCCTTCGGGATTGAGCACGCGGTCTTCGCTCACCACCAGCGTGTTCTCAAATGACGCGCCAAGCGCATAGCCGGCGGTCCAAAGCTTGGTCACGTCGCGCATGAAGCCGAAGGTCCGGGCTCGCGCGATCTCGCGACGGAAGGTATCGGGCTCAACGTCTAGCGAGAGCGCTTGCCGGCCTATTAGAGGATGGTCGAACTCGATCTCTGCTTCGACGCGGAAGCCGTGCTGATTGGGCCGGAGTTCACCGTAGGCGCCGTCCTTGGCTACCCTTATGGGCTTGATCACTTCGATGTACCGGCGCGGCAACGCGCGCGCCGTAAGCCCGGCCTGGTCGATTGCCTCAACAAAGGCCATGGCGCTGCCGTCCATGATCGGGACTTCCGGACCGTCGATCTCGACGATCACGTTGTCGACGTAGAGGCCACGTAGAGCCGCCAGGAGGTGTTCGGCGGTTGAGCAAAGAGGACCCTTCGCATCGCCAAGGACAGTGGCGAATTCGGTCGCAGTGACTGCACGCACATCGGCGCGGATCTCGCGCTCGACAGAGCCCTCAGACGCGATGCGCTGGAAGACGATGCCGCTATCATCGTCGGCAGGATGAAGCGTGAGTGTAACAGGAAGGCCGGAATGAACGCCGATGCCGGAAACGGCGACTTGATGGCGGAGCGTTGTCTGCTTAGCGCCCTTCATCTACCAACATTCCGCCGGCCCGTTTGAGGTGCCGAGCGGCCCCATCCCCGTGGCCCTGAGGGCCACATTTCTGCCTTTAGTCCCACCCGCCAAGTGGCCTCAGCGGCAATCCCCTACGGACCCGAAAGTCCTTTTGACTGCTGAAACTTAGGCAATAGTCAGCCCTTCTCCAACTCACGCTTTCTTACCGACTGTTACTCTTTTTTGCCGTATTTGGCGGTCGGTCGAGTACCATTTCCGCAATTCGATCGGTTGCGGGGTACTCACAGACGCGAGGCTGATCCTATCGGCAACCTGACTGCGCCGCCTTTGATGCAGGAATCATAAATAATTTCAATAATTTAACAGATAAACGCACCGCCGGACGGTTGACCCCGCTTCCGGTTTGAAAGCGGGGCCGCTGGGATTTGGCTGGCCTTCAGTTCGCCTGACGGCGCAGAAAGGCCGGGATGTCGAGTTGATCCTCCTCCTGTGAATTATGCACAGGCGCCGAGCGGCCGTGGGGGTCGAGACCCTGAGGAGCCGTCCGGCGGGCATATTCCGAGACCGGCTCTGCCGGCCGGCCTTCCGGCTGACGCGCCGTCGGACGTTGTGGCGGACGCTCGTATTGCGGCATGGGCCGGGGGGCGCGAGGCATCGTCGCTGTCGGCGGCGCGTCGGCCTCTGTCCTGCGCCCGAGGCCGACCGAAGCCAGCCTCTGCATCAGTGTCATCCGGCGCTTCTCGGGATGATCCTCGGCGAGTTCGCCCCGCTGAGCCCGGATTTCGTTTTGCGCCGGCAGAGGAAGTTCGTCCACGCGCGGCATCCGCGGTGTGCGCGCATAGCGTTCCGGCGCCGGCGGGATATATGCGGCCGGCATCTGCGGCTCTGGGGCTGGCGCATCGTTTTGCGTCGGCTCAAAGAGTGACGGCTTGACCGGCATCGGCCGAATCGAAACGTCTTCGATCGACTGTGGCAGGATCGCAGCGGCGACGGCTGCGTGAGCGGCGGACTCAAGCGATGGCGCGGCGTGCGTCGCCGGCGTCGGGCTACGCTCGATACGATCGGCGAGGCGGCGGCTATCGGTGCGGATCTTGCCGGCAAGCTCCTTGAGCGCGCTTTCCGCCGGCTGCGCGTGCCGCACATTGTGCGCGCCGTCGATGCCGGTGGCGACCACGGAAACCCGAATGATCCCTTCGAGGCTTTCGTCGAAGGTGGCGCCGACGATGATGTTGGCATCCTGGTCGACCTCCTCGCGGATTCGCGTAGCCGCTTCGTCGACTTCGTAAAGCGTGAGGTCCTTGCCGCCCGTGATCGAGATCAGCAGACCCTTGGAGCCCTTCATCGAGGCATCGTCGATCAGCGGATTGGAGATCGCAGCCTCGGCTGCAGTGAGCGCCCGCTTCTCGCCGGACGCCTCGCCCGTACCCATCATTGCCTTGCCCATTTCGCGCATGACCGCGCGCACGTCGGCAAAGTCGAGATTGATAAGGCCTTCCTTGACCATCAGGTCCGTGATGCAGGCTACGCCCGAATAGAGGACTTGGTCGGCCATCGCAAAAGCGTCGGCAAAGGTTGTCTTTTCATTCGCGACCCGGAACAGATTTTGGTTCGGGATAATGAGAAGCGTATCCACCACCTTCTGCAGCTCAATGATGCCCGCTTCGGCAAAGCGCATGCGGCGCTGACCTTCGAAGTGGAACGGTTTGGTGACCACGCCCACCGTGAGAATCCCAAGCTCACGCGCGATCTTCGCGACGATCGGAGCCGCGCCGGTGCCGGTGCCGCCGCCCATGCCGGCGGTGACAAACACCATGTGCGCGCCGGTGAGATGATCGCGAATCTCGTCGATCACTTCCTCGGCAGCGGCGCGACCAACCTCGGGCTGCGAACCGGCGCCGAGACCTTCGGTCACCTGCGTGCCCATCTGGATGATGCGCTCGGCCTTCGACATCGTGAGCGCCTGTGCGTCCGTATTGGCGACAACGAATTCGACGCCCTGCAGGCCGGCTGTGATCATATTGTTGACCGCATTGCCGCCGGCGCCGCCAACGCCGAATACGGTGATCCGTGGCTTCATTTCCCGGATATCCGGGATCGTCAGGTTGATGGTCATGTTTGCCTCATGATTGCACGGGCAGCAGGCCTTGCGTTGCGCCCTGGACGCGAACGCATATGCGCGCCGCCGAACTGGACCGGTCCGCCACCGGCCGATTCGTTGTTTCCTTGGTTCAGGGTCAGAAGCTTTCGCGCAGCCATCGTCCGACCCGTGCCATGTAACCGCCCGTTCCTGTCATCAAGTGCCGCGTTCGCCGCGGTTCGAAGTGTTCGAGATAGGCCGCCTGTGGGTACACAAGCAGCCCTGCAGCCACCGCAAAGGCCGGCCCTTTTGCCGCTTCCGGCAAACCGGCGAGACCAAGCGGACGGCCGATCCTTACGGGACGCCGCAAGATACGAGCGGCGAGATCAGCAAGACCGGTGAGCTGGCTCGCGCCGCCTGTGAGCACGATGCGTCCGCGTGGTTCTGCGGCGAACGGCGAAGCGGCCAGGCGGTCGCGCACCATTTCCAGAATCTCCTCGACCCGCGGCCGGATGATTCGCACGAGCGAAGCCCGCGAGACGAATTGCGGTGGCTCGCGTTCGTCATCCTCAACCGGCGGTACTGTGATCATGTCCCGTTCGTCTGATCCTCCAGCTAAAACACTGCCATAAATCGCTTTGATTCGCTCAGCATCGGCAACACCCGTGTTGAGACCGCGGGCCAGATCCATGGTCACGTGTTGACCGCCAAGGGCGAACCCGTCGGCGTGAACGAACCTGCCGGCCGAAAAAACCGCCAAAGACGTGGTCCCAGCCCCCATATCAACGGTAGCCACCCCCAGGTCGGCCTCGTCGTCGGCAAGCGCCGCGAGACCGGCCACATAGGGGGATGAAACCATGGCTTCCACAGAAAGATGGCTGCCCTCGACCGTCAGCATCAGATTCCGCACGGTCGCCACGTCGGCGGTAACCATGTGCATGTCGACGCCGAGCCGATGTCCCAACATGCCGCGGGGTTCGCGGATACCGGCGGCGTCATCGACGGCATACCCGATCGGCAGGGAATGCAGGACGGCACGTCCATCGCGCACGGAGTGACGACTTGCCGCGGCAAGCACGCGGCCGATATCGGCTTCGGTAACAGCGCGACCGGCAAGATCGATGGCCGCGACGAAGCGTTCGCTGCCGAGACGGCCGCCCGACATCGACACCACGACCGACTTGAGCTGCACGCCGGCGGTGCTCTCGGCGATGTCGATGGCCTGGCGCACCATCTGCTCGGCCTCGACCAAATCGACGACCGAGCCCGCCTTCATTCCACGCGCTGCGGTGTGAGCGAATGCCAGGAGCCGCACGCCGTGGCTGCGACGGCGCAGGACGTCTTGTGGTGCTTGCGGCTCAAGCCGTGCGATCAGGCAAGCGATCTTGCTCGTGCCAATATCAAGACCTGCAACGACAGCGGCGCGCTTGGGCGAAACCGGCTTCATCTTCGGGGTAACACCGAAGCGCAGCACGGTCATGCTTCGCCTCCTCTTCCCGACCTGGATTTCTTTGCCTTCTCGACGTCCTTAAGGGCCTGCTCGCGCGCAAGCGACGCGGCGTCAGACTGACGTACGGTTACACGATCGGGCAGCCGCAGATCGATCGCGACGATATCTCTCGACAGTAACTTCTGATTGCGATCGAGATCGACAAGAATTCGCAGAGCCTGTCCGGCTTCATTTTCGGGCAGCAGGATTTCCGCGCCGTCTTTGAGGCGCAGATTCCAGCGGCGTTCGGCCACAAGGATCGATGCTTCGGTTGCCCGCGCGATCGCCGGATAACGCGCGATGAGCGCTAGAAAATCCTGAGCGCTCTGTTCGGCGCCCTTCCCGACCACCCGCGGCAACTTTGCAAAGCGCGCCGGGACGTTGTTTTCCAACACGACGCCGTCGGCGGCAATCAATGCGATACGGCCATCCTTTTGCCAAAGCGCGAACGGCTTACGTTCCCTGATCTCGATGCGCAGGCGATCGGGATAAAGCTTCAGCACCGTGGCCTCCGCGATCCACGGATTGGACAGCAAGCGGGCACGGGTGCGTGCGGCATCAAGAAACAGCAGCGACGAACGATCGGTGATGCCTGCAAGGACAAGAATTTCTTCTCGTGCAACCTCGTGGCTGCCATCAAGCGCCACCTCGGCGATGCGGAAGCCGAGTCTGTTGGCGACGTCGTCACAGAGGGTCTGCCCGTTTTCCATGATCTGCGGGACATGCCCGCCCCTGACCGCGCCGTAGCTCGCGCTGGCGAGCAATAGCATCGCAGCAGCCGTAGAACCGGCCCCGCGCGGGATTTTCAGCTCGACAAGCAAATGACCCCAACGCCGCAAAAGCCTCGGCCATCGCCAACCGTACAACTTCGGCCACGCAACGGAGCGGCGCTTGAGCTCCGGCGATTCAGCGCGGCGCACTCGACTCTCCATCGCAACCTGCTTCACTTTGCCCAGCAAGGGCCGTGTCCGGCTTCAGATGAGACCATCCCCGTCCCCCCAGAGGCCGCCGTGAGCGGAAAGCCGCACGCATGACTTCTCGCCAAGCGCGCGGCGCGCCGCCAAGTGCCTAGTCTTCGGGCTTATTGGTAAATGATTAGTAAAATTTGAAGGAATGGCCGGTGGCACGGCCTAATTTGATGACGCTGATGTGTCAGCGATCGAGCGAAGCGTCCTCGACCATCCAGCGGACCAGATCGTCAAACGAAATGCCGGCATGTTGCGCCATCTCCGGCACGAGTGAAGTCTCGGTCATGCCCGGTTGGGTATTTACCTCCAGGCAGAACAGACCCTTTGTTCCACCAAGGCTGTCGTCATAGCGGAAGTCGGCACGGGTCACACCGCGGCAGCCTATCGCGCGATGCGCCGCCAGCGCGATGCGTTGCACGTCGTGATAGACCTCCGCGGCAATCGGCGCCGGCAACAGATGTTTCGAACCCCCGGGCGCATATTTGGCTTCGTAGTCATAAAACTTGACAGTCGGCACGATCTCGATCACGCCCAGCGCCTGCTCGCCCATCACGGCGCACGTGAGTTCCTTGCCGGGGATATAGGGCTCGACAAGAACCTGTTCGCCGAAAGTCCAGTCCGGACGAGTCAATTCCTGCGGCGGGTGCTTGTGATCTTCACGCACAAGGAAAACGCCGACGCTCGATCCCTCCGCCACAGGTTTGATCACGTAAGGCAGCGGCAACAGGTGCCGCATTGCCGCTTCCTTGCGCGACACAACCATTCCGCCCGGCACAGGAACGCCTGCAGCTTTGAGCACCGTCTTGGCGGTTTCCTTCTGCATCGCGAGCGCGGACGCGAGCACACCCGAATGAGAATATGGAATGCCGAGAACCTCGAGCATGCCCTGCAACGTGCCGTCCTCCCCGGGACGTCCATGCAATACATTGAGCGCAGCATCGGGCTTGAGCGCGCGCAACGTTGCAGCGATGTCGCGATTTACGTCGACCCGGCTGACCTTGTAGCCCGTCCGCTCGAGAGCATCAGCGCAAGCCTTGCCCGAACGCAAAGACACTTCGCGTTCAGCCGACCACCCGCCCATCAAGACCGCTACGTGCTTCATTGCCTCAGCGTTTCACTCCGACCCGCTTGATCTCCCATTCCAGCTCAACGCCCGAATGCGCTTTCACCCTTTCGCGAACGGTTTCGCCGAGATTTTCGATATCGGCCGCGGTGGCACCACCGAGATTGATCAGGAAGTTGCTGTGGAGCTCGGACACCTGAGCCCCGCCAATGGTAAGCCCGCGACAGCCCGCATCATCCACGAGTTTCCAGGCATTATGACCGGGCGGATTCTTGAAAGTCGAGCCGCCGGTACGGTTGCGCGGCTGGCTTGCCTCGCGCTTTTTCTTGATCGCCGCCATTTCTGCGGCAATGTCTTCGGGCGCGCCGGCCCGCCCCTGCAACAGTGCGGCGGTGAAAATCAGATCTTCAGGCACGCTGCTGTGACGGTAGGAAAAACCCATCTCGCCATTGTTGAACGTGCGCCGTTTTCCCTGACGATCGATGCCGTGCGTCTCGACCAGAACATCCTTGGTCTCGCCGCCATAAGCGCCGCCGTTCATGCGCAGCGCGCCGCCGATTGTCCCCGGAATTCCGCTCAGAAATGCGAGTCCCGCAATGCCCGCCGGTTGCGCCGCGCGCGCCACCATCACGTCCAGCATCGCCGTGCCGGCGGTGATGCGATGATCTTCGATTTTGACGTCATTGAACCCGCGGCCCAGCCGGACCACCACGCCCTGCACGCCTCCGTCGCGCACAATCAGGTTCGATCCCGCGCCGATCACCGTGACCGGAATCTCGGCGGGCAGATTTCGCAGAAAATAGGCCAGATCGTTCTCGTCTTCCGGCATGAAAAAGGCTTGCGCGGGACCGCCGACGCGAAACCAGGTGAATTCTCCGAGCGGCTGATTTCCCAGGAGTCGCCCGCGCAGTTCGGGCATCCTGGCTTTGAGGTCGGGCACAGTGTCCGGAAAGCTCATAGTGCTTTCAGTTCCGCCGGGAGCGCGTAGGCCCATTGCGTGATGGAGCCGGCGCCCAGACAGACCACGTAGTCGTCGGGCTTTGCCAGTTTCTTGATCATCGACGGAAGCTTTTCGGGACCTTCGAGGGGGAAAGCCTGCTTGTGACCGTGCGCGCGCAAGCCGGTCACCAGCGCGTCGCGGTCAGTCCCCGGAATGGGTTGCTCGCCGGCAGGATAAACCGGCGCGATGATCACAGCGTCGGCGTCGTTGAAGCAGGTGCAAAACTGTTCAAACAAGTCGTGCAGGCGCGTGTAGCGGTGCGGCTGCATCACGGCAATGACTTTTCCTGTGGCACTCTCCCGCGCCGCGCGCAGCACTGCCGCAATCTCGACCGGGTGATGTCCATAGTCGTCGATGATCTGCACCCCGTTCCATTCGCCGACACGCGTAAAGCGTCGCTTGACGCCGCCAAAATTGGCCAGCGCGCCGCGGATCGACTCGTCTTCTATTCCCAGCGCGTGTGCGGCGGCAACGGCAGCCGTCGCATTCAGCGCGTTGTGCCGGCCCGGCATCGGAAGCGTCAGTCTGTCGACCACGTGCGATGTCTTGCCCGCCCGGTCACGGAAAAGAACGGAGAAGCGGGATTGGCCGTTGAGATGATCGAGGTCGACCAGGCGAACGTCGGCTTGCGGGTTTTCGCCGTAGGTGACACTACGCCGATCCTCCAACTTGCCGACCAAAGTCTGCACCACAGGGTGGTCGGTGCACATCACGGCAAAGCCATAGAACGGGACATTCTCGACGAAGGCACGAAACGCATCCTGTACCGCATCGAATGTTTGGAAATGGTCGAGGTGCTCCGGATCGATATTCGTGACAATCGCGATATCGGCCGGCAGTTTCAAAAACGTCCCATCCGATTCATCGGCCTCAACGACCATCCAGTCCCCGCCGCCGAGCCGCGCATTGGTACCGTATGCATTGATGATCCCGCCATTGATCACCGTCGGATCGAGGCCGCCGGCGTCAAGCAGCGATGCAACAAGCGACGTTGTCGTGGTCTTGCCGTGCGTGCCTGCAATCGCGATGCAGCTTTTCAACCGCATCAACTCGGCGAGCATCTCGGCACGTCGCACCACCGGCAGGCGCTTGGCACGCGCGGCAACGAGCTCCGGATTGTCACGTTTGATTGCGGAGGAGACGACGACCACGTCGGCGCCGTTTATGTTTTCCGCCTTGTGACCGATGGCGACTTTGACACCTTTGTCACGCAGGCGCTTGACGTTGGCACTGTCCGCGACGTCAGACCCCGTCACGTTGTAGCCGAGGTTGGCCAGCACCTCGGCGATCCCGCTCATGCCAATGCCGCCGATGCCAACGAAATGCACCGGACCGATGTCGCGCGGCAGCTTCATAGAGGTCGCCCTTAGCCCTTCGCAGTACGCGCTGGCGCGCGCAGCGGCCATGTCTGCAGGAGACGCAAGGCCGAAACAAGGCCATCCATAAATGTAATGGTTAATTGCGTGCGACTTTCAACACAAGATCGGCCAGCCTTTCGGCCGCGGCCGTAGTCCCCGCTCCTTTGGCAGCTTCTGCCATGCGGGCAAGCCGCGCGGGGTCGTTTAGAAGCGCCGTGATTTCCGTGGCCAGCCTTTCGGACGTGAAGTCGCGCTGTTCAATGCGGATTGCGCCGCCGCTTTCCTGCAGAACCCCTGCATTTGCTAATTGGTCCTGATCCAGGGCATGCGGCAGGGGCACCAGGATGGCCGGCCTGCCAATGGCCGAAAGCTCGGCGACTGTCGAGGCGCCGGAACGGGAGATCACCAACTGTGCCGCCGCCATGCGCGCCGGCAAGTCGGAAAAGAACGGCGCGATCTCGACCTCAACGCCAAGTTCGTCGTAGCACGAGCGTACGGCATCTGCGTCTTCCGCTCGCGCCTGCTGCACGATCGACAGTCGCTTGCGGAGATCGGCACTCAGGCGTCCGACTGCCGACGGCACGATTTCGGCCATCACACGCGCACCCTGACTGCCGCCGAAGACAAGCAAATTCAGTTTTGCATTCGACGCTGCATAGCCAGCGCCGGCGGCGGCGATAACTTGTGGACGCACCGGATTGCCGGTGAACGTTACTTTGTCCTGCCAGTGCGGGTTGAGGTTTTTTAGAACGCGGAATCCAGTGGCAATTGCGGTCACGCGAGGCGCTAGAAATCTGTTGGCGCGCCCCATCACGCCGTTTTGCTCGTGCAAAACGGTCGGCACCCCGTACAAGCTTGCCGCCAGAAGCGGGGGCACAGTCGGGTAGCCGCCAAAGCCGACAGCAACATTTGGCCTGATACGGCGAAGCAGCGACCAGGCTTTGGCGGTGCCAAGAGCCAGCAAGGTCGCAGTGCGCAACAGCGAGAACGGATCGCGTCCCCGTACGGTGGCGCTCGGAACGACGTGCACCGCCCGCGCTGGAAACTTGAAATGAGCGGCTCGATGGTCGGTCGCGAGATCGATCGTTACGCCTCGCTTGTGAAGCGCGTCCGCCAGTGCCTCGGCGGGAAACAGATGGCCTCCGGTGCCGCCGGCCGCGAGCAGAACGAGCGGCGCGCCGCTCGCATCCATCAGATCCGGCTCCCGGCCATCGCCATTTCAGGGGACGTCATCGCCGCTCGTGGTTGCTCGCGCGTCAACGCCAGCAACATGCCCATTGCATAGGCGACCGATATCATCGACGACCCGCCGTAGGAAATGAATGGCAGCGTCATGCCTTTGGCAGGCATGAGATGCAAGTTGACCGCCATATTGATCGCCGACTGTGTGGCAAACAAGATGGTCAGGCCGGCGGCGGCAAAGCGAGCGAACGGATCGTCATTGCGCATTGCGCGAACCAGCATGCGGATGACAATGAACGCAAACAACGCCACCAGTGCGAGACACAACACGACGCCAAATTCCTCGGCCGCGACGGCGAATACAAAGTCCGTGTGACTTTCCGGGAGGATGCGCTTCACAGTGCCCTCGCCCGGACCTTTGCCGAACCAACCACCACGCATAAAGCTTTCGGTGGCGATATCGATGTTGAAGGTATCGCCGGAGGCCGGATCGAGGAAGCGTTGAATGCGGCGTGCCACGTGCGGCACCGTATAATAGGCGCTCAGCAGTCCGATCCCGGCGAGGCCCCCGATTCCCGCCACCCAGACCATCCGCATACCGGCCATGAAGAACAATGCGCTCCAGACCACCGCTATCAGCATCGTCTGGCCGAAGTCGGGCTGTGCAACAAGCGGAGCGATCACCGCCAGCAGCAATATGAGTGAAAATGTGTTTGCCGGCATGTCGGGACGTTTTTCAGATTCTCCGAACAACCACGCGACGATGATAACGAAAGCGGGCTTGAGGAATTCGGACGGTTGGACGTTGACGCCAAGCAGTACAAGCCAGCGCCGCGCTCCCTTGATCTCAGGACCGAAATAGGGCGTCGCGGCCACCATGATGAGGCTCACAATAAATATGACCAATGACAGCCGACGAATTTGGCGTGGGCTGAGAAAAGACACCCCCAGCATAACCGCGATTGCGGGCAGCACATAAAAAATGTGCCGGTTTACGAAAAAGAACGGATCAAGGCCCAGCCGGGCGGCGACGGGCGGGCTTGCGGCGAGGGACAGCACAATGCCGGCGAGCATCAGCGCGCCGAGGGCGGCGAGCGTGAGCCTGTCGACCGTCCACCACCATTCGCCAAAGGGCGTTCGTTGTGCGCGTGAAATCATCCACTTCCCCTGCCCAAGCTGACGCTTCGCGGTTTAGGAAGCATTAACGCTCGGCGTCACCTCCGGAATCGCTCCTGCGCGTGGCGCGTAATAGCCAAACACAATGAATGACAACAGCACCATGAGG
>Ga0307305_10000227_pt1 | contig 18565 bp, 16 predicted proteins | sample ER_DNA_186_FD_194512 | JGI IMG/M metagenome (GOLD analysis project Ga0307305, IMG submission 194512) | Bulk soil microbial communities from the East River watershed near Crested Butte, Colorado, United States - ER_DNA_186 | ecosystem: Environmental > Terrestrial > Soil > Floodplain | place... | reverse complement strand
GAGCGGGGCCAGCAGGCCTTGCCCTTCCTCCTGATCGTCATCGACGAGCTCGCGGACATGATGATGGTCTCGCCGCAAGAGGTGGAGGACGCCGTCATCCGCCTTGCCCAGAAGTCTCGCGCGGTGGGCATTCACCTCGTGCTCGCGACGCAACGTCCTTCCGTGGACGTCATCACCGGGATGATCAAGGCGAACGTTCCCTCCCGCATTGCGTTCGCGGTCTCGAGCCAGACCGACAGCCGAGTCATCCTCGACACCTCGGGGGCCGAGAGCCTCCTCGGCCAGGGGGACATGCTCTTCAAGCCGCTCGGAACCTCTCGGCTCCAGCGCGTACAGGGCGCGTACGTGAGCGAGGAAGAGATCGCGCTCATCGTCGAGCAGTGCCGCGCGCAGCGGGGACAGGATCTGGACGAATCGCTTCTCGAGGCGCCGACCGCCAAGGACCACGGAGGCGAAGACGAGGATTTCGACCCGGACGAGGATCCACTCCTCGAGCGCGCGATCGAGATCGTCGTGCAGACCCAAACGGCATCGGTGTCGCTCATCCAGCGTCGCCTGCGTGTGGGATACACCCGCGCCGGCCGCCTGATCGACATGCTCGAGCGCCGGGGCATCATCTCGGGCTACGAAGGCTCCAAGCCACGGCGGGTGCTCATCGGCGAGGGCGACCTGCAGCGCGTCCTGGCCGACGTTCCGTCCTAACGAAGTCCCGCTCGCCCCGTCCTAGCAATCGAGTCGCCGGAAGGGTTAGCATCCTGCGATTCCAACGGTGGGAACGGGCGACAAGGGAGGTTCCGTGAACGGCAAGAGCAAATGGCGCTGGCTGTCGGCGGCACTCATCGTGCTCGCGCTGGCAGCAATCGCCGCCGGCTGTGGGGGCGGCGGGAGCAGCGCGACAACCGGGGGTGGAGGCGGAGCCTCGACCGGCGGGAAGCAGTTCAAGGTCGGACTCGTCTCCGACACCGGGGGCGTCGACGACAAAGGCTTCAACCAATTCACGATCGCGGGTCTGAAGCGGGCGGAGAAGGAGCTAGGCGTCACCACGCGCGTCTATGTCTCGAACTCGGCTGACGATTATCTTCCGAACCTCCAGGCCGCTGTCCAGGACGGCAACGACCTCGTGATCGCGGTCGGCTTCCTGCTGGGGCCGAGCGTCGACCAGGTGGCTCAGGCGTCGCCCAACACGAGCTTCGCCGCCGTCGACAACTTCTTCGGCGGTGACGGATGTGACAAAGCGGGCACCTGCGAGCAGCCGAACCTCCTCGGAATGATCTATCCGACCGAGCAGGCCGGCTACCTCGCCGGGATCGTCGCGGCCATGATCACGAAGTCGAAGGTCGTCTCGACCGTCGGCGGCAAGAAGATCCCGCCTGTCGACAACTGGATCGCCGGCTACATGCAGGCGGTCAAGGACACCGACCCGAGCATCAAGGAGCTCAACGCCTACTCGGACAACTTCGACGATCAGGCGAAGTGCAAGGAGATCGCGCTCGACCAGATCGCGAACAAGTCCGACGTCGTGTTCCAGGTGGCCGGCAAGTGCGGCCTCGGAGCACTTGACGCGGCCTGCGAGAAGAACGTCAACGCCATCGGCGTGGACGCCGACCAGTCCTTCGCCGGCCCGTGCGTCGTCACGAGCGCCCTCAAGCCGCTCGAGTCGTCCGTCTTCGCGCTGATCAAGCAGTTCGTGGACGGCCAGTTCAAGGGCGGGACGAACGCGAGCTTTGGAATCAAGGAGCTCCCGGACGCCGAACTCCTGGCTCCGTACACAGATGCCGTTCCACAGGATGTCCGTGACGCCGTGGACGCGGCGAAGCAGAAGATCATCAGCGGCGAGATCACGCCGCCCGCGACTATCGACCAAGTCAAATAGATCCACTTGTACGGGGCGGCCATCCGGCCGCCCCGTACGATCTCCGCGATGGCTGAGGCCCCTCTTCTAGAGCTCAAGGGCATTACGAAGCGGTTTCCCGGAGTCGTCGCGAACGACCGGGTCGACTTCGATCTCCGCCGCGGCGAGGTGCACGCCCTTCTCGGAGAGAACGGAGCGGGAAAGTCGACGCTCATGAACACCCTCTACGGTCTCTACCACCCCGACGAGGGCGAAATACGCCTGGACGGGAAACCCGTGCGGATCGGCTCACCGAGCGACGCGATCGAGTTCGGCATCGGGATGGTGCACCAGCACTTCATGCTCATTCCCGTCATGACGGTGGCGGAGAACATCGTCCTGGCCGTCGAGCCCCGTAACGGGCCGTTCCTCGACCTCCGCACGGCAGAGGAGCGCGTGCGCGACCTCTCGCAGCGGTACGGACTTGCGGTCGACCCCGGGGCCCGTATCGGACGGATCAGCGTCGGCCAGCAGCAGCGCGTCGAGATCCTCAAAGCTCTTTACCGAGGCGCCGAGATCCTGATCCTCGACGAGCCGACAGCCGTGCTGACGCCCCAGGAGGCACGCGAGCTGTTCCAGATCGTCCGTTCGCTCACCGACCAAGGAAAGTCGATCATCTTCATCACCCACAAGTTGAACGAGGTGCTCGACATCGCCGACCGGATCACGGTGCTCCGGCAGGGAAAGCGAATAGACACCGTGCCTCGTAAGGGCGCCACGCAGGAGGGCCTCGCGCGGCTCATGGTCGGCCGTGAAGTGGTCCTGCGCGTCGACAAGACGGCGGCCGATCCAGGCGAGCCGTTGCTCGAGGTCGAGGACCTCTCCGTCTTCGACAATCGAGGCCTCGAGGCCTGTCGAGGCGTCTCGTTCCAGGTTCGCGCCGGAGAAATCGTCGGCCTCGCCGGAGTCGACGGCAACGGCCAGACCGAGCTCATCGACGCCCTCACGGGCTTGCGCAGTCCTACCTCCGGTCGCATCCTCGTGGCGAAGAACGACGTCACGCACGCATCCGCGCGGCAGTCACTCGACCTCGGAGTGGGGCACATCCCCGAGGACCGCCAGGTGCGCGGGCTCGTACTGGACTTCAGCCTCGCCGAGAACCTCGCCCTCCATGACTTCAGGAAGGAGCCGGACTCGAAATGGGGCTGGCTCTACCCCAAGCGGCTCATCGAACGCGCGGCGAGCCTGCTCAAGGAATTCGACGTCCGGGGCGGCAAGCCGCAGACCCTGGCAGCTGCCCTTTCGGGCGGCAATCAGCAAAAAGTCGTCGTCGCCCGGGAGGTCTCGCGCGATCCGAGAGTCCTCGTCGCAGCGCAGCCGACGCGCGGCCTGGACGTCGGAGCGATCGAGTTCGTCCACAACCGCCTGGTTCAGGAGCGCGATGAGGGTCGCGCGATCCTGCTCGTCTCGCTCGAGCTAGAGGAGATCCTCTCGCTCTCTGACCGCATCCTGGTCATCTATGAAGGCCGGATAGTCGGCGAGTACGAGCCGAACGTTTCCGAAGAGGAGCTGGGCATCGCGATGACCGGCGGCGTTCGCGGGAAAGCCGCCTGATGTCCGAGTCTCCCGAGGCGGCGCCGAGCGGCGGCTTCTCCGGCCTGACCGGCTTCTATGAGCGGGCCGGAGGCTTCATCGTCCCCCTCGCGGCCACCGTTCTCGCGTTCATCATCGGCGGGCTGGTCGTCGCGATCACGGGCCACAACCCGTTCACCGCCTACAAGGCGATCTTCAACGGCACCGGGCTGAACTGGTTCTTCCCGTGGGTGCAGGGAGCCGAGCGCACCCACGCGGCGGTGAACCTCGAGCAGACGCTCATCGTCATGACGCCACTCATGCTCACGGCGCTGGCGGTTGCCTTCGCCTTCCGGTGCGGGCTCTTCAACATCGGCGGCCAGGGCCAGTACTGGGTCGGCTTCATCGCGGCGATCTGGATTGGGACGCACTTCTCGGGCCTCGCGCGTCCCCTGCACGTATTCCTGGCCATCGTCTGCGCCATCGTCGCGGGGGCGATCTGGGGCGGCATCGCAGGGATCCTCAAGGCGGCGGTGGGAGCGCATGAGGTCATCTCGACGATCATGCTCAACTGGATCGCGATCTACGGAGGCTCGTACCTGTTCGAGCAAAACGGGCCCTTACAAGGCTCCGTCCCGGCGCTCCCGCGCTCCAATGTGATCGACGGCTCGGCCAAGCTCTGGCCGATCTGGAAGATGGAGGGCGTCATCCAGGTGTTGCACGCGGGCATCTTCATCGCCCTCTTTGCGCTCGTCGTCTACTACATCATCCTCAACAGGACGACGCTCGGGTACGAAGTCCGCGCCGTCGGCTTCAACCCCGAGGCGGCCCGCTACGGCGGCATCTCCGTCGCCAAGAACTACTTCCTTGCCCTCGCGATCTCGGGAGCCTTCGCGGGGCTCGCAGGCGGGATCGACCTACTGGGATACAAGTTCGCCGTCGACACGAGCGACTTTGCCACGAACCAGGTCGGGTTCACCGGAATAGCGGTCGCGCTGCTGGGACGCAATAAGCCGCTGGGCATCCTGTTCGCGGCACTCCTCTTCGCCGGGCTCTCGACCGGCACATCCACCCGGGCGCTCGACCCGACCATCTTCAGCCCGTCGCTCGCTACCGACCTCGCGACGATCATCCAGTCGCTGGTCATCTTCTTCGTCGGGGCAGAGGTCTTGATCTTCTACATCTGGCGGGCGCGGCGGTATCTGCGCTTCAGGACCGCAGGCGACACGGGAGCGCAGGCTTGAGCACTCCGGCGCGTGCTGCTGTGCTGGGAGGAAGGCTGGGGCGCCTGACCGATCCGCGCATGCTCGGATCTGCGGGCATCGCCTTGGGAGCGCTCGCGTTCTGGCTCGCGCTGCCTCCCTGGACCTTGCGGACCGTCGGCCCCTCGATCGCCCTCGGCATCGTCGCGGTCGCGTGCGGGATCGCAGCCGCGCCACGAGGAGAGCGCAGGCTCGGCTGGAGCGCGATCGTTGTGGGCATCCTTGGCATCGTCGGAGCGATCTGGCTCCAGGGCGTCCAGGAGTCCACGCTCAAGAACATCCTCACCGCGGGTCTCCTCGCCTCGACTCTTCGCTTCGCGACCCCGCTCGCCTTCGCCGCGATGGGCGGCATCTTCTCCGAGCGCTCCGGGGTCGTGAACATCGGCCTCGAGGGCATGATGCTGATGGGCGCCTTCTTCGGAATCTGGGGCTCGATCTGGAGTGGGACCTGGGTCGTGGGCATCCTCATGGCGATGCTCTTCGGTGGGTTGCTCGCGCTCGTGCACGCGTTCTTCTCGATTCATCTGCGCGCCGACCAGATCGTCAGCGGCTTCGCCGTCAACCTGATGGCGCTCGGGCTGACTGGCTACCTGTTCAGCTCCATCTACGCATCAGGCATTCCGTCGGGGGTCTCGCGCGTTCCGAACGTGACGCTGGGCTGGCTCGACAACATTCCGGTGATCGGCAACTTTCTCCAGGGCGTCTTCGGGGAGCTGAACCTGCTGGTCTGGATGATGTTCGGCGTCGTCATCGCCTCCTACGTCGTTCTCTTCAAGACACCGATCGGACTCCGGATCCGCTCGGTCGGGGAGCATCCGCGAGCAGCCGACACGGTCGGGATCTCGGTCTACGGTGTCCGCTACGCCGCGGTCACCCTCTCGGGCGTGCTCGCTGCCCTCGGCGGCGCGTTCCTTTCGATCGGCTTCACGGGCAGCTTCGCGGAGAACATGACTAGCGGACGCGGGTTCATCGCCCTCGCAGCCGTCATCCTCGGGAAATGGCGCCCGGGGTGGGCCTTCGCGGCGACTCTGCTCTTCGGATTCGGCTTCGCGCTCTCGATTCCGCTGCAACGCGAGGCGGACATCTCCTCGAGTGTCATCGCTACCTTGCCCTACGTGCTCACGCTCATCGCGCTCGTCGGCATCATCGGGCGCTCGATTCCGCCCGCCGCAGTCGGGCGGCCATACGTCAAGCAGTAATCGTGGATAACGCGAAGGCAGTCTGGGCCTTCCTGACGGCTCTCCTGGCGCTTGCGGTGCTCATCGGCGCAGCCGCGGCCGCAAGGATGCTCAGTCAGGTGGGGCTCGTCGAGGCCGTGCCGGCCGTGCCGATCGGTCTCCTGCTCGCCGTGGCGTCGCTCTCCCTCGCCCGGAGGGCTCGCTGGGAGAGCCAGCGCAGCATCGTGAGCTCTCCCGGAAGCGGTCTGACGACTGCGGCTCGCGGCCTGGCGATGGTGGCGCTTATAGTGGCCGTCACGGCGGCGCTCGCGCTCGCCGTATATGCCGTCCTGTCCCTCGCACTCAACTGAGGCAAAAGAGGCAAAAGAGTCATGCGGTTACAATCAAGGGCTTCGTGTTCGAGATAGGCAACAGCCTGCGCGAAGCCCGACTTCGCCAGGGGTTTGAGTTGCCCCGCGTGGAGGCGGACACAAAGATCCGCGCGAAGTACCTCAAGGCCCTCGAGGAGGAGCATTTCGACGTGCTCCCAGGCGACACGTACGTCAAGGGTTTCTTGCGCACGTACTCCGAATACCTCGGGCTGGACGGCCAGCTCTACGTGGACGAGTACAACTCGCGCTTCACCCGCGAGGAGGAGCCAATCGTCCAGCCGAGCTCCGCGCGAAGGCCCAGGCCGCGGCGAATGGAGTCGAATTTCGTGGTCGTCGGGCTGGCGGGAATCGTGGCCGTGACCATCCTCGTCGTCGTCGCCTGGAAGTTTGGCTCGAGCGGGACGCCCACCTCGAATCTCCTCACGCCGACGGGCGCTGGACAGTCGACCGAATCGACTCCCCCGACCACGACCGCCAAGACGGGAACTGTGCCACGGCAGCCCGCCGCGGCGACAAAGCTCGCGAAGCTCCAGCTCACCGCCACCGGCGGCGATTGCTGGGTGCAGGTACGCAAGGGATCCGCTGCGGGCGAGCTCCTCTACGAGGGGACTCTGCAACAGGGTCAGGCACAGAGGTTCAGCAAATGGAAGCGCCTCTGGCTGCAGCTGGGCGCTCCCGTGTATATCTCGGCGAAGCTGAACGGACATCAGGTCGGAAACTTCCCGAGTCGCCCAGCCATCATCGTCGTGACGGCGAAGGGCGTCCGCACCGTCTCGACCGCCTGACGTAAGTGGCCCAGCCAAGGGTTGTCGTTCTTGTCACCGGGAGCGAGCTCGTCCGCGGCGACCGGCGCGACGCAAACGGCCCCTTTCTCGCAGCAGAGCTTTCCCGACTCGGCCTCGAGCCGGCGCGAGTGGTCATCGTCGGGGACCGTCCGGAGGATCTGAGTTCGGTACTCCGAGAGGGTCTGCAGGTGGATCTCTGCGTCGTCTCCGGCGGTCTGGGCCCGACTCACGACGATCGCACGGTCGAGGTGCTCGCGGCAGCGGCCGGCACGTCGCTCGTGGTGGATGGAGACCTCGAGCGCCAGATCGAGGAGTTCTCGCGCGGAATCGCCGAGCGCCTAGGGCGTCCATATGCCGACTTCGCCGCAGGCGTACGCAAACAAGCGTCTCTTCCCGAGGGGGCTGTCTCGCTCGGCCTCGCCGGTAGCGCGCCGGCTCTCCTGCTCGAAAGGGAAGGTCGCGTCGTCGTTGTCCTGCCGGGCCCGCCCGCCGAGCTACGACGCTTGTGGCCGTCGGCCCTCGAGCACCCCGCCGTGAAGGCGATCGTCGAGCGAGCGCAGCCCCCTCAACGCCGGGTGCTGCGTTTCTTCGGGCCGAGCGAGTCCGCTGTCGCGCGGGCGCTGGCCGAGGCAGGTGGGGAGCACGACGGACTCGAGGTCACGGTCTGCGCCCGCGATCTCGAGATCCACGTGGATGTCTTCAGCGGCGAGGGCGGAGACGAGAGCGCCTCGGCGCTCGTCGGGAGACTTCGCTCTGCCTTTCCGGAGGAGCTCTTCGCGCTCGACGACGAGCGTGGGGTGGAGGAAATCGTCCTCGAGGCTTGCCGATCCGAGGGCCTGACGCTGGCGACCGCCGAGTCGTGCACGGGCGGCATGATCGGCGTACGACTGACGGACGTACCGGGCTCCAGCGAGGTCTACCTTGGGGGCGTGATCGCCTACTCGGACGACGTCAAGCGCCGGGAGCTCGATGTTCCGGACGAGGTGCTCCAGCAGCATGGCGCCGTCTCCGCCGAAACCGCGGCGGCGATGGCCCAAGGCGCACGGGTCCGTTTCGCGGCCGATATCGCCGTGTCGGTGACGGGCATCGCCGGGCCAGGTGGAGGTACTCATGAAAAACCCGTGGGACTCGTCTACATCGCCGTCGAGTCGAGTCGTGGCATGGCCGCTCGATCGGGCGTGCTCCCCGGTGACCGTGAGGCCATCCGCGTGCGAGCAACCGCCCTTGCTCTCCACCTTCTGCGCACAGTCGTGACACAGTCGGCCACACACGTGCGCGACCACGCCGTCTAGCGTGGAACGCCATGAGCGTCTTCGCCTCTTCGTTGCCCTGCTCCTGCCGGATGCGGCGGTCTCTGACCTCTTCGAGTGGCAGCAGCGGGAGCTCGTCAGCGCGAATGTTCGGATCGTGCCGCCCGAGAACCTGCACGTCACCGTCGCGTTCATCGGCGGGCGCCCTCCGGAGGAGCTGGAATCGATCAGCGCTGCGGTGCGGGTTGCGGCCGGCACGTCGAGCAAGCCACTCCTCGCGCCCGTGCGCTACAGGGAGACCCGGAGCGTCGGCATGATCGTCCTCTCGGACGAGGGTGGGCGGGCGACGGGGCTCGCGACGCGGGTCTTCGACGGGCTCGAACGGGCAGGCGTGTACGGGCGGGAGCGCCGCGAATGGCTTCCCCATGTGACCGTGGCCCGCTTCCGAGAGCGTCCGCGCCTCGATCCGCCGCTGCCGCCTCTCGGGCCGGTAGTGTCGTCCGAGATGGCGGTCATGATTTCCCGTCTGCGCCCGAGCGGTGCGCAGTACGAAGTCGTCGAATCGATCCCCCTAGGAGGTTGAACGCGTTGGAGCGCGAGCAAGCACTGGAAGCCGCCTTGAGCCAGATCGAAAGGCAGCACGGCAAAGGATCGATCATGAAGATGGGCGACCAGGCTCAGGTCGCGATTCCCTCGATCTCCACCGGATCGTTTTCGCTCGACCTGGCTCTCGGCGTCGGCGGCCTGCCGCGCGGACGCATCGTCGAGATCTTCGGGCCGGAATCGTCCGGGAAGACCACGCTCGTCTACCACGTGATCGCTGAGGCCCAACGCCGCGGCGGCATCTGCGCGTTCATCGACGCAGAGCACGCGATGGATCCGAGCTATGCCCGGCGGATCGGCGTCAACATCGACGATCTCCTCGTCTCGCAGCCGGATAACGGGGAGCAGGCGCTCGAGATCGCCGAGCTTCTCATCCGGAGCGGGGCGGTCGACGTCGTTGCCATCGATTCGGTCGCAGCCCTCACTCCGAAGGCTGAGATCGAGGGGGAGATGGGGGACAGCCACGTCGGCCTGCAGGCGCGCCTCATGAGCCAGGCGCTGCGCAAGCTCGCCGGGACCCTCAACCGCACCGGAACGGTCGCGCTCTTCACCAACCAGCTGCGCGAGAAGATCGGCGTCATGTTCGGCAACCCCGAGACGACGCCGGGCGGACGCGCGCTCAAGTTCTACTCTTCGGTTCGATTGGACATCCGTCGCATCGAGACGCTGAAGGAAGGCGTGGAGGCGTTCGGCAACCGTGTCCGGGTCAAGGTGGTGAAGAACAAGGTCGCACCGCCGTTCAAGCAAGCCGAGTTCGACATCATCTACGGCGACGGCATCTCCTGGGAAGGCTCCGTCCTCGACGTTGCCCTCGAGCGAAAGCTCGTCCAGAAGTCCGGTTCCTACTTCAGCTATGGCGATGAACGGCTCGGCCAGGGACGCCAGAACGCGACCGCCTTCCTGCGCGAGCATCCCGACGTGACCGAGCAGATCCTGCGCTCCGTCCAGGCAGAGGTCGGGCCGGACGCGATCGTCTCTTCTCGGTTGCTCCCTCTGAGCGACGATGCGGCCGAGAAGGTGGCGAAGGCCGAGAAGGCGGAAAAGGCCGAGAAGGCCGAGGCGAAGGCGGCCGCAGTTGCCGAGGTCGCAGAGACGGCCGAGGCCGCCGCCAAGTAAACGCCTGCGCGGCTGACAGCATTGCGGCGCGCGCGTCCGGGCGCCATTCTCCTCGAAGTGGATGGAGAGCCCTGGCGCACGGTGCCCGACGACGTGGTCGTCCGTTGTGGCCTGGCCGCGGACGTCGCGCTCGAGCGCCCGCTCCTGCGCCGGCTCAGAGCGGAGCTCCGGCGAGCGGAGGCTCTGGCGCTCGCAGGGCGCGCCCTGCGCACGCGAGACCTTTCGCGTAGACGCGTCGGCGAGCGTCTGGAGAGGGCCGGCGTGCCACCTGCAGCCGAGGAGAGCGCGCTCGCTGCTCTCGTTGAAGCCGGGGTGCTCGACGACTCCCGACTCGCCGTCCGGCGAGCGCATTCCCTCGCCGAGCGTGGCTGGGGAAACGCAGCTGTTGCCGAGCGCCTACGAAGGGAGGGGCTAGGCGAGAACGAAATCCAGCCCGCACTCGCAGGCCTTGACCCCGAGCTCGATCGCGCCGCGCCCCTCGTCGCGAGCGCTGGAGGCACGGCGAAAGCCTGGGCCTTGCTCTCCCGGCGCGGGTTCGATCCCGACACGATCGAGGCGCTCGTCGATCCCCTGGACGGCGCTGAGCACGGCGGGCTAGGATAGCTCCACACTAGTTACTCACAAACCGCCTGCACGGAACGGTTTTTCGCCGAATCGGACCACGAGAGAACTCAACTCCTACAACCATGAACTGCGATACCTCGACCCGGAGGACGATCCACCTGTAGGCCGGTAGGCCGGTCTTCGAGTCGCGCACCCGATCCGACGACGCTGTTCCTACGGCGACGACGTAGGAGCGAGCAATGCAGCTGGGAATCGGCGTACTGATCGGCCTGGCGGCCGGCGTGGCCGCAGGCGTGCTCGGAATTCGGCTCTTCCTCACCCGACGAGTGACGCGCGCGGCCGAGGAGCAGAAACGTAAAGCCGAGGAAGCCACACGCGCTGCGGAGGCCATTCGCCGCGAGGCACAGGTCGAAGCGAAGGAGCAAGGGCTCAAGCTCAGAGCCGACGTCGAACAGGAGCTTCGCGACAAGCGAGCCGAGATCATCAAGATCGAGGAACGGGTCGCCGCAAAGGAAGATGAGATCGACCGCAAGCTGACGGACTTCGAGCGTCACGAGCAGTCATTCGCGGACCGGGAGACGCATCTGAAGCAGCTCCAGGAGGAGTTGAAGACCGCGACTGAAGGGCAGCTCAAGGAGCTAGAGCGGATCTCCGGAATGACCGTCGACGAAGCGAAGCGCCACTTGCTCGAGCGGTCAGAAGAGCTTGTGCGTCATGAGATGGCGCGCATGGTGCGCCAGATGGAGGAAGAAGCACGAACGGAGGCCAAGCGGCGTGCGCGCAACCTCGTTGCGGACGCGCTTCAGCGCGTAGCGGCAAGCCACGCGGCGGAGACCACCGTGTCGATCGTCGAGCTTCCCTCCGACGACATGAAGGGCCGGATCATCGGAAGAGAGGGGCGCAACATCCGCGCGCTCGAAAACCTGACCGGCGTCGATTTCATCATCGACGACACGCCGCAGGCGGTCGTCCTTTCGTCCTTCGACGGCGTCAGGCGGGAGATCGCGAAGCTCACCCTCGCGAAGCTGGTCGAAGACGGCCGCATCCATCCGTCTCGGATCGAGGAGATGTACTACCAGTCGAAGACGGAGATCGACGAGCACATCCGCCAGGCCGGCGAGCAGGCTGTCTTCGAAGCGAACTGCGGAAGCATGCACGAGGAGCTCGTCAAGATCCTCGGACGTTTGCGTTACCGGACGAGCTACGGGCAGAACATCCTCAAGCACTCGCTCGAGTGCGCGCACCTGGCGGGGATCATGGCCGCCGAGCTCGGCGCGAGTGTGAAGACGGCGAAACGCGGTGCGCTCTTGCACGACATCGGCAAGGCGATGACGCACGAGGTCGAGGGCTCACACGCGCTCATCTCGGCGCAGCAGGCCAAACGCTACGGAGAGTCGCAGCACGTCGTCCACGCCATCGAAGCCCACCACTACGAGGTTCAACCCCAGACGGTGGAGGCTGTCCTCGTGATCGCGGCGGACGCGATCTCGGCCTCCCGTCCAGGTGCGCGGGGAGAGGGTCTGGAGAGCTACATCAAGCGGCTCGAGACGCTGGAGAAGATCGCGGGCGAAAGGAAGGGCGTTGAGCGCGTCTACGCGCTCCAGGCCGGGCGAGAGATCCGCGTGATAGTGAAGCCCACCGAGATCGACGACGACACGGCGGTGCTTCTCTCCCACGAGATCGCGCGCGAGATCGAAGACCAACTCGAGTATCCGGGGCAGATCAAAGTGACGGTCATCCGGGAAAGCCGCGCCGTAGAGTTCGCGAAGTGAAGCGCTACCACGTCACCACCTTCGGTTGCCAGATGAACGCTCACGACTCCGAGCGGATCAAAGGCATGCTCGAGTCTCTCGGTCTCGGCGAGGCGTCCTCGCGGGAGGAAGCCGACGTGATGGTCTTCAACACCTGCACGGTGCGCGAGAAGCCCGACCACCGGTTCGCGGCTCACCTGGCCCAGGCAGCTGCACTCAAGCGGGCGGATCCGGAACGGATCATCGCGGTCGGAGGGTGCTACGCCGAGGCCCAGCGCGAACGCATCTTCGAGCTCTATCCATGCGTGGATGTCGCGTTCGGCCCCGGTTCGATCCTGCACCTGGCCGACTGGGTCGGGGCGGGCGGCTTCGGCGTTCCCCGAGGCCGCTTCGGCCTGGAAGAGCGGCGCTTCGCAGGTGAGCTCCCCAGACACCGGGAGAGGCTCTTCCAGGCGTGGGTGCAGGTTTCCATGGGATGCAACTCGGTCTGTTCGTACTGCATCGTTCCCTCGGTCCGAGGCCGGGAGGTCAGCCGTCGTCCCGGAGACATCGTGGCCGAGGTTTCGCAACTCGTTGCGGACGGAGTCCGCGAAGTGACGCTCCTGGGGCAGAACGTCAACTCGTGGGGCCGGGATCTCGCCCCTGAGATCCGCACGGAGTTCGGCGAGCTCCTGCGGGCGCTGGACGCGGTAAAGGGCCTCGAGCGCATCCGCTTCACGAGTCCCCATCCCAAGGACTTCCGACCTCCCGTGATCACGGCGATGGCCGAGTGCGAGGCCATCTGCGAGCACACACACCTCCCGCTTCAGTCGGGCTCGACTCGCATCCTGAAGGCGATGCGACGAACGTACAGTCGGGAGCGCTACGTGGCGCTCGTCGAGAGCCTGCGATCGGCGATCCCGGATCTCGCCCTCACGACCGATCTCATCGTCGGCTTTCCGGGGGAGACCGATGCCGACTTCGAGGAGACGCTCGAGGCGGTGAGGGAAGTGCGCTACGACGGCGCGTTCACATTCGTCTTCAGCCCCCGCCGGGGAACGGAGGCTGCTGACATGGGCGATCAGGTGCCTGAGCAGCTGAAGCAGGAGCGCGTCGAGCGGCTCATCGATCAGGTGCAGCGAATCGCCGCAGAGCGAAACCGGGAGCGCGTCGGGCGAATCGAGCAGGTGCTCGTCGAGGGGCCGAGCCGGACGGAGCCCTCGGTCTTGCGGGGCAAGACCCGGCGTAACACGACGGTCAATTTCACGGGAGGGGCGCGGGGCGGCGAACTGGTCGACGTCCGGATCGAGGACGCGACGTCGACGACTCTCAAGGGCGTTCAGTCGGCCCTCGTCGCAGCCTGACCCACTTTCGACCCATTCAATCTCCCACGCGCGATCCTTTGCCGATTACGCTCAAAGCGGGTGGAGGCACGGGGTGGCCCCGATGAAAGTCACGAATTCGACTCGGCCGGTCCTTGCGATCTTCGGGCCAACAGCCTCCGGCAAGAGCGCTGTCGCGGAGGCGGTCGCCGACCGCATTCCCGCTGAGATCGTCTCCGCCGACTCGATGCAGGTCTACCGCGGCCTGCCGATCCTGACCAACCAGCCCGAGCGGCCCACTCGGTTGGCTGCGGTCTGGGAGCTCGATCACGAGGCCTCGGTGGGCGAGTACGCGCGCCTCGCGCACGCGGCGATCGACGACGCGCTGGCAGGAGGCCGGACCCCGGTCGTCGTCGGCGGCACAGGCCTCTATCTTCGCTCCGCACTCGCAGACCTCCAGCTCCCGCCGGCGGCTACGCCTGGCCGTCGGGCGCATTTCGAGCGCTTCTATGACCGAGTCGGCTCCGAGCACGCGCACGCGGCGCTCGCCGAGCTCGATCCCGGCGCCGCGGAGAAGATCCACCCGAACGATCGCAGGCGCGTGGTCCGCGCCCTCGAGCTCGCGGAGCTTGGTGAGAGCCTCGCGCCGGACAGCAGCCGTCTCTGGACTGAGGAGATGCGGCGGCCCACGATGATCTTCGGGCTCGACGTTTCCAGGGATGTCCTCTCCCAGCGCATCAAGGTGCGAGCGGAGGCGATGTTCGACAGGGGCGTGGAGGAGGAAGTCACGCGTGCCCTCGCTCGCGCTCCGTCCGGAACAGCTCGTCAGGTGATCGGTCTCCGCGAAATCGCCAGACTGCCGCGTGCCGCCGCAATCGCGGCCGTGACGCTGCGTACGCTGCAATACGCGGCCTACCAACGCAAGTGGATGCGCCGCATTCCCGGGCTCATCCCGTTGGACGCGGAGAGCTCCCCGGACGAGGTCGCACGTGAGCTCCTCGCCGTCGCGGGGGAGCGGTTCACCCTTTTGGGTCAGCAAGAAGAAAGCCGGGCCGGCATCAGGAAGGGAGAAGCCGATCACACCGGGCACGCCGTTGGACTCCTTCGGCCCGCACGCCGAACCGGAAGATCGGAAAACCAAGGGGCCCGCGCGGGAGCGGGCCCTTTGCCTTTCGTTAGGGTGCTGCGGGTGAGCGCGATCCCGTTCGAGAAATGGCACGGGCTCGGCAACGACTACCTGCTCGTTGAGCGCGCCGCTCTCGCAGCTCCACTCGACCCGCCGCTGGTGCGCCGACTCTGCGACTACCACGTCGGCGTGGGCTCTGACGGAATTCTCGAGATCCTCCTGACCGACGGACCTCGGACTGAGATCGTGATCTGGAATCCCGACGGCTCCACGGCCGAGCTGTCGGGAAACGGGACGCGCATCGCCGCCCGCTGGCTGGCCCGCAAGACCGGGGAGGACGAAGTCACCGTCTCGGTTGGCGACCGGCAGGTCACCGCACGGATGCGGACCGCAACCGAGGTCGAGACGGAGATGGGGCCGGTGGAGGTTTCGCCCGTTGAAGGTCTGGACGTCGACGGCACCCACCTCGAGTTCACACCGGTCTCGCTCGGGAACCCGCACGCGGTCATCGCACGAGAGCCAGACCGGGCAGACCTGCTTCGGCTCGGACCGCTGGTCGAGAACCACGCGCGGTTCCCCGAGCGGACGAACGTTCAGCTCATGCGTGTCGACTCGCGCGGCGAGGCAACAGCGGGCGTGTGGGAACGTGGAGCGGGGGAGACACTTTCGTCTGGTACGAGCGCATGCGCGGTAGCCGCGGCCGCGATCGCCAACGGATGGTGCGACAGTCCGGTGACGGTCCACCTCGCCGGAGGCGATCTTCTCGTCGAGCTCGACGAGCACATGCATGCGCGTCTCACCGGGCCTGCGCAACAGATTTGCAGCGGGGAAACGGCCGAGGAGTGGCTCCCGGAATGAAGTTCGCGCGTCGCCTCGATCTCGTCCCCCCATACCTATTCGCCGAACTCGAGCGCAAGATCGATGAGAAGCGGAGGGCCGGCGTCGACGTGATCAGTCTCGGCATCGGCGACCCCGACCTTCCGACCCCGGCGGCCGTGGTCGCGGAAATGCAGCGCCAAGTGGCGCGCCCGGAGACGCACCAGTACCCCTCGAACCGCGGCCTGGAGGAATTCCGCGCCGCGGTCGCCGCTTTCTATGCGGACCGGTTCGGGGTCGAGATCGATCCCGAGACAGAGGTCATCCCGGTCCTGGGTGGCAAGGAGGGCGTCGCGCACATCGCCCTGGCCTGCCTCGATCCGGAGGACGTCTGCCTGGCGCCCGAGCCGGGCTATCCGCCGTACACGTCCGGGCCGCTCTTCGCCGGGGCAGACCTCCACTACCTACCGCTCCGGGCGGAGAACGAGTTCGCGCCAGACCTGGACGGCATCCCGGCCGAGGTATGGGAGCGTGCCAACCTCCTCTTTCTCAACTACCCGAACAACCCCACGGGCGCGACGGTGCCAGGAGAGCTCTTTCCGCGCGCCGTCGACCTGGCCAAAGAGCACGAGATCATCGTCGTTCACGACAGCGCGTATTCCGAGATCGCCTTCGACGGCTACCGGCCGCCCAGCTTCCTCGAGACGCCCGGCGCGAAAGAGATCGGCGTCGAGATCTTCTCTCTCTCGAAGGGCTGGAACATGACGGGCTGGCGCGTTGCCTGGATTGCCGGGAACGCCGCGGTCGTCGAGCGCTACCGTCAGCTGAAGACGAACCTCGACTCGGGTATGTTCGACGCCCTCCAACTCGCGGCCGTCGCCGCCCTGACCGAAGCGCGCGACTTCCCTCGGGAAATGTCGGAGATCTACCGTCGCCGGCGCGACCTGATGGTGGCAGCACTCCTCGCCATCGGCCTCCGCGCCTCGCCGCCGAAAGCCACGCCGTACATCTGGGTACGCGTGCCGGACGGTTACACGTCCGCGAGCTTCACCGAGCTCGTTCTCGAGGAAGCGGGAGTCGTCGTCTCGCCGGGTCCGTCGTTCGGGCCGAGCGGCGAGGGCTACGTGCGCATCTCCCTCACGGTCGCCGACGAACGCCTCGAAGAGGCTGCCCAGCGAATCGCGTCTTCGCTTCGCGTCGAAGCGACGGCATAATCAGCCCGTGACGCAACACCAGCCGGACCCCGCGCCCGGGGCTGAGCCGGAGCGCGGCCTTCTCGTCGCGGTGCTGGCGCAGGGAGTCGATGAGGGCGAAGAGCTGGGGGAGATGCGCGAGCTCATGCGCACTGCGGGCGTCGAGCCCGTCGGTGAGCTTGTTCAGCGCCGCCCCGCGCCCGATCCACGCACCTACGTCGGCAAGGGAAAGCTCGTGGAGCTCAAGGAAGCGGTCTCTCGCGAAGACGCTGAATCCCTGATCGTCGATGCCGACCTCGATCCTGGACAGCAACGGCGGCTCGAGGACGAGTTGAAGCTGCGCGTCGTCGACCGGACGCAGCTCATCCTCGACATCTTCGCGCAGCACGCCGTCACTGCCGAAGGAAAGCTCCAGGTCGAGCTCGCCCAGCTCGAATACAACCTCCCGCGGATGCGCGGCATGTGGCAGCACCTCGAGCGCCTCGGGGGCGGCATCGGGACACGCGGCCCGGGTGAGTCGCAGCTCGAAACCGACCGGCGGCTGGCCCGGCGCCGGATCGGCCTCCTCAAGCGCCGCCTCAAGGATCTCGAGCGCCGTCGCGAGACGCAGCGAAAAGCCCGCCGGCGCGGAGAGACTCCGATCGTCGCGCTCGCCGGGTATACGAACGCCGGCAAGTCGACGCTGTTGAACGCGCTGACGGACGCGCACGTCTCGGTGGACGACCGCTTGTTCGAGACGCTCGACCCGACCACGCGCGCCTTTTCTCGCGACGGGCGCCGCTACCTCGTCACCGACACGGTCGGTTTCATCCGCCGTCTTCCGCACCAGCTCGTCGAGGGCTTCGCCGCCACGCTCGAGGAAACGGTCGATGCAGATCTCGTTCTGCACGTGGCGGATGCCTCGTCAACCGATGAGCGCCTGGAGGAGACGACCGCTGCAGTCGACTCCGTGCTCGCGGAGATCGGAGCCGGAGAGCTGCCGGTGGAGCTCGTCCTGAACAAGATCGACGCCGTAGACCCATTGCGGCGACGGCGGCTCGCGAATCGCTATCCGGGCGCGTTGCAGATCTCGGCCCGGGACGGCGAAGGGCTCGACGGCCTGCGCGAGCGCGTCGCCGAGCGTTTCGGAGAGCGGCTCCGCCACGTCCGGCTCCTCATCCCGTACGAGGACGGACGCGTGCTCGCGGAGCTCTATGAGCTCGGGGCACCGATCGCAGAACGCCTGGACACGCCCGAAGGCGTGGTCGTCATCGCCCAGCTTCCCCAGCGGGAAGTGGCGCGTTTCGCTCCTTTCCTCATCTCGGAGCCGGCCGCCAGGGCTCGCAGCCGGTGATCGAGCTCGAAGTGATGCAAGTGCGGCCCGGCGCACGCGTCCCCGCACGCGCGTATGCGGGGGACGCGGGCCTGGACCTCGCCGCGTGCGAGCAGCTGGAGCTACGGCCCGGCGAGCGCGCCCTTGTGCCGACCGGACTCGCGGTCGCAATCCCGGAAGGCTACGCGGGCTTCGTGCAGCCCCGGTCCGGCCTGGCGGCGCGAGACGGCATTACCGTCGTCAATTCACCCGGCTTGATCGACTCGGGGTACCGGGGGGAGATCCAGGTCGTCCTCCTGAACACGGACCAGGAGCGGACGTTCACCGCCGAGGCGGGAGATCGCATCGCGCAGCTCGTCGTGCTCCCTGTGCCGGCCCTCTCGGTGCGCGAGGTGGACGAGCTTCCGCCGAGCGAGCGTGGCGTGCGCGGCTTCGGCTCCTCCCAGGCGCTGTGATCCAGCCTCGCATTCGCGTCTCGGCGCTGCTCCGACGGGAGAACGGCGTCCTGCTCGTCCGTCAAGAGAAGCTCGGCCG
>Ga0307305_10000223_pt1 | contig 18754 bp, 18 predicted proteins | sample ER_DNA_186_FD_194512 | JGI IMG/M metagenome (GOLD analysis project Ga0307305, IMG submission 194512) | Bulk soil microbial communities from the East River watershed near Crested Butte, Colorado, United States - ER_DNA_186 | ecosystem: Environmental > Terrestrial > Soil > Floodplain | place... | reverse complement strand
GGTACTGACGCACCCAGAAGCGCCGAACTCGGGTATTCGCCGGTGCCTTCCGGCGCTGATTCGGTCAGCTTGACCTGCTGAAGCGGACCTGACTGCAACGGGCCCGACTGGAGCGGGACCTGCTGGATCGGCATCTGCTGGATCGTGGCCTGCGGCAGTTGTGCCTGCTGCGGCGGGACCTGCTGTCCGCGCTGTGCGCATTCATCGCGGTCGAGGAATTCGGCCAGGTACTCGGCCTCGTCGGCGTCGATCCCGATGACGACCCGGGGCTCACCCCAGGGTTCCTTAAGCGAATAGCCGACGTAGCTTACGACCGGCTGTCCGGGCGCGACCGCGAGTCCATGCAGCGCGCGCCATTGGTCCCATGCAGATTCCAGGCGCGTCGCGGCGCGCTGAGCACGTGCGACCCTCCCCTGAGAGCGGACCGGCCCCGGCAACGCGCCTTCCGGGATGTGCCTGACGGGGCGATTTCCCTGCCGGACAACACCCTCGGTGCGGCACTCCGCCACCGGGGCCGACCCCCCATTCCATTGATCGAGTGCTGCCGCATTCACCCTGGCGGTTCCTGACGGACGCCCGCATGGCGAAGACAGCAGAAGATCACTCGGAGCGCTGCTGCGGAATACCCGCGAGCAGTGCACGAACCTCAGTCTCCCGGTAGCGCCGGTGTCCCCCCAGCGTGCGGATCGAGGTCAGTTTGCCAGCCTTCGCCCAGCGTGTGACGGTCTTGGGGTCGACGCGGAACATCGTGGCGACCTCCGCGGGCGTCAACAGCGGCTCGGCCTCTGGTGTACGTGCGGACATGTGCGTGGCCTCTCCTCCTGGACCAGTGGTGCGATCCTGCGTTTCTTGTGTTGCCTGTGCTCCGTGGGGAGCGAGTCGGGCATGTCCAGATATGGCCCAACAGGGACCATATTGCCATCACCAGCGGTGACGCGTCGACCACCAGGCGCAAAAGTTCCTGTACCGGTATGCCCAGTTACTCCGCCGATCACCGTCACTCAGGGTGAGTCTAGCGATACTTATCGTCGCATCGCGCCAGATTCGGAAATAACTGCCCAGCGATATCGGCCGGAGGCCCCCGAGTGCTCTGCTGGCACCGCTGGGGACTACCCTGCCGGACCCCCCGGTGCTGCGCCGACTCCGGGGGAGATGCCACCCCCGGACCCCCCCGGTACTCAGTTCGCCTGCTCGAATTCGGCGAATGCACGCCACCGGTCACGGGCGCGCATGTACATGGCAACGGCGAGCTCGCACTCGCCTCGGGCGGCGCCGTCGATGCCGGCCCGGATCTCGGCCACCGACTGATCGCCGCAGAGCGCGTCGTCGCTGACCAGGTGCACGAGCCCGCCGTAATCCAGCTCCACGAGCGAGTACGGGTGGAAATCCTCCAGCCAGCGGCCGACCTCGGCCAGTTCGCCGACGGCCCGGGAGGGCTCGAGGACGGCGTCGCCAGATCGGGCCGGGAGGTGACGCAGCGCGGCCAGGCCGCGCGCCACCCGCCGGCGCGCCTGCGTCATCGGCGTCGTGTAGACAAGTGCCCGGGTGGCCGACGCGGTCGCCGCGGCGCCGGCCCGGCCGCGGTCATCCCCGAGCGAAAGCCAGCGCTCGGCCGGGGTGAACGGCACGAACCAGGTGAGCGGAACGGTCCAGCTACTGGCCATGATGTGCGGCCGGGCGGCCCCAGTTTCCTCGAGCCGGGCCAGGGCAGCCAGCGCCGGGTCGCCGTCAGCAGCCAGCTCTTCACCCGCCAGCGCCTCACCGGCCGACCCCTCACCGGCCGACCCCTCACCGGCCGGCCTCTCACCGGCCAGCACCGCGCCGGACCCGGACCGCATCTGGCCGTAGGCCAGCAGGCAACGCAGCCTGGTCTGCCAGGGGCACACATAAGTAGTGCCATCCACGCGCCGCACGTAGGCGTGCTCGCTCTCCCGCACCGGCACCGCGACCCACGGGGTGGTGATGGCCCGGCGCAGCGCCTCCGCGTGCTCGACCGCGAGCGAATCCCGCCGCCGCGGCCGGGTCGATGAAGCCGCGTAAGCCGCCCACCGGGACCGGTCGGGCTCGTGGAACGCCGACACCGGCACGTAGATGCGGAGATACGCGGCGTAAGCCATCACTGTCGTATCGTGACATACCAGAACCCCTAAAGGCAGCGGTCAAGGTAACAACATCATCTCTACTGTCAGTTACCAGCTAGTACGGAACGCATCGGTCCTTTTCACGCGTCTCCGGCGTCCCAGGGACCGGGTACGCCACCCCGTGTACGCAATACGCTGGTTCCGACCCGGTTCGACGAGGAACCGGAACGGGATGAGAAGGGTCGCCACCGTGACCAACGTGTTCGCGATACCCCACCGCGAGAACGGCGCCGCCGGACCACAGCCGGCCGGGCGCGTTCAGCTTGAGCAGGCAGGGCACGAGCAGGTCGTCTTCTGCCAGGACCAGCGCTCCGGGCTCAAGGCGATCATCGGCATCTACTCCACCGCGCTGGGCCCCGCGCTGGGCGGGACCCGCTTCTACCCCTACGGCAGCGAGGACGAGGCCCTCGCCGACGTGCTGCGGCTGTCCGCCGCCATGGCCTACAAGAACGCGCTGGCCGGCCTGGACCACGGCGGCGGCAAGGCGGTCATCATCGGCGACCCGGCCCAGGTCAAGACCGAAGCGCTGCTGCGCGCCTACGGTCGCTTCGTCGCCTCACTCGGCGGACGCTACGTCACCGCCTGCGACGTCGGCACGCGCAGCGAGGACATGGACGTCATCGCCAGGGAATGCCGCTGGGCGACCGGCCGGACGACCGCCAAGGGCGGCGCGGGTGATTCGTCCGTGCTGACCGCCGTCGGCGTTATGCACGGCATGCGTGCGGCGGCCGAACACGCCTGGGGCAGCACCAGCCTGCAGGGCCGGACCGTCGGCGTCGAGGGCGTCGGCAAGGTCGGGCACCGCCTCGTCGACCACCTCATCGAGGCCGGGGCCGAGGTGATCGTCTGCGACGTCAGCCCGGCCGCGGTCGACGCCGTCCGCGGTCGCCATCCGCAGGTCCGCGCGGTCGCGGATGTCGAGGCGCTGGTCGCGGAGAAACTGGACGTCCTGTCCCCGTGCGCGCTGGGCGGGACCCTGAACGAGCGCGTGGTGAACGCGCTCACCGCGCGCATCGTCTGCGGCGGCGCCAACAACCAGCTGGCCCATCACGGCGTCGAGAAACTGCTCGCCGACCGGGGCATCCTCTACGCGCCTGACTACGTGGTCAATTCGGGCGGCGTCATCCAGGTGGCGGATGAGCTGGCGGGCTTCAGCTTCGAGCGCGCCCGGGCTGCCACCGAACAGATTTTCGTCACCACCGGCAAGGTTCTCGCCATCGCGGACGCCGACGGGGTGCCGCCGTCGGTGGCCGCGGACCGTCTGGCGGAGCGCCGGATGTCCGAGGTCGGCCGGCTGCGCGGAATCTGGCTGGGCACGATGGGATCAGCGTAGGCATCAGGGGCGCAAACCGGGTACGGTTGTACCTGTACGGATGCTGGTGAACGTCGCGCTCTCCGCTGCGGGGTGGCGACGGCGTCATACGACGCACCAAACCAGCGAGGCGGAGATCATGGGGCCTGTACTGGCTCCGAACGTTCGAGGGGGTCGAGCCAATGGGGCGCGGCCGAGCCAAGGCCAAGCAGGTGAAGGTTGCTCGCCAGCTCAAGTACAAGAGCGACGACACAGACCTTGACCGGCTGCGTGCGGAGCTGGGCGTCGGTGCTGACTCCGGCGACGGCAAGTACGATTCCGCCGCCGAGGACGACGACGAAGATGATGACGACGACGACGAATCTCCCGAAGACGCCTGGAAAGACGCCGAGGACGCCTGGCCGCGCTGACCGCGATCAGGTTCCGACGCCCAGGCCGTCCAGTACGTGCTTACCCCGGTCATCTTCTCCGACCGGGACGGGGTAGCGTCCGTCGAAGCAGGCGCGGCATAGCCGATCTTCCGGCAGCGTCGTCGCCTCGATGAGCCCTGCCAGCGACACGTAGCCGAGGGTGTCCGCGCCGATCGAGGCGCATATCTCCTCGGGCGAGAGATGCCCCGCGATGAGTTCGGCACGGGTGGCGAAGTCGATGCCGTAAAAGCACGGCCAGCTCACCGGCGGGGCGGCGACTCGCACGTGCACCTCGCGGGCGCCGGCCTCGCGGAGCATGGCGACCAGCGCGCGCTGGGTGGTGCCGCGGACGATCGTGTCGTCGACCACCACGAGCCGCCGGCCGGCGATGGCGTCCCTGAGCGGGTTCAGCTTCAGCTTGATGCCCCGCTCTCTGATGGTCTGGCTGGGCTGGATGAAGGTCCGCCCCACGTAGGAGTTCTTGACCAGCCCCTGCCCGAACGGGATGCCGCTGGCCTCGGCGAAGCCGATCGCCGCGGGCGTCCCGGACTCGGGCACCGGGATGACCAAGTCGGCGTCCGCGGGATGCTCGGCGGCGAGCCGCCGGCCGGCCGCGACCCGGGTGGCGTGCACGCCCCGGCCGGAGATCGTGGTGTCCGGCCGGGCCAGGTAGACGTACTCGAACAGGCACCCGCTCGGCTTCGCCGCGGCGAAGGTCCGGGACCGTACCCCTCGCCCGTCGATGCAGACGAGCTCGCCGGGCGCGATCTCGCGCACGAACCTGGCCCCCACGATGTCCAGCGCGGCCGTCTCGCTGGCCACCACCCAGCCGGTGTCCAGGCGGCCGAGCACCAGCGGCCGGAAACCGTGCGGGTCCCGCGCCGCGTACAGGGTCTGCTCGTCCATGAAGACCAGCGAGTAGGCCCCCTTGGCCAGCGGCAGGACGGTGGCCGCCGTCGTCTCCACGGGACTGGCCGGCCCGGTCCCCGGTTGAGGGCCGAACGGGCCGTCGGTATCCGCCACACCGCCGGGAAGAGCCACGTCCGCCGGGCCGAGCGCGGCCGGGTCGCTGACGAACAGCGCGGTGAGCACGTCGGTGTCGGACGTTGCCTCGATGCCGGTGCTGCCCGGCCCCCGCCCGCCGAGCAGGCCGGCCAGCTCGCGGGTGTTGATCAGGTTCCCGTTGTGGCCGAGCGCCAGGCTGACCGTGCCGGTGGAGCGGAAGGCCGGCTGGGCGTTGGCCCAGACCGAGGCGCCGGTGGTGGAGTACCGGCAGTGGCCCACCGCGATGTGGCCGCGCAGTGCGGTCAGGGCGGGCTCGTCGAAGACCTGGGCGACCAGGCCCATCTCCTTGTGCACCACGATGCGGCTGCCGTCGCTGACCGCGATGCCGGCCGACTCCTGCCCGCGGTGCTGCAGCGCGTACAGACCGTAATAGGCGAGTTTGGCCACGTCCTCGTTCGGCGCCCACACGCCGAACACGCCGCAGGCGTCTCGTGGCGGCCGGTCCTCGGGGAAGAGCTCATCCGTCAAACGACCGTCGGGGGGTCTCACTGAGTCAGTCTATTAAACAAGTGGCAGGTAGGGCGCAAGATCGGCGCGCGGACCGCTGGCGTGGACGGCGCCGGAGCGGACCGCGCCCGCCCAGTCGAGCCGACCGGCCGCCAGCCGGATCCAGGTCAGCGGGTCGGTCTCGACGACATTCGGCGGCGTGCCCCTGGTGTGCACCGGGCCGGGCAGGCACTGCACGGCGGCCACCGGCGGGATCCGTACCTCCAGGACGCGGCCAGGATGGCGCGCGGCCAGGGTGTACAGCAGGTACCTGGCCGCGATGCGCCGGTCGTCCGGCTCAGGATCGGCGCCCGCGTCCAGCGCGCGCAGCGCGGCCGCGACGCTGTCCGGTCCGCGCGGGTCCGGTCGCCGGGGAGGCATCTGGCCAGCCAGGCCGCTCAGTCAGGCACTACGGGGCCGGGCAGCACGGGGCCGAACAACGCGGGCAGCGTCCTTGTGTGCACGGCGGCGAGCTCGGCCAGCGGGATGGCGAAGCAGCCGTCCACGGTCAGGCTGTCGCCGCCGGTGCTGCCGATGCCCGCGGCCGGCACGCCGTGCGCCTCGGCGAGCTGGCCGAAGGCCGTCTCGCTGCCCGGGCGCACCGCCACCACGGCGCGTGCCGCCGACTCGCTGAACAGGGTGGTGAACGGGTCTTCCGGCAGCCGGACCGTGCACCCGGTCCCGCCGCGCAGGCAGGACTCGGCGAGCGCGACGGCCAGGCCTCCGTCGGACAGGTCGTGCGCCGCGGCCAGCAGCCCGTCCGCGATGGCCGCCGCGAGCAGCGCGGCCAGCTGCCGTTCGGCGTCGAGGTCGGGCGCTGGCGGGCGGCCGCCCAGGTGACCGTGGCACACGTGTGCCCAGGCCGAGCCGCCGAACTCCGGCCCGGTCCGGCCGAGCAGCACGAGATCGGCCGGGACGTCCCGGAACCCGATGCCGACCCGGCGGCGCACGTCGTCGTGCACGCCGAGCACCCCGACCACCGGAGTGGGGTGAATGGCCGCCGTCCCCGTCTGGTTGTAGAAGCTGACGTTGCCTCCGGTGACCGGCACGCCCAGGGCAGCGCAGCCGTCGGCCAGCCCGCGCGCCGCCTCGGCGAACTGCCACATCACCGCGGGGTCCTCCGGCGAGCCGAAGTTCAGGCAGTTCGTGACCGCGAGCGGGCGCGCCCCGGTCGCCGCGACGTTGCGGTAGGCCTCGGACAGCGCCAGCTGGGTGCCCAGGTACGGGTCGAGCCGGCAGTAGCGGCCGTTGCCGTCGGTGGCCAGCGCGATGCCGAGGCCGGTCGCCTCGTCCACCCGGAGCAGCCCGGCGTCGTCCGGCATGGCCAGCACGGTGTCCCCGCGGACGTACCGGTCGTACTGGTCGGTGACCCAGCTCTTGTCGGCCAGGCCGGGCGAGCCGAGCAAGGCGAGCAGGTCCGCGCGCAGGCCCGCGCCGTCGGCCGGACGGGGCAGCATGGCCGGGTCACCGGCGGCCAGCGCGTCCTGGCTCGCGGGCCGGGCCAGCGGCCGGTGGTAGACCGGGCCGTCGGCCGCCGACGCGGGCGGGATGTCCACCACCGTCTCGCCGCGCCAGGTCATGACCAGCCGGCCGGCGTCGGTCACCTCGCCGATCACGGCGGCCCGGACGTCCCACTTGGCGCAGACGGCGAGGAACTCCGCCACCCGGCCGGGCTCGACCACCGCCATCATGCGTTCCTGCGACTCACTCATCAAGATCTCGGGCGGCCCCAGCGTCGCGTCCCGCAGCGGCACCTCGTCCAGCCGGACCAGCATGCCGCCGCTGCCCGCCGCGGCGAGCTCGGTGGTGGCGCACGCGACCCCGGCCGCGCCGAGGTCCTGGATGCCGGTCACCAGGCCGCCGGCGAAGAGCTCGAGGCAGCACTCGACCAGCAGCTTCTCCAGGAACGGGTCTCCCACCTGAACGCTGGGGCGTTTGGCGGACTCGGTGCCGCCAGAAGCGGCGTCGCCGAACGTCGCGCTGGCCAGCACCGAGGCCCCGCCCACACCGTCGGGCCCGGTCGTGGAGCCGAACAGGATCACCTTGCTGCCCGGCCCGCTGGCCTCCGCGACCTGCAGGTCACCGTGCCGCATGACCCCCACGCAGAGCGCGTTGACCAGCGGGTTGCCCGCGTAGCTCGGATCGAAGTCGAGCTCTCCGCCGATGTTGGGCAGGCCGAGGCAGTTGCCGTAGAAAGAGATGCCGCCGACCACGCCGGGCAGCACCCGGCCGGTGTCAGGGGCGTCGGCCGGGCCGAACCGCAGCGCGTCCATCACCGCGACCGGGCGTGCGCCCATGGCGAGGATGTCACGGACGATGCCGCCGACGCCGGTGGCCGCGCCCTGATGGGGCTCCACGTACGACGGGTGGTTGTGCGACTCGATCTTGAAGGTGACCGCGTAGTCCTGCCCGATGTCGACCACGCCGGCGTTGTGGCCGATGCCCGCGAGCAGCGCGGCGGACGGCGGCGCCGTGGCCGCGAACTGCCGCAGGTGCACCTTGGAGGACTTGTAGGAGCAGTGCTCGCTCCACATGACCGAGTACAGGGCCAGCTCGGCGCCGGTGGGGCGGCGCCCGAGCGTGGCCACGATCTTCTCGTACTCGTCCGCTGTCAGCCCGAGTTCGGCGAACGGCTGCGGCAGGCCGGCCGTGGCCGCCGCCCGCGCCACCGTGTCGGTCACGGTCACGCCGCCACCCGGGCCAGCACGGAGGCGAAGAAACCGAGGCCGTCGGCGGACGGGCCGGTGAGCGGGTCGACCGCGTGCTCGGGATGCGGCATCAGCCCGACCACGGTGCCCTCCGCGTTGCACACCCCCGCGATGGCGTCCGCCGAACCGTTCGGGTTGTCCCCGGCGTACCTGATGACGACCTGCCCGGACGCCTCGAGGTCGGCCAGCGTGCCCGCATCGGCCGCGTAGGCGCCCTCCCCGCTCTTCAGCGGCACCACGATCTGCTCGCCGCCGGAGTAGGCCCGGGTCCACGCGGTGCCCGCGTTCTCCACCCGCAGCGGCACGTCCCTGGTGATGAACTTCAGGCCGGCGTTGCGGGTCAGGGCGCCCGGCAGCAGGTGCGCCTCGCACAGGATCTGGAAGCCGTTGCAGATGCCGAGCACCGGCAGCCCCGCCCTGGCGGCGGGCACCAGGTCGGCCATCACCGGCGCGAACCGGGCGATCGCGCCGCACCGCAGGTAGTCGCCGTAGGAGAAGCCGCCGGGCAGGATCACCGCGTCCACGCCGCGCAGGCCGCGGTCGCCATGCCAGAGCCCGACCGGCTCAGCCCCGGCGAGCCGGACCGCGCGCGCCGCGTCCCGGTCATCGAGCGACCCGGGGAAGGTGATAACCCCTATCCGCACCCAGGAAGGATATCCGGGAAGAGCCGGGCCGGGGCTAGCTGGCCGCGCGGAGCTGGCGCAGCGGGGCGTCGTCCGGCCACCTGATGCGCTTGCGCATGGTCACGACCGTGCCGCGGCCGGGGCGGCTGTCCAGCGTGACGTTGTCCACGCAGGCCCGCATGATGGCCAGGCCGCGGCCCGATTCGGGCAGCTGGGCGATTGGTATCTGCTGCGGATCGGGCTGAGTCTCCGGCGTGCCGCGCCCGGCGGGAATCCCCGGGGCCGAGGCCAGGCCGGTCCCTTCGTCGGCCACCTCGACCTGGCAGCCGACCGCGCCGAGGCTGGTGACCACCTCGTAACCCCGGACCTTCCGGCCGCCGTGGGTCAGGACGTTGGTGCAGGCTTCGGTGGCCGCGAGCAGGATGTCGTAGACGGACTCCTCGTCCACGCCAAGCCCGCGCAGGGTGTCACCGAGAACGCGGCGCATCACCGGGACGCTGAGTGTCTCGCGCTGGAAAACCAGGCAGAACTTCACATCAGGCATTGGCTTCGCTCGCGTCTTCCCACCCGTATTCACGAGGCCCCTTTCAACTACTGTGCAGCACCCTCATGAGTCGAAAGATTCCCCGTTAACGCGACCGAAACCAGGCGTCGCCAAACCGTAAGCCGGCGCGGCCGCTCACGCTCCGCCGGCATGCAGCGTAAAGTCCTCTATGACCGGGTTAGACAGCAGATCCCGCGCCAGGTTTGTGATAGCGGTCACAGCCGCCTCGTCGGCGGGGCCGTCCAGCTCCACCTCGAACCGCTTGCCCTGCCTGACCCCGAGTACCTGGCCGAAACCCAGCCGGTGACAGGCGCTGGCGATGGCCTCCCCCTGCGGATCATGGATCTCCGGCTTGAGCATTACTTCCACGATCATCCGCGCCACGTATCCTCCAGGGCGATCAGGGCATATATCGTCAGGTGAGGAGCGTCCCACGGGCAACGCGGGCGCGTGCGTCCCCACCGGGCACGCAGCGTACGCGACCGCCCAGAGACAGCGCAGTCCGGGAACCTTCAGCCGCACGGCCGACGCTGGTGATCCCAGTCCCGGCCCGGAAAGGAGTGGCACGTGACCGTCGAATCCGGCGCCGCGACCACCGCCGCACCAGCCCTCGACCAGCCCGCACCAGACCTGCCCGACCAGGCGGGCGAGTTCGTCCAGCTGCTCACCCCGGAGGGTGAGCGGATCGACCGCCCCGACTACCCGCTGGACCTGTCCGCCGACGACATCAGGAGCATGTACCGGGACCTGGTGCTGGTCCGCGCCATCGACACCGTGGCGATCTCGCTGCAGCGCCAGGGCGAGCTCGGTATCTGGGCCTCGCTGCTCGGTCAGGAAGCCGCCCAGATCGGGTCCGGCCGGGCGCTGAGCCCCGATGACATGGTGTTCCCCACCTACCGCGAGCACGGCGTGGCCTGGTGCCGCGGCATCGACCCGGTCAAGCTGCTCGAGCTGTACCGCGGCGTCAGCCACGGCGGCTGGGCACCCGAGGAGCACAAGTTCGGTCTGTACACGATCGTGATCGGCGCCCAGACCCTGCACGCCACCGGCTACGCCATGGGCATCCAGCGCGACGGCGCCGACCGGGGCGAGGCGGTCATCGCGTACTTCGGTGACGGCGCCACCAGCCAGGGCGACGTGAACGAGGCGTTCGTATTCGCATCGGTGTTCAACGCACCGATTGTCTTCTTCTGCCAGAACAACCAGTGGGCGATCTCCGAGCCGCTGGAGAAGCAGAGCCGCATCCCGCTCTACCAGCGGGCCCGCGGGTTCGGCTTCCCCGGTCTCCGGGTCGACGGCAACGACGTGCTGGCCTGCTACGCGGTGACGCAGAAGGCCCTGCAGGCCGCCAGGGAAGGCCAGGGTCCCACGCTGATCGAGGCGTTCACCTACCGCATGGGCGCGCACACCACCACCGACGACCCGACCAGGTACCGGCTGGCCAGCGAGCTGGAGATGTGGAAGCTCAGGGACCCGATCGAGCGCGTCCGGGCCTACCTGGTCCGCGGCGGCATGGCCGAGCCGGAGTTCCTCGCCGAGGTGGACGCGGAGGCCAAGCAGGTCGGCGCCCGGGTCCGCGAGGCCTGCCGGAACATGCCCGACCCGCCGCCGCTGGCCCTGTTCGACAACGTGTACGCCGAGCCCACCGCGATCCTGCGCGAGGAGCGCGAGCAGTACGCGGCCTACCTGGACTCGTTTGAGGGGGGCGACCGATGACCAAGCTCACCTTGTCCCGCGGGCTCAACGAGGGACTGCGCAAGGCGCTCGAGAACGACCCCAAGGTCCTGATCATGGGCGAGGACGTCGGCAAGCTGGGCGGGGTCTTCCGCGTCACCGACGGCCTGCAGAAGGACTTCGGCGAGGCCCGGGTGATCGACACCCCGCTGGCCGAGTCCGGCATCGTCGGCACGGCGATCGGACTGGCCCTGCGCGGTTACCGGCCGGTCTGCGAGATCCAGTTCGACGGGTTCGTCTTCCCCGCGGTCGACCAGATCGTCAGCCAGCTGGCCAAGATGCGCTACCGGTCCCTCGGGAAGGTCAGCCTGCCGGTGGTGATCCGCATCCCGTGCGGCGGCGGCATCGGCGCGGTCGAGCACCACAGCGAGTCCCCCGAGGTGCTGTTCGCGCACACGGCCGGGCTGCGCGTGGTCGCCTGCTCGGACGCGGCCGACGCGTTCACCATGATCCAGCAGTCGGTCGACTCCGACGACCCGGTGATCTTCTTCGAGCCGAAGCGGCGCTACTGGGACAAGGCCGAGGTCGACACGGCTGCCGCGGTGGCCGGCGCGCTGCCCTTCGACCGGGCCAGGGTGACCCTCGAGGGCGCCGACGCGACCCTGCTCTGCTACGGCCCGCTGGTGCGCACCTGCCTGGAGGCCGCGGCCGCGGCGCGCGAGGACGGGCGCAGCGTCGAGGTCATCGACCTGCGCTCGCTGTCCCCGCTGGACATGGACACGATCACCGCCTCGGTACGCAAGACCGGCCGCTGCGTGGTCGCGCACGAGGCGCCGGTGTTCGCCGGGCTCGGCGCCGAGATCGCCGCCCGGGTCACCGAGCGGTGCTTCTACCACCTCGAGGCGCCGGTGCTGCGGGTGGGCGGCTTCGCCACCCCGTACCCGCCGTCCCGGCTCGAAGAGCACTACCTGCCCGACCTGGACCGGATCCTGGACGCCGTCGACCGCACGTTCGGCTACTGAGGAGGCGGGACGGATGGTCAAGGAGTTCAAGCTTCCCGACGTCGGCGAGGGCCTGACCGAGGCCGACATCGTCGCCTGGCACGTCAAGCCGGGCGACCTGGTCGAGGACGGCCAGATCATCGTGGAGATCGAGACGGCCAAGGCGGTGGTCGAGCTGCCCTGCCCGTGGGACGGCACGGTGGCCCGGCTGCTGGCCGAGGAGGGCCAGACCGTCGAGGTCGGCGTCCCGATCATCGCGGTAGAGGTGGGGACATCCGATAGTCCCGAACGGGCCTCGGTTCCCGCCCAGGCGGCGGCCGAGAGCATCCCGGACGACGAGGCCGGCGCGCACTCGGTCCTGGTGGGCTACGGGGTCAAGGCCTCCGCCACCACCCGGCGGGCCCGCCGGACCGCGGCCGGGCGCCCGGAGACGGCCGAGGTCCCCACCGCACCCGAGGAGCCCGTCGAACCGCCGGAGGTTCCCGCGGAACCGGGCGTACCCGCGGCCCGCGTGCTGGCGAAACCGCCGGTGCGCAAGCTGGCCAAGGACCTCGGTATCAGCCTGGCCGCGCTGGCGGGCAGCGGCCCGGACGGCTCGATCACCCGGGACGACGTGCAGCGGGCAGCGGAGACGGGCACCCCGGCCCGTTCGGCCGAATCGGGGAACGGGTCCCGGACGGCCACCTCCGCTACGGCCTCCGGCGGCGAAGAGCGGATCGCGGTCCGCGGCGTGCGCAAGCACATGGCCGCGGCCATGGTGGCGAGCGCGTTCACCGCGCCGCACGTCACCGAGTTCCTTCAGGTCGACGTGACCGAGACGATGGCGGCGCTGCGCCGGATCAGAGAGCTGCCCGAGTTCGCCGAGCTGCGGGTCTCGCCGCTGCTGTTCGTGGCCCGGGCGCTGCTCGTCGCGGTGGCCAGGCACCCGCTCGTCAACTCATCCTGGGACGCCGCCGCCGAGGAGATCGTGGTGAAGCACTACGTGAACCTCGGTATCGCGGTGGCGGCCGAGCGCGGCCTCATCGTGCCGAACGTCAAGCGCGCGGACGCGCTGACGCTGCCGGAACTGGCCCGCGCCCTGCAGGTGCTGACCGAGACCGGCCGGGCCGGCAAGGCCACCCCGGCCGACCTGGCGGGCGGCACGATCACGATCACCAACGTCGGGGTGTTCGGGGTCGACGCCGGCACCCCGATCCTCACCCCCGGCGAGACGGCAATCCTCGCGTTCGGCCAGGTCAAGGACACGCCCTGGGTGGTCGACGGGGAGCTCGCGGTGCGCAAGGCGTGTACCTTGTCGCTGTCTTTCGACCACCGCATCGTGGACGGAGAGCTCGGCTCGGCCGTGCTGCGCGACATCGGCTCGATGCTCACCGACCCAGTGCGAATACTGGCCTGGAGCTGAAACGCATGGGGCTGACGCGATAACGTCAGCCCCATGATCAGGCATATGGTGATGTTCCGGTGGACTCCGGAAACGACGCGGGAGCAGAAGGAGCGCGTCAAGGAGGAGCTCGGGCGGCTGCCCGGGCTGATCCCGCAGGTGCGGGCCTATCACATCGGCGAGGACCTTGGCCTGGTCGGCGACATCAACTTCGACTTCGCCGTCGCGGCCGACTTCGACGACCTCGCGGGCTACCTGGCCTACCGGGAAAACGCGGAACACCAGAAGATCGTGGAGACCTTTATCCAGCCGATCGTCGGCGCGCGCGGCGCGGTCCAGTACGAGATCTGAGCCCGGCTTAGAAGGCGCCCTCGGGCAGCTCCATCAGGTCCAGCGTGGTCTCCTCGGTGATCGTGCGCTCGACGGCCAGCCGGGGCAGGACGGTGGCGGCGAAGAACCGGCCCGCGCTCAGCTTGCCCGCGTAGAAGTCGCGGTCGGGATGGCCGGCGCTGATCTCGTCCAGCTTGCGCAGGGCGATGTCCGCGTGGGTCAGTAGCAGCCAGCCGATGACCAGGTCGCCGAGCGCCATCAGCAGCCGGGTGGTGTTCAGGCCCACCTTGTAGACCTGTTCGGGCTGGTCCGCCGAACCCATCAGGAAGCCGGCCATGGCACCCGCCATGGCCTCGACGTGCCCGGCGGCTTCGGCCAGCGCGGCCCGTTCGGCCTTGAGCCTGCCGTTGCCGCCCTCGGCGGCGGCGAAGTCCTTGATCTGGCCGAGCAGCGCCCCGAACGCCTGGCCGTTGTCCCGGACGATCTTGCGGAAGAACAGGTCCAGGCTCTGGATCCCGGTCGTCCCCTCGTACAGGCTGTCGATCTTCGCGTCCCTGATGTACTGCTCGACCGGGTAGTCCTGGAGGAACCCGGAGCCGCCGAGCGTCTGCAGGGCCAGGGTGAGCATCTCGTAGGACCGTTCGGAGCCGACCCCCTTGACCACCGGCAGCAGCAGGTCGTTCAGCCGCGCGGCGTCCTCGTCGGCCTGCACCCTTTCACCCTGCGCCGCGGCGAGCTGGATGGCGTCCTGGATCGAGGCCGTGTACAGCACCAGCGCCCGCATGCCCTCGGCGTACGCCTTCTGCAGCATCAGCATCCGGCGCACGTCGGGGTGGTGGATGATCGTCACCCGCGGCGCGGTCTTGTCCGTCATCTGGGTGAGGTCCGCGCCCTGGACCCGGTTCCTGGCGAAGTCCAGCGCGTTCAGGTAGCCGGTGGACAAGGTGGCGATGGCCTTGGTGCCGACCATCATCCGGGCGTCCTCGATGACCATGAACATCTGCTTGATGCCGTCGTGCACGCCGCCGACCAGGGTGCCCACCGCGGGCCGGTCGGCGCCGAAGGTGACCTCGCAGGTGGTCGAGGCCTTCAGCCCCATCTTGTGCTCGACGTTGGTGATGACGACGCCGTTCCGTTCGCCGATCGTCCCGTCCTCGTCGACCAGGTACTTGGGCACGAGGAACATGGACAGGCCCTTGGTGCCCGGGCCGTGGCCCTCCGGCCGGGCCAGCACGAGGTGGAAGATGTTGTCCGCCAGGTCGTGTTCGGCGCTGGTGATGAAGCGCTTGACCCCCTCGATGTGCCAGGTCCCGTCTTGCTGCTCGATCGCCCGGGTCCGGCCGGCACCGACGTCGGAGCCGGCGTCGGGCTCGGTCAGCACCATGGTGGCGCCCCATTCGCGCTCGATGGCCTGCGCGGCGAACCGCTTCTGCTCGGGCGTGCCGAGGTCCCACAGCACCCGGGCCATGGTGTGGCCGCTGGCGTACATCCAGATCGCCGGGTTGGAGCCGAGGATCAGCTCGGCCATGGCCCAGTTCAGCGACCTCGGCGCCCCGGTGCCGCCCAGTTCGGCGGGCAGCGAGAGCCGGTACCACTCGGCGTCCATGAAGGCGCGGTAGGACGTGCGCAGCGACTCGGGGATCCGCACCGAGTGCGTGGCCGGATCGAACACCGGCGGGTTCCGGTCGGCGTCGGCAAAGGACTCGGCCAGCGGGCCGGTCGCCTGCCGCTCCAGCTCGCCGAGGATGCCGCGGACCGTCTCCTCGTCGAGTTCGTCGTACGGCGGCTGGCCGAGCAGGTCCTGGCGCCGCAGCACCTCGAACAGGTTGAACTGGATGTCCCGCAGGTTGCTCTTGTAGTGGCTCATCGCTGCTCCGCCGTCACTGGGCCGTTTTACTGGGCCGTGTCACTTGGCCGTTCGCCTGAACACGATCAATGCTACCGGCTAGTAACAAATCTGGCGAGGGCGGCGCAGACGGGACCGGACGTTACCGGACGGGACACAAATGGGATGAGACGGGATACAAATGGGTGTGCGCGTCGCTACTGACCGCATGTCCCATTTTTTATGGGTTTTCACATATTGTTGATCACCGGCGACTACGCTTCCGCTATGTGACAGACGTTCGCGACTCCTCGCCGGGCCTGCCCGGGCGGCGCCAGGGGCCGAACGTACCGTCGGAACTGCCGTCCCAGCAGGGGACGGGACGGGGAGCGATGCCGGGGCAAGGTCAATTCTCCACCGGATCAGGATCCCAGGGAGCCGAATTCCCTGAATACGGCCAGCCGGACAACGAGGCGCTCGCCCGCAGACAACCAGGACCGGGTTCCCATCCGCGCCAGCCCGGTTCACCGCCCGCCCGGACGCCGGCCAGGCTAGTCGCACCCGGCGGCCGTCACCGGCGCGCGATGCCCGCCAGCCTGCCCGAGAGCGCGCCCGCCCTGGTCCTCGCGGTTCCCGACGCCGGCACGGACGGCCTGGCCGGCGTGACCGCGGAGATCGCGACCGTGCTCCGGGTGGACAACCCGGCCCTGGACGTGCGCACGGCGCGGATCGACCAAGGCGGCCGCGGCGACCCGGCCGGGATCCGCGCGGTGCTGGCCGACGCGGCGGCCAGGCGGCCGGCCGGCTCCCCCTCGGCCGTGGTGATACCGCAGGTCGTGACGCCGCATCCGGCCAGCTTCCGGGCGGTACGGGAGGCCATCACGACCAGCGGGGCCAACGCGCACATCGGCGAGGTGTACAACACCAACGCGCTGCTGGCCGAGGCGCTGCACCACCGGCTGGCCGACGCCGGGCTGGCCCGGGCCGACCGGGTGCGCATGTTCAGCATCACGACCTCGGCCGACGGCATCATCCTGGCCACCGTAGGCGGGGAGGACGCGGTCGGCACCGCCAGCGTCACCGCCTTCCTGCTCGCGGCGCGGCTCGCGCTCCCGGTGATGGCTGCCTCGCTGGACGCCAAACCCTCCATCGAGGACGCGGCGGTCCAGCTCGACAGCATGGGCGTGACCAGGATCGCCCTCGCCCCGTGCGTCATCGGCCCGGAGGCCGACCCGGCGGCCATCGAGGAAGCCGCCATGGTGATCGGCGCCAAGTGCTGCGCGCCGCTCGGCGCGCATGGCAACGTGACCAAGCTCATCTCGCTCGCCTACGGCCAGGTGCTCAACCAGCTCAAGCCCTCCGGTCCCGACGCCTCGGTCAGCCCGCCGGGCGGACGGCACCGATAAGCCCGCCGGGCTGGTACATACTGTCGATGGCCTTCCAGCCGCGGTCTCGCCTGAGCGGCTGGCGGACTGAGCGCCACGAGCAGGCCACATCCCACCACCACGCGCAGGCTAGCCCGCCCGCCGAGCCGATACCTGACCTTGCCCCTGGACCCCCGTGCACACCTCAAGCCTCAGCCACCCCCGGATTCCGACCCGTCACGCTCCCCGGTGTTCCCGACTACTATGCGTAGCTATCTTCCCGCGTGATGTGATGTTAGTCTCGTCGCTATTGCCGCCCGGGCGTGGCTGGAATGTGATCCCGAGCACATCTGTTCGTGCGAGTGATTCACTTAGAGGGCACGGCCAGGACGGTCGCTGGCCCGGCCCGCTGGCGGCGGCCAGCGGCGGAGATGCCGGCAAGGAGGATTCGGTGGAGGACGCCGAAGGTGTGCTCAGGCGGGCACCGCTGTTCGAAGGGCTCGACGAGGATAGCGCGCGGACGATCCGGCGGCAGATGCCCGACGTCAAGCTGTCCCGGGGCGAGCATCTCTTCCTGGAGGGTCAGGAGGGCGACCGGCTGTACATCGTGTTGGAAGGCAAGATCAAGCTCACGAGGGCGGCGGCCGACGGCCGGGAGAACCTGATCAGCGTGATCGGGCCGGGCGAGATGTTCGGCGAGCTATCGCTGTTCGACCCGCGGCCGCGCACGTCGTCGGCCAGCGCGGTCACCGACGCGACGCTCGCGGCGCTGCCCCATGACGCGCTGCGTGGCTGGCTGCTCGAGCGCCCGGACGTTTCCATGCACATGCTGCAGGCGCTGGCCCGGCGGCTGCGCCGGGCCAACGACGTCGTTGCCGACCTGGTTTTCACCGACGTCCCCGGGCGCGTGGCGAAGAACCTGCTCGACCTGGCGGCCCGGTTCGGCGAGCAGGAACGCGACGGACTGCACGTCCATCACGACCTGACCCAGGAGGAACTGGCTCAGCTGGTCGGAGCCTCGAGGGAGACGGTCAACAAGGCGCTGGCGGACTTCGCCGCCCGTGGCTGGCTGCAGATCTCCGCCCGTTCGGTACTCATCCTGGACACCGAACGCCTCCGCAAGCGCGCCCGCTAGCTCGCCTTGCCCCCGCCCGCCTGCCGTCACCCCGGCGAGCCCCTTCCGGCGCCCGCGACCGTGCGACCTCATGATCGTGGCCAGTTTCCGGTGCTATTTGACGCGAACTGGCCACGATCATGAAGCAGCATCGGCTGGGTCGAATGGCTGGCCTTGAGCCCTGGTGTTGCTGCGCTCCTGGCGCACTGTCGTGACGCGTGAGACGGACTGACCGTCGGCTCCTACGCCTGACCGTCGGCTCATACGACTTGAATTCCGCGTTCAAAGTCGCTCTAGCCCAATGCCGTTCAGCTCATGTTGATCATGACGATCGATCTGCTGCTGGACGCCCTGGAACTGGGCTTTCACTGCGTCAGAACGCACTGGATCCGGGGTTTCATGGCGTTCCTGCTGGCGCGCCTCGCCCGGGTGACTTCATGATCGTGAACAGTTTGCGGTACTATCTGCCCGTTTCTGTACATGATCATGACTGGCCCTCGGCGTGGGCGAGGTAGTCGAGCTGGGCGCGGACCGACCACTCGGCGGCCGGCCAGACCGACGGGTCGACGTCGGTGTAGATCATGGCCACGATCTCGGCGGGGGTATTCGCGCCCGCGGCCAGGGCCGACCGGACCTGGTCCAGCCGTTCGCGCCGGTGCGACAGATAGTAGTCGAGCGTCGCAAGCGGGTCGGTGAGCATCGGCCCGTGCCCGGGCAGCAGCAGGCCGACCTCCCGGGCCCCGGCCAGGTCACGCAGCTGGGCCAGGCTGCGCAGG
>Ga0307305_10000221_pt1 | contig 18879 bp, 18 predicted proteins | sample ER_DNA_186_FD_194512 | JGI IMG/M metagenome (GOLD analysis project Ga0307305, IMG submission 194512) | Bulk soil microbial communities from the East River watershed near Crested Butte, Colorado, United States - ER_DNA_186 | ecosystem: Environmental > Terrestrial > Soil > Floodplain | place... | reverse complement strand
GCGCATCTCAAGGAATCCGGAGCGCTTCGGCCGCGGCGCCATCCAAGGCGTGGCGGCGCCGGAAAGCGCCAATAATGCCGCGGCGCAGACCTCGTTCATCCCGCTGCTCACGCTCGGCATTCCGCCCAACGCGGTGATGGCACTGATGGTCGGCGCCATGACCATCCACGGTATCGTGCCGGGGCCGCAGGTCATGACCAAGCAGCCCGAGCTGTTCTGGGGCATGATCGCGTCGATGTGGCTCGGCAACCTGATGCTGGTCATCATCAATCTGCCGCTGGTCGGCGTGTGGGTGACCCTGCTGCGGGTGCCGTACCGGCTGCTGTACCCGTCGATTATCGTGTTCTGCTGTATCGGCATCTACTCCATCAACAACTCGCCGACCGACGTGGTGATCGCTGCGATCTTCGGCCTGGTCGGGTACTGGCTGATTAAGCACGAGTTCGAACCGGCACCGCTGGTGCTCGCCTTCGTGCTCGGGCCGCTGATGGAAGAGAACCTGCGCCGCGCCATGCTGATTGCGCGTGGCGATGCCACCGTGTTTGCGACCCGGCCGATCTCGGCCGGGCTGCTTGCGGTCGCGTTGTTCCTGCTGGTGCTCGCCGCCCTTCCGATGATCCGCAAACGACGCGACGAAGTGTTCGTCGAATAACGCCAAACGAGCCGCTGCGGGTGGCGGGCCGAGCCCGCCCCACCCGTTCACTATTCAGCCCGCGGCAGCTCCGCTCACCGCGAGCAGCCCGGCCGCAAGAATTACGAGCTGAACCGAGAAGGCGGTAATGTTGGCGTCCCATCTCTTTGCGATGATCGGGATCGGCGCCTTGAAGGGCTGATAGCCGTTTTCTCTAGGCCGCGCCGCCATAGATCGGCATCGCGGCCAGTGCCGTAAAAAACGCCGCATAAACAATCGCCCCCATCAGCGCCACCAGATAGAGCCGCTCCACGGCAAACGGCCCCGGCCACCAGATCAACGCGAAGGCAAGCAGTCCAAAGCCGACATAGCTTGAGATCTGCCATACGACGTGGAAGCGCGCGTGCGGGGTCCAGGCAGGATTTGTTGCGTGCGTCTTGTTGAAATCGGCCACAACGGTGAGGACAGCCCAGCCGACGGTCATCAGGGAGAAAAGAAGCCGAGCGATGAGAATACGATCGAAGCTCCCCCCAATACGGCAGCGCAATACTATCAGGTTTCAACACCGGATAATCGTAAAACAGATTTCGGTCGTTGATAAAAGCGTGCTGGCGGTTGTCGTCGGGGGTAGACTTCCCCATCTTTTCGAGTCGCGGAAGACACCGACGATTAATGCGCCAATATCTTGATTTGATGGAACTCATTCTTAGCCGTGGTGCGGAAAAACACGACCGCACTGGTACCGGGACCTTGTCGATCTTCGGCCATCAGATCCGCTTTGCGCTCGACGAGGGTTTTCCTTTGCTCACAACCAAGAAACTCCATCTGAAATCGATCATATACGAGCTGCTTTGGTTCCTGGCCGGCGACACCAACGTCAAATACCTGCAGGAACACGGTGTGCGCATCTGGGATGAGTGGGCCGACGAACGCGGCGATCTGGGTCCGGTCTATGGCCACCAGTGGCGCTCATGGCCAGCGCAGGACGGCAAGACGATCGATCAAATCGGCAACGTGATTCAGATGATGCGGCGCAATCCGGATTCGCGCCGTCTGATCGTCACCGCGTGGAATCCGGCTGACGTCGACAAGATGGCGCTCCCTCCGTGCCATTGCCTGTTTCAGTTTTATGTCGCCGACGGCAAGCTCTCGTGCCAGCTTTATCAGCGCTCGGCCGACGTGTTTCTCGGGGTGCCGTTCAACATCGCTTCTTACGCGCTGCTCACGATGATGGTGGCCCAGGTGACGGGGTACAAACCGGGCGACTTCATTCACACATTCGGAGACGCACATCTATATCTTAATCATCTTGAACAGGCACGGCTCCAGTTGTCGCGCGCACCGCGACGTCTGCCGACGGTGCGGTTGAATCCTGCGGTGAAGGAAATTTTCGCGTTTCGCTTCGAAGATTTCGCGATCGAGAACTATGATCCGCATCCACACATCAAGGCCGAGGTGGCCGTGTGACCGATGACCAAAAACTCATGCTCTTATTGTCGCCGTTTGTACGCATCAAGCTAAGATGATTTTAATTGGAACTTTTTTCGGACGCTTGAATTTTTTCAGACCGTCTTTCATCACGAAATGCGCAGTCGTTAGGGAATTATCAGAACAATCCTTCTATGCAGTGATCACGGATCGCCGGATCATGTCGTGCTTTTTGAAGAATTCCGTCTGTGATTTTCCGTGCGATGCGGCGAGCCTTTTTCGTCGCTGGGCGCCTGTCCCGGAAACTCGTTTCGACACCGGGACACTGCCATGAAGATCGTGCTGGTTGCAGTGATTGGTGAGAATTCGGTCATTGGTCGTGAAGGCCAGCTGCCGTGGCGGCTGAAGTCCGATCTCCAGCACTTTCGGAAGCTCACGCTGAACCGTCCGGTGATCATGGGCCGCAAGACCCATGAGTCCATCGGAAAATTGCTCGAGGGCCGAACCAACATCGTGTTGACACGCGCCTTGAGTTTGGTGGCGAAGGGAGCCGTGTTGGCTACGAGCCTCGATGCCGCGCTCGCCTATGCACGTGCCGATGCAGCCAAGCGTGGGGTGGATGAAATCATGGTAATAGGCGGCGGCGATATTTTTGCCGCAACCATACCGATGGCCGACCGGCTGGAAATCACCCATGTGTGTGCTTCGCCCGAAGGGGATGCGTTGTTTCCGGTGATCGATTCGGAGGTCTGGCAAGAGGTATCGCACGAGGATCATTTTGCCGGCCCGGATGACGATGCCGACTTCACCTTGGCGACATATGTAAGGCGTTGAAACCGCGATAATCGCGGCATCGGAGCGCGTTGTAACGGGGCTTGGGGTCCCCTATAACCCCTCCCAACTAAGGTCAGCCGGGTAAGCAGCCGGCGTGCGCGGGAGATATCGTTCGATGCCTTGGACCAATCAGGGCGGCGGAGGGCCGTGGGGCAGTGGCGGAAAGGGCCCTTGGGGGTCAGGGCCGCAATCACCGGGACCGACTCCGCCCGATCTCGAGGAAATTCTGCGCCGGGGCCAAGATAGATTGCGCCGTGTGCTGCCGGGTGGGAATCTCGGGGGACGCGGTCTCGCGCTGATTGCGCTTGGCGCGCTCGCGCTTTGGGGATTTTCCGGCTTCTTCCGAGTCGAGCCGGACGAATTGGGCGTTGTGTTGCGCTTCGGGAAGGAAGTGCGCGAGGTGCAACCTGGCTTGAACTACCATTTGCCGTATCCGATCGAGACTGTGCTCACACCGAAAGCGCTGCGTGTGAACAAGATCGACATCGGCATGCGGGTGGTCGATGACATCCGGCGCGGCGGCACAACAGTCCGTGACGTGCCGGAGGAAAGCCTGATGCTTACGGGCGACGAGAATATCGTCGACGTGGACTTTTCGGTGCTATGGAAAGTGAAGCCGACGGGTGTCGGCGAATTTCTCTTCAATATCCAGAATCCCGAAGGCACTGTGAAAGCGGTGGCGGAAAGCGCCATGCGCGAGGTGATTGGCCGGTCCGAGATCCAGCCGATTCTTACTGGTGCACGACAGACAATTGAGACGGCCGTGCAGGACCTGATGCAAAAGACGCTCGATCACTACGGTGCCGGCGTTATCGTCCAGCAGGTGCAGCTGCAGAAAGTCGATCCACCGGCTCAGGTGATCGACGCCTTCCGCGACGTGCAGGCTGCGCGCGCCGATCTCGAGCGCGCAGTCAACGAAGCGCAGACTTACGCCAACCGTGTTGTGCCCGAGGCCCGCGGACGGGTCGCACAGATCACGCAGGCTGCGGAAGCATACAAATCGCAGACGGTTGCCGAAGCAACCGGCCAGACCTCGCGGTTCCTGAAAATTTACGAACAGTACAAAAAGGCTCCGGACGTCACCCGCGAGCGCATGTATCTGGAAACAATGGAACGTGTGCTTAGCGGCACGGACAAGATTATTTTGGATTCAACTGCCGGCGGCAGCGGCGTGGTGCCTTACTTGCCGCTTAGCGAACTTTCTCGTCAGCCGCAAACGCGCGGTCAACCGCAGACGGGAGGCCGGCAATGAGGTTGAATTTTCTTGGCGGCATTCTGGCGGTCCTTTTCGTGGCTGCGCTTATCGTGGGCTACTCGTCTGTGTTCACGGTCTATCAGACACAGCAGGCACTGGTTATTCGCCTGGGCCAACCGGTGCGCGTGGTCAACGAGCCTGGCCTTAACGTCAAGGCGCCGTTCATCGACTCTGTCGTCTACATCGATAAACGCATTCTTGATCTGGAAGCGCCGTCTCAGGAAGTGATCGCCTCCGACCAGAAGCGGTTGGTCGTTGACGCATTCGCGCGCTACCGCATTCAGGATGCGCTGCGTTTCTACCAGACGCTTGGCTCGATTTCGGGCGCCAACTCCCAGCTGTCCATCCTCCTCAATTCGGCGCTGCGCCGTGTGCTGGGCGAAGTAACATTCACGCATGTGGTTCGCGATCAGCGTGCGGACCTTATGGCGCGCATTCGCGAACTCGTTGACCGTGAGGCGGCCGCTTATGGCATTCAGGTGGTGGACGTGCGTATCCGGCGCGCCGACCTCCCGGAACAAAATAGCCAAGCCGTTTACCAGCGCATGCAGACCGAACGGCAGCGCGAGGCGGCGGAATTCCGCGCCCAAGGCGCACAGCGTGCTCAGGAAATCCGCTCGCGTGCGGATCGCGAAGTCACGGTGCTGGTCGCCGACGCCACTTCGAAGTCGGAGCAGATTCGCGGGGAGGGCGATGCGACCCGAAACCAGATCTTCGCGGATGCCTTCAACCAGGACCAGGATTTCTTCGCGTTCTACCGTTCGATGCAGGCTTACGAACACGGCCTGAAATCCAACGACACCCGGATGCTGCTTAAACCCGATTCAAGCTTTTTCCGTTATTTCTCTGATCCTTCCGGTAAAGCTCGGGACAAAGCGGGACCGTCGGCCAGCCAGGCTCCAGCCCGTTAGCAAGCAGCGAGTGGCATGTCGGACTTTCTGGCCGCGCTCGGACTGGTTTTCGTCATCGAGGGCTTGATCTTTGCCGCCTTTCCCGATGCGGCCAAGCGGGCGATGACCAGCGTTCTCGAAACGCCGGACATCTCTCTCCGCCTGATCGGGATCGGGTCGGCTCTCGTTGGGCTCATCATGGTCTGGCTGGTTCGCGGATGAGGTGCAAACCAGCCCCGCATGGTATTGATTTAAAGTGCCCTTGAATCACCTCTCGGTCGGGGCCACTCTCACTGAAAGCTCACTCCCAGGAGAATCGACGCCCATGGGCGCATACTACTTCCGCTTGAGGAACCCCGTCGGCCGCGCCGGCTTGGTCATCCTAGCCGCTGCCGCCATCGTCTGGCCGGCTTTCACCTCGCCCGCTGCGGCTCGCGGGCCTGAAGGGATAGCGGATGTGGCCGAACAGGTCATAGACGCCGTGGTCAACGTTTCGACCAAACAGTCCGTCGATCTCCGAAGCGGCGGCGCCATGCCACAATTGCCACCGGGCTCGCCGTTCGAGGAGTTTTTTGAGGAATTCTTCAAGAACCGACGCGGTCAACCCGGCCAACCCGGGCAAAACGGGCAAAACGGGCAAAACGGACAGAACAACCAAACGCCGACGCCACGTCGCGTCAATTCACTCGGTTCAGGCTTCATTGTCGATGCGGCTGGCCTCGTGGTTACCAATAACCACGTCATTGCCGACGCCGACGAGGTCAATGTCATTCTCAATGACGGAACTACGCTGAAAGCCGAAGTTATCGGCCGCGATCAGAGGACCGACTTGGCGCTGCTCAAGGTCAAGCCGACCAAGCCGCTCAAGGCGGTAAAATTCGGCGACAGCGACAGATTGCGGCTCGGTGAATGGGTTATCGCCATTGGCAACCCGTTTAGTCTGGGCGGAACGGTTACCGCCGGCATCGTTTCGGCCCGCAACCGCGACATCCAATCCGGACCGTACGACAATTACATTCAGACAGACGCCGCGATTAATCGCGGCAATTCGGGCGGACCGTTGTTTAACCTGACCGGCGAAGTGATTGGCGTGAATACCGCGATTATTTCGCCATCCGGCGGCTCGATCGGCATCGGATTTGCTGTTCCGTCGAAGACCGCCCTGCCGGTGATCGATCAGCTGCGCGAGTTCAAGGAAGTGCGGCGCGGGTGGCTAGGCGTTCGCATCCAGCAGGTGAGCGACGAAATCGCAGAGAGCTTGAGCGTGAAACCTGCGCGCGGCGCTCTTGTTGCGGGCATCGACGAAAAAGGGCCCGCAAAGCCAGCTGGCATCGAGCCAGGCGATGTCATCGTCAAGTTTGACGGCAAGGACGTGAAGGAAATGCGTGACCTGCCGCGGATCGTCGCCGACACACCGGTCGGCAAGGACGTCGAAGTCGTGGTCATTCGCAAAGGCAAAGAAGAAACGAGGTCGGTCAAGCTTGGACAGCTGGAGGATGAAAAAAAGCAGGCGGCGGTCACCGACAAGAAGGATGGGACGCCCGAAGAGAAGCCCGTCGTAAAAAAAGCGCTCGGGCTCGATCTCGCCAATCTCACCGATGAGCTGCGCAAGAAGCACAATATCAAGGACAAGGTGAAGGGCGTTGTAATTACCGGCGTCGATCCGAATTCGCCCGCCGCCGAAAAGCGCCTCGCACCCGGCATGGTTATCGCCGAGGTTCAACAACAGCCGGTGTCGAGCGCAACCGAACTTCAGCAACGCATCGAAAAGCTCAAGAAGGACGGTAAGAAAGCGGCTGTGTTGCTCGTGGTTTCGCCTGACGGGGATCCGAGTTTCGTGGCGCTCAGCCTGCAGTAGGGGCTATTGTCGAAATTGGAACGGCCGGTGCTGCTTGCACCGGCCGTTTTCTTAGTCGAGCACGTGATTGACCATGCCGTCGGCTAGCTTTGGCTCGAACCATGTCGATTTTGGCGGCATGATCCCCCCCGCGTCGGCCACCGCCATCAGATCACACATCTGTGTCGGGTAGAGAGCGAAACCGACGGCCATTTCGCCAGATGTCACCCGGCGCTCGAGCTCGGACAGGCCGCGCGCACCGCCAACGAAGTCGATGCGCTTGTCGGTGCGCGGATCCGTGATGCCAAGCAACGGCTCGATCACGTTGCGCGCGAGGATGGTTATCGGAAGCCGGCGAATGGGGTCTTGCGGAACAAGTTCGGGACGGATTGTCAGCCGATGCCAGCGACCGGCGAGATACATACCGAATTCGAGCGATGATTGCGGGTGCACAGGCTCGTCGAAGCCGGATATTGCGAAACTTTCGCGAAGCTTGGCCAGAAATTGTTCGGCACTGTGGCCATTCAGAGTCTTCACGACACGATTGTAGTCAAGAATGGTCATCTCTCGTTCGGGGAAAATCACCGAAAGAAAATAACTGTGCGAGCCTTCACCCTGTCGGGCCGCGGCAACGCGCGCGGCCGCAGCGGAACGGTGGTGACCGTCGGCGATATATATCGCGGGCAGGGCTTCGAAGGCACGCGTTAGCTTGTCGATCGTAGCGGCGTCAGTAATGCGCCAAAGCTGGTGACGAACGCCATCGTCGGCGGTGACGTCGACCTCCGGGTTGCCGGTCGCCGCCTGTGCCAACATGGCGTCGATCTCCGGTGCTTTCGGATATCCGCTCATCACGGGCCCGGTCTGGGCATTGATGGCCTCGATCTGGCGCACTCTGTCGTCTTCTTTCACCGGCGTCGTGAGTTCGTGCTTGCGGATCCGGTTGGTCGCATAGTCGGCAAGCGAGGCAACGGCAGCGAGGCCTGTTTGGGTATGGCCGCGCCCGGTGAGGCGATAGACGTAGTAGCAGGGCTCGGGCTCACGCACGAGGACCTCATTCGAAATCATGCGCCCGAGATTTTCAGCCGCCTTGGCGTAAACAGCCTTGTCGTAAGGATCGGTGGCCGGATCGAGATCGATCTCCGGTTTCGAGATATGCAGAAAGCTCCATGGTTTGCCCTTAGCGCGTTCGCGCGCCTCTGCGCTGCTCAGCACATCGTACGGCGGCGCCAGAACCTCGGCGGCGCGCCCCGGTGCGGGCCGCAAGGCGCGGAATGGTTTAATCAGCGTCAAACAAGTCTCCGTAATGCCCAGGGTGAGTTCTCATCGCGCCGGTGCTATCAGCATCGCAACCAGGGCGGGATGATGACAACCAGGGTGGTGCTTATTGCAGGACCGACCGCAAGCGGCAAGTCGGCGCTGGCGCTGGAGCTCGCCGAGCAGTTTGGCGGCGTCATCATCAATGCCGACTCTATGCAGGTATACCGCGACCTGCACATTCTCACGGCGCGTCCGTCCGCAGATGACGAAAAGCGGGCAGCGCACCGGCTCTATGGCCATGTCGACGCCGCGGAGAATTATTCCGTCGGCCGCTGGTGCCGGGACGTCGAGGAGACACTCGGTAGCGTGATTTCGCAGGAGCGCGTTGCTATTCTGGTCGGCGGTACTGGCCTCTACTTCAAGGCGCTGACGACCGGTCTGGCTGCCGTGCCCGCAATTCCGGCGCCAATTCGTGCTGACGTGCGAAGTCGCTTGCAACGCGAGGGGGCCCCGGCGCTTCACGCAGAGCTTGTGGGGCTCGATCCCGCCACTGCGCAATGCATAACGGTCAACGATCGTTCACGCATTTCGCGCGCTCTTGAGGTTGTGCTGGCGACTGGACGGCCATTGTCGGATTGGCACCGTGAAGGTCTACCGCCGCTGCTGGATGCCGGGCGTGCGGCGAGAGTATTCATTACATGCGAGCGTAACGAGCTGGTTCATCGCATCGAGAAAAGGTTGGCAACGATGCTTGAGGCCGGTGCTCTGGACGAGGTGCGCAGACTTGCTGCGCGCAACCTCGATCGGACGCTCCCCGCGATGAAGGCCCACGGCGTGCCTTGGTTGATCCGTCATCTCGCGGGCGAAATATCGCTTGAGGAGGCGGTCGCGGGCGCCGTCATGGATACGCGCCGTTACGCGAAGCGCCAGCTCACGTGGTTTCGCAATCAAATGAGAGATTGGCCCGGGCAACCCCCGGAAGTTGCCATTTCGTCACTAAAAGCGCAGTTTTTCGCACCCAAATAGGGCGAATTTTGTTGACCGGGCCGCGATGAGCCCCTATAACGCCGCGCAATGAAAATTCAGGTAACACCGATGTGGCGCAATATTATTACTGTCGTAAAAGTTCGGGCGCTGGTGCGGTCCTAGACAGGGTCCGCAGGAGCGCCCCGGACATGGCCCGTTTCGGGCCTTTTTTATTTCCACAGAGTAAGACGACGGCCATGAAAGGAAACGGCATGACACGGGAAATGACCGGCGCCGAGATGGTAATTCAGGCGCTCGCTGACCAGAACGTCGAGCATGTGTTCGGCTATCCGGGTGGCGCCGTGCTGCCGATCTACGATGCAATTTTCTCGCAGAACCAGGTGCGGCACATCCTGGTCCGGCACGAACAGGGTGCGGTGCACGCCGCGGAGGGCTATGCGCGCTCGACCGGCAAAGTCGGGTGCGTGCTGGTGACATCCGGTCCCGGCGCTACCAACGCCGTCACCGGATTGACCGATGCGCTTTGCGACTCGATTCCGATTGTTTGCATTACGGGACAAGTGCCGACGCATCTGATCGGCAACGACGCTTTTCAGGAATGCGACACGGTCGGCATCACCCGCCCGTGCACAAAGTACAACTACTTGGTCAAACGCATCGAGGACCTGCCGCGAGTCCTGCACGAGGCATTTCACATCGCTTCAAGTGGTCGGCCGGGACCGGTTGTCGTCGATGTGCCGAAGGACATCCAGTTTGCGAAGGGCATCTATTCGAAACCGAAGGATTTCCCGCACACCGGCTACAAGCCACGTCTCAAGGGAGACATGGACAAGATCAAGCAGGCGATCGACCTTATGGCGCACGCCAAGCGTCCGCTGTTTTATACCGGCGGCGGTGTCATCAATTCCGGCAGGGCCGCCTGTGATCTTCTACGCGAGTTCGTCAAGGTCACCGGCTATCCGATTACGTCAACGCTGATGGGTCTCGGCGCATTTCCAGCAGCCGATCCGAAATGGATCGGGATGCTCGGCATGCACGGAACGCTCGAAGCCAACATGGCGATGCACGATTGCGACGTGATGATTTGCGTGGGTGCGCGCTTTGATGACCGCATCACCGGCCGGCTGGATGCATTCTCGCCCGGTTCCAAAAAAATTCACATCGACATCGATCCATCGTCAATCAACAAGAACGTAAAAGCGGATGTCCCGATTGTCGGCGATTGTGCGCATGTGCTCGAAGACATGGTGCGTCTGTGGCGCACGGGCGCAATTCATCCTGACAAGAAGGCGCTTCAGGCCTGGTGGGCGCAGATCGACAAATGGCGCGAGCGCAAATCGCTCGCCTATCGGCAGTCGAAAGACGTCATCAAGCCGCAATATGCGATCCAGCGGCTTTACGCGCTCACCAAGGACAAGGACGTCTACATCACCACTGAGGTCGGCCAGCACCAGATGTGGGCCGCCCAGTTCTACGGGTTCCAGGAGCCGAACCGCTGGATGACCTCCGGCGGGCTAGGCACGATGGGCTATGGGCTGCCGGCGTCGGTGGGCGTGCAGCTTGCCCATCCCAAGTCGCTTGTCATCGATATCGCCGGCGAGGCCTCGGTGCTGATGACAATGCAGGAACTGTCGACCGCGGTGCAGTACCGGCTGCCCATCAAGATCTTTATTCTCAACAACAATTACATGGGCATGGTGCGGCAATGGCAGGAACTGTTGCACGGCGGACGCTATGCCGAAAGCTACAGCGAAGCTTTGCCGGATTTCGTCAAACTGGCGGAAGCCTACCATGCGCACGGCATTCGCTGCGAAAAACCGGGCGATCTCGATCGCGCGATCAAGGAAATGATCGACGTCGACAAGCCTGTGCTTTTCGACTGTGTGGTCGACCCCAAGGAAAACTGCTTCCCGATGATTCCATCGGGACGCGCTCATAACGAGATGTTGCTCGGTGATGCCGGCGTTAGCGTGGAAGAAGCCATCACCGAGGAAGGCAAGGTGATGGTCTGATGAACGCTCCCACAACAAGCCATTATCCGGCGGCTCCGACTGCACAGAAGCCGGAAACCCACACGCTCTCCGTTCTCGTCGACAACGAGCCGGGCGTGCTGGCGCGTGTCATCGGTCTGTTTTCAGGCCGTGGGTACAACATCGAGTCCTTGACGGTGTCGGAAACCGAGCACCGGCAGCATCTCTCGCTGATCACCATCGTCACTACTGGCACGCCGATGGTGATCGAGCAGATCAAGAATCAGCTCGACAGACTTGTGCCTGTGCATCACGTGGTGGACATGACGCTCGCCGGCAATGCCATCGAACGGGAGCTCGCGATGGTCAAGGTCAAGGGCAAGGGCGAGAACCGCGTCGAGGCGTTGCGGCTAGCGGATGCCTTCCGCGCACGTGTGATCGATGCCACAACCGAAAGCTTCGTGTTCGAGATCACCGGCGCGAGCGAAAAAATCGAGCAGTTCATCAGCTTGATGCTGCCGCTCGGTCTTATCGAAGTCGCGCGCACCGGCATTGCCGCCATCATGCGCGGACCTGAGGGGATGTAGGCGATGGGCCTGACCATCCTGGCGATCCCGTTGATCCTGCTCGGCATATTCATCAAGCCCTATTCGGTGGAGAATTCGCGCTGCATTAGTCTCAGCTTTGCTGGCCCACGCGCTTATTGCTTCGAGCAAAGCTCCAATCTGCCGGAGGTGATTAAATACGGCTGCATGCTCGCAGGCTTCGCGCTGATCTACGCCGGTAGGATGCAGATCAGGCGGCAGCGAGACCGGCAGTAACGGAAGCACGCGAAGGGACTTGCTCCGGTTGCCGGAGCGACCTAGAAGCACCGCGACGGGGCAATCTCCGAAATATCAACAGATCATTGGCCTAACGAAGGACCAAAAGGACCAAGTATCATGCGTGTCTATTACGATCGCGACGCCGACCTGAACCTGATCAAGGGCAAGAAGGTCGCCATCATCGGCTATGGAAGTCAGGGCCATGCCCATGCGCTCAATCTGCGCGATAGCGGGGTAAAAGAGGTTGCGGTTGCGCTGCGCAAAACCTCGGCCGGCGTGAAGAAGGCCGAAGCTGAAAAGTTCAAGGTGATGGAGGTTGCCGAGACGGCAAAATGGGCCGATGTGATGATGATGCTGACGCCCGATGAGCTACAGGGTGATATCTACCGGGATCACCTCGCTAAAAATATGAAGGACGGTGCGGCGCTGATGTTCGCACACGGCCTCAACGTGCATTTCAATCTGATTGAACCGCGCGCCGATCTCGATGTGCTGATGATCGCTCCCAAGGGCCCGGGCCACACGGTGCGTTCGGAATATCAACGCGGCGCCGGCGTGCCTTGCCTTGTCGCAATCCATAAGGATGCTTCAGGCAATGCGCACGACCTCGGTCTTTCCTATGCCTCCGCAATCGGCGGCGGCCGCGCCGGCATTATCGAGACGACGTTTAAAGAAGAGTGCGAGACCGACCTGTTCGGCGAACAGACGGTGCTGTGTGGTGGTCTCGTGGAGTTGATGAAGGCCGGCTATGAGACGCTCGTCGAAGCAGGTTACGCGCCGGAGATGGCGTATTTCGAGTGTGTGCACGAGGTGAAGCTGATCGTCGACCTCATTTACGAAGGCGGCATTGCCAATATGAACTATTCAGTGTCGAACACCGCCGAGTACGGCGAATACGTTTCCGGTCCGCGTGTGATCACGTCCGAGGTCAAGGCCGAAATGAAGCGCGTGCTCGCCGACATCCAGTCAGGTCGTTTTACCAGGGACTGGATGCTAGAAAATAAGGTCAATCAGACGTCGTTCAAGGCAACGCGCGCTAAGCTCGCCGAACATCCGATCGAGCAGATCGGCGCCAAGCTGCGCGACATGATGCCCTGGATTAAACAGCGGGCGTTGGTGGACAAGAGCAAGAACTAGCTGGCGCCACTATAGTGGCCGAAGTCGTTCCGGCCACTTCGCTACTTCTTTACAGCGCGCTCCCACAACCACCGGGCCGCGCCATCCGGCGTGTCACCTCCATTTGAGGCGCGCGCATTTGCTTCGCGCATGGCTGCGACGTCGATTGAGCCAACCAGAGGTTTCAGCGCTGCAATCAGATTATCGTCGCCGGCGCGTTTGGGCGAGACAAGCAGAATTGCGTCGTAAGATGGGATCGCGTGTCTGACGTCGGCGAGCGCGGTGAGGTCGTAAGTCGAGATTTGGCCATCGCTCGTATAGGCCGCGATCACGTCGACCTCGCCTTGAGCGACGGCCCTGTACATGAATTCCGGCTGCATTTGACGTTGCACACGAAAATTCAGGCCATAGGCAGACCGCAGCGAGGCCCACTCGGGCCGCGCAAAAATTTCATAGTCACCGGCGACGCTGAATTCGCTGGCGCGAGCCGCCAGGTCGGCGATCGAGCGAATGTTCAGTGTGTCGGCCTTCTTTTTTGTCATGGCCAACGTATAGGCATTTTCAAATCCAAGTGTTCCGACCATATGAATGTTTTGCGTCGTTGCGAGCCACTTCGAGAGCTCGGCGAGCATTTGTTCGCGCGCCGGCACATCTTTGCGCTGCATGCGGTTGGCCCAGAGCGTGCCGGAGTAGTCCACCGCGACGTCGACCTCGCCTGAGCTGAGTGCATCGAACAGCACATTGGAGCCCAGTCCCGTGCGGCCCTCGGCGGTGATGCCGCCGGCTGCGAGACGCTGTTTGATCAAGGCGGCCAGCACGTACTGCTCCGTAAACGTTTTTGCGCCGATCACGTATTCGCCGTGTGGCCGCGCGAAACCGGGAAGCAGCGCGGCCAGCGTAAGCGCAACGAGACCTAGTCCTCCCAGCAGCGTGCGTGTGCCGCTTCGGCGGCTGACGCCGGTTTGGACCAGAGCGAGCAATTGGTCGACGGCGAGAGCCAGCAGGGCGGCCGCAAAGCACCCGAAAATGACGAAAACCCAGTTCTGCGTCTGCAAGCCGGTGAAAATGTAATTGCCGAGGCTTGTCTGCCCGATCGGCGTTGCAAGCGTTGCCGTACCTATGACCCAGACGGCAGAGGTGCGAATCCCCGCCATGATGACCGGCAGAGCCAATGGGATTTCGATGTCGCGAAGCAGTTGCCAAGGTCGCACACCGACGACGCGCGCGGCTTCACTCAATCGAGCATCCACGCCATTCAGTCCGGCCACGGTGTTACGCAGGACCGGAAGCATCGAATAAAGCGCAAGCGCCAGCACCGCGGGGAGAAACCCGAGCGCCGAGAAGCCTTTGCCGAACGCACGCTCCGACAAAGCGGCGATCGCCAACAGCAGAGGGTAGAACAGGGCCAGAAGGGCAAGCCCAGGAATGGTCTGCACCACGCTTGCGGCCCCCAGCAGAACGCCACGCAGAAGAGGCCTGCGTCTCGATGCGACTGCGATGGGCAGGCTTATGCCCAGTCCGATGGCAAGGGCTGTAAGGCTCACCAGTACATGGCTGCCGAGATAGTCCGGTAACCGCGACCATGCGTCGGCGAGGCGGGCATCGAGGGTCATTGCCGGCGATGATGGCATGCGCGGCTGTGGCGCGGAACCGCGGAATTCCGCGAGGCTTGGGTCATCCCTTTGGTTAACATCGGAAAAATCGCTCTGGCGGTGACCCAACACCTTGCAATGACCGTTTGATTACAGTCTTATGACGGCGGGCCATGCGCTGGGGAAAACGGTGAGGATCGCAGCCGGGCAGGGCCGTCTTTGGCCATGTTGTCCGTAGCGTCCGCTCTGCTCAGCCGTCTTGCGCCCACCGAGGCGATCTCCCGCCGCGATGCGCTGGCGCTAGCGGTCATTACCGGCCTTCACCTCGCCGCACTCGTCGTGATGACGGCGACTGAGCTTGATCTCGCGACCAAGGCGACTTTCCTGTTCGCCTGGGCCCTGCTGAATTTTTTCTGGCTGGCTTTGCTGCGCCGGCCTGCGATAGCAGGCCTGCTTTCGCTGGGAATGGTCGTCGCACTCATCCTGTTGTCGCAATTCAAGTACGACAAGCTGATGATGACGGTGAATTTCGTCGACGTGATGATCATCGACCCGGATACATCGGCCTTTCTCTTTACCATCATGCCGAGCTTGCGCGGACCGATCTTGGTCGGCGCGCTGCTCGCGATTCCCGTGTTGATGCTTCTTTGGCGAATCGATCCGTTTCGCGTGCGGATGCGCACGAGCGCACTCGGCACCAGTTTTTGTATGGGCGGGCTCGTCATCTTGTCGTTTGCATATCCCACCGATTTCTATGGTGAGTTTTTTAACCGGGACTACGTGTCAAAATTCGCGCGGTCGGGCGTGGAGGCGATTTACGAATTCGCCACTCACGGACTGCTGGAATCTGATACCGCCGTCACCGAACGGCTGAAAGTGCCGGTGGCGGCGTGCAGTCCGGGCGGAAAACTTCCGCACATCATCCTGCTGCACGACGAGTCCAGTTTCGACATCACCGCCGCACCTGGCATGATTGTGCCGTCAGGCTACCGGCGGCACTTCCAGTCGTTTGATGGCGCGGCGCGCAAGCTGATTGTGGAAGGTGCGGGCGGTCCCAGCTGGTTCACCGAGTATAATGTGCTGACCGGACTCTCGGCGCGTTCGTACGGGCGTTTCGCCACGTCAGTGACGCGCATCGCGGCTGGCCATGTTGCGCGCGGCCTGCCGAATGCGCTTAGCCGCTGCGGCTACAAGACCTTCAGCCTTTATCCATTCTACGGAGCATTTTTGGGCTCGCGTGGGTTTCAGACCACCGCGGGCGTCGAGCGCTATCTCGACATGAAGGACATGGGCGCTCGCGGGCTCGAGCGAGACAGTTTTTATTTCGAACAGGCGACCAACATCATCGCGCACGAACGTCGCCAGGGTCCGCTGTTTCTATTCGTTTACACTGCCGCCAATCATTTTCCGTGGGATGTCAGCTTCCGTCCGGAGCTCACGCCGCACTGGCGTGGTCTCGGCAACCCTTCCAATATCGACGAATATATTCGGCGGCAAATGTTGAGTGCGCAGGACTACTCCGCGCTGCTTGACCGGCTCAAACGCGACTTCCCGACCGATTCCTTCCTGATTGTTCGTTTCGGCGATCACCAGCCGGAATTCGCCTATCGTATTATCGATCCGACGCTCACCGAGACCGCTATCGCGCGGCACCTGGAGACATTCGATCCCCGCTACTACACCAGTTACTATGCGATCGACGCCGTGAATTTTAAGCCGGTCGATTTATCCTCGGGGCTTAACACGCTCGATGCGCCCTACCTGCCGCTGCTGGTGCAGGAGGCCGCGGGTGTGCCGCTCGATCCGTCCTTTTCCGAGCAGAAGAATATTCTCAAGCGTTGCCACGGCCTGTTCTACCGGTGCGCCGGCGGTGCCGAGGCGCGGCGGTTCAACCGCTTGCTGATCGAGGCTGGTCTGATCAAAGGCCTTTGACGTGGCGGACTTTGCAAGCTCCGGCTGGCCGGATAGTTTGCGGTCCAAGAAATAAAAGTGGAGGGGACGCATGGCGGAACATGCCGCCGTGGCTGCGACCAATCTTCACAATGCGCGCGGGTCAGTCGCAGCAGTCGAACTCGATGACGTTGTGGTCGCGTTCCGTCTGGCCGACGGCGGCGTCTACACCGCGGTTGAGCGCGCGACGCTTCATGTCGCCGACGGCGATTTCGTCGCCATCGTCGGGCCGACGGGATGCGGCAAATCCACTCTGCTCAACGTCACAGCCGGGTTGCTCGCGCCGGCCGCGGGCGAGGTCAATATATTTGGCAGTCCGCTTGCCGCGCTGAACCGGCAGGCCGGTTACTTGTTCCAGGCCGACGCACTCTTTCCGTGGAAGACCGCAATCGAGAACGTGGCGATCGGCCTGGAGACCGCAGGCGTGCCAACGGCTGCTGCGCGGGCGCGTTCGAAGGAGTGGCTTGAACGTGTCGGCCTTGATGCATTCGCCGACCGCTACCCGCATATGTTGTCCGGAGGACAGCGCAAGCGCGTCGGTCTGGCGCAGGTGCTGATCCGCGATCCAAAAATCCTGCTTATGGATGAGCCATTCGGTCCGCTCGACGCGCAGACGCGGCAGATTATGGGAAATCTGCTACTCGACCTGTGGACTGCCGATCGCAAGGCCGTTCTTTTCGTCACACACGATCTGGAAGAGGCCATCGCTCTATCCGATCGGGTCGTGATCATGTCGGCAGGGCCGGCTGCACGTATTATCGGCGATTGGCGCGTACCATTGACGCGTCCGCGCGATATATCCGAGGTAAAGCTGGATCCGGCGTTCCACGAGCTTCACCACGACATCTGGCAGAAGCTGAAGGCCGAAGTCCTCAAAGGCTACGCCTGGAGCGAACGAGTCTGATGCGGGTGGAATTTACTTGCGCTAGCATTGTTGATGATACCGACTACAAAAAACGCAAGATGGAGGAATGCAATGTTTGGAATACGTCAAACGCTCGCGGCTGCGGCAGGAATTCTCCTGCTGGCCGGCACCGTTCACGCCGCCGAAGTGTTCACGATCACTTCGTCAGCCTTCAAGGATGGCGCCTTGCTGGCGAAGAAGAACGCCGGCGACAACAAGAGCAATCCGAATTGTGTCGGCGAAAATGTGTCGCCGCCCCTTGCGTGGTCGAATGTGCCGGCCGGCACCACCAGCTTTGCGCTGGTCATGACCGATCCGGAAGGCCGCGGTACCGGCGTCGATCACTGGATTGCCTACGGCATTCCGGCGTCGGTCACTTCGTTCGCCGAGGGCGAGACCAGCAAGCCGTCAGACAAATATGTCGGCGGCATCGGCACCGCGAAGCAGAGCATCTATATGGGTCCCTGCACGCCGCCGGGACCGCCGCATCATTACACCTTCGTGTTGATCGCGACCGATCTTGACCCGAAGGCGCTGCCGCCCGGCCTCACCAAGCCGGAGCTGTTCGAAAAGCTCACCGGCCACGTGAAAGGCTCGACTGGCATTATCGGGCTGTTCAAGAACCCGCTCTGACGTCTATGCAACGGGGAGGAGCTTGACTGCCTTGTCGCGCATCAATCTCCTCCTGTTGCAGGTGCTGGTGGCGGTTGTGAGCATCGCGCTCTGGCACGTGCTCACCACTTACCCCATCTTCGGTAAACTGCTGCTGCCGCCGTTCTTCTTTTCCAACCCGGTTGATGTCGCAGCTCAGATCGTCGCCTGGTTTTCCTCAGGTGTGATCTGGAAACATCTCTGGGTGACATTGATCGAGTCGATCCTCGCCTTTGTGCTCGGATCGATCGGCGGCGTGTTGGTCGGCTTCTGGTTCGCGCGCCAGCCACGCGTCGCCGCGGTGTTCGATCCTTATGTAAAGATGGTGAACGCGCTGCCGCGCGTGGTGCTGGCGCCGATCTTCGCGCTCTGGCTTGGCCTCGGCATCTGGTCGAAGGTCGCGCTCGGCTTCACGCTCGTGTTCTTCATTGTGTTCTTCAACGTCTATCAGGGCGTGAAGGAAGTCAGCCCTACGGTGCTGGCCAATGCGCGCATGCTGGGCATGAGCGAGCGGCAGTTGATGCGCCACGTCTACTGGCCCTCGGCGCTGTCATGGATGTTCTCCTCGCTGCATACTGCGGTGGGCTTTGCTGTCGTGGGCGCGGTGGTGGGCGAATATCTGGGCGCAGCCGCCGGCCTCGGCTATCTGATCCAGCAGGCAGAGGGCGTGTTCGACGTTGCTGGCGTATTCGCCGGAATGTTCGTGCTGGCCGCTTTCGTGATAGTGATCGACACGGTCGTCAGCCTAATCGA
>Ga0307305_10000219_pt1 | contig 18913 bp, 17 predicted proteins | sample ER_DNA_186_FD_194512 | JGI IMG/M metagenome (GOLD analysis project Ga0307305, IMG submission 194512) | Bulk soil microbial communities from the East River watershed near Crested Butte, Colorado, United States - ER_DNA_186 | ecosystem: Environmental > Terrestrial > Soil > Floodplain | place... | reverse complement strand
CACTCCAGTCACCTCGGCCCTACCTACCCCTTCAATCACTCTGGACGCCGTGATCGCTGGTGACCCCGAGCGGGAGCTGAGCGCCGAGTGCGCGGCGAGGTTCGGTGGCCGGCTGCCGTTCCTGCTCAAGGTGCTGTCGGCGGAGAAGGCCCTGTCGATCCAGGTGCACCCCTCGCGCGCGCAGGCCGAGGCGGGCTACGCCGCCGAGAACGCGCGCGGCCTGGCGGCGGACGACCCGGCCAGGAACTACGTGGACGACTGGCCCAAACCCGAGCTGCTCTACGCCCTCACCCCGTTCGAGGTCGCGGCCGGCCTGCGCACTCCCGCCGACGCTTCTGCCCTGCTCCAGGCCCTGGACGTGGACGAGCTCGAGCCGCTGGCCGCGGCCCTGGCGGATGCGGTCGGCGAGGACGCCCTCGGCTCGGCCCTGGCCTCCGTCCTGGAGTGGCCCGAGCCCCGCCCTCTCGTCGCCTCGGTGGTGGCCGCCTGCCAGCGCCTCGCCGCCTCGGATAGTTCCTTCGCGGCTGCCTGCGCCGCGGCCGTCCGGGTCGCCGCCGACCACCCGGGCGACGTTGGCGTAGTCGCCCTGCTGCTGATGCGGCACGAGGTACTGCAGCCCGGCCAGGCGGTGTTCATGCCGGCCGGCGGCCTGCACGCCTACCTGCACGGCACCGGGATCGAGCTGCTCGCCAACTCCGACAACGTGGTCCGCTCCGGCCTCACCGGCAAGCACATCGACGTCCCCGAGCTGCTCAGGCTCCTCGACCCCTCGGTCGCCGTCCCCGTGCTATCCCCGCGCTCCCTCGCGGTTGGCCTCGCCACCTTCGACACCCCCGCCCCGGAGTTCCGCCTCTACCTGCTCGACGTCGCCGCTTCCCTCGCGCTGCCCGGCACGGGACCTGCCATCCTGCTCTGCCTCGACGGCTCCTGTACCCTGCGCGCCGCGTCCGGCCAGGAGCTTCACCTGGCCCGGGGCGACTCCTGCTTCATCCCCTTCGCCGACGGTCCCCTCCACGCCACCGGCTCAGCCCGCCTAGTCCAAGCCACCCCCGGCACACCGCCCTCTCACCCCTAACGCCGCGCCGCCCGCCCGGAGGGGCGTTCATGATCGTGGCCAGTTTTGGGCAAATAGCAACCGAAACTGGCCACGATCACGCAGTCCCTTATCCGGTTGGCGCGAGCAAGGGGCCGGGCTAGCATGGATACGTCTCTGCTGTCGGCGGTGGGAGAGTGCGTTGAGGCTGTGAGGTCAGCGATACCGCGCTTGTGCGCGTGACCTCTGCTTGAGCCCACGCGGCGTGGTGTCGCCACACGTACCGGAAATCTTTCCTACGTGCTGGGAGCCGCGCCTCATGACCGCAGCAATCGTCTGTTCAGATCTCAGTTTCAGCTGGCCCGACGGAGCGTCCGTGCTATCTGGCCTGACCGTGTCGTTCGGCCCGGGGCGCACCGGGCTGATCGGGGTGAACGGCTCGGGCAAGTCCATCCTGCTCAAGCTCATCGCGGGGGAGTTGCGCCCCGGTTCGGGTGCGGTACGCACCCACGGCGAGGTGGGCTACCTGCCGCAGGCCATCACCCTCGGCACCCACCAGAGCGTTTCCGACCTGCTTGGCATCACCGCCGCCAGGGACGCGCTGCACGCCATCGAGGCGGGTGAGACCGGAGAGGACGTCTTCGCGGCGATCGGGGACGACTGGGACGTCGAGGAGCGCGCCCGCGCGTGGCTGGACCGCCTGGGCCTGGACCGGGTCGGTCTCGACGACCGGGTCGAGCGGCTGTCCGGCGGGGAGACCATCGGTGTCGCGCTGGCCGCGCTGTTCCTGCGCCGCCCGGACATCCTGCTGCTGGACGAGCCGACCAACAACCTGGACCTGGACGCGCGCAAGCGGCTGTACGACGCGGTGGCGTCGTGGACCGGGGTGATGGTGATCGTCAGCCACGACCGCGAGTTGCTCGCCCTGATGGACCAGATCGCCGACCTGTCCGGCGGCGAGATCCGCATGTACGGCGGCAATCTGGACGCATACGAGGAGCTGCTCGCGGCCGAGCAGGCTGCGGCGGAGCGCGCGGTTTCCTCGGCCGCCGCGGACGTCAGGCGCGAACAGCGCGACCTGGTTGAGGCGCAGGTCAAGCAGGCCCGACGCGATCGCATGGGTCGCAAGGTCGCGGCCTCGGGCGGCCTGCCCAGGATCGTGGCGTACGCCCGCAAGCGCGCCGCGCAGGAAACCGCGGGCCGGTCCCGCGGGCTGCACGCCGGGCGGCTCGAGGCGGCCCGCGGCCGGCTGGACGAGGCCGAGCAGGCGGTCCGGGACGACGCGGAAATCCGGGTCGATCTGCCGGGCACGGCCGTCCCGGCCGGGCGCACCGTGCTGACCGTTACCGGTCTGGACGGAACGCGCTGGCACCCAGCGTTCCCGGCGCCCGGTACGCCCGCCGCGCCCCCTACGCCCGCAACGCTAGACGCGCCGCCCGTATCGACACTCGCCGAGCTCATCGTCCGGGGCCCGGAGCGGATCGCTCTCACCGGCCCGAACGGCGCGGGCAAGACCACCCTGCTCCGCGCGATCGCGGGCCTGGCGACACGTCCCGGCGTCACCGTGCGGCTGGGTGCGGTCACCGGCTACCTGCCGCAGCGCCTTGACATCCTCGACGACTCGCTGAGCGTGGTCGACAACGTCCGGGCGGCGGCCCCCGCCGTGTCCGTGAACGAGGTCCGGGCGAGCCTGGCCCGGTTCCTGTTCCGCGGCGACCGGGCCGACCGGCTGGCCAGCACGCTGTCCGGCGGCGAGCGCTTCCGTGCCGTCCTCGCGGCCCTGCTGCTCGCACAGCCCGCGCCGCAGCTGCTGCTGCTCGACGAGCCGACCAACAACCTGGACATGGCCTCGGTCCGGCAGCTGTCCCAGGCGCTCGAGGGCTATCGCGGCGCGCTCCTGGTGGCCAGCCATGACGTGCCGTTCCTGCGTTCGGCCGGGATCACCCGCTGGCTCCGGCTCGACCGCGAGACCGGCCTGGCCGAGACCGGCCTGGCCGAGACCGCCCCCAATGATCGAGCACAGTGAGAGCACGGTGACCCTTCCGGTTGGCCGGCGCGTCCGGAGTCCGCTAGACTGCGTGGGCGGTCCCGGACCAGGGGCCGCGTGCCATTGGGGTATGGGGTAATTGGCAGCCCGACAGGTTCTGGCCCTGTTAGTCTAGGTTCGAGTCCTGGTACCCCAGCAGCTCAGTGTGACAGCGCGGACGTGATGTACGTCCGCGCTCGTTCATGCCGGGAGGATTGCCGCCTGACCCGCCGGTTGGCCTGACCGGTGGCGAGGCGGTAGTCTGTACCGCGCTGGCCACGTCGGCACAGCACGGTCAGGACAAGCACGGCCCCGTCGTCTAGAGGCCTAGGACGCCGCCCTCTCAAGGCGGTAACGCCGGTTCGAATCCGGTCGGGGCTACAAAGTAATGCCAGGCCAAGCGGCCTGGCATTCGTCATTTTCCGGCCAGACACCTGCTCACGTGTCGATGTTCGGGTTGCCCGGCGGCAACGGCACCAGGTGCGCCGGCGGCTCCGGGACCGCGATCCATGACTCCACGCCCAGGTCCGGCCGCACGTGCACGATTTCGCCCGGCGCGAGCATCCGCCAGCCGTTCTCCCCGTCGAGTTTCTCCGACGCGATCACCACCGAGGCCGCGTCCGCCAAGTCGGGCGCGTGCACCGAAGACGTCGCGCTGCGCACGTGCAACTCCACGCCCTCCGGGCGGCCCAGGATGTGCAGCGCGTGCTGGTCCGGGTAGCGCAGCGCCCACAGCTCGCCCGGCGCCGCGACGATCGCGTTCAACGACGAGACCGGCAGGTTCGCCGCGATCCACGACGCCGCGGCCGCGATCCCCGCGCCGACGTCGCCGCCGTGCGCGTCGGTTTCCTTGATGATCAGCGCGAAGTACCGCTCCGAGTCTGTGTCGCCCAGCACCAGGTCGGCGTACGGGCCGAGCTCCGCTTCCAGCCGGGCGAGCGAGCCGAAGCCTCCGTTGTGGGCCATGACGCGGCCCTTCATCCCGAACGGGTGGGTGTTACGCACCGTCCGGCCGCCCGCCGTCGCCCACCGGACGTGGGCCACGAACGCGGATGACTCGGCCTGCCGGGCGGCCCGCTGGAACTCCCGGTCGCGGAAGGCCGGCTCGGGCTGCTTGTCCAGCACGATCCCGCCGTCCGGGCCGAAATAGCCAAGACCTGTCCCATCCACGTTGCGGCGGCTCTGCGCCCCCAGCGAATCCGGGGCGTCGAGCAGCCAGAACGTCGCCTTGACCCGGTTCGTGCCCGCGGTCAGGCCGAACAGCCGGCACACGCTGCCGAACCTACCTCAGAACGCCCGCCCGATGAATATCCCGCGGCCGGGCCGTCGCCATTGATATGACCGAGAACTACGACCTGACCATGGAACGCACGTATCCGCCGCCGCCGCGCGCCGTTTATGACGCCTTCGTCGGCATGTACGGCGAGAACCGCCCGGACTGGATCGTCGAATCCCGCCTCGACCTGCGGCCCGGGGGCTCGTGGCGGGTGGTCTTCCATCCGCCCGGGCTCGAGGCGTTCACCGAGGACCGGGTGCTGTCCGCGGTCGAGCCGCCGCACCGGCTCGCCTACTCGATGACCGCGCTCTTCGGAGGTCAGCCGGGCTTCTCGACCGAGGTGGAACTGACCTTCGCACCCGAAGGTACCGGCACGCGGCTGGTCCTGACCCAGCGTGGCTTTCCCGACGCCGCGACCCGGGACGACTTCGCCGGCGGCTGGAGCGGGGTGTGGGACATGCTCACCCCCGGTGAACATGAGACGGGCTCGGCTGGGTAGGCTTCTCACCCCCGAGGACGAGTCAGTCGCAAACCGGGAGGTAGATCGTGATGACCGAGGCAGAGACCGAGAACGGCAACCCAGCTCTTGAGGAGGCGTCCCGCGAGCTCCAGGCGGCCAGTCACGATGCCCAGGTGGCGTTCGACTGCATCGCCCTGGGTGACATCGACCGGGCGCACACCCACGCGCTGACCGCTAAGATCGCGGCCGACGCGGCGGTGACCGCCCTGGCGGCCGAGCTCGGCATGCCGGACGCCTCCCAGTAACGTCAGCCCGATGGACCACGCGGTCATACCGGCTCCGGCGCGCTTCGACACCGGGGACGGACCAGGCTTCGCCTTCCGGCCGGGCACGGTGGTCGCGTACGCCGAGACTTCCATCGCGCCGCTCGCCGGGCGATTCTGCACCCAGGTCTCCCGCCGAACGGGCCTGCGCCTGGCGCCTATCCAGGGCAACAGGGCATCGGATGAGCCGTCCGTCACGATCGAGCTTGCCGCCCCGCACGAACCGGGCGAGCTGCCCTCGCCGGCCGGACTCTCGCCGGACGGCGGCGACCCGGCCGCCGAACGCTACTTGCTGCTGATCGAGGACGGCCGGGTCGTGCTGCGCGCGGCGGAGCCGGCCGGCGTCGCCCGCGGCCTGACCACGCTGCTCCAGCTGGTGGCATCGGGCACGGAAGAATTCCGGGTGCCGGCCGCGCGGATCCTGGACGCGCCGAGGTACGCGTGGCGCGGCCTGTCGCTCGACGTGGCCCGCACCTTCTTCACCGTCGAGGAGATCCGGCGGGTGATCGACCTGCTGGAGCTCTACAAGCTCAACGTGCTGCACCTGCACCTGACCGACGACCAGGCCTGGCCGCTCGCCCTGGGCCGCCCGGCCGTCGGCCCGGCGCCCGGCGCCCCCTTCTACCGTGACGAAGACCTCCGCGACCTGGTCGGCTACGCCGCGGACCGCTTCGTCACGATCGTTCCCGAGATCGACACGCCCGGGCACACCGCCGCGCTGCTGCGGCTGCGGCCGGACCTGAAGTCCGGCCGGAACGAGGTCGAGTACGAGTTCCTGCCCGGGCACCGCCGCCGCGCCGTGTGGCTCGACCCGGAGCTGCCCGCCACCTTCGAGCTGATGGAGCAGGTGCTGGCCGGGGTGGCCGCGATCTTCCCAGGCCCCTACCTGCACATCGGCGCGGACGAGCCCCGCGGGATGCCGGATGAGGACTACGTCTCATACGTCCGGCGGCTGCGCCGCCTGGTCCGTTTCCTCGGCAAGCAACCGCTGGGCTGGCAGGAGTCGGCGCGGGCAGGCCTGGGCCCGGACGACGTCGTCCAGCTCTGGCTGACCGGCATCGACCTTCCGGCGTCGGCGCCGCCGCAGGTCCGGGCGCAGGTGGAGGCGGAGGTGGCCCTGTCACGCCGCGACGCCGAGACGGTGGCAGCGGCGTCGGTACCGGTGATCGTCTCGCCGCTGGCCCACTGCTATCTCGACGTCCCCTACGCCGAGCCGCCGGCCGACACGGGACAGGCGGACACGGGGCAGGCGGACACGGGGCAGGCGGAGCGGCACGGCCGCCTCGGCCTGCGGGTCTACGCGCCCAAGACCGTCGCCGACTCGTTCGGGTGGGAGCCCGCCGATACGCTCGGGCCCGGCCGGGCCGCGCAGGTCGCCGGCGTCGAGGCCGCGATCTGGGCCGAAACCATCTCCGGCTTCGACGACCTGTCCTTTCTCCTGCTGCCCCGCCTGCCCGGCGTCGCCCACCGGGCCTGGAGCCTCCCGGAAGCGTCCGGCTGGGCCGGCCACCGCGACCGCCTCGCCCGGCACGGCCGCCTGTGGGCCCAGGATGGCCTCACCTACTTCCGCGCCTCCACCGTGGACTGGGCCTAGGCCGGCCCCGGGCCGATGTCGAGCAGTTCCTCGAAGAACCCGCCGATCTGCCGGTCGAGGTCGACCAGGTGGACCTCGAGGATCCAGTGGCAGGCCTGGCCCTTCCGGTCCGTCCGGCGCATCGGCTTGTCGCTGCCCGGCGCGATGTAGGACTCGATGTCCTCGCCCGCGATCTTCTCGTGCGGGAACTGGCCCACGAGGTGCCCGGCGATGGTGCCGCCGAACGTCCACCCGTCCGCCTCGGCCAGCCCGGTCATGTACGCGTACAGCTGCTCGCCTGTGACGTCCTCGTGCCCCTCGAAGAACTGGCGGCCCGCGCGGAACATGACCGGCAGCGCATCCCGCAACCGCAGCTTGACCGGGTCGTCGCCGAGCACGTAGGTCCGGCCGAAGTCGGCCTCCCACTGCTCGAAGATGGGCCCGAAGTCGAGGAACACGATGTCGTCCGCGGCGATCGCCCGGTCCGGCGGGTTCTTGCGGTACGGCTGCAGGGTGTTCGGCCCGGCCCGGACGATCCGCTTGTGCCAGTGCCGGTCCACCCCGAACATCTCGGCGGCCAGGTCCCGGACCGCGTCGCTCGCCTCGGTCTCGCGCACGCCGGGCGCGATGATGCCGCGCGGCTCGATGGCGGCGAACAGGTCGGCCGCCTTGGCCTGCGCGTCCAGCAGCCGGGCCGAGCGGACGCCCTCGTCCTCGACCAGACTCTTCCTAGCCAACGGCCAGCGCCTTGAGCTCTATCGCCTTAAGCAGGGCCTTCATCCACGGCCCCAGGTCGGCGGGTGTCCGGGCCGAGATGAGGTTGCCGTCCACCACGGTGGCCTCGTCCACCCAGTCGGCGCCCGCGTTGACCATGTCGTCGCGGATCGCGCCGACGCTGGTGGCCCGGCGGCCCTTGAGGATCCGGGCCGAGATCGGCACCCAGCCCGCGTGGCAGATGAAGGCGATCGGCTTGCCCGCGCCGTCGAACGCCCGCACCAGGTCCAGCACGGCCTGCGAGCGCCGCAGCTTGTCCGGCGCAAACCCGCCCGGGATGACCAGGGCGTCGAACTCACCCTCGGCCACCTGCTCCACGGTGGTGTCCACCGGCACCGGGCCGTGGCCCTTCTTTCCGTGCACCGGGTGGTCGTCGAGCCCGGCCACGGTCACCTCGACATCCTCCTCGGCCAGCCGGTACAGCGGATACAGCAGCTCCATGTCTTCGAAATCGTCCGCGGCCAGGATGAGAACGGTGCGCTGCGCGAGAGCCATGTTTCCGACCATACCCGTGCGGATGCCGGTGACCCGTGCACAGGCCGGCCCGCCGGACCCGGTGCCGGCGATGAGGGCCGAACGCACGCCGATGCCGCCCCTGCGCCGGGTAGACCTAGGTACACCCGAGGTTCGGGGCCCAGCGTCACTGACGGGGACGGCCCCGGCCCGGCAGACTGGCAGGGACGAGAAGGAGGGGTCGATGGCCGTTCTCACCTCACCCCAGCGCACCAGGCCGCGGTTCGGCCCGCAAGCCGGGCTCGTGGCTGCCACCCGCGGGATCGCGTTCGCCGCGCTGATGGCGGCCGGGATCGGGCTGCTGATCATGATCGTGGCCGCGGTGTTCCTGATCGCCCTGGGAGCCGGGATCCTGATCGCGGGCAACGGGGGCCCCCACGAAGAGCGCGTGCTGCTGGGTTTCCTGGCCATCGGCTCCGGCCTGGGCCTGATCCGGTTCGCGCTGCCGGCCACGCTGCTGGGCACCAGGCGGCTGGCCCGGCTGACCAGGCAGCTGACCGGGGACTGGTGCGGCGTGCCCATCGCCGAGTGGTACGCGCCCCCGCCCGCCGGAAAGCTCACCTATACCGAACGGCTCAGATGGCTGGCGACGGACCCGGCTACCCGGCGGGACCTGCGGTGGGCAGCGGCGAACCTGCTCATCTGCGCGCTGGCCGTGGCGCCCGTCGCGATCATCGCGACCGGCCTGATCGAATTCATCGGGCCCGAGTTCACCCGGCTCATCCCGCCGCCCGCCTTCCCGGGTAACACCCCGAGGACGCTGGTCGTGCTGGGCCTTGCCATCACCTCGGTCGGGGTGCTGGCGGCCCCGGCGCTGCTCCGGGCCTACGGCCTGGTGGCCCGCTCCATCCTGGCCCCGGGCGGCGAGGCCGAGCTGGAGCTGCGCCTTCAGCAGCTGACCGAGACCCGCACCGAGGCACTCGACACCGGGGCGGCCGAGATCCGCCGGATCGAGCGGGACCTGCACGACGGAGCCCAGGCCAGGCTGGTCGCCATGGGCATGACCCTGGACGCCGCCGGGCAGATCATCGACTCCAACCCGGACGCGGCCCGCGCCCTGGTGCTCGAGGCCAGGGACGCCTCGGTCAAGGCTCTGGCCGAGCTGCGCTCCCTGGTCCGCGGCATCCACCCGCCGGTGCTGGCCGACCGCGGCCTGGCCGACGCGATCCGCGCCCTGGCCCTGGACACCCCCGCGCGGATCAGCCTGGCCAGCGACCTGAACGCCCGCCCGCCCGCGCCGGTCGAGTCGGCCGTCTACTTCGCGGTCTGCGAGCTGCTGGCCAACGTGTCCAAACACGCCGAGGCCAGGCAGACCTGGGTCGACATCCGGCACACCGACGGGATGCTGCGGATCGGCGTCACCGACAACGGTCACGGCGGCGCCGAGCCGGCCCGGGGTACCGGGCTGCGCGGCATCGAGCGGCGGCTGGCCGCCTTCGACGGAGTCCTCGCGATCAGCAGCCCACCCGGCGGTCCGACCGCGGTCACCATGGAGGTCCCGTGCGCGTTGTCATCGCCGAAGACCTCTTCCTGCTGAGGGATGGCCTGACCCGGATGCTGCAGGCCCACGGCCTGCAGATCGCCGCGGCCGTAGACAATGGGGCCGACCTGCTGGCCGCGGTGACCGCGGACCAGCCGGACGTGGCCATCGTGGACGTCCGGCTCCCGCCCACCTTCACCGACGAGGGCATCAGGGCCGCGCTGGCCGCCCGGCGCGAGGTGCCCGGGCTGCCGGTGCTGGTGCTCTCCCAGTACGTCGAGCAGCTGTACGCCCGCGAGCTGCTGGCGAGCGGCAGCGGCGGCATCGGGTACCTGCTCAAGGACCGGGTCTTCGATAGCGGCCAGTTCGTCGACGCCGTCCGCCGGGTGGCGACGGGCGGCACCGCGATGGATCCGGAGGTGATCGCGCGCTTGCTCGCCCGCAACACCGGTGACGGCACCCTGGCCGCGCTGAGCCCGCGCGAACGCGAGGTGCTCGCCCTGATGGCCGAGGGCCGGTCCAACGCCGCCATCGCCCAGCGTCTGGTCATCACCGAACGCGCCGTCGCCAAGCACACCGCCTCGATCTTCCTCAAGCTGGGCCTGCAACCCTCCGACGACGACAACCGCCGCGTCCTCGCCGTCCTCGCCTACCTAGGCGGCTAGCCCAGCCGTCACATAACACCAACCGCTCTAACCCAGAAGAATCAGCCTCAACACAGAAGAACCAGCCTTAACACAAGAGCCGACCCATCCGGAGGATTCCTCCGTTTATCGTGGTGGATCCGGGCTACGCGGTTGATCCGGTGCACGATAGTCCCCCTTTTTCACCGCCAAGCCCGGATCAACCACGTAAACCAGCGCATCAATCCGGCAAAGGGGCAAATCGCTAGCTTGGGTGCTGCCGCAGTGGGGTTGGCGCTCCCTACCTCCGCCCCAACCCCGCCCGACCTACCGGCTGCGGCGCCCCTACCCTCGCTTTGTCTGCGGTTTCGGGTGCTATAGCCGCGCTATAGCCCCCGAACCGCAGACAAAGGCCCCGGCGCGCGGCACGCATAACATCTCGTTTGCCGGGCAAGAAAAGGAGACACAAACGAGCTAAACGCCAGGGGGCATCCGATGACCACAGATCCGCGAGCTGCCGCGACCCCGGGCGAAGCCCCTACGGACCAGCCCGCCCTGGAAAACACGCCGCAGGCCCCGCCCCAGTCGGCCGCCCCGCCTGAGCAGGCCCAGCCCGGGCCGGAACCGGCCGCGCCGCCCGCAGCGGCCCCCCATCCGCTGCCTCAGCACCGGATCAAGCGCACCAGGACCGGCGGAATCTGGGTGGCGGTGGGTTTCTTCGCCGTAGTCCTGCTCCTCCTGCTGATCTTCATCCTGCAGAACGGTACCGACGTCAGCGTCTCCTACCTGGGCATGCATGGTCACCTTCCGCTTGGCGTGGCCCTGCTGCTCGCCGCGGTCTGCGGCGTGCTCCTGGTCGTGCTGGCCGGGACGGCGCGGATCGCCCAGCTGCGCGCCACCGCCCGACGGCACCGCCGCGTCGACGCCAAGCGCGTCGCGGCGGCGGCCAAGGAGCCCGCCAACCTCTAAGACATGCCCTGCGCGATGCGCCGTGCCGCCTCGTACAGCCGGTCCGGGGTGTGCGCGGCGTAACCCAGCACGAACCCCGGCACCCCGGGCCGCTGCCGATGCCAGGACAGCGGCTGGACCAGCACCCCGGTCCGCAGGATGGCCTCGGCTAGGTCCGCGTCGGAGCCGTCGAGCCCGGGGAACGTGATCAGCAGGTGCAGCCCTGCCGCGACGCCCTGCACCCGGGCTTGCGGCAGGTGCTCGCGCAGCGCCCGGAGCAGGGCGTCCCGCCTGCTCCGCTGCCGCTTGCGCACCAGCCGGATGTGCTGCTCGAGCTCTCCGTTGGCGATCAGCCTGGCCAGCACGAGCTGCGGCAGCGCCGGGCTGCCTAGGTCACTGGAGTACTTGGCCTCGGTCAGCTCCGCCCGGAGCCGAACGGGCGGGATCAGCCAGCCCAGCCGCATGCCGGGGGCTAGCGTCTTGGACGTGCTGCCCGCGTAGGCGACCAGCCCGGGAGCCGAGGCGTGCAGCGCGGGGACCGGCGCCCGGTCGTAGCGGAACTCCGCGTCGTAGTCGTCCTCGACGATCAGGCCGTCGGCCGCGGCGGCCCAGTCCAGCAGGTCGCGGCGGCGCTGCGGGGCCAGCACCACCCCGGTGGGAAACTGGTGCGCGGGCGTGAGCAGCGCGGCCGGTGCCCGGCTCCGGGCCAGCTCTGCGACCAGCATCCCGTGCTCGTCCACCGGGACCGGCACCGGCCGCAGGCCCCAGTAGGCCAGGTCGTCCCGGGCCCCGCGCGAGCCCGGGTCCTCGACCGCGATCTCGCCGAGCCCGCGCGTCCGCAGCACCCGGGCCAGCAGGGCGAGCGCCTGCGCCACCCCGGTGACCACGATGATGTCGCCCGGGTCGGCGCGTAGCCCGCGGGTGCGCGCGAGCCAGCCCGCGAGTTCGGCGCGCAGCGACAGGCTGCCGCGCGGGTCGCCGTAGCCGAGCTCGGTCACGCTGGCCTGCTCGAGCACCGCCCGTTCGGCCCGGATCCAGGCGGCCCGCGGGAACCCGGACAGGTCGGGCACGCCGGGGGAGAGGTCGATGTCCGCACGCTCCCGCCAGCCCGGTGGCAGCAGCGGCCCGGGCGGCGGCGGCCCAGCCGCAGCCGAAGCCGCAGCCGGACGCGGCACCCCGAGGACCCGGGTCCCGGCCCCGGGCCGGGCGCTGACCAGCCCCTCGTCGGCGAGCCGCTGGTACGCCTCGACGATCACGCCCCGGGATACGCCCAGGTCACCGGCCAGCAGCCGCGTGGCGGGCAGCGGCGTCCCGGCCCTCAGCCGCCCGTCCATGATGGCGGCCCGGATGGCGTCGGCCAGCCAGCCGGTCAGCCCGCGCACGGGCGCCGCCCCCGGACTCAGCTGGAGGAAATCCGCTCCGGTCATTGGTCCACTATAAATCCGCGACAATGGCCCTGTTAGCTGGACCATCGCACGCATACCTTAGCGTCGTGCCTGGTCTACGCGCCCCCGAAGCCCCCGAAGCCTCCGAGTCCGCCGAGTCCGCCGAAGCCGTCAGAGCCGCCCAAGCCGCCGAAGCACCCGACACCATCGGTCCCGCCCCGCACCGCGGCGCCGCTGTCGGCGTGGCCGCGGGCTCGGCCGCCATGGTCTGCGTAGGCGGCAGCGTCGCGGTCTCCTCGGTACTGGCCGGCGCGCCGGTCTACACCGCCGAAGCCGTCCGGTACGGCGCCGCCTGCCTGCTGCTCGTCGCCCTGGCCCGGCTCACCGGCCGCCGTATCATGTGGCCGCGGAAAACCGAGTGGCTGTGGCTGTCCGGCATCGCCGTGACCGGCCTGGTGGTGTTCAACCTGGCGCTGGTCGAGGGGTCCCGGCACGCCGAACCCGCCGTCCTCGGCGTGGCCGTGGCCTGCGTCCCCGCCGTGCTGGCCCTGATCGGCCCCTTGCTGGAGGGGACCCGCCCGCGGACCGCGGCCGTGGCCGCGGCCCTCGTCGTCACGGCAGGCGCCGGCCTAGTCCAGGGATTGGGCCGGACCGACGCCATCGGCGTGGCCTGGGCCGTCGCGGTCTTCGGCTGCGAGGCCGCGTTCACCTTGCTGGCCATCCCGGTGCTCGGCCGGCACGGCCCGTGGGGGGTGTCGGTGCACGCCACCTGGCTCGCCACGGTGATGTTCGGTGTGCTCGGGGCGATCAACGAGGGACCGAACGCCGTCACGAAGCTAGACCGGGCGGACTGGCTCGCCGTCGGCTATCTCGCGGTCGCGGTCACCGCGGCGGCCTTCGTGCTGTGGTATTCCAGTGTCCGGCGGCTCGGGGCCAGCCGGGCCGGGCTGCTCACCGGGATCGCCCCGGTGGCCGCGGCGGTCAGCGGGGTCCTGCTCGGCGGGCCGGCGCCCAGGCCGCTGGTCTGGGCCGGCATCGCGGTTGTCGCGGTCGGCCTGGCCCTCGGCTTCAGGAAGGGGAGATCGTTATGTACTTCCAGCACGACGCCGCTCTCTGGCGGGACTTCCCGGCACTGGTCCCCGGCGTCCTGTACGCCGAGGGCATCACCGCCGACGCGGCCCCGGACACGGACCCCTACATCGCCACGGCCAAGGCCCGGCTGGCCGACGGCCCGGAATCGGAGTTCCCCGAAATCCAGGCCTGGCGGCGCGCCTTCGCCCGGATGGGCCTGAAGCCGACCCAGTACCGCTGCGCGGCCGAATCGCTGCTGCGCCGGTTCCGCACCCAGGGCAGCCTGCCGCGGCTGCACCCGCTGGTCGAGGAGTGCAACGCGGTCTCGCTGGCCTTCGCCGTCCCGGTCGCCGTCCTCGACGCGGACCAGGTCGCCTGGCCGCTCGAGGTGCGGTACGCGTCCGGCGACGAGGACTACCTCACGTTCGGCGGCGAGGTCGAGCACCCCGCCCCCGGCGAGGTGATCTTCGTCGACCAGGCCGGGCAGGCGCACGCCCGCCGCTGGACCAACCGGCAGAGCGGCCGGTCCGCGGTCTCGCCCGCCACCAGCACCGTCCTGATCGTGGCCGAGGCCCTGCACGAAGGCGCGTCCACGACCATCCCCGAGCTCATCGATGCCCTCACCACCGAGATCGGCACCACATGGCCAGCCACCCCCCAGATCGCCGTCCTCACCCCCGCCAGCCCTCGCTTCACCCCGCACGTGCATGATCGCGAAGGATCTTTAGTCTGGGCGGACTAAGAAGTCTTCGCGATCATGAAAATCCGCGAGCCGTTAAGCCGAGCGACAGCGCCCCGCCCTCCGCCAGCCGCGCGTACTCGGCCTCTTGGTCCGCCCGGGGCTGGCCCGCCCGCCCCCGGTACCGGTCAACCACGACCGAGCCGCGCTGGTACGCGTCGATCGCGGCGGCGGCCAGGCCCACGGTGACCGGGCCGTAGTACAGGCCGTGCGGCAGGAGCACCAGGTTGGCGGCGAACCGGTGCCCGCCCACGTGCGTGGTCTCCCACACCGGCCCGGGATGCCGCGCGGCCAGCGCCTGCGCCAGCGGCACACCGAGCCGGGCGCAGCACACGTTCCGCTTGCCGTGCGTGCAGACCAGGTACAACGGGTCATCCCACACAACCCCGAACGACGGCATGATCCCGGCCGCCAGCTCCTTCAGGTCGCGTTCGGTCAATTCCGGGGCTGACGCGGACACCTGGGCGTGGCGCAAAAAGGGCTCGGGGCCCGCGGTCCAGCCCAGAAACACCGAACGCACGTCGCCCGCGTAGCGGCGGCCCGGCCGGCGGATCAAGTGCACCCGCACGCCGAACTCCTCCGCCGACCGCACCAGCGCCGCCAGCGGTGCGGGCTGCGCGGCGTCGGCCGCCTCGTGCGGCCAGGGACCCGGGTGCTCGATCAGCAGCCAGGCCCGGGACGCCTCCGGCGCCGACGCCATCGAGGGCTCGAGGCCCGTGTGGCAGTCCGCGCCGTGCTCGCAAACAGCGACCACGCTGGTCGACCTCCGATCACTGTTGATCATGTTCATGGTAGGTAATGGAACGCAGGGGGCGGATGCATGAGGAACCCGTGGTGTGAGATGTTCCAGGCGTACGCCCCAGCTAGCCCGAACGCCACCAGGTCCCCGGCCCGCAGCCGGCCGACCCGGATCCGCCGGGCGAGCACGTCCTTGGGCGTGCACAGCTGGCCGGCGATCGTCACGGCCTCATCGCGAACGCCGGGCCGCGGCCACGGCGGCGCCCAGTCGTCCACCGCGACGACCGCGAACGGCTGGTCGTGCCCCTTGGCCGCGGGCGTGCGCAGATGGTGCGTACCGCCCGCGACCACGGCGAACGCCTCGCCGTGGCTGTGCTTCACGTCGAGCACCCGGGTCAGGTACCAGCCGCAGTAGGCGGTGACGGCGCGGCCCGGCTCGATCCGCAGCGTCTCGCCGGGCCGGGCCAGGCCGGCCAGCCCCCGTCCGTAACCGGGCCAGTCGAACACACCGTCCGGCCGCGTGTAGTCCACCGCCATGCCGCCGCCCAGGTTGAATTCGGGCTCGGTCACGCCGTGCCCCGCGCACCACTGACGGCCGAACGAGACCAGCCGCCCGGCGGCGGCCAGCAGGCCGTCCGCGCCGACCCCGCTGGCCAGGTGGGCGTGCAGGCCGCGCAGCCGCACGGCGGGGGTCAGCGAGCCGGCGCACCGCCGCAGCAGTTCACAGTCCATCCCGAACGGGCTGGGTTTTCCGCCCATCACCAGCGCCGCCTGCTCGTCCTGCCCGGGCAGGTTCACCCGGAGCAGCACGTCCACCCGGCGGCCGGCCGCCCGGGCCGCCTGGTCCAGCAGGGCGAGCTCGTGCGGGCTCTCCACGTGGAACCGGGTCGTCCCGCCGCCCGGTGCCGCGGCCAGCTCGAGCGCCGCGGCCAGCTCGGCCGGGGTCTTGCCCGGACCGCCGAACGCCAGCGGCCGGCCCGGCGCGGCCGCGGCCGTGTGCGCCAGTTCGCCGCCGGAGGAGACCTCGAACCCGTCGGCGTGCCGGGCCAGCGTGCGCAGTACGGCCGTGTCCGGGTTGGCCTTGACGGCGTAGTAGAACTGCACGCCGCGGGGGAGCGCGGCCCTGATCGCGGCCGCGTGGGCGTCCAGCGCGGTCAGGTCGTAGACGTAGGCGGGCACCCCGTCCGGCTCCAGCTTGCGGGCCAGTTCGACGACCCGCTCCGGCGCGATCACGCGGGCTCCAGCTGGCGCGATTCCAGCGGGGACGGTTCCAGGCGGCCCGGTTCCAGCTGACGCGGTTCCAGCTGACGGAGGGGATTCGGGACCTGGACGTACCCCGCGTCCCGGTCGGCGTCGCGGGCCCAGCGCACCCGCAGGTTGGCCTTGGCCGGCAGCGGCACCCCGGCCAGCACCGCGCGGAGCTCGGGCGGCCAGCCGTGCTCGGCGGCGGCCTCGGTCAGCACGTGCCGGGACTGGCGCCACAGCTCCCGCTCGCACGCGGCCGCGGTGGGGCTCCGGTCGGCGATGGCCGCCGCGACCTCGGCCAGGTGGTTGACCAGCAGGCAGTACGCCACCCGGTCCCAGCCGCGTTTGGTGTCATAGGCCAGGCCGCGGGCCACCCCGGGGGGCAGCCCGGCCAGCAGCGCGGCGTGCCGGGACGAGACGAGCTTGGTGCCCTCCAGGTCCCGGAAGAGCACCTGGGTCGGCCAGCCGTCGTGGTCCACGCCGATCAGCACGTTCTGCATGTGCGGCTCGAGCACCACGCCGTGCCCGAAGAAGGCACCCAGGACCGGCGGGGCGACCAGCCGGACGTAGGCCTGCCACCAGCCGGCCAGCCAGTCGCAGTCCCGCCCGTCGAACAGCCGGGCGGCCGGTTCGGTCAGCGACGCGGCGAGCAGCGGCGTCACGTGCGGCGCGGTCCGCACCCGGACGCCGTCCCTGACGATCACGGCCAGGCCCTCGTACGCGTCCCGGCTGGCCAGCGCCACGGTCCGGTACCCGGCTCGCCGAGCAGGACGGTACCGGGGAACCGCCGGCCGAGCTCGGCGAAGACCGGCGCCAGCAGCCTGGTCAGCGCGACCGACCCGGCCAGCTCGTACCAGGCGCTCTTGCGGACGCAGTTGGTGATCCGCACGTTGAGGCTGAACTTGCAGAACACGTCCGCGACCGGGTCGTAGACGGTGCGCACCGACGAGGTGGGGACGACCTCGCGGTCGCCGTCGCCCAGGTCGATCAGCAGCCCCCGGCGCAGCGCCTCGCTCAGCCAGGGCTGGTCGGCCAGCAGCCGCAGCTGCCAGGGGTGTGCGGGCAGCGCCAGGTAGCCGTCCGGCGGGACCGGCCCGCCGAGCCGGTCAAGGCCGCTGCTGTCGCCGTCATCCGCCAGCACGCCGGCGCGGACGGCGAGGAAGCGCAACGGGAACCGGGCCCCGGCCTCCGGCGCGTAGCGCAGCCAGTCGTGCCCCTGGCGGGTCTTGGGCGAGGGGTGGAACCGGTGCCCCGCCACCAGCGCCTGCTCGCTGGCCAGGTAGGCCTCTACCCGGTCTCGGGGGGGCTCGGGGGGATCAGGGTTTCGTCCCTTCCCAAGGGGGGTCCGGGGGGATGGGTCCCCCCGGGAAAGGAGTCAGCAGAGCCCTGGGCCGGCCCGGGACCGCCGCCTTCAGCGCGCTCCCGCAAGATCGCGCCGAAGGCGGCGTGACCATCGCTGACCTGGGTGGCGAACTCGGTGTTGGGCGTGCCGGTGGCCAGGGTCAGCTCGGCCGCGATCAGCTCGGCCAGCCGCCGCCAGCCGATCTCCCGCCAGGATGCGTCCTGGCGGACCTGCACCTCCCCGCCCGGCCGGGGGCCGATCCCGGCGGACGGGCGGCGCAGCTTCGCCCGCAGCACGACCGCCGACCTGGCCAGCCTGATGACCAGGTGCCCGTCGTCCTCCCAGGCCTGGTCCTCCGGCGCTGACACCTCGCGGATCAGGCAGTTCAGCAGCGCGTGGGAGGCTAGCACGTCCGGGCTCACCACGGGTCCCTCAGGTAGTTCGGGCCCGGCGGGCCGTAGAACTTGTTGATGTCGCGAGCCCCGGTGCGGGCCTTGTCGGTCAGCGTGCCCGCGGTCAGCATGGCCTTGACCGGCAACCGCCCGGCCTCCAGCGCCCGGGCGCGGAGCAGCCGCGCGGCCGGATCGCCGGCCTGCCGGTCCAGCGCGGCTTCCAGCGCCTCCCGCACCATGGCCAGCAGCCCGGCCAGCGGCGCAAAGCCACGGTCGGCCAGCCCGAAGGCAATCGCGCCCGCGCACAGGTGCACGGTGATCGTGATAAACACGTCGGCGAGCGCGTCGTCGGACGCGGTGAGCATCCGCTGGTCGCCGAACCCGCCCGGCTCCGGCGCCGCGCCGCCCAGCGCGGCCGCCAGCCTCGCGTGGTTGATCAGGGCGCCGTCGAAGTCCTTGATCAGCAGCCGCAGCCCGGGCCCGGCCACCAGCGCCGCATTCTGCTGGTGCGACTCCAGCGCGATTCCGTACCGGACGAACAGCCGCACCGCGATCCCGAACACGAGGTCCAGGTAGCGGCGGAAATACGCGGGCACCGGCTCAGGCCCGGCCAGCTCCTCGATCACCGGCCGGCCGTTCGTCTCCGCCAGCAGCGCCGCGACCGGCACGATCCGGTCCGCGCCGAGCCCGTCTGGCAGCCTGCGCCGCAGGTAGGCCAGGCACGGATGCCCGGCGTGGCCGAAGTCTCCGTCGTCAGCCAGCAGCAGCGTGTCCAGGCCGGGGTCCCGGTCCGCCGCCGCGGCCAGCACGCGGCGGACCAGCGCGCCGTCGCCCAGCGTGCGCGGCTCCATCGCCCGCCGGTTCCGCAGCCCGAGCGTGCTGACCGGCAGCGGCAGCTTCAGCTGGGCTTGCGGATCCGCGGTCACGACGACCGTCCGGGTGGACAGCGTGGGCCGCACCCGCAGCCACCTC
>Ga0307305_10000217_pt1 | contig 18925 bp, 18 predicted proteins | sample ER_DNA_186_FD_194512 | JGI IMG/M metagenome (GOLD analysis project Ga0307305, IMG submission 194512) | Bulk soil microbial communities from the East River watershed near Crested Butte, Colorado, United States - ER_DNA_186 | ecosystem: Environmental > Terrestrial > Soil > Floodplain | place... | reverse complement strand
AGCGACGGCTCCAGAAGAGCCGCGAGGTCGTCGCCCGGCTCGACCTCCGGTATGCCCTCGAGCGGGATCAGCTCGATCGTCATGTGAGGGCCGCGAGCGCCGCACGAGCGAGTCGCTCCGCGACCTCGTCATCGCGCATCACCGTGTCGGTGACGGCGACCCGGGCACCGACCTCGTCGCGCACGCGACCCTCCAGTCTCGCGTCGGCTTCGTCGATCACCCATGCGTCCAGGAGATCCTCGTAGGCCCTCGCGGCGCCGACCGCGGAGACCTCGAGGCCGACGACGGGCATCAGGCGGTCCGCCATCCCCGCCAGGGGACGACCACCCACGATGGGGGAGATCCCCACGACCGGTTTCGCGGCGACGGCCTCTCTCAGCCCCTCGAGGGCGAGGATCGGGCCGATCGACACGACGGGGTTGGACGGGCAGATCACGACGGCGTCCGCTCTCTCGATCGCGTTCATCACCCCCGGCGCCGGTGAGGCGGCGGTCACCCCTTCGAAGCGGATCGCTTTGACGTCGTCCTTGGCGCCACGGCCGACCCAGTATTCCTGGAAGTGCAGGTCCAGTTCCTGTCCGAGAGCGACGACGTCGAGACGCGTCTCGACCCGCTCGTCGCTCATCGGCAAGATCGTGGACGCGATCTCGAACCGGGCCGCGATCCGCGCGGTTACCGCGGAGAGCGCCAGCCCCTCGATCAGCGACCGCGTTCGGAACAGGTGGGTCGCGAGGTCGAGGTCGCCGAGCCCGAACCAGGCGGCCTCGGGGTCGAAGCGCCCGAGCTCCTCGTTCGCCCGGAAGGTCTCGTCGCGACGCCCCCAGCCGCGTTCGCGGTCGAAGGCGTCGCCGAGCCAGTAGGTGACGGAGTCGAGATCCGGGCACACCCGGAGGCCATGTACGTCCAGGTCGTCGCCCGTGTTGACGACCGCGGTGACGTCCGCGGGTGGCACCGCGCGAACGAGACCGCGCAGGAACTTGCCCGCGCCGACACCCCCTGCGAGTGCGACGACTTTCATCGCAGCAGAGCGTAGTAGCCTCCGGTCGTGGCGGCCGTGACGACGCACGCTCTGCGGCGAGCCCTCGCGCGCGCCGACCAGGGCAAAGCACTGTCCGAGGATGAGGCGACGGCCCTCATGGGGGCGAGAGGTGACGACCTCGATCGGTTGCAGTCGGTGGCCGCGCACCTCCGCGATCTTGGCAGCGGCGATCGCATCACCTACTCGCGCAAGGTCTTCATCCCGCTCACGATGCTCTGCCGCGATCATTGCCACTACTGCACGTTCGCGAAGCCGCCGGCGCGACTCGAGGCGCCGTTCCTGACGCCGGAAGAGGTGCTCGTGATCGCTCGCGCCGGGCGGGCGCGGGCGTGCAAGGAGGCGCTGTTCACCTTGGGCGACCGGCCGGAGGATCGGTACGACGTCGCCCGCGAGTGGCTTGACTCGCGCGGGTTCGCGTCGACGCTCGAGTACGTACGCGCGTGCGCCATCAGCGTCATCGAGGGGACCGGTCTCCTTCCACACCTGAACCCCGGCGTCATGAGCTACGAGGAGCTCGCGCGGCTGAAGCAGGTGAGCGCGTCGATGGGCCTGATGCTGGAGACGTCCTCGGAACGGCTCTCATCGAAGGGCGGGCCGCATTTCGGATCCCCGGACAAGCAACCGGCGGTGAGGCTCCGGACGATCGAAGACGCCGGGCGCCTCGCGATCCCGTTCACCACCGGCATCCTCGTCGGGATCGGTGAGGACGCGCGCGAGCGCGCCGCGTCGGTGTTCGCCATCCGGGAGCTGCACCGTCGGTACGGCCACATCCAGGAAGTGATCGTGCAGAACTTCCGCGCGAAGCCGGGAACGGCGATGGCGGGCGCACCCGAGCCGGAGGACGAGGAGTTCCTCGCCGCCGTCGCCACGACCCGTGTCGTGATGGGGCCGCACGTGAGCGTGCAGGCTCCGCCCAACCTCTCCGATACGACGCAGCAGTTGCGACTGCTCGACTCGGGGATCAGCGATTGGGGTGGGGTCTCGCCGCTCACGCCCGATCACGTGAACCCTGAGCGGCCATGGCCGGCGATCGGGGCGCTCGCGACCACGACCGCCTCGCGGGGCAAGACCCTCCGCGAGCGACTCACGATCTATCCGCGGTTCGCGGGAAGTCCCGATCCGTACCTGGCGGGGAAGATGCGGGCGCCCGTCTCGGCTTTGCTCGGCGCCGACGGCCTCGCGATCGAAGGAGCGATGCCGGAGCCGGCGAGCTGGCAGGATCCCGATGTCACCTGGAAGCCTCGGACCATCGATCTCACCTTCGCCAAGGGTGCCGAGGCAGGCCTGCGCGACGACGCCGCCGCGGTGTACGGGGAGATCCCCGCGGCAGACGCCGTCACCCGAGGATGGGCGACCCGAGAGGTGGTGCCCGAGCGCCTCGGCTCGGAGATCCGGGAGGCTCTGCGGCTGGCCGAACGGCACCGCCCCATCTCGGACGAGCAGGCCCTGGCGCTTTTCCAGGCGGAGGGCGCCGATCTCGACGCCCTCCGCCGGGTTGCCGACGGCCTCCGGGAAGAGGCCGTCGGCGACGTCATCACCTACGTGATCAACCGGAACATCAACTTCACGAACGTGTGCTACGTCGGCTGTCGCTTCTGCGCGTTCGCCCAGCGGGAGGTCGATCCGGAGGCGTACACGCTCACGCTCACGGAGGTCGCCGACCGAGCGGAAGAGGCGTGGAGCGAGGGGGCGAGCGAGGTGTGCATGCAGGGGGGGATCCACCCGGACCTCCCCGGCTCCTTCTATCTCGACCTCCTCGATGCGGTGAAGGCGCGCGTCCCGGAGATCCATGTGCATGCGTTCAGCCCGATGGAGGTCTTGAACGGAGCCACGAAGATGGGTGTGTCCTTCCGGGAGTTCCTCACCGCATGCAAGGAGCACGGGCTGGGGACGATCCCCGGGACGGCTGCCGAGATCCTCGACGACGAGGTCAGATGGCTGTTGACGAAGGGCAAGCTCCCCGCCGATACGTGGGAGGAGGTCGTGCGAACGGCGCACGACGTCGGGATCCGAAGCTCCTCCACGATCATGTTCGGACACGTGGATGCCCCGCCGCACTGGGTCGCTCACCTTCGAAGGATCGCCCGCATCCAGCTGGACACGGGAGGCTTCACGGAATTCGTGCCGCTGCCGTTCATCCACCGGAACGCACCGATCTATCTGGCAGGCCACGCGAGGCCGGGTCCGTCGTTCGAAGACAGCGTGCGCATGCACGCGGTGGCGCGGATCCTGCTCGACGGAGTTATCCACAACGTGCAGGTGTCCTGGGTGAAACTCGGCGTCGAAGCGTCGTCGGCGATCCTCGATTCGGGGGCGAACGACTTCGGAGGCACGTTGATGGAGGAGACGATCAGTCGGATGGCGGGTGCCGGATGGGGGATCCGGATGACGCCGGAGGAGTTCGACGACGCGATCCGTGCGATCGGCAGAACACCCGCCGTGCGCACGACGACGTACGACCGGATCGCGACGAAAGCCGTCTCCTGAGCCGAACACGTCAGGTCGACTGACGGTAATGGTCATCTCGACTGACGACAGGTTTTCTTCCCCGAAAGGGTTGCACTCGTGCTTCTACTTGGGGACGATTACATGCGATGAGGGTCGGGGCAGAGAATCACCTGAAATTCCCTCTTGCCAGGGAGGCGGTTCTTCCCTCAGAATCACACGTATGTGATTTGGGGGGGAGAGGTGCATGCATCACTACATCCCATGGCAGGAACGGGCGAGGTGTCGAGACCACGACCCGGAGGTCTTCTTCCCCGAAAAGGGGGGATCGTCCAGGGAGGCCAAACGCATCTGCTCGGAGTGCCCCGTTCGGATCGAGTGCCTCAACTACGCGCTTCGCCGCGACGAGCGGTACGGCGTGTGGGGCGGGATGAGCGAACGGGAACGACGGCGCCTCAAACGGATGGCGTCGTAACGCAAGACCCTTCGTAACCACGGAGGAAAGGGGGACGGGAATGGCAGCAAGGAAGACAGCCGCACGGAAGAGGCCCGCGGCGAAGCGGTCCGCGGCAGCGAAGAAGTCTGCCGCAACCCGGAAGCGGACAGCTGCGAAGCGGTCCACGGCCGGCAAGAAGGCCGCCGCCACGAGGAAGAGGACGACGGCACGGAGGAAGACCGCCGGCAAGAAGGCTGCGGCGACGAGGAAGCGGACGACGGCTCGCAAGAAGACCGCCGCTCGCAAGCCGGCTCGGAGGAAGAGCACGGCGAAGAAGTCAGCAGCTCGCAAGCCGGCCCGCAGGAAGAAGACGGCAGCTCGCAAGCCGGCCCGCAAGAAGGCCACGGCTCGCAAGAAGTCGGCAGCTCGCAAGCCGGCCCGCAGGAAGAGCGCAGCCAAGAAGCGCTGAGCTCGAGCTCGTCGCGTCGCGAAGGGGGGCGAAGACCGCCCCCCTTCGATCTTCTCTGAAGCACCCGGTGCTAGGCTCCCCGCCGCGCCCAGGCGCTCTACCGGATGACCTCGCCCGCCACCGCAGCCGTCGCGTCGACCGGCACGTCTGATCCCAGCGTGCTCGCGCTGATCGTCGTCGGTCCGGGCGCGTTGCCGTCCCTGCGTGATTGCCTGCTCTCCCTCGCGCACCAGTCGTATCCACGCGTCGGTGTCCTCGCAGTGGATGACGGTGCGGACCCGGATGCTCGAGAGATGCTTCTCCGTGCACTCGGATCGCGGCGGGTCCTGAAGAACGAGGAGCGGAGAGGATCCGCCGGCTCGGTGCGCGCGGCCCTCGATCGCCCGGTCGCGAAGGCCGCGGACTTCGTTCTGATCGTCGATCCGCACGCGGTGCTCGACAAGGATGCGGTCGGTCGGCTCGTGGAGGCCGCGGTCGGGATCGGCGTCGAGAGCGTCGGGATCGTGGGCGCCAAGATGGTCGACCGGGACCACCCTCGATCGCTCCGGGACATCGGCCGTTCGTCGGATCGATTCGGCCACCCCTCGTCGCCGCTGCAGCCCGGCGAGATCGATCAAGGACAGTTCGATCGCGTTCTCGAAGTGATGTGCGTGTCGTCGGCCACCATGTTGATCGCGCGTGAGGCCCTCGAGCGAACGGACCTGTTCGACGAGCGACTCGATCGCGAACACTCGGATCTGGACCTCTGCTGGCGCGCGCGCGTCGCCGGGTACCGCATCTTGATGACGCCGCTCGCTCGTGTCCGCCTCGCTGGGGAGACGGGGGAGGAGGGCGCGGATGCTGCGGCGCCAGCGCGAGGTCCGAGGTACGAAGAGGACCGGTCGGCCATCACCGCGATGCTCAAGAACTATTCCCTCCTCTCTCTTCTCTGGGTCGCACCGGCCGCCGTCGTGCTCGGGATCGTTCGCTTCGTCTATCTCGTCCTCGGCCGGCGATTCGAGGAGGCGCTCGACGTCGCGGCGGCGTGGGGTTGGAACCTCGCCCACCTGCCGGGCACCCTCGCGCGCCGGAGACGGGTGCAGAAGGCGCGACGCGTCCGCGACCGCGACCTTCGTCGCTTCATGGAGTCCGCCGGCTTCCGATCGCCGCGCTGGTTCGCGACGGCCGAGCGGATCCTCGAAGAGCAGCGCGCGATCGATGAAGCCGACGAAGGCGAGCCGATCCAACGGCGACTCCGTGACAGGACGGCCTCGCTGGTGGGCTCCCACCCGGTGATCGTCGCCTCGTTCCTCGCGGTGCTCGTGGGCGCGGTCGCGGTCCGCGAGCTCATCGCCGCGGGGTCGCTCGCCGGCGGGGCGCTGCCCGCGTTCCCCGATCGGGCGGGGGACCTGTTCGCCGAGCTCGCCTCCGCGGTGCGATCCACGCCGCTCGGAGGGCCGCTCGCTCCGAGCCCGGCAGTGGGTGCCCTGGGGGCTCTTTCCGTCGCCGCGCTCGGTGATCCTCATCTCGCCCAGAAAGCGATCTTGATCGCCGGACCTCCGTTGGCCGCGATCCTGATGTATCGCGCGACGGTTCGCCTGTCCGTCCGCCCGGGACCCGCCGTCCTCGCCGCCGCCGCCTACGGACTCGGTGCGTTCACGCTGTGGGCCTTCTCCGAGGGGAGACTCGGACTGTTGATCGCCCTTGCTGTTCTGCCGGCGGCGGCGGAGCGGATCGAAACCGCGTTCTCTCAGGAGGAGCCGCCGGGCGGCAGACCGCGTTTCGTCGCCGGATCGGCCGTCACGTTCGCGGTTGGCGCCGCGTCGTACCCGGGGATCCTGCTGGCGATCGCGGCCCTCGTCCTCATCCGCGTGCTCACCGGTCCCGACCGCGGCCGCGGCTTCCTGCTGACCGCGGCCGCGGCCGTCGGCGCCGCCGTGCTGCTCTTCCCGTTCGTTCCCACGCTGCTCGCCGACGGCGGCCGCGCGCTCTCATCGTTGGTGGGAACGACGGAGCCCGATCGCTTGGCGAGGCTGTCGCTCGGATCCGGTCCCGGGACATGGCCGGTGGCGGCGTTCCTCCCGATCGGGGCCGTCCTGGGGCTTGGCCTCGTCCGCGGCGATCTGCGAGGTCCGGCCGCGCGAGTCGCGGTCGCCGCGGGCGCCGGCCTGATCCTCTCGTGGCTCGCCGCGGCGAACTACCTGCCTCTGGCGCTTTCGAACGCGCCGGCATTCGCCGCTCTGGCGGCGGTCTCCATGGCGAGCTTGATCGGGTTCGGCCTGACCTCGTTCACGGCCTCGCTCCGGTTCGAGTCCTTCGGGCTCCGGCAGGTCGGCGGTGGCGCGTTGACGCTCGTCCTCGGTGCCGGACTCTTGCTGCAGTCGCTTGCGTCCATGGTGGGGACGTGGGACGTCGGCCGGTCGGAGGAGCGGATCCCGCCAGCGTGGGCGGTTGTGAGCGGAGCGTCCGAGGGATCCTTCCGCGTCCTCTGGCTCACCGGGGACCGTGGCGACGGGCTCCCGCCGCCGGCCGGAGATCCAGAGCGACGGCTGCAGGCGGGCGACGCGACGATCCGCTACGCGCTGACGGACCGGGGTGGTGCGAGTGTGCTCGACATCGGGCGACCGTTCTCCGGCCCCGGTCCCGAGCATCTCGAGCGCGCGCTCACGGAGATCCTCGGCGGGACCACTCGACACGGAGGTGCCCTCCTCTCGCCGTTCGGGATCCGCTTCGTCGTGGCGGAGCAGGAGGTCCTCCCTGCGGCCGCTCGGGAGGCGCTCGACGCACAGTTGGACGTGAACCTTCTTCCCGCGACCGGCTTCACGATCTATCGGAACGCGTCGGCCATCCCGCCCGCCGCGGTCCTCGAGACCCGGCCTCGCGATCGGGCGATCATGGGCGTCGGCGACCCCTCCACGATCGCGATGTGGCAGCCGGTCTCCGCCGTTCCGCTCGAACGGGTGTCCGGAGGCTGGAACGGACCGGCGCTCCCGGGGACCGTCTTCCTGTCTTTCGAGTACAACGCGCAATGGGCGCTCCGAGGTGCGTCCTCTCAACCGGAGGTGGCCTTCGGCTGGGCGACGACCTTCCGGTCCGGCGGTGAGCCTGCGCAGGTCCGACATGAAGGTGGGCTTCCGGCGCGGATCCAGGTGGCCCTGCTCGTGCTGATATGGCTCGCCGCGCTCTGGGTTACGAGGAAGCCGGTGGCTCGTTGAGCGTCCCGCGTGACCGGCCCGTTCGGGGCCAAGCGCTGTTCGCGGTCGCATCGGTCGTCTTCCTCGTGGGGGCGATGGCGTGGCTCGATCGGTCCGGGACGAAAGCGCCGGCACCGCTGCCGCCGGGCACGGCGGCATCCGGGGCATGGTTCTGCCCCCATGGGGGTGGGTCGGACCTCTCGGTAGCGCTGTATCTCGCGAACCCCGGATCGACGACGGTGAGGGCGAGGGTCACCGAGCTCGGTTCTGATCCGGCGAAGGCACCGGAGAGCTACGACGTCCCGGGCGGAAGCACCGTGCGGATCGATCAGGTTCCGAAGGACCGGGGCGCGGCCACCTACGTCGAGTACTTCGGGGGGTGGATCGGCGCCGGATGGGTCGCGTCCACCGACGAAGGTGTGGGCGCCGAACCCTGCGCGGCGGATGCAGCCCGGCGCTGGTTCCTCGTCGACGGAACGACGCAGCTCGGCGAGGAGGCGTACGTGATCGTGGCCAACCCGTTCGCCGTGGCCGCCGTGATGAACGTCATCCTCTATACGTCGGATCGGGCGCCGATCCGGGATTCCGAGTGGACAGATCTCGTAGTCCCTGCTCGCCGGAGCACTGCCTTGCATCTCAACACCAAGGTCGAAGGGGAGCCGGTGGTCGCGGCGGCGATCGAAGTGTCGGTGGGCCGCGTCGCCGCAGCATCTCTCGGAGTGAGCGATCGGACCAAGGTCCGGAGCGCGCTCGGCTGGACCGAGCCGACGGCCAAGGCGACGTTCCCGTTGATGCAGGGATCCGGTCAGATCGAGCTCCTGCTCCTGTCTACCGGAGGGGAGTCGATCCGCTTCGGTGCCACCGCGTTGAGCGAGGGTCAGCCACGTCCCGCGGGAGGGCTCACGGAGCAGGAGCACGCCCCGGCCGCTGCGCGCACGTACGCGATCCCCGTGGAACCGGGGCCGGTCGCGATCGACCTGTTCACGCTGGAGCACGCCCAGGTCATCGGCGCTCTGCGAGCCCGGGGACCGGGGGAGGACCTCGGTGCGACCGCCGGCGCCATCGCTGCATCCGGCTCATGGCTCGTCCTTCCAGCGACCTCTCTCGGGCCCGCCACCCCGGGTGCCGTCTTGGTGAACGACGGCGACACGGATGTCGTGGCGACCGTTCAGCTCTTGCCTCATGAAGGCGGCACGGCGGCCGCCCCTGTGACCGTCCGAGTGGCAGCGCACTCGGCGGCCGCCGTGCCGCGCGAGTTCTGGGCGTCGGCCCCCGGCGCGGCGATGCTGGTCCGCTCAGAGGGGGGTCCCCTCTTCGCGCTCGCCGCCTCCACCTCTGGGGGATCCGGTGGCGCCCAGGGCTACGCCCTGAGCATGGGAGTGCCGTTCCCGTCCACGTCGTGAAACACGCGTCCGAGGAGGGGGTTGCGCCTTGACGTATCATCTTGGCCCCGGACACGGTCCGGATCCCGATCGTTGATCGCCCCATGGCCAGAGGACGTCACGACATACGCGCAGGCCGCACGCGATGGCCGCTGATCGTCGGACTTGCAGCCGGCGTGCTGGTGCTCGCCCTGAGTGGAGCGGCGTACGCCGCGTACCGCTACGAGCAGGCCAACGCCGGCCGGATCCTTCCCGGTACCAAGGTCGGCGGCGTGGACGTCTCGGAGATGACGCGTCGCGAGGCCATCTCCGCGGTGCGGGCCCGGGCCCGGATGGATCTCGACCGAGAGATCGTCGTCTTCGTCGAAGGCGAGCGCTTCACCACGACGGCGCGACACCTCGGCCGACGTGCCTGGGTCGGGCGAGCCGTCGACGAAGCGATGAGGGCCTCGGAGCGGTTCGGCTGGGTTGAACGCGCCTGGCGGCGCCTCCGGGACGACCCCGTTCACATCGACATCCCACTCTCGCTCGAGGGCGACCGCGGCGTGGAGGGGTTCGTCCGCCGAACCGCTCGAAAGGTGTCGCTCGACCCGCGCGACGCCTCCATCGGTATCGGGAAGGACGGAGGCCTGGCGTTCCGGCAGTCCAAGCCGGGAGCGGCGCTCGACGTCCACCGCGCCGAGCGACTCCTGTCGAAGGCGCTCGGCGACGGCTCCTCGATCGTCCGGCTGTCCGTGCACCCGGTGGCCGCCAAGATCAACCCCCGGACCATGGGGCCCACGATCGTGGTGCACGTGGACACGAACCGCCTCGATCTGTACGAGGGATTCAGGGTGACGCACAGCTGGGACGTCGCCACGGCGAAGCCCGGATACGTCACGCCGGTCGGCGAGTGGTCGCTCTATCAGAAGCGGGAGAACCCCACCTGGTACAACCCGGCGCTGGACAGCTGGGGAGCCGGGCTGCCGGCGGTGGTGCCCGGGGGGCCTGGGAATCCGATGGGTACGCGGGCCCTGTACATCACGGCACCCGGCCTGATCAGGATCCACGGGACGACGACTCCGGATTCGATCGGGCGCTACGCCTCCCACGGCTGTATCCGGATGCACAACGAGCAGGTCGAGGAGCTCTACGATCTCGTCCCCGTGGGAACGAAGGTCATCATCCTCGGGCTCCGGCCCTCGTGGGCGTCGGAGGGGGACTTCCCGGACACGCCCGACGGCTCGGATACGGTTGCCTGACCGCGCCTGAACCTTCGCCGGGTGCTTGCATCAGGCCTCGCGGCGCATACCCTGCAGCTCATGCGACGCTGCGCACGCATGAGCTGCTCCGCCCGGCCGGTGGCGACGATCGCTCTTCGCTACGCCGATCGCCAGATCCTGATCGGGGAGCTCCGGCCCGAGCGCGACCCACGCCTGCTCGATCTCTGCGCCCGGCATCTGGCGGCGATGACTCCGCCTGTGGGGTGGCTGGTGGATGATGCCCGGCTGGCGGACCTCGCGAGCGGCCACCACTGACTAGCCATTTCAGGCCAGACATCGAGTCTTTTGGCGAGGCTCGTCACGGGCTCGGGTGAGCGAAGAATGACTCCCGGGTGTCTGAGGTTCAGGTGGGTCGCCCTGTTACGGTCCGAGCATCGGAACGGAACGTCTCATAACGTCTCATATGGAGCGTGGATGATGCCCAAGACCAACAGCTGCCCCGAGTGCCATCAAGGCGACGTGATCTCGATCTCGATGAATGTCAGCGGCCGAGACCTTTCCTTCTCAACATGCCACGCCTGCGAAGCGAAGTGGTGGCACCGCGACGGCGAGCAGGTCGTGCTGGCAGAAGTCATCGACACCGTCGTCCAGACCTAGCCTGACGTCCGCCGCAGCCTCTCCGTAGGATGGCGGCGGTGGACCTTTCCCGCGTCTTCAAGGCGTATGACGTTCGCGGTGTGGTCCCCGACGAACTCGATGCCGACCTGGTCCGCCGGATCGGCGCCGCGTTCGCAACGTGGAGCGGGGCATCGGAGATCCTCGTCGGGCGAGATTGTCGGCTGTCCTCGCCCGAGCTCGCCGCGGCGCTGACCGAGGGAGCCACCTCGCTCGGCATCGACGTCGTCGACCTCGGACTCTCCTCGACCGACCTCCTGTACTTCGCGTCCGGCTCTTTGAACCGGCCAGGGATCATGATCACCGCCAGCCACAACCCCAAGGAGTACAACGGGCTGAAGTTCTGCCTCGCCGGTGCGAAGCCCGTGGGAGAGGACTCCGGTCTCGGCGAGATCAGGGCGCTCACCGAGAAGGGTGACGAGATCCTCGGGACAGGGCACGGTTCGGTTCGGCAGCAGAACGTCCTGGACGCCTACGTCGATCACGTGCTCTCGTTCACCGACGTCGAGGGGATGCGTCCGCTCACCGTCGCGGTCGACACAGCGAACGGCATGGGCGGTCTCGTCGTGCCGCCGGTCATGGAGCGGCTGCCCGTGACCCTGCATCATCTGTACGCCGAGCTCGACGGGACGTTCCCGAACCATCCGGCGGATCCGATCGATCCCGCGAACCAGCGAGACCTGAAGAAGGTCGTCCTCGAACACGCAGCCGATGTGGGCATGGCGTTCGACGGGGACGCGGACCGTGTGTTCCTGGTGGATGAGGGCGCCGGTGACGTGAGCGGCTCCCTCCTGACGGCTCTGGTCGCCGCCGCGATGCTCGAGCGGCAGCCTGGCGCGAAGATCGTCTACAACCTGATCTGCTCGTGGACGGTCCCGGAGGTCATCCGGGAGCACGGCGGCGTGCCGATCCGAGCGCGGGTCGGTCACTCGTTCATCAAGCAGGTGATGGCCGAGACCGGGGCTGTCTTCGGTGGCGAGCACTCAGGCCACTACTACTTCCGGGACAATTACAACGCCGACTCCGGGCTGATCGCGGCCGTGATAGCCCTGGGCGAGTTGTCGAAGTCGAAGCTCACCCTGTCTCAGCTCCTGCAGCCGTACCGCCGATATCTCTCGTCGGGAGAGATCAATTCTCGCGTGGACGACCCCCTGGCGAAGATCGAGGAGATCGCCGACGTGTTCCGCGCCGGCCGCCGGGACCGGCTCGACGGACTGACGGTAGAGTTCGACGATTGGTGGTGCAACGTCCGGTCTTCCAACACCGAGCCGTTGCTGCGGCTGAACGTGGAGGCGAAGACGCCGGAGCTCCTCGCCGCCAAGACCGAGGAGCTCCTCGCGTTGATCGAGGGGAACGCCACGGGGTAGGCCGAGGGAAGAGGGCCGAGGGAACAGGAAGGAAGGAACGGTCGTGACGCTCGATGCGGAGCTGCTGGAGATCCTCGTGTGTCCCAATGATCGCGGGGACGTGGACTACCTGGAAGACGAGCAGGTGATCGTGTGCCGGACCTGCGGGTACCGGTATCCGGTCCGTGACGGGATCCCGGTGATGTTGATCGACGAAGCCGAGAAGCCCGGGGGCGCCCAAGGAGCCAAGCCCCAAGGTGCAAAGCCCCAAGGTGCAAAGCCCCAAGGTGCAAAGCCCCAAGGGTCAACACCTCGGAGCAAGAAGGGATGACCCTCGACCTGGACGACGCCTTGGCGGTTCGAGACCAAGATCCGGGGGGGATGTTGGCGGCCATCGGTGACCTGGGGTCCCATTGCCGAGATGGGTACGCTAACGGTGCGAGCGCGAGCGGTCTTCCCGACCTTGCCGACGTGCGCGGGGTGGTGTTCTGCGGCATGGGAGGTTCCGCGGTCGCCGGCGACGTCCTGCGATCGGTGTTTCGGGACCGGCTCGGTGTGCCGGTCGAGGTGAACCGGTCGCCGGAGCTGCCGGAACACGCGGGCCCTCACTCCCTCGTGGTCGTTTCGTCCTATTCCGGGAACACGTCGGAGACACTCGGGGCGTTCCGAGAGGCCACGAAACGCGGGTGCCGAGCGATCGTGGTGACCTCGGGCGGCACGATCGCGGATGAAGCGGACGGAGCCGGAGTGCCGGTCGTGCGCGTGCCCGACGGCTTCCAGCCTCGCGCCGCGCTGGGCTGGCTCGCGTTCACGGCGCTCGGCGCGCTGGAAGCCGCCGGGCTGCTGCCGCCTCTCGCGGATGACGTGGCTGAGGCGGCCGGAGAGATCGAGGCGCGGGCCGCGGCATGCGGCCCCGACACGCCCGCCGGCGACAACCCGGCGAAGCTACTGGCGACGGAGATCGGCGAGCGGGTCCCGGTGGTCTGGGGCGCCGAGGGTATCGGGGCCGCCGCTGCGGCCCGCTGGAAGACCCAATTCAACGAGAACGGGAAGGTGCCCGCGTGGTGGTCGTCGATGTCGGAGCTGGATCACAACGAGGTGGTCGGATGGACCGAGCCGTTCGGGAGTGCCCACACGGTCATCGCCCTTCGGCACGAGGCCGAAGATCCTGAGATCGCGGTTCGTTTCCCGCTCTCACTCCAGATCGCCGCGGACTCGGGTGCCGACACCCACGAGGTGTGGGCGACGGGGCGGAGCGCGCTCGCCCGGCTGCTGTCGCTGATCTCCCTCGGAGACTTCACGAGCGCCTACGTCGCGATCCGGAAGGGCGTCGACCCCACTCCCGTCGACGTGATCCAGCGGCTGAAGGCCGCGCTCGTGTCGTGACCGAACAGCACGTTCCGTCCCCGGGGGACGGCGTCGAGGTGGGCATCGTCCGGGCGATCCGGGAGCGCACGGACATGCAGCCGGTGGCGGGTGTCGTCCTCGGCTCCGGGCTCGGCGACGCGATCACGGTCGCACGGGAGCGTGCCGGCTCGGGCGAGCCGGTCGAGATCGCCTACGCGGAGCTGCCGGGCTTCCCGCCTCCGACGGTGCCGGGGCACGCCGGCAAGCTCTGGCTCGGGACGATCGCCGATCGCTCCGTCGCGATCTTCCAGGGCCGCATCCACTTCTATGAAGGCCACCCGATGCCGCTGGCGTCGATCACCACACGGGTCTCTCACGCGCTGGGGGCGCGGACGATGGTGCTCTCGGCGGCGGTCGGCGGTCTGGACCCGTCGCTGGGAGCTGGGTCGATGGTGGTCGTTCGCGATCACCTCAACCTGATGGGGACCAATCCGCTCACCGGATGGCGCTACCCCGACGGGTCGCCGGCCTTCGTTGACGTCTCGGGGGTCTACGACGCCGCGCTGTCCGACGCCGCGCTCAAGATCCTGCGCGATCACGACACGCCGGCATCCGACGGGGTCTACGCGGCGATGGCGGGGCCCTCCTACGAGACCCCCGCGGAGACGGAGATGCTCCGCCGGATCGGCGCGACGGTCGTGGGGATGTCGACGGTGCCGGAGGCGGTCGCGGCTCGGGCGCTGGGCATGCGCGTCCTGGGACTAAGCTTCGTGACGAACGCCGCGGGTGGCGCCGTCTCCCACGAGGAGGTCCTGCTCGCATCCAAGACGGCGGCGGAGGCGATCGGCCGGTTGGTGGCCGAACTCGTCGACGCCTTCTGATCGAGAGGACGCACGTGGGATACGACATCAGGGACAACGGGCTCGCCGACCCCGGGCGGGGCCGGATCGACTGGGCCGCCGGCGAGATGCCGGTGATCGCACAGATCCGGGAGCGCTTCGAGAAGGAGAAGCCGTTGCAGGGGGTCCGCGTCGCGGCCTGCCTGCACGTGACGACCGAGACGGCCAACCTCATGGAGACGCTCGCCGCAGGCGGCGCCGAGGTTGCCCTCTGCGCCTCCAATCCGCTCTCGACCCAGGATGACGTCGCGGCCGCGCTGGTCGAGCAGAGCGGCATCGACGTGTACGCCATCAAGGGCGAGGACACCGACATGTTCTTCAAGCACATCAACGCGGTCCTGGACATCCGCCCGCACATCACGATGGACGACGGCGCCGACATGGTGAGCGTGTTGCACAAGCAGCGTATCGATCAGATCACCGAGATCATGGGCGGCACCGAGGAGACGACGACCGGCGTGATCCGTCTCCGAGCGATGGCATCCGATGGTGCGCTGAAGTATCCGATCGTCAGCGTGAATGACGCGGACACGAAGCACCTGTTCGACAACCGGTTCGGCACGGGGCAGTCGACGATCGACGCCATCATGCGGGCGACCAACCGGCTGCTCGCCGGTCGCGCGTTCGTCGTCTGCGGGTACGGGATGTGCGGACGGGGCGTGGCGTCTCGAGCCCGTGGCATGGGCGCGCACGTGATCGTCACGGAGGTCGACCCCACGGCCGCTCTCGAGGCCGTGATGGAGGGCTACCGCGTGATGCCCTTACTCGAGGCGGCGCGGATCGGCGACGTCTTCGTCACGGTAACCGGCGACAAGGGTGTGATCCGCGGCGAGCACCTGGAGCGGATGAAGGACGGCGCGATCCTCGCCAACTCCGGGCACTTCGATGTGGAGATCGACAAGAACGCGCTGGCCGCGATGTCGGAAGGGCGGGTGCGTCGCATCCGGGAGTTCGTCGATGAGCACACGCTCGCCGACGGCCGCCGATTGAACCTGCTCGGCGAAGGGCGCCTGGTGAACCTCTCGGCCGCCGAAGGGCACCCGGCCGCGGTGATGGACATGTCGTTCGCGAACCAGGCGCTGTGCGTCGAATGGCTCGTGAAGAACCACGGCGATCTCGAAGCCAAGGTGTATCCGGTTCCGACCGTGATCGACGAGGAGGTCGCCCGGCTCAAGCTGCGGGGGATGGGCGTGGAGATCGACACCCTCACGCCCGAGCAGGAGGCATACCTCAGCAGCTGGGAGGAGGGCACGTAACGCTGGAGCAGGCCGTCAGCATCCGTGCGCATTTCGAGCGCTTCCCCGCGTCGCTCAAGGGATCGTTCGTCATGCGTGGGGCCGATGGGAACCCTCACCAGATCCGCCTCGACGACGCTCGCGCCGTCGAGTTGTCCGGGCACGGCTCCGTCTCGATGGGCGTGCAGCCGGCGACGCTCGAGGTCGCGCCGAATCGTGACCTCTTCGTCCCGTTCGAGTTCCCGGTCGCCGAGCTCGCATCGGGGTGGTACGGAGTGGAGTGCCGGGTGGCGATCGATGGATCGCCGGAGACGGTGCGTCCCGAGGCGCGTTTCGTCGTGCCATGGACCAGAGGCGCGACGAGGCGCGACCAGGTGCTCGTCGGGAAGTCGGTCCTGGTCGGGGGAGAGAAGGTGCGGCTCGACCAGCTCGAGTGTCACGTCGATACGTCGGAGCTCCGATACGAGGGGACGGAGGCGGCCATCACGCTTTCTGCAGACGGCGCTCGTGTCCCGGTGCTCGAGACGATGTTCGACGCCGAGACCGGATCCGGCTCGGTCATCGCCTATCCGCTACTGAAGGTCCACCACGTCCTGACGATCGCGATCAAGGGCGCAGGCGAACCGATCGAGATCGTGTTGCCCTGAACCGTGTCGGCGGCACGCCGTAGCGTGCCCCGATGCAAGGGAACGTGCTCGATCGAGCGATCGACATCCTGTTCCCACGAGCCTGCGCCGGATGCGGCGAAGGCCCGTGGCCGTTCTGCGAGTCATGTGCCGGGGAGCTCGTCCCGCTGGGGCCGCCGTGGTGCGGTCGCTGCGGACGGCCCTCACCCAGCGACGTCGATCGATGCCGGGACTGCCCGCCCGCGCCGATCGCATCGGCGCGGGCGGCCTTCGCGTACCGGGGACCCGCTCGAGCGGCGGTCCATCGCCTGAAGTTCTCCGGCTGGCGCGGGGTGGGGGAGGCGCTCGCGGCGGCCCTCGCCGCGCTCGGCCCGCCGCCGGCCGACGCCGTCACGTGGGTGCCGCTCGCGCGCCGGCGGCGGGCCGAGCGCGGCTTCGACCAGGCTCGCGTGCTCGCGCGGGCGCTCGCACGCGAGCTGGACCTCCCTGCGGCCGACTTCGTCCGGCGGACGAAGTCGACCGCTCCACAAGCGCGAAAGACCCGCGAGGAGCGATTGGAGGCGATGGCGGATGCGTTCGCATGCATACCTGGGAGACCGGCGCCGGCTCGCCTGCTCCTCGTGGACGACGTCCTCACCACCGGCGCGACGGCTTCGGCCTGCGCCGGAGCGCTCCTCGAAGCAGGAGCGCGAGAGATCCATCTGCTCACCGCGTGCCGCTCGTTCACGGACAGGCCTCCCGGCCCCCGCGGCTCGCGTCGCCCCTGAGGCCGCGCCTATACTCGAGCGTGCTCCCGTCCGGGTCTGTGGTTGCCCGGGGATCAACCCCGGTAGTCGATGCCAGCCGCGGGCGAAACGACCCACGTAAGGCGACCCTTGGTCGCCGAGCATGGAGCGGTTTAGAAGTAAGCCCTGCCCCAGCCTCCGAAAGAGGCGCCGGGAGAGGGTGCGAGTCGGCGGCCCTTCCGCAAGGCACGGGCCGTCGGCGGACACCCCCGCAGGCGAGTGTGGGGTCAAAGACCAGGTCAGCCGGGCGGGAGCACCCTCGTCCGAACGGACGCGCTGAGGGTCGCAGATGGAGCTGACCTTCACCGGCCGCGGCCTGCCCGTCTCGGACGACATCCGCGAGCAGGCGGCGCACAAGCTCGCGCGCCTTGAGCGGCTCGAGCCGCGGACGACGCGGATCGACCTCGAGTTCGTCGCCGAGCATCATCCGAGCCCCGATGGGCTGAAGATGGTCAAGGCCGCGCTGAAGATCCCGCGAAAGACCTTCCGCGCTCGTGCCGAAGCACATGAGGTGCGCACCGCCCTGGATGACGTGGCTGAGAAGCTGGAGCGTCAGATCCGCGATCATCACGGGAGACGGCTCGGCCGCTGGCGCAAGCAAGTACGATTCCCGCGAGATCCGGTCCCACCTCCCGCCGATATGGATGAGTGAGATGACGTCGAAGCCATGACCACGGACGACAAGAGCACCAACGAGAAGCTCCGCGTGATGATCGTGGACGACCACGCTCTGTTCCGCCGCGGCCTCGAGATGGTCCTCCAGGATGAGGACGACCTGATGCTGGTCGGCGAAGCCTCCGACGGCGTGGAAGCGGTGGAGAAGGCGCAGGAGCTCATGCCCGACGTCGTGTTGATGGACGTGCGGATGCCGAAGCGCTCGGGCATCGAAGCGGCGGGGCACATCAAGGAGCTGCTCCCGCACGCCAAGATCCTCATGCTCACGATCTCCGACGATGAAGGCGACCTGTACGACGCGATCAAGGCCGGCGCCGCCGGCTACCTGCTGAAGGAGATCCCGATCGACGAGGTCGCCGACGCGATCAGGAGCGTTTGGGCGGGGCAATCGCGCATCTCGCCGTCGATGGCCTCGAAGCTCCTCACGGAGTTCGCGGCCATCTCGAAAGAGGCCGACGAGCGACCCCAGATGCCGGCGCCCAAGCTCACCGACCGCGAGATGGAGGTCCTCCGCCTCGTCGCGCAGGGACTCAACAACCGTGACATCGCGAAGCAGTTGTTCATCTCCGAGAACACGGTGAAGAACCACATCCGCAACATCCTCGAGAAGCTCCACCTGCACTCACGCATGGAGGCGGTCGTCTACGCCGTGCGCGAGAAGATGATCGAGATCACGTGACCTCCCGCGAGCCCGCCTGATGACCGATCCCACCATCGAGGCGGCCCGAGACATCTTCGACGAATCGGTGGATCACCTCCGGGAGGCGATCGAGGGACTCCCGCCCGAGTCGCTGGCGTGGCGCCCCGCAGGCGAGGAGAGCAATCCGATCACGGTGCTGGCGGTCCACGGGATGCACAGCTCGAGGTGGTGGCTCACGATCGCCCGCGGTCTTCCGCTGCCGGACCGCGACCGACCGTCGGAGTTCATCGCGGAGACCGCGAGCGATGAAGCGCTGCTGTCGTTCGTGGACCAGATGGCGGCCGAATGCCGCACCCGCCTCGACCCGGCCGAGACGTTCGACCCGGCCGCGATCCACACCCTCCCGGAGGGCGAGCTCGTGACGTCAGCCTGGGCCCTCCTCCACGCCCTCGAGCACTTCCGCGAACACGTCGCGCAGGCGCAGCTGACCCGTCAGTTGGCCCAGCAACGTCCCTGAGGGAAGGCGGCCCTCCTCACCAGCCGTTGCGGTG
>Ga0307305_10000216_pt1 | contig 18993 bp, 17 predicted proteins | sample ER_DNA_186_FD_194512 | JGI IMG/M metagenome (GOLD analysis project Ga0307305, IMG submission 194512) | Bulk soil microbial communities from the East River watershed near Crested Butte, Colorado, United States - ER_DNA_186 | ecosystem: Environmental > Terrestrial > Soil > Floodplain | place... | reverse complement strand
GGTCTGCGCCGCGGCATTATTGGCGCTTTCCGGCGCCGCCACGCCTTGGATGGCGCCACGGCCGAAGCGCTCCGGATTCCTCGAGATGCGCTTTTCGAAGGTATAGGCCGCGAACGAGGCCACCACCGCGCCGCCCCCGGGCAGGATCCCAAGGATCGAGCCGAGAATGGTTCCGCGCGCGATCGCGCCGGAGGAATCGATCAGGTCCTGGCGCGTCGGCATCAGACCCTTGATCTTGCTCTGCACGATCTCGCGGCTCTCCTGCGACATTTCCAGGTTGCGGATGATCTCGGCGAAGCCGAACAAGCCCATCGCCACGTTGGTAAAGCCGATGCCGTCGGAAAGCTCCGCGACGTCGAAGGTCATGCGTCCGGCGCCGGTCTCCAGGTCGGAGCCGACCATCGACAGCAGCAAGCCGGTAAGGATCATGGCGATGGCCTTGAGCACCGAGCCTTTCGCCAGCACCACCGCGAAGATCAAGCCGAGCACCATCAGCGAGAAATATTCCGCCGGCCCGAACAGCAGCGCCAGCCCGGTGAGCGGCGCGCCGAGCGCGGCCACCAGCACGGTCGAGACGCAGCCGGCAAAGAACGAGCCGATGGCCGAGATCGAGAGCGCCGCACCGGCGCGGCCCTGCCGCGCCATCTGATGGCCGTCGAGGCAGGTGACAACCGATGTGGCCTCACCCGGAATATTGACCAGGATCGAGGTGGTCGAGCCGCCATACTGAGCGCCGTAATAGATGCCGGCGAGCATGATGAGCGCGCCGACCGGCGGCAATCCAAACGTGATCGGGAGCAGCATGGCAACCGTCGCAACGGTGCCGATGCCGGGGAGCACACCGACCAGTGTGCCGACGAGTGCGCCAAGCAGACAGAAGCCGATGTTGTATGGATGCGCGGCGACGGAGAAACCGAGCGCAAGGTTAGCGAGAAGTTCACTCATGGCGGTTTTTTCTGCTCAGTACCAGGGCCAAAGCTGAAACGGCAGTTGCAGCAAATAGACGAATAGGCCGACGCAAAACGCGGTCATCACGACGGCAGCGATCAGGCTTTCAAGCCAGCGCATTTCGCTGGAGCCGAAGATCGAGATCATGAAGGCGGCAAAGGTGGAAGGCACCAGCCCAAGCGGCGGAAGGCTGATGAACCCGAGGTTAAAGCCGCGGATCATGCCGGCAAAGGCGAGAATTCCCAGAAGTACCCAAGCGGGGCCGCGAACCGCATAACTGTCGAGCGGCGGCCCGTCGAAGAGCAAGCCACCGAGCGCAACCAACGCGCCGATGATCGCAAGCAGGCTGGCGAACAGGCGCGGCGCGGTACCGGGCCCGAATGCGAAGCCATGAGTGCCGGGAAGATCGCCGGAGGCCCAGATGGCAATGATGGCGAGCGCAATTAACGCGAGGCCGCCGTAAAAATCGCGCGGGCCGCGTACTTTGAAACGAAACCCGCCTCCGTTCGCGGAGGTCTTCGCCCCCTCGGACATCCTGTTCCTCCCTGCTCTTTATTCTTCGTTCTTAGTTGGTCTTGGGCCGGCCCCCGCCGCTTGATCCCTAGCACACGATATGCCCCCGCCGGAAGATGTTCGAAGGTGGCCTGCTACACCCAGCCGGATAGGCCCAGCAGGCCACCAACCGCAAAAATCCACAGGGGATTAATGCGGGTCGCAAAGCCGACTATCGCCGTTATGGCAGTAATCGCAGCGGCATAAATGTTGTGGTCGGCGCTACGCGCAAGCACGAAAGCGCTGGCAGCAATCAACCCCAGCGACACCGGAACCAGACCCGCTTGAATGGCGATGCGCCAGCGAGCCTCCTTGAAACGATCCCAAGTGCGCGCGACAAGGAACGCCAGGACGCAAGTCGGTCCGCACATCGCAGCCGTTGCCACGGCCGCACCGGCCAGGCCGGCGACATGATATCCGATCAACGTCACGATGATGATGTTCGGTCCTGGCGACACTTGTGAAATCGCGAAACTGTCGGCGAACTGCCGATCACTCATCCAATGCATCACCTCAACCGCGATGCGATGCATTTCCGGGATAGCGGCGTTGGCGCCGCCGACCGCAAACAGCGACAGCAGCGCAAAATAACCGGCCAGTGCAATCAGCGGGTTGTCATTCATCTTGTCATCCACGCGCACGCAACGCTAACCGGCGCTAGCACCGCGAACACCAACGGCAGCGGCCATTGCATGATGGCAACACCTATGAAGGCCGCGATTGCAACGAGAGGTGCCCAATCCCAGCGCTTACCAAACAAGGGCGTGGCCATTTTAGCCACGACCGCGATCAGCAAACCGGTTGCGGCCGCGGTGATGCCGGCGAGAATGCGGCCAAGCACTTCGAGGTCGCCGAAACGCGCATAGAGAACTGCAAGAATGGTGACGATGATCAGCGGCGGTCCCATCAGCCCGGCAAGCGCAACCGCGGCTCCTGGCGCACCGCCGAAGCGCGACCCGAACACGACGGAAAAATTCACGACGTTCGGCCCGGGTAGGAACTGGGAGAGTGCGAAGGCTTCGTTGAATTCTTCGGCAGTCATCCAGCGGCGTTGATCAACGATCATCCGACGCGCCCAAGGGAGCGCACCGCCGAAACCGGAAATAGAAACGATTACGAAGGCACGAAAAAGTTCAGAAAGCTTTGGGCGGATCGCCGTTGAGGAAGATTGCGCATTGGATGCTGACATGCGTCGTCAAATTACATCGTGCCGAAAGCGGCGACTAGGCAGCGGCGTGCAAATCTCCCTTGCGTCGTGGCAGTAGGCTGCCAATGATTGGCTGCACGCGCGGCTGACGGGAGACGCACCATGCAGCGGCGGGAATTCATCACCTTGCTCGGCGGCGCGGTGGCATCGCCACTAGCGGCGCGAGCCCAAAATACGCCGGCTGGTTATCCGGATCGTCCGATTACGCTGATCGTTCCTTACGCGCCCGGAGGCGGCAACGATGTATTGGCACGGGCTGTCGCCGATCCGATGGCCAAATCACTCGGCCAGCCCCTGGTGATCGAAAACCGCGGCGGCGCCGGCGGTTCGGTTGGCACCCGCCAGGTCGCCAAGGCCCCGCCCGATGGTTATACGCTCGGGCTTGGGGGCACCGGCACGCTCGCCATCGATCCGACGCTTTACCCAAATGCCGGCTACGACCCTCGCAAGGACTTCGCCCCAATCGGCCTGATCGCCACCAGTCCGCTCATTGTCCTGGTGAACCAGTCAGTGGCCGCGCACAACGTGCAGGAGCTGATCGCACTGGCGAAGGCTCAACCCGGCAAGCTCAATTACGCCTCGGCCGGCCCTGGCAGCGGCATTCATCTCGGCACCGTGCTATTTGCCGACACCGCGGCCATCGACATCACGCACGTTCCCTACAAGGGCACCGGACCGGCCCTGGCCGACCTGCTCGGCGGGCATGTGCAAATCTATTTCTCCTCATTGCCGCCCGCGGTCGGACTGGTGAAGGACGGCAGGTTGCGCGCACTCGGTGTAACCGGTCTGAAACGCTCCGCCTCATTTCCCGATGTGCCGACGGTGGCCGAGCAGGGGCTGCCCGGCTTCGAGGCCGTGCTGCATTACGGGATCGTGGCGCCGGCAGGTACGCCTCGGCCGATCGTCGACAAGCTTAATGCGGCGCTGCGCGCGGCGTTGGGTGATCCGAAAGTTCACGACCATATCGCGACCGAGGGCGCCGAGCCGCTGCCAACAAGCCCGGAGGAATATGCTGCCGACATCGACCGTGAGGAAACCAAGTGGTCGGCCTTGGTGAAGAAATCCGGCGCAACCGCGAAGTAAACTCGTCAGTTCACGCCAAGTTCTTTGAAGATCTCTGCGTTGTGCTGGCCAAGCACCGGAGGTGGCGCATCGATGCGCGGGCCACCGTGAGCAAAAGTAAAAGCCGCAAGGGGGACGCCGAAACCGCCCTCGACGCCATGACCCGCCGGATGACTGTAAATCACGCCGCGGGATTTGAACTGCGGATCGGCAACCGCCTCACCCATCGTACGGACACGCGCCGCCGGCACGTGGTGGGATTGCAGATGACCTCCCATTCAGCCGCCCTGCGCGTCCGCATGATTTTGCCAAGCACCAACGCTTCGCGCTCGCGATCGGCTTCGCGCTCCTCGTTCGTTTTTTTGATCATGTCGGGATGTTCGAGCAGCGTCCATAACCGGCGCTGCTGGCGCAAATTGCTGGCACCGAGCATCACCAGTCCGTCGCTGGCCTGATAGGCGCTATTGGTCGCATGCGGGTTGCTATTGCCGTTCGGCCCGGGGTGTACGCCGTTGCGCAGGTAGCCGGTCAGATGTGAGCTCATCAAAGTCATCGCCACGTCAAGCATGGCCATGTCGATGCGTTGGCCTTTGCCGGTGCGCTCGCGTTGGAACAGCGCCGCCGACAAGGCGAACGCACCGGTCATGCCCGTGGCATAGTCGACGGCCGGCGAGCCGAACTTGACCGGATTGACCTCCGGCGTTCCTGTCATCGCCATTATGCCGGAAGTCGCCTGAATGACATGATCGTAGGCAGTCTGCGGACCGCGCGGGCCATTCTGCCCAAAAGCGGAGAACGAGGCGTAGATCAGCCGCGGATTGATCGCAGCAAGCGCTTCGTAGCCAAGCCCCAGCGCTTCGAACGCTCCGGGTCGGTAGTTCTCCACGAACACATCGGCGGTGCTGACCAGTTTCTTCAGAATGTCACGGTCTTTTTCCTGCTTAAGATCAAGCGTGATCGACCGCTTGTTGGAGGCCTGGGTCAGGAACGCCGTGCCCATGTTTCGACGATTGAGCTCCTTGTCCGTGCCCGCGCCGCGGCTTTGATCGGGATCGTCCGGGTGCTCGACCTTGATTACGTCGGCACCGAGGACTGCCAGTTGATAGGTCGCGAAGGGACCTGCCAGCACATGAGTGACGTCGATCACCCGAATTCCTTCGAACGGCCGCATGCTGGTCCTCCTGCATCAAGACGCAGATGATACGCCATCTAACGCAGGATCGGCTCAAGTCCTTTTGCATTGAACAGCGCGGCCGCCGCCGGCGCAATCAAAGCATCGACAAATGCATTCGCCACGTCTTTGGCGTTGGACGCGGCGCCAATGCCCGCAGAAAATACAGTGTACAGCTGAAGCTCATCCGGCAGTGGCCCAGCGAACTCCACTCCATCGACCGGGAGAAGCTCCGGTATTTGCTGCACGGCCATGCTCGCTTCGCCGCGCCCGACCAATTCTGCGATACGCCCGCTCCCGCCCAAAACAATTTTGCCGCGCATGGCTTCGGCGATGCCAAGGCGCGTGAGCAGTGTTTCAAAGTACAAACCGCTGGTGCCTTCCCTGGAACGCACCACTGACTTGGCGGCGAGCAGCGCGCGCTTAAACGCTTCCACGGTCGTGAGGTCCGGCTTAGCCGCGCCCTTGCGCACTGCGACTCCGAGACCAGAGCGGCCGATGTCGACACAACTATCAAGACTGACTTTGCCCTGCCCCGCCAGCGCATCGATCACCTGTCTCGTGACGATCGTCACATCGAATGTCGCGCCGTCCTCGATCTTGCGCTTGAGCACATTGGCCGGGTCGTAGTGGATCTTGAGGCTCGCCCCGCTCGCGTGTTCGAACGCTGGCCCGAGCTCACGCAGCACTTCCTGGACGGCGTGAGTACTGAGGACCTTAATATTGGTCATTCGAAACGGCCACGATGTGGTGTGCCATCGGTCTGCAATAACCACAACTCAACCACGAACGGCAGCGACCGGTAACTAATATTTACTCGCCCGTGGCATAACTGCGCGCAGTGCGATCACGCCGGAGACCGACTTTGGCCTCGCGAACGATCTTAATCGCCCAGATCTCCGATCTGCACATTACGCCGCCTGGCGCGCTGGCCTACGGTCGCGTCGACACTGCGGCGGCGCTTCTGCGGACCATCGGCACGTTGAACGGCCTGTCGCCGCGTCCGGACCTGGTGGTGATTTCCGGCGACATTGCCGATTCCGCGCAGCCGGAAGAGTACGCGCATGCAACAAAGCTTCTTGGCGCGCTGCAGACGCCGTTCGCCGCAACCCCGGGCAATCACGACCGCCGCGCACCGATGCGCGAGGCGTTCCCGGATTCCCTCTATGGAAACGCGAACTGTGCACTGAACACAGTGCGCCGCGTCGAAGGGCTGGATATTTTTCTGATGGACTCGACCGTGGCTGGCGCGGCGCATGGCGAACTCGACGCAGAGACGCTCCTCTGGCTTGATGGCGCGCTTGCTGCATCGGCTACGCGACCGGCATTCCTGTTTTTGCATCATCCGCCGTTTGACACGGGCATCATGTACACGGACGCGGCGCGGCTGCGGAACGCCGACGCGCTCGCCGCGATTCTCAATCGTCATCCGACGCGCGTGCTGCTGGTCGCGGCGGGGCACGCGCATCGTGCCGCGCAAACGGTCTTCGCAGGCGTTTCGGCGAGCATCTGCCCGGCCGGTGAGCAGGCGGTAACGCTTGAATTCGAACCACGCTGGCCGGAGGTTTTCAGAGTCGAACCGCCGGCCTTCTATCTCCATGCATGGCTTCCCGGCGAGAGCTTCGGAAGCGTAGTCACCCACGTTGTGCCGGTTGGAAAGTTTCCCGGCCCTATTCCTATGGCCGATACGACGCCGCCTCGCCTATAAACGCCTGTTTTTACGGCCAATCCGCTGCTCTTTCTTCGGTAACCTTCAGCGCTTATATTCCTGATGCCGGGGCAACCCGGCTATGGCGATAAATGGCCGTCGTAATAAACCCATCGGACCCGGGGGCAGTACCCGGCGCCTCCACCAAAGCCCGGCGAGCACAGGTTTCGGCGGGGGCGAAATAGGATCGACGAGGGCGTAAAGGGCGTGTTTTTGCTCGGCATGGTACCGCCGTTATCGGGCCATCTCATAGTTGCAAACGACAACTATGCTCCGGTTGCTCAGGTCGCGTAAGCGGCTTGAAAGACCGATCTAAAGCCCTGACGGGTTAAGCTCCGTCAGGCGGGGTCCGGAGGCACCTGGCAACAGAAGCCTCCACTTTTTCCTTGCGCGGAGCGACATCCAATTATGACAGCGAACTATGTCGGCCTGCGCGGGGATAGCGCTCCCGACCTGCGTCGCGGTAACATTGCGTGATTCATTAGGGCTTCGACCCGTCATGGCCGACCAAATCCGCTACGATCTTCTTACTCAACAGGCCTTGCGCGGTGTCGTGCGCAGCGTGTTGACCGATACCGCCAAGAAGGGCTTGCCGGGCGATCATCATTTCTACATTTCATTCGATACTCTGGCCGACGGCGTGCATCTGTCGGATCGGTTACGTGCGCAATATCCCGACGAGATGACGATTATCCTGCAGCACCAATTCTGGGATCTAAAAGTTGGTGAAGAGGAATTTGAAGTCGGCCTGTCGTTTGGCGGAATTCCGGAACGGCTCACGGTACCCTTTGAGGCCATCAACGGTTTTTTCGACCCGTCTGTTCAATTTGGCCTGCAATTCGAAGAGGTCACCGAGAGCGAGGAACGCCCGGCGCCGGCAAACATGCAGGAGCCGCTCACTACGAGCAGCAAGAAAAAACGGCCTCCCAGCAGTACACCGGTGCCCGCCACCGCGAGCGACCCGGCCGCCCCAACGCGACCGCCTGCTGCGGTCGCCAGGCGCGAGAAGCCCGAAAAATCCGAGAAGCCCGAAAAGCCGACCAACGGCGGCGGAGAAGTGGTTCGCCTTGATCGCTTCCGCAAAAAATAGCTCTGCCCTCTTTCAGTGGCTCGCGACCAGCATTGTTCCGGCCTAGCCTCGTGCTGACACATCATCGGATTTTGGTGACGTCGGATGAATCGGATGGCTAAGGAACACAAGAAATTCGGCAAGACGCGCGTCGAGAGCGACGCTTTCGGACCCTTGAAGATTCCTGCCGACCGACTTTGGGGCGCGCAAACCCAGCGATCGCTGCATAATTTCCGCATCGGTACCGAGCGCATGCCGATCGAGATCGTGCGCGCACTTGGCCTCATCAAGCGCGCATCCGCTGAGGTCAACCGGCAGCTTGGCTCGCTCGACCGCAAACGTGCGGCGGCCATTGCTGCCGTCGCTCAGGACATCGCTGACGGCAAATTGGACGAGCACTTTCCTCTGTCGGTGTGGCAGACGGGATCCGGCACGCAGACAAACATGAACGTGAATGAAGTGATTGCTAATGCTGCCAATCTCAAGCTGGGTGGCACGCTTGGCGCGAAGTCGCCGATCCATCCGAACGATCATGTCAATATGAGTCAATCGTCGAACGATTCGATCCCGACGGCAATGCACATTGCTGCAGCGATGGAGATCGAGCGGCACCTCAAGCCGGCGCTGGCACACCTGCACGAAGCGCTCGATAAGAAAGCCCGGCAGTTCGCGAAGATCGTCAAGATTGGTCGCACCCATACGATGGATGCCACTCCAATTACATTAGGTCAGGAATTTTCCGGTTATGCCGCGCAAGTTAAATCAGCGCTGGCTCGGCTCACACAGGCGCAGCGCGAACTCTATCCGCTCGCACAAGGCGGCACGGCGGTCGGTACCGGAATCAATTCGAAGTTGCAATTTGCCAAAGCTGTCGCTCGTCGCCTCGCGCGGCTGACGAAACTGCCGTTCGTCAGCGCCACGAACAAGTTTGAACACATGGCCGGTCATGATGCGTACGTGTTTGTGCACGGCGCGATCAATTCGGCCGCTACCGCTCTTTTCAAGATTGCCAACGATATCCGCCTGCTCGGATCCGGTCCGCGCTCCGGCCTCGGCGAATTGATTCTGCCGAGCAACGAACTCGGCTCATCGATCATGCCGGGTAAGACAAATCCTACACAGAGCGAGGCCTTGACCATGGTGTGCTGCCAGGTGTTCGGCAACCAGACCACCATCACGATTGCCGGCAGTCAGGGACACTTTGAGCTAAACGTCTACAAGCCAATTCTCGCCTATTGCATGCTGCAGTCCATCAGGCTGCTCGGCGACGCGATGAATTCATTTACCGATAATTGTGTCATCGGCATCCAGGCCAACGAGCCGCGCATCCGCGAACTCATGCAGCGCTCGCTCATGCTGGTAACTGCGCTTGCCCCGACGATCGGCTACGACAAGGCCGCGCAAGTCGCAAAGGCGGCGCATACGAACGGTACAACTCTCCGTGAAGAGGCCCTTCGTCTCGGATTTATCAGCGGAAACGAGTTCGACCGCTTGGTAAAACCGGAAAAAATGACTCGGCCGCGATAATTGAATGGTATCGGGGTATGCAGAATTCACCCCATGACGCAAAGATTCTCAATCAAAACATCGGATTGGGCCCAAGTTTATCCGGACCGCTGCCATGTATTTGATCATGACCGTATATACGTATCCGGCTACTATTCTACGAAAGCGGTATGTCAAATTTCCGAACAAGAAAAACATTCCGTAGAGTTTCGCCAGAGGCCTTTTCATGTCTTCGCTAGTATAAATATTTCAACTTTTAAATATACATTTGGAAGTTCCATGGTACCGCGCAAATTACATTCCCCATTTCTACTCATTTTCGGCACAGACGACTTGTTTCACTTTTGTGATCAACCAACCGTGTATTGAATTACAGCGCCAATCAGCAGACTGTTTCAAAGCTGTCTTGTGGAGTTCGCCGTAAAGGCACCTTTCCGCCAACGTGTCGGCGCATTTCATAGCAATGCTTGCCCTCTACTGTGAGCGCCGAACTGAAACGTACAACCCGTTACCATCGAGGGGCGACTGAATGGCTGAAGTAATCAATCTTCGGACCGTTCGAAAGCGGGACAAGCGGCGACAGCACGATCAACGTGCGCACGCCAATCGCCTTGCCTTTGGTCAGCCCAAAGACGTTCGCAAGATTGAAGCCGCGCGTCAGGCGAAAGCCGGGCGCGACCTCGATCGGCACCGGGTCGAAATAGGGGACCATCAATGAAATCTCCGGTTGTCAAACGCTCGATCGTAATCGCGGGCCATAAGACGAGTGTGAGTCTCGAAGACGCATTCTGGAAGGGATTGAAAGAAATCGCTAATGGCAGAGAGGTAACGCTGTCAGACTTAGTGGCGTCTATCGACACCGATCGCCGTCACGGAAATCTGTCATCAGCGATTCGTCTATTCGTCCTCGACCACTACCGGATCCACGGCGAAGAACGCATCCCGCAGAGCGAGGCTCGCGAGATGCAAAGCCCGCGCGTGGTTCATTCAGTTCTGCGAGCGGACTGAGGCAGCAGGCTGGCCCGCGCTTCGCGGCGCGGGTACCGGCTTGATACCAATGGGTGCCGGCAGGGCGGGTGCTTGCTTGGTCTTGGGCAAGCCTCGCCCTTGTGGTTGTGACGGAACATTCTCAATCGCACGCAGGCGTTTGGTCTGATTTTCGACCGCCCGCAATGTGAGCCATCCGCTCAGCGCCGAGACGTCGACATTGCGTGACGGCGCTGTCAAAGGCCCCTTCAACGACACAAAAATTTTCGGCCGAGATCCGCTAGGCTCACTCGGGCCCGATAGCGTTAGTCTCGTATCGAGCGATCCGTCTGTGAGATCGAGGGTGCCGGTGACTGACAGTCCTGAATCTTTGCTCTCGACCGAAACATCGGTCAGCCCTAGCTGACCCGAGGTAATCTGCAACGCGGACTCCGCGCGCTTCAAAGAAAATTGTCCATTCGCCAAGGATTTTCCTGCGAGGTCGGAAATGCGGCCAGTGTCGACCACGAGGCCTTGATCCACTGCACGGGTAATCACGTCGAAGACCCGTGCATCGAGGCCGGTGATTTTACCGACGGCAAGCAAGATTTTCCCCGACCCCTTCAACGAGCCTACGAGAGCAACGGGACTGAGGCCGGTGCCCGTCATATCAGTCGACAAGTCGAGCGCGCCCCCTATCGGCGGTCGCGGCAGCCATCCCAACAGCATCGCCGCGTCGGCGCCAGCGAGGGACATTCTTACGTGCGAGGTCAACCCATCGTCAGCACTCCGGAACACGATTCCCCCGGACAGACGCCCTCCCGCAACGTCACCCGTGACGTCCTCCAACGACATTTCATCCTTACCAAGTCGAAGCGCGGCATTTAATTGGCGCGCCGTAAGCTGGGGCAGGACATCCGCGCGGGCAACCTTGAATAAGACCCTGCCTGAGACGTTGCCCAATAAGCCCGCTCCAAATGGCTCACTCGACCAATTCCAGGCGGTGCCCTTGCCCGGGGCTTGCGATTGCAGGCCGATTGCACGACCAATGAGCGCCGGAACATCGGCCACGTCGGCTTCGATCGTTCCGTCGATCCTACGTGGCGTTGCGTGCCCCACTGTTAGGCGGCCGCGAACAGTGGATCCGCCTACCTTCGCGTCGATGTCGTCGAAGTTCATCGCTCCCGCGGCCAGGGAGACACGCGACTTCATTCTGAACGGGAGCGGCCCACCACCCGTGCCGGTTGTCGACCGCAATGGCCGCAGGTCGGCTTCGTTCACTTGCAATCCGGCCGCGCCTTTCATTCCTTGAGCTTCTGAATAGCGGCCACTTCCGTTCGCGCGGGCAGACAGACCATTCGCGGACAATTGCATGTCGAACGTCATGTCCCCATTCATTGGTCCTGTCAGCTGGACTTTCAGCTGGCCCGGGCCGTTTCCGGCGGCGACCACGCGTTCGAGATTGATGAGATTTACCAACTGCGCGCCCCGCGCCGCGTCCATGGCAGCGTCGACGCGAATGTTTGCCGTAGATGGTCTGGTCCATTCGCCGCGCGCCCGCGCGCGTGCGTCGATGCGTAGATCGTCAAGGTCCCCGGTCAGCACCAATTGCGCGTCCGTAACCGGGGACTTGTCATCGCCGGTCACATCGAGTTTGGCGTGCAATTTGCCATGCCCGAAACGCTCAAGCAGCCCGACGATTGGCCGCGTTCCTTCCGGAGCGAGTTTCGCGGCCATACCCGCAAGGCCGGCTGTTTGCTTCGCTTCAAAATCGAGCAACAGTGTGCCGCGCGGCGCATGCCCACCTGTTTCGATGCGCCCGCTCGCGGCAAAATTCCCTCCTGCAAAATCGCCGACCGACAGGCGGTCGATCTGCAAGCCATCGCCATCCACCTTTACGCGCGCGTGCGCATCAGCGGCCTCAATGCCGGCAAATGTCGCACGGCCGATGTCGGCTTCGAGACTTATCGCGCGCGGGCGCTCCAGGACCGATCCAGCAAGCAATGCCTTGCCAAAATCGAGAGCTGCATCGAAATCGAATTGAGCCGCCTTCAATTCAGCGTCGAGCCTGGCCGAGCGATTGCCGGAAGGCAGAAAATAGGCGAAGCGTCCGTTCAGAGGCTGGCGGTTGAACTCCAGCCTCAACCGGTCGACCCCTATCTTCTCTGAGGAGAGAGAGAGGTCGCCGCGCAGGCTCATTGGCCGAAGATCACCTTGCTGACTATCGCCGCGGCCCTCAAGCCATGCCGCCAGAATCTTCGGGTCGGATGCGTCGATCTCGGCAGGCCCCGCAAAAGCGACGCCATTCGCGTCAACCGCGAGACGACCGCTGACGCGTACCTGGGTCGCTCCAGGAGCGCGGAATTCGAAACGGTCGAGAGTCCATCCATCGGCGTTACTGCTTATATCGCCGCGCAAGTTCTGGATGCTGTTCCTGCCGAGCGTAACCAGATCGATGCCGACGCCGAGTTGCACCGGCAGCGTGGTACGAAACGCGGCAGTCCCTAATTCCGCAAGTTTTCGCATGATCGCGGCAGGCGACTGGCTTGTCCCACCGGCGCCGGAAACCGCGCGGTCAACGTCAATCTGCCGTCCAGACAGAACGCCTTGGAAACGCGGACTGCGCCCGAATTTCAGATCGGCAACGCCGGTGAGCTTGAGCCCCTGCTCTTCCGAACCGTACTGGAACTCGACGTTCTCCATCAGGGCCGATTGTCCGGTCGCCTTGAACTTTCCGCCGATCCGCCACGGCTGCGTCAAAGCTTGCGCCGGTTCGCTCGCGTTTCGTCCCGCGATCCCGACAGGCCGCGACATGCTCAACATCCCTTCGAAACGCGGCTCGCCCGCAGCGAAGGCAAGCAACCCGTCGGCCTCAATATTGAGCGGATATTCAACCGGATCGACATTGAGACGCAGCCTCATCGAAACGTCGTCAGCCAAACGGTTCGTTGTAAGCCGGTAGGGATAAAGTTTGCCCGCCACGGTCACACTGCCCTCGCCTTTCATGGGACCGACAAGCGACCGAACTTCACCATTGAACGAAACGCGCCCGAGCGTAACGCTCGCGTCATTTCCGGCATTCGTGAGCGTGATCGTTCCGTCCTCGATTCGGAGGCGGCTTATCGAAAGATCATCGGGCCTGAACGCAACCGCCAGGCTCGGCGCACGTATATGACCTGACGCGTCCAGGCCAAGGCTGACCTGGGGGCCTGCAAGCTGCATCTCCGTGGCGCGCCACTCCCCGCGCATCAAGGAGCCGAGGGCGAACTCGACGTCGAGCGAGCGGGCCCGGATCGCCTCGCCACCTTCACCAACCGCAATGTCATGCAAGGTGAGGCGGGGCGACGGTAACAACCGCGCATCGATGGCTCCGCTCACGCGAACGTTGACACCAGTCAGGCGACGCGCTTCCGCCTCGAACAGGGAGCGATAGTTGCCCAGATCGATCAGCAGCGGACCGACCAGCGCCGCCAGAAGCGCCAGAATGATCGCGATCGCTAATCCAAGCAGGGTAGTTTGCAAAACCCGCTCCGGCGCCGAAGCTGCATCCGGCGCGACCCTCAGCCAGTTATAAAACTATATTGGCGATTTTGGCGGCAAATCTATGTCGCCACATCAGGAAAGCGCGACAATCTTCCCCGGATTCATAATGTTATGAGGGTCGAGCGCCCGCTTGATCGAGGCCATAACGTTCAGCGCCGCCACCCCATACTCGGCGGCGAGGTATTTCATCTTGCCTTGGCCCACCCCATGCTCGCCGGTACAGGTTCCGTCCATTGCAAGCGCCCGCTCAACCAGCCGCTCCGACAGAGCCTTTGCGCGGTTTACCTCATCGTCATCGTCCATATCGACCAACAACGTCAGATGGAAGTTACCGTCGCCGACGTGGCCGACAATCGGCGCGAGGATGCGGCTCGCCTCTATGTCGCGTTGCGTTTCAGTCACGCATTCTGCCAACCGCGAGATCGGTACACAGATGTCAGTAGCCACCATTGCTGCGCCAGGCCGTAGCGCGAAATTCGATAGTGCCGCGTGATGTCGCGCTTCCCATAAACGCGTGCGCTCCTCGGGCCGTGTGGTCCAGGTGAAAGGACCGCCCCCAAATTCAGCTGCAATTTCTCCGAAGCGTTTGGATTGCTCGGCGACCGAGGCCTCCGTTCCGTGGAATTCCAAGAACAACATCGGGGTCTCCGGAAGACCCAGATTCGAATGGAGATTGCACGCTCGCACCTGCAAGGCGTCCAGAAGCTCAATTCGCGCTACCGGGATTCCGGACTGAATCGTATGGATGGCCGTATTGCAGCAAGCCTCAACCGAGGGAAATGGACAGGTTCCGCCGGAAATCGCTTCCGGGATGCCGGAAAGTTTCAGCGTCAGTTGGGTGATGACCCCGAGAGTGCCTTCCGAACCCACCATAAGGCGCGTGAGGTCGTAACCGGCCGACGTTTTCTTGGCACGGCGCGCAGTGTCGATCACGTCGCCGTTCGCCAGAACAACTTTGAGCGCGATGACATTGTCCTTCATGGTGCCGTAGCGCACGGCATTTGTTCCGGAACAGCGGGTGGCCGCCATACCACCGAGCGAAGCGTCCGCACCGGGATCTATGGGAAAGAAGAGACCGCTATCGCGCAGCTGCTCGTTCAGCGCCTTTCGCGTAATGCCGGGATCGATGACACAATCGAGATCCTCCGCGTGCACGGCGATAATTCGGTTCATGTCGCGGAAATCGATCGAAACACCGCCAATCGGCGCATTCACGTGGCCCTCAAGTGAGGTTCCGACTCCGAAGGGGATAACCGCCACACCATTCGCCGCACAGATCCGGACGATCTGCTGAACCTCGTTGGTGCTCTGCGGATAGACAACGGCGTCGGGCGGCTGATTGGCAATCCAGGTAACGGTGTTGCCATGCTGCTCACGTACCGCTTGCGATGTGATCACGCGGTTGCCGAAGGCGGCGGTCAGCTCGGCCACCGCTTTCCTGATTGCTGCAGGATTTCGGGTCTTTTGCTCGGCAGCGGCTTGCGCCAACACCATACGACTGTCCTCTGTTGGTCCGTTTGGCGAACGTTAGCAGAGGACAGGTAACGGGTGAAACGAGGCCGGCGGTGGCGGGGTTGCGGGGACAACCGCCGTGATCGGTTGTGCCGCCACGCGCCGGCCCCGCCTTACGACGACCTCCCGAGGAAGGGAACGATCATCGATACTCTTTTCCGGTAATGGCGATATTCGTCACCGAACAACGCGATCAAATCAAGCTCCTCGAGCGCGATCCCGACGAAGATGTAGGCCGTTGTTACCGCGGCAAATAGGAGATGGCCCGCAGTCATCATCGGCGTCGCCCAGAAGAAGATGATGAAGCCGAGATAGATCGGGTGACGCACCAGGTTATAGAGCAGCGGGGTTTTGAAATGCATCGCCGGCATCGGTTTGCCGACGAGATTGTTAGCAACTTGATGCAGACCGAATAGCTCAAAGTGGTTGATCAGGAAGGTGCTGATGAACACCAGAACCCAACCGAACAGGCTCAGCCCCAACAGTGAGGTTGCGACTTGCGGGTTGGTTACCTCCCACACCACGGCGGGGATCGGCAGCCACTGCCAGAACAAAAGCGCCAGCGCCAGACTTGAGAACAGGACGAAGGTACTGCGTTCAACGGAAACCGGCACAATACGCGTCCACCATTTCTTGAACTGGGGCCGTGCCATGACGCTGTGCTGAACGGCAAACAGCGACATCAGCAGCAGGTTGATGATGATGGCCTGCATCGGCGGTCCGGCGGGACCGGAGTCGATCGTCTTCGGCACCACCAATCCGGTGACAAAGCCGATTGCGTAAACGATCGTTGCGGCGAACGCGACATAGGCCACGAGGCCATATAAGAGCGCAATGACTCTTCCCATAGCGTTTTTCCTTTCTTCCTCGGTCAATTATTTTTTCGGTTCGGTCGGCAGTAATGGGACTTCGGCCGATACAAATATCGAGCTGGTGCTTGGCGGCAGCGGTTCGCGCGGCGTCAGCAAAGCGTAGTTGGCGATGATCGTCGCAACGCCGATGAGCGGCCGGCCAGCACGCCTGATGCGCCTGAAGAATTTGTTCGTCGCCGCCCTCCGAAGAAGAAAGGCTTCGTCGCGATAGAAATCTATGTCGATCGTGCCGTTGCTGCGGCGTCTGATTTTGTCGATGTGCATCACATCCTCCACTTCGCCGGATCAATTCGATTGATCCGGCGCCTTCCTGTAGAAACGTCTGCGGTGTAAGGCACGCTCAGGAATGCGCCTGATGAATCGCACGCCGTATCGATGCTGCCGCCCTTGGTGCCGACTGCGTGAACAGTAGCGACTGGAATTTCGCCGGGGCCCGCAATCGCCTCCGGCACTTCGGCAGCCGCAGGCAACGGCGACACCAGCCGCACCGCGGAAATGTAGGCCGCTATGATCGCCAAGGTCCCGATCAGTGGTCGAGCCACGCGAAAGAAACGCGTTCTGGTCTGAGCGCGCCGGCTGAGCACCTCCTGGTGCCAGCGATCGATGTCGCCGACCCCATTGTTTCGTCGATGGACAGTTTCGTGCTGCATGCCACGCTCCGTTCGTTTTCTGGCCGCATGGATGCGCCTTTCGCCCGCTAAATGCTTTGAGCCACGCTTGATTTGTCCTTGAGGAAGTCTTGATTTCGCTTTAGACGGCCCAGCCGGTATGATTTGGCAGCGGCGATGCGGGGCGCAACGTGCTGTTTTTGTTTGATAATTTTGCGCTCGACTGCGAGCGCCGAGAGCTGCGCGCGGATGGCGCGCCGGTATCCATTGAGCCACAGGTTTTCGATCTTCTGGTGTATCTGATTGAAAACCGCGGCCGCGTGGTCAGCAAAGATGACCTCATTGCGTCCGTGTGGGGCGGCCGAATCGTTTCGGAGTCTACGGTGGACAGCCGAATCAATGCGGTGCGCAAGGGTATCGGCGACAGCGGCAAGGAGCGCGCCTGATCCGTACGTCCGCGCGGAAGGGCTTTCGATTTGTGGGCGACATCCAGGAAGAACGCCAACCCGCGGTCGACGAAATCGCTAGCGCTACCAACAGCAAGACTGCTGACGCTCATCCGCCGCTCATCGCCGACCGTCCTTCGATCGCGGTCCTGCGATTCGAGAATATGTCGGATGACCGCGCACTGGAATTGATCACCAACGGTCTCACGGAAGACATTATCGCCTTGCTGGCGCGCGTGCCGGGATTCTTCGTCATCGCGCGCGCTTCATCATTTGCGTACACGCAGCAGCGTGCCGACTCGCGTCAGATCGGTGCCGAATTGGGCGTTCGGTACGTCGTCACCGGCAGCGCGCGCAGTTCAAGCGAACGTGTCCGAATCACCGTGCAGCTCGTCGAGGCCGAGAGTGGTAGCCAGTTATGGGCAGGGCGCTACGACGTCAAGCGCGGCGACACGCTCGATCTTCAGGACGAGATTGCCCGTCGCATCATAGTCGAACTGGAGCCGGCACTGACCAAAGCCGATCTCTCGGTGGTCAGGCGACGAAGGATCGACAGTGTCGATGCCTGGTCGCATTTTCGTCAGGCCGCAGGCGCAATCGCCGTCCAGGGCTGGAATGAAGAGTCCGTCGCCCAGGCCCTGGGCAGGGTGCGCCACGCGCTCGCAATCGATCCCGACTTCGCGTTGGCGCGCGCATTTCTGGCGCTGGTCAATGCCTTCGGTGCCAACCTTTCGCTTGTCCCGGATATCGACGGTGCCAGGAAGGGCGCACGCGACGAGGCGGAACGCGCAATCGCCATAGATCCGAATGCCTCCGATGTCCTTGGATTCGCCGGTTGTGCGTTCGCCGACATTGGAGAACATGAGCGCGGCGTCGAGCTGTTGAGACGCGCGCTGGTGCTTGACCCGAGCAACGCACAGGCGCACGTGGCGCTCGGCGCGTCGCTCGTTCTTTTTGGTCGCTTCGATGAAGGCATCCAAAGTATGAAGTTCGGCATGCGATCGAGTCCCAAGGATTTTCGCCTGACCTTTTGGAGCATGATCCTCGCCTACGCGCTCGGGCGCGCAGGTCGTTTCGAGGAAGCGTTGGCGGAGGCGTCGGCGGCGGCACGGCGTGATGGCCGCCTGTACACGGCTCGTGTCGTTGTTGCCTGGGTGCTTCTGAAGCTCAATCGCGTGGGTGAAGCGCGCACGGCCCTGGGCGAAGCGCGGCGTATCAGGCCCGCACTCAGTCTTGACGAAATTCGGCGGTTCTTTGGCCAGCATACCGCGCAAGACCTGCAGCCGCTGTGGATCTAGGCATCAATAGAACGCTCATTGCAGATAAGCTTCGAAGATTGTTTGCTCGACACAGAACGGCGGGAGCTGCGCCGGAGCAATCAGCTTGTGGCCGTCGAGCCGCAGGTTTTCGATGTTTTGATCTACCTCGTCGAAAATCGCGATCGCGTGGTCAGCAAGGACGACCTCATTGCGTCCGTGTGGGGCGGCCGAATAGTTTCGGAGTCGACCCTTACCAGCCGGATAAATGCCGCGCGAAAGGCAATCGGCGACACCGGGGAAAAGCAGAACCTTATCCGTACATTCGCAAGAAAGGGTGTTCGCTTCGTCGCACCGGTGAATGTCGCGGGAGAACATCAAGCCGCCGCGCTCACGGTTCCTCGAAGGCCGTCGATCGCCGTTCTCCCCTTCACCAATATGAGCGGCGATCCGGAACAGGATTCGTTCGTCGACGGCGTTACGGAAGAGATCATTACCGCTCTGTCGCGCGTACGCTGGTTTTTCGTCATCGCACGCGGTTCGACCTTTGCGTACAAGAGCAAGGAA
>Ga0307305_10000215_pt1 | contig 18999 bp, 18 predicted proteins | sample ER_DNA_186_FD_194512 | JGI IMG/M metagenome (GOLD analysis project Ga0307305, IMG submission 194512) | Bulk soil microbial communities from the East River watershed near Crested Butte, Colorado, United States - ER_DNA_186 | ecosystem: Environmental > Terrestrial > Soil > Floodplain | place... | reverse complement strand
CAACATCGACGACTTCATTTCGCTGCTGAAGGGACACGACATCAAGTTGGTTGTCGATGTGCGGAGCTTTCCCGGATCGAAGCGTTATCCGCAGTTCAACAAGGAAGCGTTGGCGAAGTCGGTGTACGCGCAGGGAATACGCTACGAACATTTGCCTGAACTGGGCGGAAGACGGAAACCGAAGCCTGACTCGCGCAACACCGCTTGGCGCAATGCGTCATTTCGTGGCTACGCCGATTACATGGAGACAGAGGAGTTCCGCAAAGGTATCGAGCGTCTTCTCGATCTTGCCAGCGAACTCGGTGAGACGGCGATCATGTGTGCTGAAGCGCTCTGGTGGCGGTGTCATCGTTCGCTGATCTCAGATTATCTGAAGACGCGCCGCATCGAGGTGATACACATTCTCGCTGCAAACAAGACTGAGTCGCATCCATTCACGTCCGCGGCGCGCATCATCAACGGCGCTCTAAGTTACGCGCGAGAGGAAGATCGTTTGATTTAATCGGAATCAGACGCGGCCGATCCATACCTGGCCAAACGCTGGCGTGGTTCACGCCATGTGCGGTGCGCAATGTAAGCCGGCACCGGCGGCGAAAGTTTCTCCCGCTCCATCATTCGTTCAGCCAACCAGTGAAACCATTCTGAACCGGTCTCGCGGTTTTGCTCGCGACGCCATTGCTCGGCCCAAACCTGAAGCTTCTTCCAAGAGAGAAGGATCGGGCCGCTAAAGAAATCATCGATCAGATCAAGGGTGAGCTCGTGACGAAATAACAACAGACCGATGCTTTCCCAGGTCAGCGAAACCAGATAGACGGCATCTTCCCCGTCAGGTCCCAGCACTTCGCGTATTTTCTGTGTATCCGCTCCATCCGGCAATGACAGCACCCGGCGAAGTGCACTGGTAAAAGCCGGGCTTTGGAACGATCGCACCAGCTCGAGCATTGCTTCTCTTCGTCTCCGCTTACGGTAATAACCAATTTGCGTGGCGGTGAAAATAAGCGCGCCTGTTACGGCAAATGCGTTGATTAGATTTGCGAGAGTCGAGAGGTCCATTTCATCGAGGATCAGTGACGCGTCCGAGAAATAGACAGACGCCGCTCGGGACGTGTTGAATTGCATACACGAATGGCCGATCGACTTTTACTTCGATTGGCGGTGGCGGCGGCGACCGTAGAGCTGTCCCAGCCATCATTGCCACAGCGGTAGCGGCCGCCGCTTCGGTCCCTTTTTCGTCCACCGCGATAAACGTCTTGTGAAAGATTTGCGAGATGTAGAGGTAATCATTCGGCTTGCGCGGCGCTATTCGGTCGAAATTGGCGCTGCCTGGTGGGTGGTCGAACGCGGTCTTCATCCCGAGCTCTTCAAACTTTTCTGCCAACGTAATTGTTGGCGACTGGAGCTTGAACTTTGGCAGATGAAGATCGACGTCGCGCGTTTCAAGTTTTGCGCAGGCTGCGAGTGTGGCGCTGGTCAGCTTCGATTCGAGTGCAGGCAGGCCGTTTACGTCGTTGGGAAGCAGGACCAGGAACTGGAGATCGTCACCGGCGTAGGGAAGGCTGACAGCGGTGAAGCCTTCGCGTTTCGAATAGCCGAAATGCCGATCCGTCTTTCGCATCATCGGCACATCTGCAGGTGCGTTGCCGTGCACCAGGAACGTCTCCGGCTGTGTTGCATTTTCGGAGAATTCGCTAGCCCATGGTGCCTTCAAATACAGCGCGTTCGTCAGGACCAGACGCGTTGTCTTGTCGAGCGCCCCTCCGGGGATTAGGTCGCGAATTCGATCATGCGTCTGGTCTGCGACCCATTTGTTAATATGCTGCGTAGCCGCGGCAGGATTGGCAACGAAATCGAGAGGCTCAAATGCCCCGCCGAAATTTTGTTTAACCAATGAAAGGAAATTCTCGCGAAACGCATAGCCCTTTTGTGCAAACAACCGATTGGCGATGTTCAAGGTGATCGGTTCACTCGGACCACCAAATTTTTTGGATTGTTTTACAAGCTCAGCTGTCTTCCCGCTCATCTCTTGCAGCGAATGCTGAAGCGCGTCGAACGATGCCGGCACGCCGGCATCGTTTGTGAGATGCAGAACGCGCGCCATCTCAGTGCGCGTCTCGCCGTCAGCGCCGGCGAACGTCATCGCAAGAGCGGTTTCGATCGAATACGGTGAGACGCAAAGATTCTCGCCGCCTGTGGCAAGTTGGCGGTGAAGATCGACGGCGAGCTCGTTTGTCGCTTTTGCTGCCAGCTCGAGGTTTGTCGCGCTGTGCGCCGAGCCAGCGATCAACGCGCCGATTAGCAGCGAGATCAAAAACCGTTTCATGTGAGTCATGAAACACTGAAACTGCGAATCTTGCGACGACTTTTGGAGTGGGGCGACACGTCGCCGGTCCGCAAGGCGCGGACATGTCCGCGCACTCCAAATTGTTTTCGAAATCACCTGTAACAGGCATATTGCTCGCCAATTCCTGAACCCATGGCCGCACAGCGAAAACCAAACCTGATTCTTTTTCTGCCAGACCAACAGCGAGCGGATACGCTCGCTTGCTACGGAGGCGTCAAAGTGCACGCGCCGAATCTCAACAAGCTTGCATCCCAATCCGTGGTCTTCGAGCGGGCGTACGTGACTCATCCGGTTTGCACACCTTCGCGGTCGTCACTGATGACCGGCACTTGGCCGCACATCAACCGATGCACTAGGAACAGCGTGCCACTGGATCGTCGATTTCGTGTTTTCCCTGAGCTGATGGACGATAAGGATTATCGCGCCGCCTACATCGGAAAATGGCACCTGGGCGAGGAAGGACCCGCCGGCCGTGGATTTCAGCAATGGATTTCCACTGATGACCACGGCGACTACACGAATTTTATCACCTCAAAAGGCATCACGCCCGACAAACCAAACGGACGATTCTCGGAACTGGCCATTAGCAACCTGCCGCTTGAACTGTCGCGGCCAAAATTTCTCGAGCGACACGCCTGCGAATTCATCGAAAAACATCACCGCGATCCTTTCATCCTCGTTGTTGGTTTTGTAGAACCGCATTCACCCTACAATGGCCCGCTAAACGCCGAGCATCCGCTCGATCAGGTGGAGCTCGACCCCACTGCCATGCTTCCAAACAGCGAAGATATTCCGCTGCGCTATCGCTTAATGCGAGAATGGCAGCAAGCCGAAGCGATTCTGGACCGCGAGCGATTGCCTGTTCAATTGTTTTTCGGGATCACCCCCGAGGAATATCGCAGCATCAAACAGCGTTATCTGGGTCTGGTGACGCTCGTTGATTCAAGCATCGGCGCGATCCTCGCCTGCCTTGAGCGATGTGGCTTAACTGACAACACGATCGTCGTGCATACGAGCGACCACGGCGACAGCCTGGGCGCGCATCATCTCTTCGGGAAAGAAACAATGTTCGAAGAAGCCGCGCGCGTACCATTACTCATTCGACTGGCTGGTCAGTCGCGCAGCCAAATCATTTCACACCCAGTTAGTCACATCGATTTCGTGCCAACGTTGCTCGATCTTCTTGGCCAGCCGAATCATCCGCAGTGCGCTGGCAAAAGTCTGTTGCAGCCAACCAGGGAAGAAGTAGCACCACCAGGCGATGTATTTTTAGAGTGGGCGCCAAACCGCACGAAGGTGAAAAATGGCACCAAATTGGCTCGGCGACGCTTGGTCAAACGCGCCGTCGAAGAGTCCACGAGGACAGTAGTTACTCCTGACGGCTGGAAGCTTTGTCTCCGCGACAAAGACTTAAACGAGCTCTACAAACTGAGTGGCGATCCGTTTGAGATGCGCAATCTTTATACCGATCGACAATACGCTTCGGTGATTTCTCGTCTTACCGACGAGGTTCATCGTTGGCAGGAATTTACTCACGACGAGGTCAGACTGTAGCGACGGCGCTGTGTCGCTGTGTCAATATCAAATACGATGCATTATACGGAAAGTTCGAATTTCTACAGAAGGCAATAAAGATTCTCGTTTAACTTGGGGTCACAGCCACTTTATTGCCTTGGTTTGCTTCTCTTAGCCTGTTTCGCTAGCCGATGATTACTGGCCGCGGCTGGTAGGATCCACGCCGGCAAAAGTAAGGAAGTCGATCAGGCGGAAACTCTCCGGCGTCCCGTCATGCGTCGGCAGCGTTGGTAACCAATCGGGTTGCACGCTGAAGTAAGAGTCGGGGTCTAGCTGGAGCAATCCAATGAATACCTCGGCTACGATACGCGCACCCACAGGGCCCAGACGAAGTCCGTCCTCTCTTAGCTGAGCCTCTTTCAAGATGTAGTAGAAGAGCGGAGTAGCTGTGACAAATGAAGCACGAATGGGCTGTAACTCGGCTAACTCGGCGTCACTGAGTGATGGGAGGCCCATTTCCTGCGCGATGCGCTGACCGGATGGAAGCATCCATGTCACGCACCTCAATAAGTTGCGCTGCATCAGCGAGTCCGGCGGCATCCCATTGAAGATCGTCCCCAGCGGAAGGCGGAAGAGTGGCGTCGAGACTATCGTGTCGATCCTCTTGTTCGGACGTACATCGGCGCTGTAAGCGCCGCCGAAGTCGAAGAAGGTTTGCCAGCCGATAAAGCGCCTCGGAGCTCTGGTGCCGCCACGCAAGTCCACAGGGTCGGGGCTGCCTTCCCCCGCCGGATCGAAAATCATGCCGAAGAATGGCTGTCCGTTATCGCCATGCAGATTCGCGCGGTATGAGGGTCGCACCATACTGTGCCCAAAGCGGTAGGTGATCTGAAACTCCACCGGAATAAACGCGTTGCCGTGTAAAGGGTTATAGAAATGGCGACCGTTTGTTAGAACATCATCTATCACCGATTGAGGGATAACGTGTGGCAGGAACTCGTGAAGGATCGTCCACTCGTAGTGCCACACGGTCAGGCGTCGTGCCTGGACGTAAGCATCAGTGTCTGGGATTCCCGGACTCTGTGATCGAACGAGATCAACGGCATGATTATGGAATAACAGAAAGGCTGCGTGCATCCCCGCGATGATCATGTTCTCATCGTTCCGTGGGTCACCGAGAATCGCCACGTGGTTAATCGGATCTCGCGGCAAATCCTCGAACTGGCCGTCGCTTTCGACCCGGAATTTGATTGGATCAGCCGGATCGTATAACTCAGGGTTACCGCCTGGTCCGCCAGCGTAAACGGAGTCCAGATCAAAGAAGCAAGTGCGAGCGTTTTGTGAAATGATAGGCTGAGTCGGGAATCCGAGCCGGGACCTCTGGTCAAACGTCATATCATGGTCAAGGAACTGACCGAAAAACGTCACACCGGCAGTGTCCGTGGGATTGTTTCGGTTGATCAGTTGAAGGTTGGGATCCGTTATCAGCGCCACAGGGCCTGCCGTCAGATCGTCGTTCGCGTCCATAATCCCGCCCGGACTACCGAGCTGCATAAGAGCGTCGCGAACCGCATTCGTTGGCGGGGCGAACGGTGGCAAATTACGGAACATCCGACCAAAATTTCCGGTCAGCGCTGGATCCGGAGGCGGTGCGGCGTTAGTAGCTTGCGCTCTTGATAAAAGCCCAAAGCCGGCGAACGCGAGGGCGAGGAAAAGCCCAAAGCCGACGAGCACGACGGCGATTAGTAGATATGTCCCCCGGAGAGGCGAGCGGTGAATCGAATTTGTGGGGTCAATGTTTGAACTCTTCATGTTGTGATTTCCTCCGGTTGTTTTGCCTGTGTTTGACCAGGTCTTTTGAGAAGTCGTTTCTGTGCCGTTTAGTTTTTCCCTTTATAAAGGGATTCCGGAGCGCGTGCTGCACGAAATTTTATTTTTTTTCGCGGCTTGCTTTTCTTCTGCGTTCTTGAGCTAGCTCGACAGTTTTATTGATTATTCAAAACCGTTTGCTGCCGAGGTTTACTCAATTCAAGTGCGGCGCTCACTTTCTGGATTTGCGCGGCCTGCGCTTTGACGGCTGCCACGAGACCCGCGACCGTGGCTTCTAATTTCTCCACCTTGCGGTGCTCTTCGGCAAGGGTCTTGTGTTCCTTGAGAAACTCATTGAGCAGCATCGCGTTTATCTGGTCATAGCGGACGCTGTGTGGCCTTCCCTGTTTGTCGTGCACCACTAGGTCAGGATTGACCCCTTCTACATCTTCGGCCACCAACCCGAACTGCGATGTGCCTGCCGGATCAATCTCCTTTTTGTACCGAAATGTGACCGGTTTGAATGAAAAGAGCGCTTCGCTGGCGCTTTCCATCGGCTTAATGCCATCTTTGAATCGACAGGAAGAAGTAGTAGTGCCAAGCTTACCATCTTCATTAACGAAGACGCCTGCTCCTCCGGCAGATGTCACGCCAAAAATGCCATGGAGAAAGGTTTGTTCCTCGAAGCCTTTGCCGATGCGGATGGTGTTGGACTCGCTGCTGGGACTACCGGGGCCAAAGCTCCCGACGTAGATATTGTCATTCCCGGTGTCAAGATTGCCGCCGGCTTCAGTGCCTAAGGCGATGTTGCCGATGCCGGTGGTTTCGTTCCGGAGCGCACCAAAGCCTACAGCTGTATTGTTGAAGCCCTCGGTATTGTGAAGGAGCGCGTCAAAACCATTGGCCGTGTTGTTGTTGCCGGTGGTATTGCTAAGGAGCGCGCTATCACCAGTGGCCGTGTTTTGGGTGCCGATCGTATTTTGCTGGAGCGCGGCAACGCCAGTGGCCGTGTTGCTGGAGCCGGTGGTATTGCCAGAGAGCGCGCTACGGCCGTTGGCCGTGTTGTTGCTGCCGGTGGTGTTGCCAGCGAGCGCAAGAGAACCATTGGCCGTGTTGGCGCCGCCCGTGGTGTTGAAAAAGAGCGCGCCAGCACCGTTGGACGTGTTGTTGTTGCCGGTGGTGTTGAACGAGAGCGCGCTAACACCGTTGGCCGTGTTGAAGCTGCCGGTGGTGTTGCCAGAGAGGGCGAACGCTCCATTGGCCGTGTTGTTGTCGCCGGTCGTGTTGATCAAGAGCGCACTAACACCATTGGCCGTGTTTTGGAAGCCGGTGGTGTTGTTGAAGAGCGCATCAACACCGTTGGCCGTGTTTCTGGACCCGGTGGTATTTCTCGAGAGCGCGCCAGAACCATTGGCCGTGTTCTCATCGCCGGAAGTGTTGCTCGCGAGTACCTGAACACCGTTGGCCGTGTTGTTGGTACCGGTGGTGTTGCTAAGGAGCGCTTGGAAGCCGTCGGCCGTGTTCGATGAGCCGGTGGTGTTGCTAAAAAGCGAGAACCAGCCGTGTGCGGTGTTGTTCGATCCGGTGGTGCTTAGATTAAGCGCGTCAACGTTCTCGGCGGCGCTATTGCCATTACCGCGGTCTTCGGTCGGTTGTTTCGCTTGGGCGACTGGCGAGAATACGAAGCATGCCAGCACAAGCAGAATTGTAGTGAATACGGTGTTTCGATCTTTCATAAACTTACTTTCCTTTGATTGTTTGGCCTTTCTTTTTACAAAGGAATTCTGGCCGGCGTGCTGCATGAAATCGACATAGCCGAGGCAATGCAGGTTCACAGTTGAGACGCATAATCGCCCGCTGATCAGACGTCGATACCACCGCTCCGTCGCCGCTGACTGCACTGAAAGCAGCCGTCTGCCCACCAGAGGCCCCGCACCCAATTTAGGGAGCGATGTCGTACACCAATTCGATGTGAGGATGGTCCGTGAAGTCATTGAACGTTATCGGGGGGATGACGGTGGCACCGTTCTGATCGAAGACGGTCACCGTGACCTGGCCTCCGGGGAGAACGGGGTCGAGCACGAGGATCACTCGGCTGGCCCTGGATGGAATCGTGAACACCAGCTCAATGCTACTCCCCGTCGGCACCGTCCCGGTCTCTTCCAGTTCCAGCCGATTCCGGACCACCGCCTCGAGCATCACGGCGGTGCCGCCGGCAGCGTCAGCGATCCGGAAGATGTATGTCCCGCCGGGTTGAAGGGGGCCGCCGGGCTGAAGGCTTAGCGGGAAGAAAACGGCTTCCGCGGCCGGAGTGTTGAGGGCAGCGGCAATGAGCAGTGCAAGCGTCAGCTTCTTCATCGTTGTGAATATGCCTGCCCGCAGTGCTACCGCGCCCGCATCGCATACGCGAAGCGTTTCGGGCGGCGCAGCGTTGCAGGCGGGGCCGTTTCGATTTTTCATAAACTTAATTTCCATTCTTAAACTGTGATTTTTTTGTTGAAGCTGGATTTAGTCGACGGGTCGGAATGCATGCCTGAGATCGAATTTCGCAACGTTGCGGCCGACGACGACGCCGGCGACACCGGAGAAGTGGTAGTGCAACCCTGCCCAGAGTCGGGCGTCGATGATCTCGTGGCGGAGGTCGTTAGGCATGTCGAAGTGCCGCACGGCGTCGAAGTTCCCAGGCGGCCCGGCGGGATCGAACCCGTGGAGATCGAGATCGATCTGGTTCGTGCCGAGGAAGGTACTCAACACCTCGGCCATCGCCGACGTAATTGTGGGGTGCGCGCCAGGGTATTCCGGGTGGTTGGGCGTGGTGAGGAGCGGCCGCCAGCCGGTTTGCTCGACCGTCGCCGGGTTGCCGTCGTCGTAGCCAGGTACGGGGCCGAAGCCGTCTGCGATCACGGCGGAGGGGTCGATCGCGGTAACCGGCCGCCAGAACAAGTAGTGGTACTTAGCATGAAAGGTGGACATCAGGGCATCGGCGCCGACGAGGTTGACCATCGCCGCCAGCCGTGCCGTCTCGAGAAGGCCGACACCGCGTGCGTCGGCAATCTCGCGCCCGACGCGGTTGTACTGGCGGATCACATTCGCCGAGTAGAACTTCGCGATAGCGGTCTGCTCATCGGTCCGCGCGCTGCCGATCAAGGCACCGTAGGCCTTAATCTGGTTGAAGGCCTCGACCCACTCGAGGCTCTGAAGCGAGGGCGGCGGGTCCGGCAGGAACTGGTCCAGGCTCTGCAAGACAAATGGGCGCACGTCCCCCACCCACGGCGTCTGCGGCGCCGCGAATGGCGGCGTGAGGCGCCACACGCCCGGAGCCGGCGGTAGCGTCGGGAATGATGACGTCACATTGATCGGAGTCATCCGCCCATCGTCCGTACGCAGGTCGATGATATCTGTTGCGGCTGTCTGGCCGACAAGAGTGCCCGCGCCGCCATCGGTAGTGCAACCGCCGAAGTTGGAGAGCGCCTCGGCGTAGTAGGCGTCGAGGTTCGCCACGAGAACTGGGAACGACGAAAAGTAGTAGTGAAGCGTGCGGTAGGCAGCTTCGACTACTGCGCAATCGACCGACGCTCCCGGCGGTGCCGTGATCGGAGGACCGTATGGCTCGAAACCGCCCTCGATCGCGACTACGGCGTCGTACACCGCAGCCGAGGGGTAGGCCATGTAAATGAAGCCCTCGGGCTGGAAAGTGCCCGAGCCCACGACCGTGTCCTCGGCGATCTTGTTCCACTGCTCAACGGTGTTCCCCGGCGGCAGCGTAGCCGGCGCGGCGCGCACGAAAACGAACGCCAGTGCGATGAGAAGTGGCAGAATTAATATTTTTTTGAACTGAGTCCGCGGATTCATTTTTCTTCCTTTCTTTTGGTTCATGATTGGTTTTCCCTTTACAAAGGAATTTTGGGCAGCCTGCTGCACGGAATCTTAATTTTTTTCGCAGCTTGCTTTTCTTCTGCGTTCTTGATACAAACTGAAGGCGTGAAGACGCTGGGAGGGAACGGGCACGTCCAGAGCGATTTGTTTCCTTCAACTCACTGGAGCGTGGTTGTCGCGGCGGGGAGAAGTCAGGCCGACCCGGAAGTTGCGCAGGCCGCGCTCGCGGAGCTTTGCCAAACTTATTGGGCGCCGCTTTACAGTTTCGTGCGTAGCCGCGGGTACACCGTGCACGATGCGCAGGATCTCACGCAGAGCTTTTTCGCCTACCTGATCGAACATAAAATCTACGCCCGCGTCGATCGGCAGAAGGGAAGGTTCCGTTCATTTCTGCTCGCTTCCCTGAAAAATTTTCTCGCGGACGCTTCGGACCGCGAACGGACGCTCAAGCGTGGCGGCGGACAAGATTTTCTGCCTCTGCATGAAGAGCAGATCAAAGAGGCGGAATCGCTTTTTCAGAATCACCGAAGCGCAAGCACCGAAGATCAGATCTTCGATCGCAGCTGGGCGGAGGCGTTGGTCACTGCTGGACTGGAACGGCTCTCAGCAGATTACAGAAGTGAGGCCAAGGAGAAGCTCTTCAACGAATTGAGGATTTTTCTTGTCGGGTGCGCTGGCCCGCCACCGGCTTACGCCCAGCTGGCGGTCCGGCTGGGCATCACGGAGTCAACGCTCCGCAGCCATGTCACTCGCCTCCGAGCGCGTTACCGGGAAGTGTTGCGCGCTGAAGTGCGCCGAACGGTGGACACCGAAGCGGAGGTGGACGAGGAGTTGCATGAGCTGCTTCGTGTGTTAACGGCAGCTTGAAGGAAACGCGCCATGAAAACACCGGTGGCTTCGATCGTCGCCACCTGCTCGGTATGCGGCGAGCCGTTGAATGCGAAAGGCGAGTGCCTCGCTTGTTTGCTCCGGACGGGTCTCGGCGAACCAGTCGCTAAGAGCGCGCCGCCAGTCTCATTAGTCTTCGGCGATTTCGAGGTCCTGCGGCGCGAAGACGGGTCTCTCTGGGAACTAGGCCGCGGCGGAATGGGTGTCACTTATCTCGCCGCGGACAATGTGTTGCGTCGCAGGGTCGCGTTAAAAGTGATCCAAGTGCCGGCGGCTGTGCGCACGTCACAAACTGTGCGCGAACGTTTTTTGCGTGAAGCGCGCGCCGCGGCTGCGCTGCGGCATCCGAATGTGGCTGCTGTCTTCCAATTCGGCACTTCGCCGGATAGTCGCTGCTATTACGCAATGGAACTAATCGAGGGCGAAACCCTGGAGACTCGCGTGCGGAGGGATGGTCCGCTCAATGCAAAGGTAGTTCTGGAGATTGCGATCCAGACCACGCGGGCATTGATGGCTGCCTCGGCCCACGGTTTGGTTCATCGCGACCTGAAGCCAGGCAATATAATGCTGACCCGAGGTGACGGCGATACGCCGGAAGTGGAAGTGAAGGTCATCGACTTCGGCTTGGCCAAGGCCATCGCCGATGCCGGAGGAGAAATGGATCTGACGCGCGGAGAATTTGTCGGCACACCGAATTTCGCGAGCCCTGAGCAATTCGAGAGCGTGCCAGTCGATGTGCGCTCGGACATCTACTCGTTAGGCGCCACGCTCTGGTTCGCTCTCACTGGGAAAACGCCATTTGCGGGCAGAAACGCTGAGGAAATTCGCAACGCTCAGAAATCGGACGCGCTTCCTGTCGAACAACTGAAGGCATGGCGCGTTCCATCTCGCCTAAGATCGCTGCTCGAATCGATGCTCGCGTTCGAACCGGCGGCACGGCCTGGCATACAGGATCTGGCAGCACAGCTGCGACGTTGTTCTGCGTTGACCGAAATAGAGACGGCCGCCGACGTAAAAAAAGAAATTCACCTGGAGATCGCGCATGTTCTATTCATCGACATCGTCGGTTATTCAAAGCTTTCCATTAATGAGCAACACTCAGCCGTCGATGAGCTGACCCAAATCGTTCGCGCAACGGAGCAATTTCAAAAAGGTGAGGCAGTCGATCGTTTGATCAAGATCCCATCTGGCGACGGCATGGCGTTGGTCTTTTACACCACTCCCGAAGCGCCGGTTCGCTGTGCGGTACAGATTTCTCGAGGGCTCAAAGATCATCCGCGTTTGCATATCCGTATGGGCGTCCACAGTGGGCCGGTCAGGGGAGTTGTAGATGTTACTGGTCGGACTAATCTCGCCGGCGCAGGTTTAAATCTGGCGCAGCGAGTGATGAAGTGCGGCGACGCGGGCCACATTCTACTCTCAAAACACGTCGCCGAAGATCTGAGCGAATTCGAGGAATGGCGACCGCTGCTGCACGATCTGGGTACATGCGAGGTGAAGCACGGCGTGCAGGTAGCCGTCGTCAATCTCTGGTCCGACAAGGTGGGTAACCGCCAGCTCCCACAAAAGTTCCAAGCTCTCAGGAAAAAGCGTGCCCGGGTGCGTTGGGCTGAAGTGGCAGCTGCAGTACTTTTACTGGCTGGAATCGTAGATGCTTTCGTTCTCGTTTCCAAGAAATCAGCAAGATCGACATTAATTGTTCCCGAGAAAAGCATCGCGGTGCTTCCGTTCGAGAATCGCAGTGAAGATAAAGCTAATGCCTACTTTGCCGATGGTATTCATGATGAGATTTTGACACGTTTATCGAAGATTGCTGATCTGAAGGTCATCTCACGGACATCGACTCAGCATTATAAGAGCGCGCCGGAAAACCTGAGGGAAATCGCCAGGCAACTTGGGGTCGCTCATATTGTGGAAGGAAGTGTCCAAAAAAGCGGCGACGCCGTGCGCGTCAATGTGCAGCTGATTAAAGCAGCCAATGATTCCCATCTTTGGGCCGATAGCTTTGATCGCGAACTGACCGACATCTTTTCAGTTGAGACTGAGGTGGCTAGAGCCATCGCTGACCAGTTGCGGGCGAAACTCACCGGGCGGGAAGAGCAAGTTATCGCCGCCAAACCGACGGAAAGCTCTGAAGCACACCAGCTTTACCTTAAAGGAAGATATTTCTGGAACAAGCGGACAAGCGATGGACTCAAGACATCGATCGACTACTTTAACCAAGCGATCGACAAAGATCCGGCCTACGGACCGGCTTATGCCGGACTGGCCGATGCTTATGCCGTCCTTCCAAATTATAGTCAGACCCGGGGAAAGGAAGCATATCCGAAGGCAGAGGCCGCCGCGATGAAAGCCCTCGAGATTGATGATAAACTTGCCGAAGCGCACATTGCGCTAGCCAATGTGAGGGTATGGCATAAATGGGCGAGAGGCGCCGAGCCGGAGTTTAAGCGCGGTCTTGAACTAAATCGAAACTACTCCACCGGACATCAATGGTATTCAATCTACTTGTCCGTGCTGGGCAGGCAAAACGAGGCTATTTCAGAGATGCAGAAGGCGCAGGAACTGGACCCTTTTTCTATTATCATTAATACCGAAGTAGGTTGTCCGTATCTTTACTCAAAAAGATACGATCGGGCGATTGAATGCTTCAGCAAGGCAATACAAATGGATCCCGACTTTCCTTTTGCTCACTTTGCTTTGGCTGAGGCATATGATCGGACGGGCCGATTTCACGAAGCCCTGGAAGAGCACGAGCATGCTATTGACCTGGCACTCCGCGGACAAGCCTTTGATCTTGCTGGCGGTGATGCTCCACGCGCGTGGTATGCCCTGACGGGTCCATTACAGAATGCTTACGGAGCCTTGCGCGGTGCAACTTACTGGCAAGCCAGACTGGAATCGGCAAAAAAATCATATGAAGAGGATACTGCTACTGCGACAAGGCTAGCCGAGATCTATGCAATACTTGGCGATAAGGAGCAGGCTTTGGCCTGGTTAGCAAAGGCCTATGAGCAATCGGACGATTTTCTTGTGTTTATTAATATTCAGCCTCAATTCGATAAACTCCGTTCTGATTTACGCTTTCAGGCGCTCGTTAACAAAATATTTCAAGGCTCAGTGCAGCAAAAAAATGAGTAGAGGCGCTATCGGCTACAATGCGCGAATGGCCGAAGTTAAGAAACGAATTCTGTTTGAGATCGCGCACGTCTTTTCATCGACATAGTGTCGCAGCCAAGGCTGATCCAACGTTGGGTTATTACGGCGAACTGCGCTTTTGGTTAGGCGGGGCGCAGAGCCGGTAACCATGCCCCTGCGCAGGAAAGTTGGCGACAGGCCGGCAGCGAATTGAAATTTTTCCTCAAAGAACAGGCCCAAACTTATAGCCTCCTTGACAACCTAGCGCTGATCAATGTCGGCCTGGTTGACAAGGCCAGAGCTATGGCTCTGCGCGAACGTGCGATGGCCGCGAATCCGATCGAGAAGGACGTCAAAGCTGGCCCGGCTTCAATCGAAATCCTTGCCCGTATCGCGGCGCAAACGGGAGAGCCCGATCGCGCCATCGCCGCCTTGGAAAAGTTGCTGTCCATGCCTTATGCAGGTTGGACTATAGTCGTTCCGCTTACGCCGGCGCTGCTCCGGCTGGATCCGATGTTCGATCCGCTTCGCGGCGATCCGCGATTTCAAGAGCTTTGCAAAGATAAGCAGCCGTGAACGTCCTAAAGCTTTGTTGCCGAACTGAAACACTGCGACGTTTACAAGGTGGCCATAGCTTACGCAGTTGCGCGCTGGCTGCTCATTCACTGTGGCAGGAATTTACTCACGACGAGGTCAAAATTTGAGTGGGTACGCATGGGAGGTATTTTATTGATCGAGGGAAACGAGCACGGGCGATTTCAAAGAGCCATGAGTTTTATTGATCGTGCCGGGCGCCTGTTTAATATCGTGGATTAGATCGAGTTTTCCGAAGGATGCGACAGACCACAGTATGGGAAAAAAGAGCTTCGTACGACATGCACTAGTCTTCGTGTGTTTGCTGATGTCGACTGGGGCAAGCCAAGTGATGGCCGCTAACATGCGCAGCTTTATCGAAACTGTTCGGAGAAAGGCGACTGTCGTCTACGTTGGCTCGGTTAAAGAAGTGCAGCTGCTGACACGAACGAAGTTCGACATCAAAGCACGGGCAGTTATTGGCGTCCTGGCGGTTGTGCGAGGTCCAGGGAACGCTCGTGAGGCTACCATCGAATACTCGAGTTTTGACGACAAAACACCAATGCTCGAGGGCGGCCCACAGTATCAACTACGCCCTGGCATCAAGGTTGTGGCCTTTGCAAACTCCTTTGGAAGCACAATTCCCCCCGGATATCTATTGCAGGGTAGCCGCGAGGAGTTGCTGCAACGCGTTGTAGCACTCAGCGATAGCCTTAGCCGGATGTCTCCCGATCAACTTAAGGTGAATGAGATTAACGAGGGAGATCGCCGTATTCAGCGCGCATTATATGAAAAGCTGTGTGCGTATCTCCGTACAGCTAAATAGCGAGATATGTTGCGCAGAGCCTTGGGTACGCTGGAGCTTTTCGCCGAACTCAAAGGCCAAAACACACGATTCCGTTCCGAGCTGCGCAAAAGAATGTCGCGGTAGTAACTCAAAAACGGTAGCCGTGCAGTTCGATCTCTTTGGCGAACTCTTTTTCTACGATTCGTCGTTGGTCGTCATTAAAGACCTGCTGATACGGTCTGCGATCGGTTCGGTATTCTGATTTGGCTGCGACGCCAAGGTTTCCATTAAACGGGATGTCTAGTTGCGAGAATACTTCACTGAGCTCGGCAAGCAGGTTTTCGTAGCGAACAATTCGGTCGACGATCATTTTTCTTCCGGAGCGGTCGGTGTATCGGAAGTAGTTAATGGGAAACCTGCCCCGTGCGAGATATTCATCGAGTGAAAGCGAGCCGCCTTCACGAGCGGCGTGCATGTGATAGTGAGACAAAATTTTGTCCCATGGATTTCGTTCCACGCAGAACTTGAAATAGTCGTTCCAGATATCGGCGGGAACTTGGTTCTTAACTTCCAATGCTGGCATATGATTATAAAATTTCTCGCGACTTGTAACGGCGCGTCGCAATGCTGAGAAGACTTTGCCAGGCCGCTGAAAGATTTCTGGAATTGGATTAATAAATCCCTCGTAATTGCGCGGCTGATGTCCCTCGATTGGCGGCGCGATCGGCGTCACTACATCTTTAGGGCCACACTGCTTTGACAGGTACACCTCGATGCTGGTCCCAGCGGTCTTTGCCGTCTTGATGAAAATGAACTTGTGCTTATGCGAAAGGATCATTGTTCCTGACGCAACCTTTCGCACGCTCGCCAAATGCTCGCCAGTACTCGCACGGCCTAACAACGCATCGTAGATTGCGACCGCACGAATGATCTCATTGCAAAAACGTTTTCTTTTCATTCACATTCCAAAAACCGCGGGCAACTCGATTCAGAGTGCGCTGCGCGATTATTCGGAAGATCAGCTCGTTGCTTTACGTAAGGAACAGGACGGGATCGAGCGGTTCGGACTGCGGAATCCGAACCACAAGATCAAGAAACACTCTACGCTTTCCGAATATCGCGATGCCTTGGGGCACGAGCAGTTTCGCGATCTTTATAAATTCACCTGCGTGCGAAACCCGTGGGACCGGATGGTCTCATATTATTTTACGCCTACGCAAACTCCGGAAACTTGGGACCGGAAAAGATTCCGCAAGATAATTTGTAAAGCCGTCTCGGTTGTAGACTATCTGCGGCTGGATGACGGCGAAGAGGACCCGTTCGCGAACGTCGATTACGTGATGCGTTTCGAGAATCTGGCGGACGATTTTCGCACCGTCTGCGGGGCTCTGGGCATTTCGCCGACAACACTACCGCGATATAACCGCTCCAGCCGCGATCATTATTCAAAATATTATGATGAAGAACTTCACGAACTCGTGCGCACGCGGTTTGCTGCGGAGATCGAACGGTTTAGTTACACGTTCGAGGAGCAATGAAAATTACAGTTTTCCGAGTGTGACGGATTCGCCGTTCGGACGCTGAAACCATTCCGGCAACTCAATCCCTGCCTCCATGATACTCTCGTAACAGTTTTGCGTGATATCGCCCTTTCGGGTGCTCTCTCCGAACACGGCGAAATTTTTCTCCGTCACAAACAGCCGGTGCTCGGGCAACTTTGGCACCTCGTCTTTCAGGTCATCCATTGCTTTCGCGCTTGGAATGTGGTCCGGCAAATGCGTGAACAGATGCCTGAGCACTTTCGCGCGCATGATCTGATGAATCCATATTTGGGACCAAGTTTTTCGCTCAAGATAGACGTCGCCAAATAGATTTTTGGTTTTGTGAGGGTGAAGAGTGAACCAGGGGCTGCTCAACGTCGCTCTGCATCGGCAGAACAACAGGCCATCTATCTCCGGCAAGCGCATGGCATGAGAAATGAGACTGGCGACCTTCTCGGTAGGAAGTTGAATCGGGTATTTGTCGTCTACACACCAGTAGATCCACTCTTCGTCATCTATCTCTGCGAGCAAATGCAGCACGGTCCCCTTGATATCGGAGGGCGACGGGAAATACTTGACCCGGTTGGTGTCAGTCCCGCCAAGCTCCTGATAGGGGACGTGGAAAACAAAAGGATGATCCGGCCACAGCCGGTCGTACTGGTAAATCATATGGCGGGTGATCACGTGATACCGATCACATGTGAGCACGATCGCTTTTATTTTATGGGGAAAATTCATAGCCGAAACGTTCGATATCTATTCTGAACTTGTTCGCAATCACATCTCTTGTGCGGGGAGTGTAGTACTCGGTGTAATGTCGTTCCCGAGGATTGGCTCTTCGATGCGGCAACTTCTCATTCAAACCGAGCTTTTCTGCCACAAAAGCCCAGTCTTCGTCGAGCCGTTCGAATTTTCCGATGAAATCGGCGAGCACATTTCCGTTCGGGTCGACAAACCAATCCAATTGATAACGATGCGGCGCTGAGTGAACGCAGGTAGCGCTGCTGTATTGAATCCAATCGACAAACTGTTCGAAGGTCATGTCGTTCCGGAGCTGTAGCGCTTCCGTGCGCTCATACAACGAGACAACGCGGTCCCATGGATTGCGCACAAATCCGAATTTGAAGTAGGTGTCGAATTGCTTTCGCCCGATTTCTCGCCGGCGCTCTTCCGAAAGTAACAAATATACGGACGCAAAAATACGATTCTTTCTTCCGCCGTACCGCGTCCAATATGTCTCCATCTGGTTTTTGATCTGCCATAAATTCAGATGTGGTTTCCATGCCTTGCCGAGAATCGCCCTGACGCTCGTCGAGCCGGTCTTGGGCACCTCTACGAAAATGCATTTGTTTTTGTGAGAGATCACCGTCCTGCTGCGATGGAGTATGGGAGTAGTGGAGTGATGGAGCAATGGGTCGGCCGGGACTCGAACCCGGAACCAACCCCGAATGTTTCGGGGCTGCTCTCATGGATGCAAGTTTTCTGTTGAAGTCAACGCGGAGATTGCGAGCTGCGGATTCTTCTTCCGTTTGAGCTGACGTTCAAGCGTACGCGCTTCAGCCATCGAAGGGACTTCCTTCGCTGCCGCGAGCAGGAGTTCTTCTCCGAGACGGCGTGTGGTGTGATTACTTCCACGTCTGTGTTCAGCAATCCGACGATCCAGATTTTCAGTGGCGCCGATGTAATATCGTCGAGAGCCTCGCAAAATGTAGACCCAAGCCATAGGAAATTGGGTCGGCCGGGACTCGAACCCGGAACCAACGCCTTAAAAGGGCGCTGCTCTACCGATTGAGCTACCGACCCACGGCTTTCATTTTGGAGCTGCGAAGAAAATTTTCAATTCGGAACCAACCCCGAAAGCTTTCGGGGCTGCTCTACCAATTGAGCTACCGACCCGCGTCGGAAACTTTTTCTAATCCAGATCGCGCACTGTCGCAAGATTGTAGCCGCGTCTCTGTGAGACGAGCGCACGCGGCTCGCAGGGCCGCGGCTACAGCAAGGTGTGACTTCGCAGATAGTGACTCCCATTTGATTCGTGTTCATTCGTGTCCATTCGTGGTTAAGGTCGTGAGCAAATCGAGCAGCGAAATCTTTGGTCGATCCAACAGGAATACTGATAATCCCGCGGCGGCTGCTGCCGCGCAGTCGCGTTCCGAATCATCGCCAACATGCACAACTTCATTCGGCTGCAGATTCAATAGGCGGAGTGCCCGCCGATAAATCTCCGGGTCGGGTTTGTCCGCCCCGAGCTCGCTCGAGATAAACAGCTTCGCAAAAAATTTTGAGATACCGAGATGCTGCAGAATGAATCGTAAACGTCCGTCGAAATTTGAAACGACTGCGAGTTGAAAGCGCGGCTGTAATTTTTCCAACACTTCGCGAACTTCCGGATAAAGCTTCCAAATACCTGCTTCGGCAAAATGTTCATAAGCGATTTCAAAAAAATTATCCCGATCGAATTCGCTTAATGAAGGCACGACCTGGTCGAGGACACGATTGACCAGTTCGCGCCACCAGCCTTTGTCGTCTTC
>Ga0307305_10000210_pt1 | contig 19142 bp, 19 predicted proteins | sample ER_DNA_186_FD_194512 | JGI IMG/M metagenome (GOLD analysis project Ga0307305, IMG submission 194512) | Bulk soil microbial communities from the East River watershed near Crested Butte, Colorado, United States - ER_DNA_186 | ecosystem: Environmental > Terrestrial > Soil > Floodplain | place... | reverse complement strand
TGGCCGGCGTCGGTTCGTCGCGGCCCGCGGTAGATGTTCGACCGTTCGAAGTCGTCATGGCCGGCGAAGCCGGCCGGACTTCGAACGGCAAAACCGGGTCAGATCCGGAAGGAAGCAGCCCTAAGGATTGCTCTCAGGTGCCGCGGCTTTTTCGTTCAAGGCCGGTGCACCGGTTGGCACGCGCATCAGCACCGCCGCGGCAACCGCGCCGGCGAAGACGATCGCGCTGCCGACGAGCACGACCGCATTCAGTCCGCTGACGAACGCGATCACTGCGGAATTGGCCAGGGCAGGACGGCCGGCGACGGCTCGTGTGCCTGCCGAGCTCACCGCAGCCGCGAGCGCCCGGCTGTGCACGTGCGCCGTCGAGGCGAGCGAGGTCGAAACCCGGTCCTCGAGCACGGCGCCAAGCCCTGCGACTCCGATCGCAACGCCGCTGAGCCTGAAGGCGTTGTTGATGCCGGACGCCATGCCCGACCGGGCCGGGTCGACCGTCCGGAGCGCGGAGGCGGCAAGTGTGGGATTCGCAAGCCCGATGCCGATTCCGCCCACCACGAAGCCCGGTAGCAGGGCTGTCCAGCGGGAGCCGGTCGTCAGGCCGTGCATCAGCAGCAGGCCAATCGCGACGAGCAGCAGACCGAGAGACGCAAGCACCCATGGCTGCACACGTTGAGCGATTCCCCGGGTCGCGATCGGGACCACGAAGACGAAAGCCGTCAGCGGCAGAAACCGAAGCCCGGCTCCCAGCGGCGAGGCGCCGAGGATGTCCTGCAGATAGATCGAGAGATAGGGAAAGAGCGCGAACATCCCCGCCGCGATCGCGAAGGTAGCTACCGAGACACCGACGAAGGCGGGTCGGCGGAAGAGCGAGATGTCCAGCATCGGCCGTTCCTGCCGCGCCTCGACGATGACGAAGACGACGAGCAGCGCGACGCCGGCGACGAGCGTCGAGACGATCAGACCGCTTCCCCAACCCTCTGCGTTTCCGCGAAAGAGCCCGAAGACGATCAGAAAGAGCGCTGCAGTGAAGGTGACCAGCCCGGCGAAGTCGGTTCGCACCGAACCGACGTCGCGCGACTCGACCATCCGCGTCCGCGCGATCAGGAGGGCAAAGGCCCCGACCGGGACGTTGACGAAGAAGACCCAGCGCCACCCGAGCGCGTCGGTGAGGATGCCGCCGACGAGCGGACCCGAGGCCACTGCCGCACCGACGGTGGCGCCCCAGACGGCGATCGCGCCGTACCGGTCTGCGCCGCGGTATTCGTGGCCGATCAGCGCGAGCGCGGTCGCGAAGAGCGCCGCGCCGCCGATCCCCTGCAGGCCCCTCGAGACGTCGAGCGCCGTGATGTTCCAGGCGAGCCCGCACAGCAGAGAAGCGCTCGTGAAGACGACGACGCCGAACATGAACAGGAGGCGCCGGCCGAATCTGTCGGCGAGGGCTCCCGCGGTCAGGATCAGCGCCGCGAGCGCGAGCGCGTAGGCGTCGACCACCCACTGGAGCCCGGTCAGATCGGCGTTGAGGCGGCGCTGGATGCTCGGCAGTGCGACGTTCACGATCGTGATGTCGAGCAGCAACATGAACGTCGTCACGCAGACGGCGATCAGTGTCCAGCGGCGAGTGTCGACGGACCCGGGCTCCACGCGCGGCATCATAGGAAGGCCGCTGCTGCGGTCCGCGGAAGTCGAGTGACCCGTCCGCTGCCGTGGGCTATAGCATCGGATCGGTGGCCGCCCTCTACCGGAAGTATCGCCCGCAGGGATTCGACGACGTCGTCGGGCAGGAGCCCGTCGTCCGCACGCTCAAGAACGCGATTGACGCGGGCCAGATCCGCCAGGCCTACTTGTTCGCGGGGCCGCGAGGTACCGGCAAGACCTCGCTCGCCCGGATCCTGGCCAAGGCACTGAACTGCGAGAAAGGCCCCAGCTCCCACCCCGACACCGACTGCCACATCTGCCGCGCGATCGCGGCCGGCACGTCACTCGACGTCGTCGAGATGGACGCTGCTTCACAGCGCGGGATCGACGACATCCGGGACATCCGCGACCACGCCGTGCTGCAGCCCGTCGAGGGTCGCTACAAGGTCTACATCCTCGACGAGGCGCACCAGCTCACGGATGCCGCCTTCAACGCGCTGCTGAAGCTGATCGAGGAGCCTCCGCCCCACCTGATCTTCGTCTTCTGCACGACAGACCTCGGCAAGATGCTCCCGACCGTTCGCTCGCGCTGCCAGACGTTCGTGTTCGCGCGCCCGCGACTGCCCGAGCTCGTGCGCGTCCTCCGCTGGGTCGCCGACGGCGAGGAGATCGAGGTGCCGGACGCGGCGCTGGCGCTCGTCGCGCGCGCCGCGCGGGGCGCTTACCGCGACGCGGTCTCGACGCTCGACCAACTCGCGGCCGCGACCGGCAAGAAGATCACCGTCCAAGACGTGCTTCAGCTGCTCGGCGCGGTCGAGGAGGAGGCGCTCTTCCGCCTCTGCGACCTGATCGTCGACCGCGACACAGCCGGCGCGCTGACCTTCATCGAAGAGCTCTCCGAGCAGGGCCAGGACCTCGGCCGGCTCGTCACCGACCTGCTCGAGCACCTGCGGCATGTGCTGCTCGTGCAGCACATGGGCCACGTGCCCGACTCGTTGCCCGTGACCGAGGAGGTACGCGAGCGGCTGCACGAGCAGGCGAACCAGCTCGGCGAGTCGACGGTTCTGCGGCTTTGCGACCTGCTCGCCGTGGCCGTCGACGACATGCGCCAGGGCGCCGATCCGCGCCTGCCGCTCGAGCTCGCGCTCGTCAAGGTAACCCGGCCTGCAGCTGACCTTTCCCGCGAAGCGACCGCTTACCGCCTAGAGCAGCTGGAATCACGCCATTCCGCCGAAGGCGGAATGGCTAGTGCTAGGCCGGAGGTCGACCCGGTGACGAAGCCCGTGGAAGCAACCGAGCCTCCAGCCGTGGAACTCGAGCAACTGCAGGAAGCCTGGCAGCGCGCGGTCTTGCCCGCCGTGGAGGAGAAATCGATTCCGACCGCGTCCGTCCTGCGCGAGGCTCATCCGGCCGGGCTCGCCGGCGACACCCTGACGCTCGAGTTTCCCCGCAACGCCTCCTTCCACCGCCAGCTCGCCGAGGAGCCGAAGAACGCGACCCTGCTCGCCGACGCGCTCTACGAGGTGACCGGGCGACGGCTCGCGCTTGCCTTCGAGCTCGGCGCCAACGGCGGCGATGTCGAGCCCCCCGAAGAGGAGCCCGCCGGCGAGGACGACCTGGTTTCGCTGATCAAAGAGACATTCGACGCTCGGGAGGTTGACGAGTAATGGCGATGGACTTCGAGAAGCTGATGCAGCAGGCGCAGCAGATGCAGGAGCAGATGGCGAAGGCCCAGGAGGAGCTCGCCGGCGAGACGGTCGAGGCTTCCGCCGGCGGGGGCATGGTCAAGGTCAAGGCAACCGGAGCGCTCGAGATCACCGAGATCACGATCTCCCCGGAGTTGATCGACCCGAACGAGCCCGAGCTGCTCGCCGACACCGTGCTCGCGGCCGTCAACGAGGCGCTCCGCTCAGCCCAGCAGCTCGTCGAGGCCAAGCTCGGCGGCGCCATGGGCGGCATGCAGGGGCTCGGGCTTCCGGGCCTGTAAGCGATGGGCGTCCCCGACCTCCTACGCAGGAGCCCGCACTTCGCCGACTTCGACGACGAGACGCTGGAGCGGCTTTCCGCTCCGTTCTCGGAGGTGGAGTTCCCGGCAGAGCACGTGCTGATCGAGCCGCGGACGCCGGGAGCGGGCCTGTTCGTGATCTGCGACGGAACGGTCGCCGCCGAGGCGCGCGGGAGGCAGCGCGAGCTCGGCCCCGGCGACGTGGTCGGCGAGATCTCGCTGCTCGAGGAGGACGGGTTGCGGCGAGCGCGCGTCTTCGCAAAAACGCGGGTTACCTGTCTCGCCCTCGGCCGCACCGACTTCGATCGGCTCCTCTCTGAGGAGCCCCAGTTCGCCGATGCGATGCGAAAACTTGCGAGCGAGCAACTCGCCGAGCTCGAAGGCTCCGGATGAGCGTGCTAGGGCCACGACCAGCCGCATAGGCAGAATTGGCCGGTGGTCTCACCGGCGATCGACAACCTCGTCGCGCAGCTGACGCGCCTGCCCGGGGTCGGCACCCGCACCGCGCACAGGCTCGCGTTCCACCTGCTCAGGGCACCGAAGGACGAAGCGCTCGCGCTCGCCGCTGCGGTTCAGGACGTCAAGGAGCGCGTCCGCTTCTGCAAGGAGTGCGGAAACCTGACCGAGGAGGAGCTCTGCTCGATCTGCGAGGACGCGCGTCGCGACCGGACGATCGTCTGCGTCGTCGAGCAGCCGGTCGACCTGATCTCCGTCGAGCGGACGCACGAGTATCGCGGGCTGTACCACGTTCTCGGCGGCGCGCTCTCGCCGCTCGACGGCGTCGAGCCCGAGCATCTGCGGATCGACGAGCTGCTCGGCCGGGTCGAGCGGAACGGGATCGAGGAGGTCGTGCTCGCGACGAACCCGAACATGACGGGCGAGGCGACCGCGGCCTTCCTCGCCGACCGCCTACGCGGGCGCGTGCGCGTCACCCGGCTCGCGAGCGGGCTCCCGGTCGGCGGCGACCTCGAATACGCCGACGAGGTCACGCTCGGCCGAGCGCTCTCGGGCCGCCGTGAGATGTGAATTGCAGGTTCGCCGAACCTTCATTCGGGTTTAGACGGCCGGTGCGGCAAAGCCGCCCCGACCTTTAGATCGGCGCCGCAAGCGGCGCCTTGCGGCCGTCGCGAGATGTAGCTAGAGCTAGACCGTCGCGGATGCGAAGACGGCGGCGTCGCCAACAGCGTCCTCGATCGCGTCCAGCGTCGTCTCGTCGAGCTCGATCCCCGACGCCGCAGCGTTGTCAACGACCTGCTCAGGCCTGGAGGCGCCGATGATCGCCGCCGCGAGGTTCGGCTCGCGCAGCACCCACGCGATTGCGAGCTGCGCCATCGAGATCCCGAGTCCGTCCGCGATCGGGCGCAGCCGCTGAACGGCCTCGAGCACGTCGTCCGAGCGGAAGCGGTCCATCGCCCAGCCCATCTGCTCGCTGCCCATGCGCGTGCCCGGCGGCGGCGGCTCGCCCGGCTTGTACTTGCCGGTGAGGACACCTTGGCCCAGCGGTGACCAGACGATCTGGGAGATCCCGTTCGCGGCACAGAGCGGAAACACCTCGCGCTCCGGGACGCGCCAGAGAATCGAGTACTGCGGCTGGCTGGAGACGAACTTCTCGTCGGGCGGGCTGAGGTGGAGCGACGCGCGGATCTGCTCGGGCGTCCACTCGCTGAAGCCGAGGTAGCGCACCTTTCCCTGTCGGACGACCTCGGTCAGAGCATCCATCGTCTCCTCGAGCGGGGTCTGCGTGTCGTAGCGATGGCACTGGTAGAGGTCCACGTAATCGGTGCGTAGCCGCCGGAGCGAGTCGTCGATCTGCTTCAAGACCTGCTGCCGCGAGAGCCCCTGGTTCTCACCGCTGTCGTCCATCGGGAAAAAGAGCTTCGTCGCCAGCACGTACGAGTCGCGAGGGCGGCTCTCGAGCGCCCCGCCGAGAAAGGTCTCGGCGCCGCCGCGGCCGTAGACGTTCGACGTGTCGAAGAAGTTGATCCCGACCTCGAAAGCCTTGTCGACGCAGGCCCGCGCCGCCGTGTCGTCGACGCCGAGGCCGTAGGTCAACCAGGAGCCGAGCGCGATCTCGGAGACCTGGAGGTCGCTGGAGCCGAGTTGGCGGAAGCGCACCCCCAATTCGTACCGGAAGCCGTGCGGGTGGCGGAGAATCGGCCCCTACACTTCAGCGCATGTCCACGACCGAGTATGAGGCCGTTCCGGCGGTCGCAGGCGAGTCGACGGCGCGCGCCGGGACCGTGGTGATGAAGTTCGGCGGCACGTCGGTCGGCGACCCTGAGAAGCTCAAGGACGTCGCAGCGCGGATCGTCGCCGCGCACGCGGAGGGAACGCGCGTGGTCGCCGTGCTCTCCGCAATGGGCGACACGACGGACGAGCTCGTTCGCCTCGCTTACGAGATTTCCCCGCGTCCGGAGCCGCGCGAGCTCGACATGCTGATCTCGGTCGGAGAGCGAATCTCGTGCGCCCTGGCCGCGATGGCAATTCACGATCTCGGCGACGAGGCGATCTCACTCACGGGCAGCCAGGCCGGGATCGTCACCGACACCGTCCACGGCAAGGCCAAGATCGTCGATGTCCGGGCGCGCCGGATCCACGAGGCGCTCGACCAGGGCAAAGTCGTGCTGGTGGCCGGCTTCCAGGGTGTCTCGACGAACCTCGACATCACAACCCTCGGCCGCGGCGGCTCCGACACGACGGCCGTGGCGCTCGCCGCCGCTCTCGCCGCAGGGCACTGCGAGATCTACACCGACGTCGCGGGCGTCTTCAGCGCCGACCCCCGGATCGTCCCGAATGCCCGCAAACTGCACGCGGTCAGCTACGACGAGATGCTGGAGCTCTCGGCCTCAGGCGCAAAGGTGCTTCAGCTACGCTCGGTCGAGGTCGCGCGAAACTACGGCGTCAAGCTGCACGTTCGCTCGACGTTCAGCGACGGCGACGGCACCTGGGTCACCGAGGAAGACGAGCGGATGCTTGAGAAGGCGATCATCTCCGGCGTTGCCCACACCTTCGACGAGGCCGTCTACCGCGTGCAGTCGGTCGACCGCGCCGACCTCTTCGCCGCTCTCGCCGAGGCGGGCGTCAACGTCGACACGATCATTCAGACCGGCGACGAGATCGTCTTTTCGGCGCCACTCGGCGACCGGAGCGACGCCCAGGCCGCGCTCGACCGCGCCTCGGCGGACTGCGACTACATCGAGGGGCTCGCGAAGGTGAGCTTGATCGGCGCAGGGATGAAGAGCCATCCCGGAATCGCCGCCCGCACGTTCGCGACGCTTCGCGAGATCGGTGTGGAGGCGCGCTTCATCGTCACCTCGCCGATCAAGATCTCGTTCTTCGTCGAGCGGGCCGATGCAGAGCGAACGGTGCTCGCCCTCCACGAGGCGTTCGAGCTCGCCTCCGCGGGGAGCGAGCGAGAGCACCACTGAGCGAGTGGTCTGGCCGGTTACGTTGCCCGCTTCCTGGGTCGCGAGCACCAAGTCAGAGGCCGCGATCGCACGCAGGCAAGGCTTGCAGCCTTGACAAGGGCGAGCGTGGACTCTGACGCCGCGTGATCGCGGGCCAGGGAGCCGGCGAACGTGGCCGGTCAGGCCACCGGCTCGCGACGATCGCGGCGGAGGTTGGTACGCCGTTTTACGCGTACGAGCTCGACCGCTTCCGCGAGCGGATTCGGGCGTTCGAAGAGGCGCTCGCCGACGTCCCGCACCTGACGTGCTACGCAGCGAAGGCCAACGATGCGCTCGCAGTCTTGGGCCTCGTCGCGGCCGAGGGGCTCGGCGCCGACGTCGTCTCCGGCGGCGAGCTCGCGAAATGCCTGTCGGCGGGGATCTCTCCGGACAGGATCGTCTTCTCCGGCGTCGGCAAGCGCGAGGACGAGATCCGCGCTGCCGTCGAGGAGGGGATCCGCTCGCTCAACGTCGAGTCGCTCGAGGAACTCGACGAGATCGCCTCCGCGGCGACTGCACTTGGACGCGTTGCTCCGATCGCGGTCCGGCTGAATCCCGATGTCGCCGGCGGCGGCCACGAATATCTCGCCACCGGAGGCGCGGCGAGCAAGTTTGGCCTCGAGCAGGCCGAAGCGATGGAAGCGTTCCGGCGCGCGGCGGCCGAAGAGGCGCTCGAGCCCGTCGGGCTCTCCTTCCACATTGGCTCCCAGCTGCTCGACGCCGAGCCGGTGCTTCAGGCCGCCGCCCGCGCCGCGAAGCTCTGGCACGAGCTAGCCGAGACGGGAATCCGGCTCCGGGATTTCGACGCCGGCGGCGGACTCGGCATCGCCTATGACGGCGGCGAAGAGCCGGACGTCGGCGCGTACATCGCCACGCTGGCCGAGCTGGCAGTCGGCCTCGGCGCGACGCTCCTGCTCGAGCCCGGACGGCATCTCGTCGGGCCGGCAGGCACGTTCGTCACCCGTGTCCTGCACGTGAAGCAGGCTGGTGGCCGGACGATCGTCGTCTGCGACGGCGGCACCAACGACCTGCTCAGGCCCGCCCTCTACGGCGCCGAGCACCCGGTCACCGTTCTCGCCGAGGGCGAGCGCGAGCGGGCCACGGTCGACCTGGCGGGCCCCCTCTGCGAGAGCGGCGACTTCCTGGCGCTGGATCGCACGCTCCCGTTGCCGCGCCGGGGAGACCTGATCGCGGTCGAGCTCACAGGCGCCTACGGGCGCGTCATGTCTTCGACGTACAACGCCCGGCCGCTCTGCGCCGAGGTCGTGTTCGAGCGAGGAAGCTGGCGTGTGAGCCGCGAACGGGGCACGTATGACGACCTCGTCCGCAATGAGCACACCTGAGCACAGGCACAATCCCCCCGTGGGCCGCGATGTGGCGATCGGTGTCGTCGGCGCGACCGGAGCGGTCGGCCCGGTCACGCTCGACCTGCTCCGCGAGCGCGGTTACGAGAACGTCCGCGCCTTTGCGAGCGCCCGTTCGGCCGGCAAGCAGCTCTGTGGTCTGACCGTCGAGGAGGCGACGCCCGAAGCGCTGAGCGCGGGCGATCTCGACCTCTGCCTCTTCTCGATCGGCACCACGGCGAGCCGCGAGCTCGTCCCCCACGCCGTCCGCGGAGGCGCCGTCGCGATCGACAAGTCCTCGGCTTACAGGCTGCAGGACGGGATCCCGCTCGTCGTCCCCGAGGTGAACGGCGAGCGCGCGTTGGAGCACGACGGGATCGTCGCCAACCCGAACTGTGCCTCGATCCCGCTCACGTGCGTGTTGAAGCCGTTGCACGACGCGGTCGGCCTCGCCCGCGTCAGGCTCGCGACGTACCAGTCCGCGTCCGGGGCGGGCACGAAGCGAATGGAACGCCTCCGTGCCCAGGATCCGGCCGAGGGCGACCTCGCGATGGACTGGGAGTTCGACGGCGAGGAGTTCGACGAGGAGTCCAAGCTCCGGGCGGAGACGCGCAAGATTCTCGAGCTGCCCGACCTCCCGGTCAGTGCGACCTGTGTCCGCGTCCCGGTCATGGTCGGGCATGCTGAATCGGTCTGGATCGAGACGGTCGAACCGATCTCGCCGGAACAGGTACGCCAGTTGCTGGCGGCAGCACCGAGCGTCCGCCTCGAGGACTTCCCCACCCCGCGCGCCGCGGCCGGCGAGGACGAGGTGCTCGTCGGCCGGATCCGCGCCGACCGGGCGGCGGAGAGCAACGGGATCGCACTCTTCCTCGCCTGCGACAACCTCCGCAAGGGCGCAGCGCTGAACGCGATCCAGATCGCAGAGCTCATCTTGGCGCGCCGGCCGGTCACGGTTTAGCCTCCACACAAAACAGCGGATTCCGCTGCAAATTCAAGGAACCGGCCCCGCCGGACGATGAGTGAGCCAATGCGGCTTGGCGACCCAACTCCCGTCCCCCCGGGCCAAAGGCCGCGTTTCCAGCTCGGTGAGCTGCTGATCGAGAAAGGGTTGATCACCGACGCCCAGCTCGCAGAGGCGCTGGTCGAGCGCCGCCAGCACGGCGGCCTGCTCGGCGAGACCCTCGTGCGCCTGGGGTTCGTCTTCGAGGACGAGCTCGCGCGCACTCTGGCCGAACAGGCCGGCGTGCCGTTCGTCAACATCGAGGCCCACTCGGTCGACCGTTATGCCGCCGGCACGCTGCGGCGCAGCCTCGGTGAGTCCCTCCCGGCACTGCCTGTCCGCTTCACGCCGGAAGGTGGGCTGGTGGTGGCGGTCGCCGATCCGACCGATGAGACGCTCCTGCCTCGGCTTCAGGAGGCGATCAGTGGCCCGATCGTGCTCATGGTCGCCGCAGCCTCGAGCATTCGAAACACCTGGCGCAGCTTCCCGGCGTCGGCGTAGCTCAGGGCCGCTGGGGCACCGGCGCCGGCGAGAACGCCTCGCGGACGAGCCGGAGCACCTTCGCGCGCCGCCCCTCGGCGACCGGGATCAGGCCCCCGAACTCGAGCCGCACCAGCTCGACGGGACCCGCCGTGCGTACGGTCCGAAAGCCGAAGTCTGAGAGGAAGTCGCGCGGAAAGATCGTCTTGTGTACCTGGAACCGCTCGTACTGCGATTCGCCCTCCGGGTAGCGATAGGCGAACGTCTCGAGCGCCTTCGCCCCCTTGTCCTTCGCCTCTCCGATCGCGGCGAGGAAGAGCGACTGGAGCACCCAGGGGCTGGTGCGGTCGAGGAGATACGTGCAGGTGACGAGCACGGCGTCCTCCGAGGGTGGCCCAGCCGGAAGCTCGAACGCCCGCGGGAAGTACTGCGCGGGGCCGTACTGCATCGAGCCGATCACTCGGCCGTCGTCGTCGCAGTAGAGCGCGCCCCAGGGCCCGAAATCGTCCTCGGCACGATCGATCCAGCGGTCCTTGTTCGCCCGTCGGCCGGTCTTCGACTGCCACCAGACGCACTCGTGGCAGACGCCGGGCGTCTCCTGGAGCGTCAGCCGCGTCAGTCCGCGGATCCGCGTCGTCACTGCGACGGCCCGACGGAGTCGATCACGACGTTGACCGCCGCCGGGCGGGACCCGGTCATCCGCTCGAGATACTCGAGCACGCGCCGCTGGACGTCGCGTCCGAGCTCGGGGAACCGGGCTCCCCAATCGACATCGAGGTGCAGCTCGATGCTGACCGCTCCGTCCTCGCTGCTGACGCGAACCCCGCGATGCCTGTACAGCTGGCTCGCGACGAGGCCGCGCACCCCGTCGATCTCGCGGGCGGCGTCGGCCGCGTAGCGCGCGAGAACCTCGCTCGAGATGCTGGCCTGACCCTCCACGGTGCCCCTTTCAGTGATGCCGTGAGCTTCTCGGTCGCGCACTAACACGCCGATTCTACGAGCACGAGCTCCGTTGCCTCAGGCCGCGCCAGGAAGCGGAACGGCACGAAGGTCGTGCCGAGGCCGGCGGAGACGTGGAGTGTGGCGCCGTTCCGCCGGTAGAGGCCGTGGATGTACCGCCAGCGTGGATGTGCGAGCGGGATCCGCCCGCCGGGAAGAGGCAGCGTGATCTGGCCTGCGTGGAGATGTCCAGCTAGAACGAGGTCGAAAGCGCCTTCCGGCAGCCGGTCGACCACGTTCGGGAAGTGGCAGAGCAGGATTCGCAACTCCGCCTGCGGGTCGGCAAGGCGTGCCGGCTCCGCGAGCCCCCGGCGGTACGAGCGTGGGTCGACCCCCACGATCTGCACGCGATGCCCTCGCACCTCGACCGTCTTCGCCTCGTCGAGCAGCAGGGTCGCCGGCTCGAGGTCGCCGACCGGCGACCGCGCCGAGAAAGGGTCCTTGGTCTCGGCGAAGTCGTGATTGCCGAGCACCACGTAGCAGCTCGAAAGCTGCCCAAGGAGCTCACGCAGCAGCGGCTCGCCGCGGCTCCGCGAGAGCAGGTCTCCCGAGACCAGAACCAGGTCGGGCCGGCGCGCGGCCACCCAGTCGACCGCCCGGACCACCGCCTGCTCGCCGCGCGAGGGAAAACCGAGGTGGAAATCAGACAGGTGTGCGATCCGGATTCCGGCCAGCTCGGACGGCAAATGCTCGAGCGGGCATTCGAGTTCCTCGAGCCGCACCCAGCCAGCCTCGAAGTGGCCCCAGGCGAGTCCGCCTGCGGCGACGGCGCCGGCGGCAATCGGGATCGCGGTCCGCATCGCGCGACACTGTAGATTCGGCAACGTGGCCGACCCGCTCGAACAGACCGCCGACAGCCTGGCGGCGCTCGAGCGGGTTGCGCGTGAAGCCGACGCGTACTTGGCGTCGCTTCCAACGGCGCCGGTCCGGCTTGCCCGCTCGAACGAGGCAGCCGAGGCCTTCGGCGGGCCGCTGCCGGACGAAGGACTGGGCACGCTCGCGGCGCTCGACCAGCTGATCGAGGGCGGGCTCGACGCGCACGTGCGCTCCTCGGGACCGCGGTTCTTCCACTGGGTGATGGGAGGAACGACGCCGGCGGCCCTCGGCGCAGACTGGCTGACGTCCCTGCTCGATCAGAACTCAGGCGGCTGGGACGCGAGCCCGCTGGCCTCCAGGCTCGAGTTGATCTCGCTGCGCTGGCTGCGCGAGCTGTTCGGGCTCCCGGCCGACTGGGACGGCGTGCTCGTCACCGGCGGGCAGATGGCCAACTTCACGGGACTGGCGGCCGCACGGCAATGGTGGGGCGAACGACACGGCGCCGATGTCTCGGTCGACGGGCTCGCCGGGTTGCCGCAGGCGCCGGTTCTGACGAGCGGGTTCATCCACGTGACCGGGCTAAAAGCCCTTGGGATGCTGGGACTCGGCCGTGGTCGCCTGACGACGTGCGCCGACTCCGTGGGCGCCATGGATCTGGCGGCCCTCGAGCGTGAGCTTCGCGCGCTCGACGGCGCACCGGCAATCGTGATCGGAAACGCCGGCGAGGTGAACGCGGGCCTGTTCGACCCGATCGAGCGGATCGCCGACCTCTGCGACGAATACGGAGCCTGGCTGCACATCGACGGCGCGTTCGGATTGTTTGCGCGCGTCTCGCCGTGCACGGCCGAGCTCGCGGCCGGCGTCGAGCGGGCGCACTCCGTGATCTCGGACGGCCACAAGTGGCTGAACGTCCCCTTCGACTGCGGCTTCGCGTTCGTGCGCGACCCGGAACTGCTGACCCGCACGTTCGCGGCCGGGGCGGCCTACCTGCCGGAAGCGTCGGAAGACCGCCCGATCTTCGCTTACCGAGCGCCGGAGCTCTCGCGCCGGGCGCGCTCGCTCGCGGTCTGGGCGACGCTCGCCGCTTACGGCCGCAGTGGCTACAGGGCGATCGTCGAGCGGAGCCTCGATAACGCCGCCCGGCTCGCCGCGCAGGTCGAAGAGTCGGACGACTTCGAGCTCCTGGCGCCGGTGCCGTTGAACGTCGTCTGCTTCCGCTACCGGCCACCCGGAGTAGCCGAAACCGAGCTGGACGACCTGAACGAGCGCATGGCCGACGCGGTGCTGACCGACGGCAGGATCTACGTCGGCACGACCAGCTGGGCCGGCACGGTCGCCTTCCGCCCTGCTTTCGTCAACTGGCGGACGACGAGCGCAGACGTCGACCTGATCCTCGAGACGCTGCGAGATCTGGGCTCGCAGCTCCAGGCTTAGGAGCGATCAGACCTCAAGCTTCTCGAGCACAGGGTCGACCGACACCACGTGGCGCTTGAACTTGAGCTCTGACTCCTCGAGCCCGGCCGCAACGCCTACGAGCTGCGAGAGATGCAGGATCGGCATCTTGAAGTCGCGGCCCGTCGTGGCCTTCAGCTTCGACTGCCAGGCGTCAAGTGAAAGGTGGCAGAGTGGACACGGCGTCACCATCGCGTCCGCGCCCGCTTCCGAGGCCTGCTCGATCGGCTGGATCAGCTCCCCCATGGCGACGTCTTCGCGCGCCTGGATGATCGGGAAGCCGCAGCACTTGATCTTGGCCGGGTAGTCGATCGCCTCGCCGCCGCAGGCCTCGATGATCGCCTCGAGCGACCAGGGGCGATCCGGATCCTCGAAGCCGAGCAGCTTCGAGGGCCGCAGGATCTGGCAGCCGTAGAACGGCGCGATCTTGAGGCCCTTCAGCCCCTTGTGGGCGACCTTGCGGAGACGCTCGGCGCCGTCGTCTTCAACGATCAGCCAGAGCAGATGCTTGACGTCGATGTCGTCCTCGTAGGGCGGCACGCCAACCGTCGCCAGGTTCGTGTTCACGCGCGCGCGCAGCTCGGGGTCGTTGACCAGCTGGAAGTTCGCCTGCCGCAGGTTCAGCGTGCAGACGTTGCAGATCGTCATCAGCGTCTCGGCGCCGGTGGCGGCGGCGTAGGCCAGGATCCGAGCGTTCAGGTGCAGGTAGTAGTCGGGCTCGGCCTCGTGGATGTCGCCGGCGCCGCAGCAGGTGACCGACTCGAGCTCGTCCAGCTCCAGGTCGAGCATCGGCGCCAGCGCCTGCGTCGAGATGTCGAGCTCCTTCGCGGAGAGCGAGGCGAGGCACCCTTTGTAGTAGGCCACTTTGGTCATCCTTCGGCACTCGGTGGCTCTTCGCCGGGCGTGACCTCGGGGGTGTCGCGGCGCGCGCCGCCCGCGTCCGTGTGCTCGATCCGCGCCAGGGCGCGTTCTCCCTGGACGATTCCGAGCGCCCCTTCGCGACCTTGCTCGCGGACGAGCTGGTGGAGCGCCCGCGCCTCGCCCACGTCCGCGGCCACGTGCGGCGGGATCGGCGGCGGCACCTTGCCGTGCTTGGCGAGGCCGATCGCGAACTTCGTCTGCTTGACGGCGGCGACAATGCCCTGCGTCTTCGGCACTAGCTCGGTCTCGCGCAGCCAGCCGGTTGTCTCCGCCGACTTCACGAACCACTTCGCGTGCTTCGCTCCCATGTCGCGGTCGATCCCCTCCTTGACAGACTCGGCGCCGAGCTTCGCGATCGCGTCGCGCGGATCGACTCCCTTGGGGCACCGCTCGTTGCAGAAGTAGCAGCGGGTGCAGTCCCAGATCCCGTGCTCGTCGTTGTAGTCCTCGAGCCGCTCGACCGAGGTCTGGTCACGCACGTCGCCGACGAAGCGGAAGCCCTTCGCAAGCGCGGCCGGCCCGAAGAACTCGGGATCCGACTCCATCGAGTTGCACTCGGAGACGCAGCAGCCGCACATGATGCAGAGCGCTTCCTTCTGGATCACGTTCGTCTGCTGCTGCGAGACGATCGGTCCTTGACGATCGGCATGTTCCCCATCGCGGAAATCACCGGCACGTGACCGCGCTCGACGATCGGGAGCATCCGCTCCTTGCAGGCGAGGACCGCGCGGCCGTCCATCCGCATCCCGCAGGAGCCGCAGATCATCATCCGGCAGCTCTTGCGGTAGGCCAGCGTGCCGTCCTGCTGGTCCTTGATCAGGTCGAGGACGTCGAGCAGGCACGCCCACTCGGGCGCCTCGATCTCGTAGTCGCGAAGCTCGCGGTCGCCGCTGTCGGCGTCGTAGCGCCAGATCTTGAGCGCAACGTGCATCAGTAGGTCCTCTCCATCGGCTGCCACTTGGTCATCGTCACCGGCTTCCAGTCGAGGACCGGGGCCTCGGCGATCCAGCGGACGAGTGTGTGTCTGAGGTAGTTCTCGTCGTCTCGGTCCGGGTAGTCGTAAGGGCGGGCGTGGGCGCCGCGGCTCTCCTTGCGGGCGAGTCCGCAGACGACCATGCACTGGGCCAGCTCGAGCAGGAAGCCGAGCTCGAGCGCCTGGGTCAGGTCGTTGTTGAAGACGTCGCCCTTGTCTTCGACAACTACGTGCTCGTAACGCTCGCGTAGGCCCGAGACGATCTCGCCCTGCTCGCGCATTTGATCTTCCTTGCGGAAGACGCCGAAGTTCTCGTGCATCGTCTCGGCCAGCTCGTTGCGGATCGACCAGGGGCGCTCGCCGTCGGTGCGGTCGAGCAGGATCTTGAGATCGCGCTCGGCGTCCGCCTCGACCGATTCGGGCACCTCGATCGTCGTGTGCGTCAACGCCCAGTCGGCCGCGTGGCGACCGGCTCGTTTCCCATAGGTGATCGTCTCCATCAGCGCGTTGCCGCCGAGGCGGTTGGCGCCGTGGACGGAGACGCAGGCGCACTCGCCGGCCGCGTAGAGTCCCTCGAGCTCGGTGCGCCCGTCGAGATCGGTGTCGACGCCACCCATGTGGTAATGGGCGCCCGGCCGCACCGGGATCGGGTCGTGGATCGGATCGACGCCGGCATAGGTCATCGCCAGCTCGCGGGTTCCGTGCAGGCGCTCGATGATCTTCTCGGCGCCGAGGTGCCGCATGTCGAGCAGGACGTTGCCGTCGACACCCCGCCCCTCGTCGATCTCGGTCTGCTCGGCACGCGAGATGACGTCGCGCGACGCGAGCTCCATCGCGTTCGGCGCGTACCGCTCGAGGAAACGGTCGCCTTCCGAGTTCAACAGGTAGGCGCCCTCGCCGCGCGTGCCCTCGGTGATCAGGATGCCCGTCGGCGCCAGCGTCGTCGGGTGGAACTGCATCATCTCCATGTCCTTCAGCGGCACGCCGGCGCGAAGCGCCATCGTCATCCCGTCGCCCGTGCAGGCGTAGGCGTTCGTGGTACCGACGTAAAGCCGGCCCGCGCCGCCGGTTGCGAGAATCACCGTCTTGGCGCCGATCGTCTTCAGGCCGCCGTTCAGCAGATCCCAGGCGATCACGCCCTGGCAGCGATCGTCGTTGATCACGAGCTGCCAGGCGAAGTACTCCTCGTACGTCTGGATGTCGCGCTTCATCACCTGCTCGTAGAGGACGTGGACGAGCACGTGGCCCGTGATGTCGGCCGCGTAGGCCGTGCGCGGCTCGCCGGCGGCGCCGAACGGGCGCTGGGCGATCCGTCCGTCCTCGGTGCGCGAGAAGACCGCGCCCCAGTGCTCGAGCTGGTAGACGTCATCCGGCGCCTCGTTGCAGAGCACCTCGATCGCATCCTGGTCTCCGAGGTAGTCAGAGCCCTTGACGGTGTCGAACGCATGCTTCTCGGGATCGTCCTCGGACGCGTTGCCGAGCGCCGCGTTGATCCCGCCTTCGGCCGCGCCCGAGTGGCTGCGAACCGGGTGGATCTTGGAGAGGAGCGCGACGTCGGCGCCTGCGTCGAAAGCCTCGATCGCGGCCCGCATTCCCGCGCAGCCGGCACCGACGATCAGCACGTCGTGCTTCGCTTCCACTCGCTCGGACGCTATCGCAAGCGCTCGGGCTGCGGCTTCGTTACAGGTGAGGCTAGACGCGCGGCCCTGCCGTGACCACTTCTAGGCCCGCCTCGGCCGCGAACTGCTCGAAGTTCTGGCGGAACATCTGCGCCAACTCGCGGGCCTTGCGGTCGTACGCCTCGGCGTCGTGCCAGGTCGAGCGCGGGTCGAGCAGGCTCGAGTCGACGCCCGGAACCGCTGTCGGAACCTCGAAGCCGAAGACGTCGTCCGTTCTGAACTCGGCGCCCACGAGGCCGCCGGACAGCGCTGCGTGCAAAAGCGCCCGCGTCGCTGCGATCGGCATCCGCTCGCCCTCTCCGAACGGGCCGCCGGTCCAGCCCGTGTTGACGAGCCAGACGGTTGCGCCGTGCCGGTCGAGCCGCTCGCCGAGCATGTGGGCGTAGACCGCAGGCGGTTGCGTCAGGAACGGCGCGCCGAAGCAGGCGGAGAAGGTCGGCTGCGGCTCGGTGACCCCGATCTCGGTGCCTGCGAGCTTCGCCGTGAAGCCCGACAGGAAGTAGAACTTCGCCTGCTCGCGGGAGAGGCGCGCGATCGGCGGCAGGATCCCGAATGCGTCCGCGGTCAGGAAGACGACGGAGCTCGGGTGGCCGGCACGCTTGGTCGGCAACGCATTCGCGATCTGCTCGAGCTTGTAGGCGGCGCGCGTGTTCTCGGTCTTCGAGTCGTCGTCGAGGTCGAGCACCCCGCGCTCGTCGATGATCACGTTCTCGAGGACGGTGCCGAAGCTCTGCGTCGTCTTGTAGATCTCGGGCTCGGCCTCCGGCGAGAGGCGGATCACCTTCGCATAGCAGCCGCCTTCGAAGTTGAAGACGCCGTTGTCCGACCAGCCGTGCTCGTCGTCGCCGATCAGGTGGCGGCCCGGATCCGCGGAGAGCGTTGTCTTCCCGGTGCCGGAGAGCCCGAAGAAGATCGCGACGTCGTCCTCGTCGCCGACGTTCGCCGAGCAGTGCATCGGCAGGACGCCCTCGAGCGGTAGCCGGTCGTTCATCAGCGTGAAGATCGACTTCTTGATCTCGCCGGCGTAGAAGGTCCCGCCGATCACGATCTCGCTCCGGCTCAGGTGCAGGACGACGAACGTCGAGCTGCGGGTGCCGTCCTCCTCCGGCTCCGCCTCGACGACCGGGGCGTGGAGGATCAGCGCGTCGGGCTCGAAATCCTCGAGCTCCTCGTCAGTGGGGTCGATGAAGAGCGTCTTCGCGAAGAGGGCGTGCCACGGGCTGTAGGTGATCAGGCGAACGCCGAGGCGATGCGCCGGATCGGCGCCTGCGAACGAATCGATCACGTAGAGGTCCTGATGCTCGAGGAACGAGGTGACCTTGTCTCGGAGCCCCTCGAATTGCTCTCCGTTCAGCTCCTGGTTGACGGTGCCCCACCAGACTCGATCCTCCGACCCGGGCTCCCGGACGAGGAACTTGTCCTTCGGGGAGCGCCCGGTGTGGCGCCCGGTGTCGACGACGAGCGGGCCGCCTTCAGCGAGCCGGCCCTCTTTTCGCCGCAGCGTGTGCGTGTAGAGGACCGAGGTCGAGGGATGGACGTGCACGCGGCCGCCGGCGTCGAGTCCGTGCTCGCCGAGATCGATTCGCCCCTCGGCTCCGATCGTCATTGCCACGCCGCGTCTCCTTTCCGGTGGCGCAAAAAACGAGACCCGGCTTGCGCGGGTCGAGGGTCATATCGTACGCACGCTGCGGTTTCCAGGCGGCTTGTACCGTGGCTCCATCGAGCTGCGGGCCCCCGATCCCCCTCTATCGGACGGAATCGTTTCGCTGCGACCGTGGACGCTGGACGACGTGCCCGCGATCGCCGCGGCATGCGACGACGGCGAGATCGCCCGCTGGATCCACGCGCTGCCCAGCCCGTACCGGGAGAGCGACGCGCGCGAGTACGTGGTCTCGACCGAGTCGGCCTGGAAGGACGGGCTCGGCGTGTTCTTCGCGGCCGTCGATTGCGCCTCGGGCGACGTCGTCGGTTCGATCGCGCTGCATGTGCTCGACCGTGAGCTCGCGAACGTCGAGGTCGGCTACTGGACGGCGGCGCCGGCCCGCGGGCGCGGGCTGACGACGCGCGCGCTGAGGCTTATCTCGGACTGGGCCTTGCGCGAGGCGGGCGCCCAGCGGGTGCAGCTCCGGGCGGATGTCCTCAACACGGCGTCCCTCCGGGTCGCCGAGAAGGCCGGGTACACGCGCGAGGGAACGCTTCGCGCGAGCGGGTTCAACGCGCGCCAGGGCCGCCGCGTCGACTACGCCGTCTTCTCGCTCTTGCCGGGCGAAGCCACGTAGAGGCTTCGGTCGCGCGAGCGCGAATCGCGCTCTCGTGGACGACCGAGTTGCAAGGTTCCTCGAGAGCCCCGCGCTGTCGGATTCGACGCGCCGTGCCTACGGAGTCGACGT
>Ga0307305_10000208_pt1 | contig 19256 bp, 17 predicted proteins | sample ER_DNA_186_FD_194512 | JGI IMG/M metagenome (GOLD analysis project Ga0307305, IMG submission 194512) | Bulk soil microbial communities from the East River watershed near Crested Butte, Colorado, United States - ER_DNA_186 | ecosystem: Environmental > Terrestrial > Soil > Floodplain | place... | reverse complement strand
CGCGCGCGGGTCGAGGTGCCCCGGAGGCAGCCTCGGTCCCCAGCCCGCGACCGGCAGAAGCGCGACGTCCAGATCGTCGGAGATCGCGCCCATGCCTCCAAAGAGATCGGTGTCCCCCGCGAAGTACGAGCGAACGGAGCCGGAGACGAGATAACCGAGCGCCGGCGTCTCGGCGCCGAACGGCCGTCGTCGACTGTTGTGCTCGGCGTGCGTTGCACGAACTGTGACACCGCCGATTCGGGTTTCGTCTCCGGACTCGACCTCGATGACGTGTTCGAACCCATGCCTCCGCAGCAAGGAGCCGACGCCACGGGGAACGACGAACATCGGAGTCCCAGCGAGCCGCCTGAGCGAAGGGAGGTCGAGGTGGTCGTAGTGGACATGGGAGATCAGCACGGCATCGAGGCTGAGCGAATCGAGTCGGGGAGCAGCTCCGACTCGACGCAGGGTGAGCACCCGCGGACGGACCACCGGATCGGTCAGCAGGCGGACGCCGTGCAGCTCGAAGAGGACGGTGCTGTGGCCGAGCCAGGAAAGGCGTTGGCGCCTCTCGACCTCCGCCGGCTCGTCGTCGAGGACAGGCATCTACGGCTCGCCTAGCCGAGCGCGCGTCTGGCGGGGGCCCGCCCGCCTGTGGGGTGGTGGACTCCGATGAGTTTGGCGGGCCGCCGATCGACGATGATGCTCGAGCGAACGGAGAGATCCGGTCCCACGCGGACCAGCTCGCCCGACTCGAGCGCCCGCCAGCCCAAGGTGTCGTCGAGTGGCTCGCTCGCCACCATCACCGCGGAGTGACGATCGAGGTCCGGAACGAGCACTCGCATCGTCCCGCTCACATGGTGCAGCTGTCGCCGATCATCGCCACCCACCCGCTCGAGCATGAAGAGCCGATGTGTCTCGGGATAGCGAAAGGCCCAAAGCTCGTCAGCGGTTGCGAGCACGAAGTTGAGCGACTCCACGGGAAGGTTGTCAGCGATCCAACCAACAGCCGACGAGATCCCCATGCCGACGTTGCGATGCGCACGGATCTCCTTCGCGACGAGTGCAAAGTACCGCTCGGAGTCGGTGTCTCCCCCGACGAAGCGCATGTCACTCCCGAGCTTGGTTTCGAGCACATCCAGACCCCCGAGCATGCCGTTGTGCGCAAACAGCATGCCGTCCATTGCAAACGGATGCGTGTTCTCGGTCGTGCGCGCCCCGGTGGTCGCGTAACGAATGTGCGACACGAAGGTCACGGAGCTCACGTGTTTCGCTTCTCGGGTGAAGGCCGGATCCTTATACGCCGGCAACGGCTCCTTGTCGACGACCGGGCCGACGAACGGAGCGAAGTAGCCCAGCCCTGTACCGTCGGGACTTCTGAAGCTCTGGTGGACGAGCGAGTCTGCCGCCTCCAACAGCCAGAAGCTCGCCTTCACTCGCCGAGGTGACGCGGTGAGGCCGAACAGCCTGCACACGGTCTAGATCACGATCGCCTGCATAGCCGACACGTGCGATTGCGGAGACGCATGCCGCAGGATGGACAGCGCCGCGGCTCCGGACGCGCGCGCAGCAGACCGGTGCTCAGCCCGAAGCACGCCATCACGAGACCGATCCCGATCGAGAGCGTCAGCACGTGCTGCGAGATCATCAACGCTCAGCCGGCCGGGAACTCACGGAGAGTTTGCCGGCGTAGGACCTCCGTGCCGACGAAGGCGAGACCGAACACGATCAGGAGCGGGTAGATCCGCTGCCCGTCGGTCGGGCCGGTCAGGAGGACGATCAGAAGGACGAGGGCAACGAAACCGTAGATCACGATCGGGTGCTCGCGCATCGTCGGTGCCAGCCAGCGGCGCAGGGACGCCGCTGCGCGCGCGGGCCCGGCGATCCATGCCGCAACGATCACCAACCCGCCGTAGACGAGGGCATTGATGCCGACATTGCGGAGCAGGTTCGTCTCGATCGCCCACACGGCACTTACCGGCTTCTCTGCGTCAGGGCTCGACGTGAGCGCGTTCACGAGGTAGTCGCCGCCGTAGCGACGGGCGACGAGGATCAGAAGGCCGACAAGGAAGACGCTCGTGCCAATCGCCATCAAAATCGTGCGGCGACGCCCCGGAGCGATGTAGACGGCCAGTGCGAAGAGGCCCAGCACGAGGAAGAACAGGAAGAAGCTCAGCACCCGGATCACCTTGACCCCCTTGCGCGCTGTCTCGAGCTGGTTGCCTTTCATGACCACGATCTGACCGGCGTCAGGCGGCAGTCTCTCCAAGACCCGCCCCCCGAGCCCGCTTTGCTGGACGACGCGCTCGATCAGAGGACGCAAGTCGAGCACGACATTTCCGTTCGTAGAAACGAGAAGGTTGTGCTTCCCGTCGATCACGGCGATGAAGAGGGCGTGCGCCTTCCTGTTCGCCTCCTTCCAGAGCGCCTGCACCCTAGGGCGACCAAGTAGCCGGTCAGCCGCCTGAACGGCCGGCGGCTCCAGAGCTGCAGCGAGGGGGGCGGCGAGACCCTTCGCTTGAGGCGGAAGCCGGTTGGCCAACGCCTGACTGACGTCGACGTTGTCGTAGATCTGATCGACGAGATAGACGGAGACGGCATTTCTGATCTCGGGGTTGGCCAGGAGCTGCGCGCTCGAATTCGTCCAGTTGTCCGTGCTCAGCGCCTGGCGCGTCACCCAGATGTTGAGTGCGGAGATGAGGCCGATGACGGCGGCGACGACGACGAGCACCCATGGGAGCCACCGACGCCAACCGGCTGCCGTCTTCGTCGCAGTCTCCTTCTGTTCCACCGCTCCGCTGTCATGCGCCTGCTGAGTTGCGACCAAAGCGGAGAACCTCCCCATCGCTTCGCTGTCGGGTAAGGAAGCCTGGCTCCGGCGCGCCCTCGGCGCATCATCCCGACAGGGTGAGTGCGGTCAGGCTCCCCCGGCGTCGGCGCGGTCGCTGCCCTCAGCAGTGTCGACCAGGCCTTCCCGTACGGCCCAGAGCGCCGCCTGCGTGCGCGAGTGGAGGCCGAGCTTGCCGAGGATGTTCGACACGTGAGTCCGCGCCGTCCGCTCGCTGATGGCGAGTTTTGCCGCAATCTCCTTGTTCGCCTTACCGGTGCCGATCAGACGGAGGACCTGGAGCTCTCGAGCGGTCATCGCCGCGGTGGAGCCGTCAGGCAGAGCGCCCTCCATCAGCCGTCGGGCAATCGCCGGATCGAGGTGGAGCTCGCCTCGATGGGCTGCGCGGATCGCCGCAGAGACCTCGTCAGCATCTGCGTCTTTGAGCAGGTACCCAGCCGCTCCGGCGTCGAGGGCGGCGTGCACGCGGGAGTCTTCTCCGAACGACGTCAGCGCCACCACCTCGATGTCGCGGTAGCGCGCACGGATCTCGCGCGTCGCCGCGATGCCGTCCGGAGCCGCCATCTGGAGATCCATCAGCACGACATCGGGCAGGCGCGCTTGTGCGTCGAGTTCCGCAAGCATCTCGAGCGCGTGGTCGTACCCATCCGCGTCCCCGACAAGGTCGAGATCCGGTTCGCTCTCGAGAAAGGCGACGAGCCCACGCCGCACGACCGCGTGGTCGTCGACCACGAGCACGCGAATTCTCTCAGTCTCGGGCACCATCAGGCCACCTCGAGTCCAGAGGAACCTCGACACGAATGACTGTGCCCGCTCCACGGGTACTCGAGATGGTCAGATGCGCGTCGATCTCAGCGGCCCGGCTGCGCATCGATTCGAGGCCGTAGTGCCCCACGGGTGATGCGGTCGGGTCGAAACCACATCCGTCGTCATCTATCTGGACGCTCACGTGCCCCGCTCGCTCCTCGACCCGTACCGTCACATTGCTCGCCTGGGCGTGTCTCGCGGCGTTCGTGAGCGCCTCCCGTCCGATCCCGTACAGTTGAGTTTCGACCTGTCGAGGGAGCGATAACCGCTGGCTTGGCGCCTCGATGTCAACCCTAAAGCCGCCCTGCGCAGTGAGGGTTGCAGCGTGCCGGCTGAGTGCTGCAAGGAAGCCATCTGCCCCGGCCTCGTTCCCCAGCTCGAAGATGAGAGCCCGCATCTCGCCTTGAGCGCTTCGCGTCAGTTCTCCGATCGAGCGCAGCGCCCGGCTGAGCGAGCCGGCCGTGCCGACGTCTTGACGCGCCAGCGCCTTTTGCGCCGCGCGCGTATGAAGGACCGTGGAGAACAGCGCTTGTGAGACCGAATCGTGCAAATCCCGTGCGATCCGGTGGCGCTCCTCGAGTGCCCGCTCGCCCTCACGCAGTTGCGCCTCTACCAATTCCGCCGCGGAACGCCTTCGCTCAGCCACGACGGCACTCAGGAACGAGGTCGTCAACGCGGCAACGAGGATGTACAGCTGCGTGCTGAGCACCCGCTGGTCGATCGGGTGGTTGAAGAAGGCTCCTTGCTCGTGTGCGGTGAAGCCGATCGCGATTCCGGCCGCGATCGCGGTGGAAAGTGCAGCCACGGCGGGGCCGAAGCGGAACGCCGCCCAGATCAGCGCCGGGAAGACCATGTAGGTCACCGATTCGTCGATCGAAACGGAGACCACTGCCAGGACGACGACACTCGCGAGCAGGAGGCCGCCCTCCCAGGTCACGAGCCTGCGCAGCGTTGCAACAGGAGCTCTCGCCCACGTGATTACCAACGGCACGGCGACCAGAGCGCCCGCGGAATCGCCCAGCCACCAGGTTCGCCAGAACGTCGCCGCCTGGGACTGTGTGATGACGTCGCCGGCCAGCATCGACACGGTGCCGAACGTGGCGCTGATCGCCGTGCCGGTTCCCAGAGCAAGCAGCATGCCGCCCACCTGGTCCGTTCGGTCGAGTGCGGCGCGCTCGCCGATGAGCCGGCGGAGCAGCAAGGCGCCGACGATGACCTCGGCCATGTTCCCGGCCTGCTGACCCATCAAGCTTCCAACCGGCAACCCACTGCCGGAGGCGAGGAGGTCGCCGTTGACGAGGAGCTCGCCGACGAAGATGCCGGGCCACCAGCGGATCCCGGCGAGATAGAGCACGGCAATTCCGACGCCGGCCGGCGGCCAGATTGCTGAAACCGATGCCGTGTACCGCAGCGACTGGGCGCCCTTGGCCGTAGCGACGTAGGCAACCGCGAGCGCGAGAACGCCGGCGACGTAGCGTGCAGCAGCCGTGCGGTCCACAGGGACTGCCGAACGCGAGAAGATCTTGCGGCTTACACCGGCGTGGATTTGCGTACTCATGATGCCTCCCGGCAAGAGGCTAAGCCAAATGCTCACGTTAGCGTCGAAACGGCGCTACGTAAAATGACGTAGGCCATCCGAGACAAGTGTCGTAGGCATAGCGGCGCATTCGTCCGATGCGGTGCGCGCCCCGCGGCTGAGATGCTGTGGGTGTCCGTCAGCACCGCAGGCGAGGAAGGGAGATGGACCACCCCAGATTCCCGACTTCCAGCAGCGACTCAATCGTCAGATGACCCTTGCGCCCGGTCCGAGACCCAACACAGCTCCTCGCCCTCGAAAGCGCCCATCAAGGCGCTCTCGCCTAGCGATGCCGGATCCGGCTCAGAATCTCCGTATCTTGATCGCGAATGAGCGGGCGGAGCGCCTGGCGGTTGTGGCACCACTCGTGAGCTCGCTCGGACATGAAGTCATCGCACGTGAGATCAGCTCAGATGACGTCGGAGAGCTGACTCGTCGCGTTCAGCCTGACGTGGCGCTCGTGGGCGTTGGACAGGATGGGCAACACGCCCTGGAGCTGATCGATCGCATCGTCAAGGAATCAGCCTGCCCTGTGATCGCCATTCTCGGTACGGCTGACGACGAGTTCGTGAGAAAAGCGGCGAAGCTCGGGGTCTTTGCATACATCGTCGACGACGACCCGTCCACGTGGCAGAACATGATCGAGATCGTGCTGCGCCGCTTTGCGGAGTACCAGAGCCTCGAAGGAGCCTTCGGGCGGCGTTCGGCCATCGAGCAGGCGAAGGGAATCCTGATGGAGCGTCACAAGATTCGTGAGGATGCCGCCTTTTCGTTGCTTCGCGACGAAGCACGGAGCTCCAACCGGCGGGTGGTCGACGTAGCGCAAGCTGTTGTGGGCGGGCATTCCCTGCTCCCACCGGAGTCGTAGCGCCGGTGCAGACACACGAACGTTTAAAAGTGGTGACACGCTTGACCCCGATGGTCGGTTTCAGCAAGGATGGAGACGCGATCGCGACCTAGACCTCGCCCGATCGTGCGTCTAGCCCGAACTCCCCGGCTGACATCGAAGCCCCGGCTGTGCCGGGGGAGGCCGCCGAAGCAGGGAGTGCGATGTCTACGTCAAAAGCCCGGCTCGCAACAGTATCGCCGGCGCCAGGCAGATCGAAGAAGACGCGCATCCCGTCTGCACCAGGAGCGACCGCGCAAGACGCACGGGAGGCGCTGAAGCGTTCGCCGGCCCCGCCGTTCGAGGTTGTCGAGTCGAAGGTTCACGTACCGACGCTGCGGTCCGGCACGGTCTCGAGGACGGCGCTCGTCAACCACCTGCGAGCGACAGCGGAGCCGATCGTGATCCTGACCGCTCCCGCGGGCTACGGGAAGACCACTGTTCTTGCGCAGTGGGCGGTGCGCGATTCACGTCCGTTCGCCTGGGTGTCCGTGGACGACCGCGACAACGATCCGATCGTGCTGCTCAGACACGTGGCCCTGGCGCTTCATGGCATCGAGCCGCTTCCGCAGAACGTGCTCGAAACCCTCGCGGCGCCGGGCCCTTCCATCTGGAAGTCTGCCATCCCCCGCCTCGGCTCCGCTCTCACCGCGTTCGACCAGCCGATCGTGCTTGCCCTCGATGACACGCATCTGCTCCGCACGCGCGAGGGCCTCGATGCCGTCGTGACGCTTGCGCAGCACGGACCCGAGGGCTCGCTCCTCGTGCTGGCCGGCCGTGCGTCGCCAAAACTGCCGGTCGCAGCTCTGCGCGCCGGCGGCCAGCTCTCGGAGATCGGGGTCGACCGCCTCGCCTTGAGCGCCAACGAAGCGCAGTTGCTGCTGCGCGCTACGAGCGCGGATCTGAACCTTGCAACGGTGGAAGAACTCGTCGAACGCTGCGAGGGGTGGCCCGCCGCTCTCTATCTCGCCGCGCTCGCCGCCCGTGAGGAGCACGACCGGACACCCGACACTGAGCGAGCGATCCATTTCGCCGGCGACAACACGCACATGGCCGACTACCTCCGGTCCGAGTACCTGGCAAAGCTACGTCCCGGCGCACTCCGCTTTCTCCGGCGGACGTCGGTCCTCGAACGAATGTGCGGCTCCTTGTGCGACGCCGTGCTCGACGACCAGGGATCGGCGCGCGAGCTCGAGAAGATCGAACGGTCGAATCTCTTTCTCGTGCCGCTCGATCAGCAGCGTGTGTGGCACCGCTACCACCACCTGTTCCGCGACCTCCTCAGGCGGGAACTGGCCGAACGCGAGCCACAACTGCTCGGCGTCCTGAACAGCCGGGCCGCCGACTGGTACGAGCGGCACGGTGATCCCGAGTCTGCGCTCGAACACGCCTTGGCCGCCGGAGATCTCGACCGCGTCGCCGCGATCGTCACCAAGATCGCGCTCCCCGCGTACTACGGCGGCCGCATCACGTCGGTCGAAAGGTGGCTGTCACACTTCGACGACCCGGCACTCCTTGAGCGATACCCAGGTGTTGCCCTCCAAGGCGGATGGGTCCATGCGGTCGGTGGAAGGCTGGTTGAGGCGGAACGCTGGCTCGACGCAGCTGAACGCGGGACGTTCACCGGGACGCTTCCGGACGGCTGCACGTCGCTCCGGCCCTGGACGGCCGTGCTGCGAGCAGCGCTTTGCCGCGACGGGGTGTATCAGATGGTCGCGGACGCTGAGACCGGGTTGGCCGGACTCCCCCGCGAGAGTCTGCTGCGGCCGACCGCACTGCTTCTGCTCGGGTCGGCACACGTTCTGCTCGGCGAAAACGAGCGCGGGGACACATTTCTCAGAAGCGCGGCCGACGAGGCCGAGCGCCTCGGTTCGAGGGACACGCGGATGGTTGCGATCAGCGAGCGTTCCCTGATTGCCTCCGCCCGTGACGACCCGGCTGCCGCTCAGGCGTTGGCACTTCAAGCGCAGGAGCTCGTCGACCATGCCCATGCGGATGAGTACGTCACGAGCGCGATCGCGCTCGCCGTCGCGGCGCGGGCAGAGCTTCGTCACGGCCGCTGGGATCAGGCCCGCGCCCATCTCGCGGAGGCTGAGCGTGTTCGGCCGTTGTTGGCGCAAGGGTTGTTCCCGTGGCTCACCCTCCAGGCCGAGCTGGAGCTTGCACGCGCGTACCTCGCCCTCGGCGATGCCAGGGCACACGGCCTCGTGGAGGAGCTCTGCGACCTGGTACGCAGTCACCCGCACGTCGGAGTTCTCGCCGACCAGGTCGCTGCTCTCGCGACCGACGTCGACGCGATGCCCGAGCACGGAAAGGGAGCCGCCGTCGGCCTCACCGGGGCGGAGCTTCGGCTCCTGCCGCTCCTCTCGACCCATCTCTCGTTCCGCGAGATCGGCGAGGCGCTCTTCGTCTCGCGGAACACGATCAAGACGCAGGCGATCTCCGTGTACCGGAAACTCGGCGTGTCAGGCCGCAGCGACGCCATCGACCGTGCCGAAGCGCTCGGCCTCGTGGAAACGACGAAGCACATCGGCTGACTTCACCCGCGCGGGATGATGCCGCCCGCGCCGCCAGGTGGTCGAGTAGGTCAGGTTGCCGTGAAAAGGCACGAGATCACCCTCTGCAAGCTGGCAATCGCCGACGAGGCGTTCGTCGAGGAAACTCTGCCCAACAGCGGTGCGAACCTGACCGCCTCCACGCTGGATGCAAAAACACATGCTCTTGTCCGTCTCGGCGCGCTGATAGCGATCGAGGTCGAGCCTCCCGCCTACATGTGGACTCTCGAGGCTGCGCGCCGCGCCGGCGCCACGGATGACGAGATCGTCGGGTGCCTGCTCGCCGTCCTACCGACCCTCGGAGTCGCACGAATCGTGTCCGCGGCGCCGAAGCTCGGCCTCGCGATGGGCTTCGACGTCGCGACGGCGCTGGAAGCCCGCACCTGAGCTCGGTGGGCTGAGAGGAAGCCACTTTGACCGCTGAGGGCCGGGCGTCAGCCGAGGGAGCGCGCGGCATTGGCCTCCGCACGCGTTCGGTCTGGAATCGCGTCGGAGACTTCCTGCCCTTCGTTCGCGTTCTTTCCGGATACAGACGTTCGTGGCTGCGGGGGGACGCGCTCGCCGGCTTGACGCTGTGGGCGCTGCTCGTTCCGCAAGGTCTGGCCTACGGACAGCTAGCCGGACTCCCCGCCGTGACGGGTCTCTATGTCGGGCTGGTCTCGATCCTTGCGTACGCGCTGCTGGGAACGAGCCGCTACCTAACCGTCGGGCCCGAGTCGTCCGTCGCGATGATCGTCGCCGTCGAGCTGGCGCCGCTTGCCCACGGCGATCCGGCGCGATACGCAAAGCTCGCAGCGCTCCTCGCAGTGCTCGTAGCCGGGTTCCTTCTGATCGGCTTCATCGCACGTCTCGGAATCATCGTTCGCCTTCTTTCGGCCCCGGTCCTGACCGGCTACCTCGCGGGCTCGGGAATCGTGATCGCGATCAGCCAGCTGCCGAAGGTGACCGGGATCGCGTCCGACAAGAACTACCCGAGGGTCCTGGGAGGGCTGATACGCAGCGCCAACACCGTCGAGCCCTGGGCTCTGGTCATCGGTGGCGCGACCGCGTTGATCGTGCTGACCCTGACGCGCTTCGCACGTTTCATACCCGCCGGGCTCGTCGCCCTCGTGCTGGCGACCGTCTTCGTAGCCACTGTGGGGCTCGCCGACACGATCAACGTCGTGGGTCGCGTGCAGGGCGGCATCCCTGGACCGGCGCTGCCGGACCTCGGCGGCGGAAGCCTGCGCGATCTCCTCCTACCCGCGGGCAGCATCGCACTGCTCGTCTTCGCCAGCAGCGTCTTGACCGCACAGGCACTCGCCGAGCGGCAGGGCGAGGAGATTCGCCCGAACCGCGAGTTTCTGGCGCTCGGCGGCGCGAGTCTCGCCGCGGGATTGTTCCAGGGCTTTCCTGCGAACGGGAGCGACTCGCGCAGCTTCGTCGTGGCGGACAGCGGGGGCCGCACACAGGTGACGGGCGTCTTCGCCGCCGGACTCCTCGCGGTCACCCTGGTCGCGCTGACGCCGCTCTTTCGCAACCTCCCGACGAGCGCGCTCGGAGCCGTCGTCCTGGTCACCGCGCTCAGGTTGATCGACGTCCCGGCATTGCGCCGGCTCTGGCGCGTGCGCACCTCCGACTTCCTGCTCGCACTCGTCACGCTCGCAGCGGTCTTGGTGCTGGGCGTCCTCAACGGGATCATCGTGGGCGTGGCGGCCTCGCTGCTCGAGGTACTCCGCCGCGCGGTGATGCCGCACACGGCGGTTCTCGGGAGGCTTGACGGACCGATTCCGGCCTACCGTGACGTCGAGACGTACGAGGAGGCGGAGACGGTTCCCGGTCTCCTCGTGTTCCGGTTCGACGCGCCTCTCTTCTTCGCCAACGCGGATGTCTTTCGCAAACAGATACTCCGGCTGGTCGACGACGCGCCTGAGCCCGTGCGCACGGTCGTCGTGAACGCGGAGGCGATCTACGACATCGACATGACCGGCCTCGACATGCTCATGCGACTCCTGGACGAGCTCCAGAGCCGGGCCGTCGACCTCAAGTTCGCACGGGTCAAGGCGGGAACGCGCAAGCTGATGAAGACCTCAGGGCTCGAGGCTCGCATCGGCAGCGCCGGCTTCTACCTCCACGTCGAAAGCGCCGTAGCAGCCCACGAAGCGCGCGCCGTGTCTCGCTAGACGGCCGCCTGGGATGGGTTGGGTAATGGCGGTGAGCTCTCCCCCGGCGCGGCTTTAGCGCCGGCCACCGCTCGAGCCTGCGCGAGGTCTCCGGTGATGTGGACCGCCGCCGACAGGAGCGGCGCGGCGAGTATCAGTCCGAGCGTCCCGAAGATGCAGCCGCCGCCGATCGTGACCACGAGGACGACGAGTGGGTTGAGCTTGAGGGCCGAGCCCATGGCAAAAGGCTGGACGAGGTTCTGCAGCAAGCCGTTCGCCAGCAGAACGATGAGCAGCATGATCAAGGCGGTGGTTGTGCCGCTCCCGCCGAGGGCGATCACGACGGCGAACCCTCCGGCCACGAAGGCACCGATGTACGGGATGTACGCGGTCACGAAGGTGACGACCCCGATCGTGCCCGCGAGCGGGACACCGAGTAGAAGGGCGCCGAGCGCGACCACGACACCGTTGAACGCAGAGACGATCGTCACGCCTCGGAAGTAGCCGCGCAGTGAGGTGATCACGCCACCGGTGATCGTCTGCGCGACGGGTTGAGGCAAACCGAGATGGCGATCGAGCCAAGCTCGCAACGACGGCCCGTCCTTGAGCAGGAAAAACAAGCTCAACACGGCAAACGAGAGCCCAAACGCCAGAGACGTCAGACCTTTGATTCCGTCGATGACGCCCTTGGCGAGGGTCGAGATGATGTCGGGAACGTCCGACTTGACCGCGGAGCTTGCGCTCGAGGCCCCAGACTGATCCACGCCAGCACTCTGCAGCCAGCTCTGCGCCTTGTCCGCCGCTGCGTTCGCGTCCTTGGCGATGTCGCCCTCCTGCCCCGTGATCCCAGCGATCACGATGACGACGACGAACACGCCGATCGCCACCAAGCTCAGCAACACGACAGCGGCGGCAGCGGCGCGAGGCATGTGCCGAGAAAGCCTGGCCACGAGCGGCATCGCCACCGTGGCCACGATCATCGCTGCAACGACGGGACCCACAATCGTGTACGTCGCGGCGAGCAGCCAGATCAAGCCGGCGACGAGCGCGAAGACCCCGACCAGCAGCCAGGACGCGCGGCCGAGGTCACGCAGCCAGCGTGGCGGTGAAAAGACCGTCGAGAGCGCATCCAGCTGGACGACGCCGATTTCGGTGCCGTCTGGCCTGACGACGATTCCGCCGTCCTTGCCCTCACGGTGTCTCGAGAAGCGCACTCTCACTCGGCCGGCTCACGTTCGCTCCGCGGCCGCCCAGAGGCGGCCGCGGAGGTTGCTGCACAGAACGCGCGCGCTATGTCGTCCCCTCGACAAGCCGCTGTGGCACGCGCCCCGTGCGGCATTTCACTCCTCGTCGTTTCCCGGCGATCACGATGCGCTTCAGGCAGGGCGCAACCGCGCGCCCGCGTAGACGGCGAGGCCGTAGATGATCAGGATGTCCAGCGTGAACATCGCGATTGCCCACCAGGGATAGACGGGCACGAACAGCAACTGCCCGATCGCATTCAATCCGGCCACCGAAATGCCGAACCAGCGGGCGAGCTCACTCCCCCCGACGAGGGCACCCGCCGCAAGCAGCTGGAGGATCCCGAGGATCAGCACGATCCAACCCCATGTGCTGAGACTGCTGAACACGAGGACAGCATGACCCGTATAGACCCTGGAATCTGCGATCGCGAGAATCCCGTCGATCGCGTTCCAGACTCCTGCGACGCCGAGCATGACGGTCGCAAACGTGACCCAGCCCGAGCCCCGGGGGACGTCGATGTCGGAGGCCGGAGCGTAATGGCCCTGGAGCTCGTAGTCCTGCGCGGTTCTCATCTAGCTGCTCCCTCCCCATCGAAACGTCCGGCTCGTCGAGGCCGGCTGAGCTGAGCAAAGAGGAACTCCGCCGCGGCGACATCGTCCCGATGGGATGACAGTGCGAAGAGGCTGCTGCTCAGCCGATTCATCCCATGCGGACGATGTCGTGAGGAGGGTCGTCAGACAGTCTCGACGTGGGGGTTGAGCGAGGAAAGGAGATCGATGTCCGATCTGATTGCGATTGGTTATCCGGACGAAACGACAGCGCTGAAGGCCGAGAAGACGGCGCAGCAGCTCGCGGGTGAGCTGAGCATCCAGCCCGACGCGATCGCCGCGATCGTCCGGGACAAGGACGGGAAGTTCAAGGTGACCACGAGTCACCATCCTGTCGGCGGCGGCGCTTCCTACGGCATGTTTTGGGGCCTGCTCTTCGGGCTGCTGTTCTTCGTCCCGTTCTTCGGGATGGCGATCGGCGCCGGCCTGGGCGCGCTGATGGGCAAGCTCGAGAAGTCGGGCATCGACAGAGAGTTCCAGGAGCAGGTGCGAGACCTGCTCCAGCCGGGCACGTCCGCGCTCTTCCTCGTCGTCGAGAAGGTGACACCGGACAAAGCAGTGGAAGGACTCAGAAAATACGGCGGCACCGTGCTCAAGTCGTCCCTGTCCAAGGAGGCGGAGGAGGAGCTGCAGGAAGAGCTCCACGGCTCGAAGCAACCAGTCGCCGTCTAACCGAAAGGAGCGCAGCGACCAATGTTCAGACGACGCCGGCCGCTTCTTCGCGCCGCGATGGTCGGTGGTGGCGCGTACTACGCCGGAAAGAAGGTCCAGCAAGGGCGCGAGCAGGAGGCCGACCAGGATGCTCGCCTCCAGAACCTGGAGGACACGCCCGCACCACCCGCAACACCTTCCTCAGGCGGCATGACCGATCAGACCATCGAGCAGCTCCAGAAGCTCGGGGACTTGAAGAAGCAGGGTGTCCTCACGGAGGACGAGTTCGAGCAGCAGAAGCAGAAGCTTCTGCAACGGGCATGAGCCCCACCGACCGAGCCGGCGCGGACACGATGCCGTACGGCCCGATCCAGATGCTCGTCCTCGAGTTCGATCGAACTCGGTTCGAAGGCGAGATCATGCCCGAGCTGCACCGGCTGAAAGACGACGGCACAGTGCGGCTGATCGACCTGCTCTTCGTCACGAAACGCGAGGACGGCGAGATCGAGGTCATCCAGACGAGCGACCTCACAACCGACGAGGCGATCGAGTTCGGTGCCACGATCGGCGCCCTTGTCGGCCTCGGTACCGACAGCGAGGAGGAGGCCGCGGCCGCGCTCGTCGCGGGAGCGCTCGAGGGTGAGGACGGCCACATCCTCGATGAGACAGAGGTGTGGTATCTCGCCGACGCGATTCCTGCGGGCAGCAGTGCTGCCGTCGTCCTGATCGAGCATCTCTGGGCGATTCCGCTGCGAGACAAGATCGTCAATGCGGGAGGCATCGCGCTCGCAGACGAGTGGCTTCACCCCGCAGATCTGATCGCCGTCGGTGCGGCGGCGGCGAGGGCCCGCTAGGACGACCTCCACGGTGAGCAGCTCCCGGTCAGGGGCTGCTCACCAACAGCGGCCGGGGTCAGTGCTCGTTGAGGTGGATCACGCCGAGTCCGTCGAGCCCGGTCAGGACGAGCTGGACGGCAACGGCCGCCAGCAGAAACCCGAACACCTTCTCCGTCACGATCATCCGGCTCGGATCGAGATGCTCACCGACTCGGTTCGCCCACCGAAACACGGCGACGTCCAGAGCAAGCACGACGGCGACGAGCCCGACCACCAATGCGGTGCGGCCCGCGGACTCGGATTCGGCGGACACAGTGACGAGGACGACGATCCCGACCGGGTTGAGCAGGTACGGAACCGCCAGCGGGAAAACCGCCAGGCGTAGGGGGTCGGTCGTTTCGGTCTCGCCGGACTTTTTGTCCTCGCCACTGCCGAGAATCATCGTCGCCGCCAGGATGAACAGGATGACTCCTCCGGCAACCGCGAGAGATTCCGGGGAGAAATGCAGCAGGCGAGTCAGCAGTTCTCCGAGGACAATGAGGATGACCGCGACCACGCTTGCTGTCGTGAGCATCTTGCGAATGACGCGGGCCTTGGTCGCCTCGTCCATGCCGCCGGTGAGCTCGAGAAACGGCACGAGTGCGATCTTCGGGCCGATGCCGATCAACAACAGCAGGAACACGTCGACGACGAGGGCGAAGTCGATCGTTTTCGTGTCCATGCTTGTCTCGAGCCTTAACGTGCGACGACGGTCAGGAGCGAGGCCTGATCAGAAGACAGTGGCCCAGTCGTTCTTGACGCTGACGACCGTCCAGCCCATCTTGTCGGCACGTTCGAGCGCCTGTTCGGCGCCGGTGGTGTAGTCGAACTCGCGCTCGCCGTCATCGTGCAGGACGAGGAGCCGGATGCACTGGTTGTCGGCGCGGTGCGTGAAGTCGAGCATCGGGACATCACCGTTCGAGTTCCCCGCTGCGAGCAGCGGCCGGCGCCCCGTTCGACTCCAGATTCGGATCGGCTTCTGGGGACCGTCGTCGAGATAGTCTGGAGCGCCTTGGTGCGTGATCCGGCCACCGTGATCATCACTCGTGTAGGCGAAGGCCGGCGCGCTCCCGATAACACGCTCACGCGGAACGCCGTACACCTCTTGCGTGATCGGTCGCATGAAATCGCGACCGCCGCCGGACACGATGTAGTTCGCGAACCCGTTCGCTTTCAGGTAGTCGAGCAATTCGAGCATCGGCGCATAAGCACAGTCGAGATAGCTGCGCTTCAACGTTGGGTGCTGCGCGGTGCGAAGGAATTCCTCCGACTGGGCGTCGAAGTCCTCGACGCTCATGCCGTCGTACGCCGCGAGAATGCCGGCGCCCAGGATCTTGACGTTGCTGTCGTCGCCGGCGTAGTGCTCCGCCATCAATGCACCAAGCCAGCCGTAGTCCTTCTCGTACGCCGCCTTCCACGGCTGCCGATCGCGCAACTCAGGCTTGGCTTCCGCCATCTCGACAAGCCGGCGGAGGATGAAGTCGAGTTGGATCGGCATAGGCTTCTCGCACCACAGCGTGCCGTCGTTGTCGAACACCGCAACCCGCTCTTCGACCGGCACGGCATCCGAACCTGAGCTGGTTCGGTCGACGAAGTCGAGGATGGCCTGCTTCGCAGCACCCTCGCGCCAGCTCTGTAACCCGACCGCCGTCGTCACATCGGCGCCGTCGGTTCCGACGCTCACAACTTGGCCACGTGCGGCTCAGCGGTCGCCACGCGATCCTGTTCCGCGACGGCGGCCACTCCGCCGAACGGGCCGAAGAGCAGCGACGCATCCTCGGCATGAGCGGCGAGTTGGAGCGCGCCTTTCGGAACGAGCTCGAAGTTCGCGACGACTGGGTTGTCGCCCAGGCGGTGCAAACCTTTCTGCTGCTCCTTGCTCGCGGGCTGCACCGCGACTCGCCCGACCTGGACGAGGCTCTCCTTCCAAGCAGCCGGACTTCCGCGGAAGGCGAAGACGTCGTGAACCCAGAAGCCGTGCCCTGGATGCCAGCGGCCCTTCCCGGCAACGCGGATTCGCACCGGGATGGATCCGGGACGCTTCCGCAACTTCCGGTTGCGCAGGACGAGCACGGAGATCGCAACCGCACAGAGCCACAGCGGCACGCCGACCAGCGCGAGGATCGCCCAGATCATCCCCTACCTCCCGTTTCTCTCACTGCCTAGCGAACGCAACCTGCGCCTCCCTGGCAAGATCGACGAACGCTTCGCCGCTCACGTCGATGATGACTCGCTTGATCGTGCCCCCGACAAAGGGCCACGGAGCATCGCCGGAGTACTCACCCACCGGCTCGGCACCCGAGCGTCCGACGACGAGGCCGCCGCCACCCAGACCGAACTTCCCCGGTTGCGTCTGGATCGCTCCCTCGCCCACCTTCTGGTCCCGGATGTAGAGGCTGACCGTGCCCTTTGCGGGCATCGTCTCCCCTTCCTTGTCGAATGACGCCGAGAGAACCACGTGACCGGTAGGGACCGGCTCGGTGGATGCGACCACCTGGACGAGCTCACCGATCCAGTTGTAGACGTACGTGAGCTTTCCGTCCTTGACATAGAGCGCATGACCGCCGAAGCGTGAGCCCTGGGAGAGGATGACCCCGCCGGCCTCGGTGGTGTCTATGTCCAGCTCCGCTGCGATCGTGTACGAGCGGCTGCGGATGTTTGGAGCGACGGACTCGGGGACTTCCGCGCCGCCTGGGTAGTACACGTAGCGGCTTCGAGGCCTCGACAGCTGTGGCCGCGCCGTGGTGAGGATCGCGACCGCGTCGCGGGACTCGAGTGGCAGCGCCTGGTTCTTGCCCGCCTCCGTCCACCACAGTGCGATCAGCTCCTGCAGCTTCACCGGATGCTCCTTGGCGAGATCGTGGCACTCGCTCGGGTCGGCCTCGGTGTCAAAGAGCTCCCAGCGCTGCTGATGAAAGTCTCCCCACGACTCGGGCGCAGCCGGCACCGCCGTAGCCGCCTTCCAGCCCTTGTGCCAGATCGCGCGAGTGCCGAGCATGGAGTAGAACTGCGTCTCCTTCGGCGTCTCTGCATCGGCGTCCTCGAGGGTCGCCTTGAAGCTGACTCCTTCGAGCGGTCGCTGCGTGAAGCCGTTCACGACCTCGGGCAGCTCGATGTCGAGACACTCGAACAACGTCGGGACGATGTCGACCGCGTGGGCGTACTGGCGGCGGAGCTCTCCCTTCGCGTCGATCCCCTTTGGCCACGAGACGATCATCGGGTCAGCTGTCCCGCCTTCATAGTTGCTGTAGCGCTTCCACATCTTGAACGGCGTGTTGAACGCCCAGGCCCAACCCGTCGGGTAGTGGTTGTACGTGCGTGTTCCGCCGAGCTCGTCGAGGTACTTGAGGTTCTCCTCCGTCGAGTCGGGGACGCCGTTGAAGAACTTGTTCTCGTTGACCGATCCGTTCGGCCCGCCCTCGCCGGAGGCCCCGTTGTCGGAGACCAGCACGATGATCGTGTTCTCGAGCTCGCCGCTCTCTTCAAGGAAGTCGAGCAGCCGGCCGAGCTGATCGTCGGCGTGGCTGAGGAACCCGGCATAGACCTCGGCCATCCTCGAGAACAGGCGCTGCTCGTCTTTCGACAGCGACTCCCACGGTCGCACACGGTCGACCTGCGACCACGGCTTGTCGTCATGACTCGTCGTCTCCGAATACGGATTGATCGGCGAGAGCTCCGCCTCCTCGGTGACGATGCCCAGCTTCTTCTGGCGCTCGAACACGAGCTCGCGATACGCCTCGTAGCCCATGTCGAACTTGCCCTTGTACTTGTCCGCCCATTCCTTCGGTGCGTGGTGCGGGGCGTGGGCGGCGCCTGGGCAGTAATAGAGGAAGAAGGGCTTGTCCGGTGCGATCTCCTTGGCGTCTCGGATGAATTCGATCGCCTTGTCGGTCAGGTCGACCGTCAGGTGGTATCCCTCGGCCGGCGACTTGGGCTGAGCGACAGGATGGTTGTCGTAGATCAGGTCGGGATACCACTGGTTGGTCTCGCCGCCGAGGAACCCGTAGTACCTTTCGAACCCGCGCCCGAGCGGCCACTGGCGCTTCGACGAGGCAAGGTTCATCTCGTCCTCCGCACACAGATGCCACTTGCCGACGATGTAGGTGTTCCAGCCGTGCTCGCTCAGGACTTCGGCGATGTTCGCGCACTCGAAGGGGATGTGGCCGTTCGCATTGGGGAATCCCGACGTCGCCTCCGTGATGCACCCCATGCCGTTCGTCGTGTGGTTGCGTCCCGTCATGAGGCAGGAGCGCGTCGGTGAGCAGAGAGCTGTCGTGTGGAAGCTCGTATATGCGACGCCGTTCTCGGCAATGCGCTTGACGTTGGGGGTCTCGATCAGACCGCCGTACGGGTCCATGGCGGAGAAACCGACGTCGTCAAGCACGACGTAGAGAACATTTGGGGCGCCTTCAGGCGCCAGAGGCTGTGTGTACGGCGCCCAATCTGGGACGGAGTCCTTGATGTCGATGTTGACGATGCCCCCGAACGGCTTGCTCATCGAGCTCTCCCTCATCCGGCGGCACTCATCAACCCTCGGAGCGCCGCAAGTGATTTCCTAACGAGCCGATACTCGCCGCGCGCGACCGCCACGCCATCCTCCCCATGGGATGAACGCGAGACGAAATGATGACCTGCCCTCCCCCGGGCTGGATGTTCTTTTCGGGCTTTTCTTCCCGATCCTGTTGGATTTTTCGGCGCGTTCATGTCGCCGCCCGAGAGGACGCACCAGCCTAGGGCGCCCGGTGAGCGCGCTTGAACTTGCCGCGGGTTGGTTCGCATTCACCCGTATTGGATGAAGGCCTACTGCCTCTACCGCGCCAGACTCTGGACACCCGGAACACGATCCCGGATCGAACCAGGGAGGCACGAGATGCCCAGACGACGACGCCCATTGTTGCGTGCAGCAGCCGTAGGCGGGGTGGCCTACACCGCCGGCAAGGCAGGCGCCAGCGCAGCCGGAGAAGAGGCCGATCCGAACGCACCGGCCGAGCAGCCCGAGGCGCAGCAACAAGCGGAGCCTGCGGACCCGGCCGCGGCCGCGCCTTCGGCAGACGAGAGCATGGAGGAGCTGACCAAGCTGAAAGG
>Ga0307305_10000203_pt1 | contig 19331 bp, 23 predicted proteins | sample ER_DNA_186_FD_194512 | JGI IMG/M metagenome (GOLD analysis project Ga0307305, IMG submission 194512) | Bulk soil microbial communities from the East River watershed near Crested Butte, Colorado, United States - ER_DNA_186 | ecosystem: Environmental > Terrestrial > Soil > Floodplain | place... | reverse complement strand
GAAGGGCACGCCCAGGATCTCCAACACGAGGAACGCCAACGTCCCAGCGATGATCGAGATGAAGATGTTGCCGGAGACGTAGCCGCCGATCCGCTCCAGCGACTCGTCGAGGATCCGGCTGTTGCGATCCGCGTGCTCGCCGGCGACGATCCTCTGTCCGGCTGAATGCCCTCGCTCCAATCCCAGCAGGAAGTAGATCGTGAGCACGGCGACGGTCAGCGTGTTCGCGATCACGCTGCCGGCGCCGGCCGTGATGCTGGGGATCTTCCCGATGGCGAGGTCGGGGAGCCGTGACGAGGCCTGCTGGAGGCGTTCCGAGAGGTGGTACTTCGCCTCGATGGTGCCGAGCGTTCCCGTCGACGTGCGGAGCCGATCGAGGTAGCTGGGGAAGTCCCGCGCGAGCTCCTGAGCCTGGCGAACGGCTTGCGGGATCACCAGCCACGCGAAGAGCGCCAGGAACCCGACGCCCAGCAAGCCGATGATCGTGACGGCCCACGCTCTGGATACGCGCCGACGCTGGAGCCAGCGGACCTGCGGATCAAGTCCGACGGCAAGCACGGTGGCGACGAGGACCAACAGGAGGATGTTCCGAACCGACCACGCGGCCGCGAGGAGGGCGAGGACGGCGACGACCGTGAGGGTCGCGCGGGCCCAGTAGCCCATCCCGGGGTAGCGGTCCTCGGGCATCTCTGGCCGCCCCCTCTCCGAACGCTCTCGGTCCGACGTCCTCGAATCCTAGACCGGACCATCCAACGCGGTTGGGGAGGAGGCGTAACGTGCTAACCCGTCGCTGAAGGGAGGCAAACGTTGAGTAGGCAACTCGTCAGGCCTGCGATCCCGCACCCCGCGCTGGTGGAGCAGGCTCAGGAGCGGGCTCAGTACATCCAGAACCGGATCGCCGATCGGATCACCGCCTACGCGGGGTCGATGCACTTCGTGTACCTGCACATCGCGCTCTTCGCCGTCTGGATGGTCTTCTTCGAGGGCAAGCCCTGGCCAACGCTCACTCTGGTCGTCTCGCTTGAGGCCATCTTCCTTTCGACCTTCGTCATGATCAGCCAGAACCGGGCGGACGAGAAACGCCAGGTGTTGGCGTCGCAGGAGTGGCAGTCGGTCCAGCTCGAGGAGAAGCAGAACGAACAGTTGCTCGATCTGTCCAAGCAGATCTTGAAGCTCACGGATGCGATCCACACGCTGACGGTCGAGCACACAGGGGGGCCGGGTCCGGCGATGAGCGCCGAGAAGACCCCGTCACCAACCTGACGGTGGCTATCCGTACCGGCGACGGAACAGCAGATACGCGACCCCACCCACCGGGATCGGGAGCCAGTACGAGACCAGTCGATACAGAAGGGTCGCGGCGAGCGCCGCGGGCCCCGGGACGCCCGCGAGGGTCAGCGTGCCAACCAGGCCTGCCTCCACGAATCCCAGCCCGCCCGGCGTGAACGGGATCTGCGCGAGCAGTTCGGCGGAGGCGTAGGCCAGCATGACGAGCGACGGCCGGGGAGCCGCACCCACGGCACGTAGCGCGCACAACAAAGCCAGGTAGTCGAAGCCCGTGTTCCCCACGGCCGCGAACAGCGCGGATCTCCATCGGCGACCGAGGGTGGTTCGGATGAAATCCCGATCCGAGATCAGCTCTTCGGGTAGACCGTCGACGTGCCGACGACGTCGGACCGCGGCGTTGAGCAACGATTGGATGAAGCGACCAACCCACCTGAGTGGAGCGTCGGTCGTGAACAGGACGGCCCCGGCTCCGATGAGCAACACCACGACCGCCACTCCGATGTAGGCGGCCGTAGTGAGCCCGCGATCGATCGGGGCCCCCTCCGAGGATGGCCGGGACCGCGAGCACGGGGAGCGCCAACGCAGTGGCTATCTGGAGTCCCGTCGAGGCGGTGAGCGCGGCGGCGGCATCACCGCCGTCGAACCCTGCTTTGCGCAGCATCACCACCGTGAACGGGGTAGCCGAGCCTGGGACGATGCGGCCGAGCGCGTTCCCCGCTAACTGGGAGCACGCGACGGGGAACCAACCGTTGAAGCCCAGCGCGATACGGTCGACCTCCCACAAACAAACCGAGCTCGCGGCCTCGAACAGGAGCACGAGAACCGCGAACGGCCAGCCGAGGTGTTCGAGGGAGCGCCACGAAGAGAAGACCGAGACCAGGCTCGGTAGCAACAGATAGAGCGATACCGCTGCGACAACGAGGAAGACGATCGACCGGATGTACGGCCGACGCACCGCGTGTCCGGAGCTCTCCTCGAGAGAGTCATCCCGCGGCGATTCCTGCGGATCGCTCACGAACAGCAGTCTGGCACTGGGCGTCGGTGGGCCCTCCACCGCGGCCGGGCACAGCCGGCCGCGGTCGAAGGCTAAGCGCGTGCCTACCCGCGACGGCGGAAGGCGGCGCCGGTCATCACCAACGCGATGATCACTCCGGCGACGACGACGGCGATCCTGGCGAACGAACGAGCATGGTCGGATGCCTCCCGGGCGGCTCGCTCCGCCCGGTCGGCCGCATCGACCGCGCGTTTGGCTTGATCCAGGACCTGCTGCGCCTCCGCCAGTCCTTCTTCGGCTTTGGCGATCCTCTCGCTCTGCATATCCTCCACAAACACACCTCCTTCCCCTTCGCGTCTTCGGTAGGCGGATCCGGAGCGCTAGAGCGAGTCGATATCGGTCTTCAGCCCGTTCGCGTCGAGCTGGACCTGCTTCTTCATGATGTCCTTCCCTCGCTGGATCGCCCCTTCAACATGCGCTTCCATATCGGTGGCCGCGACGACGACGAGTCCGCTCGTGCCCGCATCAAGGAGCTCGCCCAGATCCTTCAGGTCCGACCGACTCATCCCGGCAGCGACATGACCTGCCGTCGCGCCGATCGCGGCTCCCGCGGCACCTCCCACGGCAAGGGCCGCACCGATCGCCACGGCCGGGAACAACGCCACGAGCGCACCGACCGCGAGCCCCACCGCGAGCCCGCCGACCGCGCCCTGTCGGGTAGGTTCCTCCACTTTCTTAACGATCTTGACCTTCCCCTTCGGATCCTTGGTCACGACTGCCGCGTCATACGTGTCGATGACGCGAGGTCTTCGTACGCGGCACGAACTGCGTCGTAGTCGTCGAGGGCGTCTTCCTCGAGTGCGTATTGCGAGGCGATCAAGGTGAACGTGTCCAACGCCATGGTCCATGCACCCCCCGAGGCTTCGAGATGACCGAGCTGTCCACGAACGCTCACGCATCCATGGACATCACCACCCGCTCGGATATGCCATGAACTGAGCGGATCTGGACGTCACAGCAGACTCAGCAAGCAACGCGATGAACCCCCGACGGTCGCGCGTTGACGAACTCCCGTCGTACACCCGGTCGCCCGGAAGCGCAAGCCGACCGCGATGGGTAGCTGTCACTCGTTCGCCCGATGATCACCGAGCTCGCTCAGCCTTGCCGGTTGCGCTACCGAGTGCTACGGCCACCGGGGGGAAGCGACCCCGATGTTGAGGGATCCGGCGAGCTCATCGAACGCATGTATCAGTTGATCCGGCAACCGGGTCCCATCACCGATCCCTAGGTTGCTTCATCCTGGCTGAGGATCGCCGACGGTGCCAGCACCCAGAGGAGCATGCGACCCGTGAGCGGCGTCGAGAGAACGAGCATCAAGTACACCTGTGCGACGGAGCCGTCTTGACGAGTGAAGTCGAGCGCGTCGAACCACTGCGATAGCAGGAGGAAAACGGCGTCCACGATGAGCCAGGAGACGATGTTGGCGGCGATCCACCACGCCCATCGGCTGGTATAGGGGCGGAGGACGTTCGCCTGGGATAGGCCAAGAAGCGGCCCGAGCGCCAGCGTCTGGCTGGCGGCGAGCAGATACGCGCCGCTGACGCTCGTGTTGGAGTCCTGAGCGTTCAGCACCGCCGGCGTGATCACGAACAGCCAGCCCAACAAGGCCGGTCCAACGCTCGCCACGATCCATCGCTTCCGGGGGATCGGCACGCGCTGACGGATGACCATCCATTGCAGCGTCCCGAGCACGCCACCGAACAGCAAGGCACCAAGGATCGCCACGAGCAGGGCGACCAGCTTGCTCCTATCGGCTAACTCGAGATGCAGCACATCCGCGCTGATCAGCGAAAGCACCGCTACGGCGGTCAGCACGACAACGAAAGCAACGGAGTTGTACAGGATCCACTGCCAGTACAGTCGTGCGGACCAGCCGTTGGGCGCTACATGCACGTGGGCCTCCGGCGAAGGATATCCATGATCGTTCATGCCTCGCGACGGATCTTCCAGCGACGACCTCGGGAGGTCACGGTGGGTCGGACCCGGCTTCTTCGGTCGCGGACTGCCGTTGTCGACCCACCCTCGCCGCGCTGACGAACGCGTTGATCCCGACACCGAGGATCACGAGATCGAGGAGCATCTGGAACATCACCGCCACACGTGCGGCTTGGCTGACCGCGGATATGTCGCCGAAGCCCACCGTGGCGAAGATGGTCACGGTGAGATACAAGGCGTCCGTGCGCGACAGATGCTCTTGGCTGAAGGCTCCCGATCCGTGGACCGACATCAAGAAGTACGTCGTCGCGAACAACAGCAGGAAGAGGGGAAGCGTCGTGGCCAGAGCCTCGACAGCTCGGATCTCCGGATGTCTCGCCGACAGGACCCTCCGGATCTGCCAGATCAACACGGCGACGAACAGGGCCAGCCCCACGACCGCCCTCATCGCTGAGGACAGGCGCCACTCGTTGTCGAGCGGTAGGAGGTAATACAGCGCCACGAGGACGATCGCGGTCAGGAGCGCCCGGAGGAGCGCGGCCGCCAAGACCCTGCGGCGCTGCCGTGGTTCCATCTCATGGATCGTTGGCGCAGCCATCGGTCTCTCCTCTCAGCTGGCCGGTTGAGAACGCAGGGCTAGTGCTCCTTACAGGTGCGATTGGCTCTTCATCCATCGCATCGCGAATACCCCCCAGAGCGGAGGCAGGTAGAAAGTCGCCAGACGGTACGCGATCGCGGTCGAGGCCGCCGCCCCGTCGGGGATGCCGATCGCGATCAGTCCCGCGGTTAGAGCCGCCTCCGCGACGCCGACGCCGCCCGGCACCGGCATGAAGCCCGCGAAGAGGCTGACGAACGTATTGACGAGGAGCAACGCGGCCAGGGACGCGGACTGCCCGAACGCCCGCAGGCACAGTCCGAGGATCACCGCGAGCATCACCTGCGCGACCAGGTTGCCCCCGAGGAGCAGCACGACCTTCTTCGGGTGGCGGAGCACCCGGAGCGCTTCCTTCGCATCCGCCCATTTCTCACGGAGGGTCTCGCGGAACTTGTGCAACGTCGCGCGGGTCTTCGGGAAGAGGTACGCGATACCGAGCGCCGCCAGCACGAGGAGGATCGCGGTCAGCAAGCCCGCCCAGTTGAACCCCGAGCTGTCGCCAGAGGAACTTGCAGTGTCCGTAGCCAGGTTCACGGTCACCGCGTCCGAGGCGAGGATGAGTACGATCGTGAGGATCTGGATCACGAAGGTGCTGAAGCTGTCGAGCATGCCGATCGAGAGGGCGCCTGCCCCCGGCACGCCGTCCCGCTCCCAGAACCGGACCTCCAGCGCCAGGCGCGCGGCGGAGCTGGGGACCACAAGCGAGATGAACTGCACCCCGTACTGCAGCATGAGCACGGGCCAGAATCGGATCTCGTGCAGGGTGGCGCCCATCGTGGAGAAGGCCTGGGGGATCTGCGACAGGGGTGACAAGACCAACGCCGCCAGCAGCAACCATCGATCGGCACCCCTGAACTCCGAGACGATCGTCGCGATGCCGATGTTGGCGAACGCGGAGATGAGCGTGTACGCGAGGAAGCCGATCACGGCGATCTTCAGGAGCGACTTCCACGTGACCCGCTGGATCGGCTCCAGCGGCGGGATCTCGGTCCCCGTCCGCGTGGCGATCAGCTGACGCAGGTCCTTGAGGTCCAGGTGCTGGTCGTGTATCGCCTTGCGCGCGTCGTACTCGAACACTGCCGGCTGCAGGAACGGGAGCACCGCGGCGAGGTCGTCGTTCCCGAGCACATCTGCCGCGGCCGTCACCGCATGGTCCGTGTCGGCGGCGAGCGCGGTGGTCACGAGGAGTTGCGCCTGATCGGTGCGGAGCGCCCCTTGGGATGCGGCGATGCGAGCGGCTCCGAGATCCGTGAGCGCGGCCGAACCGTCCGGCCGCACGATCAGGGTGTCTGCGTTCACTCGTCCGTGCGAGATGCCGAGCGCGTGAAGACCGCCGAGGACCTGCCACGAGCCGCGCAAGAGATCGATGTCGACCTGGCTCTCATCGAGCGAGCTCACCGTGCGACCGCTCGCATCGAGCACGAGCAGTGCGTCGCCCTGGTCGGCCTCACCCGCAGCGATGACCGACATCACGGGCACTCCGCCCCGCTCGGCGGCCAAGGTGAGGAAGGCTTCGTGCTCCACTTGCTCCAGCCGACCGGCTCCGACACTCTTCGCGCCCCGATGCCAGATCGCGTACCACGCGGCGGACACCAGTTGGCCGTCCCAAGCGTCGCGCCCGAAGATCTTGACGAGCAGCGGCCGGCCCTCAGGCGTCGACGCCAAGGTCAGGGCGACGCCCCGCGGCTGCAGGGGAGCGTCCTTCGTGGCAGTCGCGTCGATCCCGAGTTCCTTGAGCACCTCCGTGACCTGGTCCAGGGTGAGCCGTCCTCCGGGTGACCCAACGAGGAGGTGCACGACTGCCGCCGAAGCGAACCCGATCAGGAAGCCGGCGGCGACCCCGATCGGAAGGGAAGTGCCGAGCGCGATGGCGGACATAGCCCCGATCCCGATCAGCCATCTGCCGATAACGCGCGTCGGCCGAGCGAGGTCCGGTGATGCCGTCACGATGATGGCGGTGGCAACGGCGATCCGTGTCGCCAGATAGATCGGGGGAGACGAGGAGTTGATCAGGCCCCGCAAGCTGGTCGAAGCATCGACGCCGCCGGCACTGGCGGCGAGGATCGCGAAACCGAGCGCGATCGCCCCCGCGAGCACCTCGTAGAGGAAGAGTCGCTTCCTCCCGTCAGCGAACAGCGCCAGTACCAACAGCGCCAACGACCAGATGATGAGGAGGGCGTACGCGGCCTCCCAGAACCAGCCGATGAGGCCGGGGAGCTGTTGCACGAGGTTGGTAGCAGCGGTGTCGATCGCGGTCGGCCCGGGCGCGGGGAACGACAACGCGATCGCGCCAAGGACCGCGAGCGCGAGCATGACCGCATCGGTGGGTCGCCGTGACCGAGGAGCGTCGGACGCCGAAGAGAAGATCCTGATCCCGCCGGCGCGCCGGGTCCGGCGGCCAACGGGGCGCTCGGTCGTCCGCGAGCCCGTCGCCGGGTCGACCGACCCCGCTGCCGTTCCATCCTGTGCCATCTCAGAGCCGCCTCATGGTCATGCGTCCTCGCCTGGCCGGAACGCGTCGCGCAGGCTGAGATCGCGCGTCGGGGGTGGGAGCTCCGGTGAGGCCCCGGCGTTGAGGCTCCCCGGCTCGCCTCCGCGGATGAACCCGCCGAGGCGACCGGTGTCCTCCGCGAAGACCGGGCTGGCGCAGGCACCGACAAGGACGCAGATCGCGGCTCCCGAGAACCACGTCACGAGCGCCAGGGCCACCCCGAAGAAGCCGAACTGTGCTTCGTTGCTCGTCACCACTTCGGGCATCCACACCGAGGCAAACAGCCCGTACGCCGCCATCGCGATACCCGTGATCACGCCGGTTGGGGCCAGCACCCGCACGCGGACGTCGCCGAGCAGGAGCCACCACGCCGTGAACCACCAGAGCCCGACGTAGACCGCCAGCGCCACGACCGCCCACCCGACGACCCCTGCTCCCTCGCCGGCAGCAGCGCGCAAGCGGCCGAGAAGCGCCAAGGATGCCAGCACCACGATCAGCCAGGTGAGTCCCCGCCAGTAGTTGTCGACCCCGGAGTGCGGCGGTCGTCGCCATGCGCGCATATAGACACGCCGCAGTGCCGTCGTGAACGAGGTCGCGAAGAAGATCGTGAGCACGAGGCCGACCACGCCGGTGGCCCTCCGGATGTCGTCCGATGACGCGAAGGACGCTTGGACGAGCGAGAAGGCGTCTCCTCGCAGGCCGAGCCGTGCGGCGAGCGCGGAGACGATGGAAGCCCGTGTGCGCTCGGGAACGAAGGCAGCCACCACGATCACGAGCGGGAAGAACGACACGAACGCCTTCCCGGCGAGGGCAACGCTCCTGTCGACGAACTCGATCTCGAGCATGCGTTCCCACACGCGCCAGATGAGGAGTCGTTCCAACCAGGTCCGGAGGCGAGCGATCCGTTCTCGAACCTCGCTGGTGCCTGAACGGCTCGTCATCCCAATCCTCTCGTTCGAGCACGATCTCCGCCGTCAGGTCCATCGAGCATGTCGCTCACGGTCGGCTCCGCTCGGGCGGCCACCACCTTGAAGAAGCCTCTCGATCGGAGACGGTCGATCAGATCGGTTCGATCTCGCTGGGCCGCCATGACTTGTCGAAGAAGGCCGCCTCGGGGTTGTAGAGGCGCAGGATCGCGAAGTAACCCTTCCCGGGAACGGTCTGGAGCCAGTTGTTGGCTTTGCCATCGGGAGCCGTGGGTCCGAAGTACACGTCCGTCGACCCGTCCGCGTTCGCCTCGACCGTGCCCGACTGATTGCCGAGGTCCGGCTTCGGTTGATCGGTCTGGAGCATCGAGCGTGTTTGGTTGTCGTAGAGCATCACGGACCAGAACCGGCTCTCAGGGATGTCCGGAGGGAGGCTCAGGCGGTAGGTGCGTGACCCGTCGAGGTACTTCCCGTCGCTGCCGCGTGTCGCGCACAGATATTGCGAGCCGATACCCGTCAGGTGCATACACATCGCCGGGGTGATGCCGGTCGCGATGTAGAGGAACCAGGTTCGCGCGTTGAGCTTGCGGGCCCCGTCGCTCGGGCTCGAAACGACGCCTTTGGCGGTGACCTGCGGCGGCGGATCGAGGAACTCATAGCCTCCTTCGAACAGCCGGTTGAACCAGGCTGAGCCGGGATAGAAGGCCACATCTTCCTCGGCTCGGGGCGCCCACGCGACCGTGCGAGCGGTCGCGTTGCCCACGACGACGGCGTCCTCCAGGATCTTCCGCGTCCGCTCGTCGGGCTTGAACGGCTGGCCGTGGACGATCCCCACCGCGGCGAGCAATCCCAGCAGATCCGGATCGCCGGAACCCGGCGGTTCCTGTTGCACCAGCTCGTTGACGATCTCCCAGTACCCGAAGTCGCTGGGATAGATCGTGTTGAACGCGGCTCCCGACAACTCGACCAAAGGCGCCGCGAGCGCCTCAGGTGAGGCGGCCAACGGCGTGCCGCCGGCCAGGAACGTGCTGACGGCGGTGCCTTGCGCACCCGGCACGTACAGCGAGAGGCGAAGCCCGTTCCGGATCGCCTCGACGGGGATCCGAGGGTCGTTGTCGACCATGAATCCCCGGCCCAACGCGGTCACACGGGTCGTGCGCGAATGGACGACATGGAATCCGCTGTCGGGGAGCGGACCATCGTAGCCCGGTCCCACGATCAGGTACCGACCCCCCGCTCCGCGGTCAGGCCCGGGGAGGCCGATGTCGGTGACCCAGCGGAACCACATGTCATCGATCGTCCCCAGGAGGCCCGAGGGTGCGCCGAGCGGGGGCACGTCGAGCACCATCGGCCCGTCGGACAGGTCGATGAATCCCCAGAAGTAGACCGTGTCGGAGTTCCCGGTCAGGAAGATCGACGCAGAATCCATCAGCGTCGGGAAGAACGTGAACGCGTTGTCGTCAACTCCCGCGGATGCGAAGCCTCGTCGCATCGCCGCCAACGACGCACCCCCCAAGCTCCCCAGGTAGGCCTGGACGGCGTTCACGAAATCGAGATGGTCGTACAGCAGCTCGGCGGTTGCCTCAGACGGCGCACCATCCGTGAACTCCAGCTTCCCGAGTCGGCTTTCCACGACGTCGGGCGTCGAGATCGACTGCAGGGTCTCTGCGGAGACCCCTGACTTCGGATCGCTCATCTTGACCTCCGTGTTCGGGGATGCTCCACGGCATCCGTGCCTCGTGCGCCGGTGTTAGTCGAGAACGTGGATCGTGAACGCGACGGCGAAACCGATCGTCGTCGCGACCCCGACCCATTTGCCCCCGTCGTCATATGCCTCGGGCATCATCGTGTTCGCGAGCATGGTGAGGATCGCTCCGGCCGCGAACGCGAGCACGAAAGCGACGACGTCCGGCGACGAATGCTGGAACAGCGCGTAGCCGGCGAGCGAAGCCAGCCCGGAGACGAGCGCGATCGCGATCCACATCCAGAGGACCCGTGCCTTCTTCCAGCCGCTCGCGACCAGACCGCTCGTTGACGAGATCGATTCGGGTAGGTTGGAGATGAACACCGCGATCAGATAGGCGGCGCCCACCCCCCCGCCCTGGAAGATCGTCAGGCCGATCACCATCGACTCCGGGATCCCGTCGAGGACCGAGCCGAGCACGATCGCGAGCGAGGAACCGCCCTGCTGACCGCCTTTCGCATCCTTCCGTTCGCTTCCCCCGGAACGGTCGATCAGCCAGTCACCGCCGAAGAAGACCGCACAGCCCGCGAAGATGCCCGCGATGACCCATCCGTGGCCGGACGACATCCCGAACGCCTCCTCGACCAGATCGAAGGCGACCGCGCTGATCAGCACACCCGCGCCGAAGGCCATGATCAGCCCGATCGTGCGCAGGCCGATGCGGAAGAGGAGGGCGATGATGGCGCCGATCACCAGCGATGAAGCGGCCAGGGTTCCCCAACCGAACGCTCCCCACATCTCGCTTCCCCTTACCTAGGGTTGGAGGCGCTCGATCTCGCCGACCTGCCAGCTCTTGTCGAAGAATCCCGCAAGCGGGCTGTACAGGCGCAGGATCGCGAAGAATCCCCGCTCGGGGTCGGTCTGGATCCAGTTCCCCTCCAGGATTCCGTCCGGCCTCGTCGACGCGAAGTGCACGGTCGTCGAGCCGTCCTCATTGGCCTCGGCGGCCGGCGTCGGGAAGCTCTGGCTCCCGGCGCGAGGGAACCGCTGCGGCGTCTGCAACATCGATCGCGTCTGGTTGTCGTAGAGCGTCAGGGACCAGAAGCGGGCCTCCGGGATCTCGGGGGGGAGCGAGACCGCGTAGTGCGCGTCGCCTTCGAGATGCGCACCCTGGGCATCCTTGAACGCGACCAGGTACTGGGATCCGACGCCCGTCAGCCTCATGCACATTGCCGGGGTGATGCCTGTGTATCCGTAGAAGAAGGTGGTGCGGGCGTCCAGCTTCCGCGAACCGGTCGCCGGGAACGGGACGATTCCCTCAGGGGTGACCATCGGCGGTGGCGTCTCGAAGTTGTACCCGCCCACGAAGAGCATCGCGGTCCACGCAGACCCCGGGTAGAACTCCATCCCCTTGCTGTCGAACAACACGGTCCGGGAGAGTGCCGTTCCGATCGCCGCCGCCTCGTCGAGGATCGTGCGCCTCCGGGCGTCGGGCTCGAACTTCTCCCCCTTGACGATCCCGATCGCCTCGAATTGGCCCATGATCTCGGGATCGACGAACCCGAGCGGCTGTTCCTGGACGAGCTCGTTCACCTGATCGAAGAACCGTCCGTCGGTGAACGGGATCGTGTTGAACGCTTTGCCGGTTCCTTCCACGAAGGTGGTCTCCGGGATATCGGCGGCCTTCCCCGGTCGGACATCTCCCTCCAGCAGGGTCCCGATGCTGGTTCCGTACCCCCCCTGCACGTAGGGGTAGAGCTTTATCGTCCGCCTGATCAGGTCGGCCGTCGGCTTCGGGTCGCTGTCCTGCATGAACGCGCGTCCGAGGATGAGCGCCTGGTTCGTGCGGGAGCGACCGATGTGGAACCCGCTGTCGGGGAGGTCACCCTCGTATCCGGGTGGGAGGAGGAGGAACCTGCCGCCCTCGCCTCGGTCAGGCCCAGGGAAGCCGAAATCCACCATCCAGTTGAACGCCATGTCGTCGAAGATCCCGAGCGCCTCGGGCGGGGTTTCGACCACCACCGGCCCCGAGCTCAGGTCGACGAACCCGACGAAGTAGACCGTGTCGGCGTTCGCCGTCAGGAACAGCGACTCGGAGCCCATCAGCTCGGAGAAGAGCAAGATCGCGTTGTCCGGAACCCCGGCGCCGAGGAACCCCTGGCGCAAGGCGTACGTCGAGGCCAACTGGTAGCCGTTCATGAACGCGTTCACGGCATGCAGGAGGTCCAGCTGGTCATAGGCGTTCGAGACCGTCTCCGGGGTCGGAGCGCCGTCGGCGAACGTCATCGTTCCCAGCCGTGTCTCGAGCTTGTCCGGTGCTCCGAGATCGCGGCGCCAGCTCGCGGCCTGGTCGGCGTTGGCTTGCGTTGACATGGTCCCCCCTCTTCCCTCCGTGACCGCGACTGCCTGCGGCCACCTCCCGTCTCCATCGGTCGGGTCTTTTCAGGAGGATGAAGCTATCTCCGCAGGGTGTCGTCACGCGAATCGCATGATTGACGGCGATCCGACTGGCAACGTTTCATGCGCTTCGCGTGATGCCGCATCGGGAGGGCGAAGGCATCATCCCGCTATGTTGATCGCACTTCTCGCCCTCCTTGGAGTCGATCTGATCGTCATCGTGGTGTTCGCCACGCTCGTCCTGGGACGACGGCGATGGCTCAAGCGCCAGGACGGGGAGTTCGTCGGCGCGGCGCGTCTGTCCAGTGGCGAGGTCCACGGCTTCAAACCGAAGTGGAAGCGAGGCTCAGGCCGTTGGGTTCGAAACGTCCTGGTCTGGAGCAAAGGACCGTTCCTGTATCGGGACGAGTTGGTTCCGGTCGACGGCCTCTCGAACGAGCGTCGGGCACATGCGGGCGAGGTGAAGCGGCTCGGCGACGAGCCGATCGTCACTGTTTTCACGTCCGGCGATGCCGCGATCGAGGTCGCGGTCAGCGCAGACCATCGCGACTCGGTAACTGGACCCTTCGAGCCTCGCGGATCCGAAGACGTGGAACGCTCATGACGAACCCGCGACGAGATGGCCTCGCTTGTCGACGGGCCGACGATCGCAAGGGGAGCTCACTTTCACCCGTCTGTGTGATGGCGCCCCAAGGGGGGGTAGCGGTTAGATGACCGACGGACGCGGGGTTCGACAACCGACCGAGAGAGGGGAGGCAAGGTATGTCGCAACAACGCAGTGGCGCTGCTGTGGGTTGGACCACGTTCGCCGGGATCATGATGATCCTGATCGGCGTGTTCCACGCGATCGCAGGTCTGTCCGGCATCATCAAGGACAACTTCTACGCGGTCCTGCCCAACTACGTGTTGAAGTTCGATGTCACCACATGGGGATGGATCCACCTGATCGGCGGCATCGTCGTCGTGCTCGCCGGCTTCAGCCTGTTCAGCGGCGCCGTGTGGGCGCGGACGGTTGGCGTGGCCTCGCGGCCGTGAGCGCGCTGGTGAGCTTCGCGTGGATCCCGTTGTACCCGATCTGGTCGCTCGTCTTGATCGCGATCGACGTGACCGTCATCTGGGCACTGACCGTGCACGGACGCGATATCGCGATGGAGTAGCTCATGATCGAGGGTCGGAACGAATAGGAGGGGAAATGGCCACCCGCAAGTCTTCGTGCAATTGCGGACAGCTCAGCGTTACGTACGACGGTCCCGACCCAGCGCGCATATCCCTATGCCAGTGCTACGACTGCCAGAGGCGGACGGGCAGCGTGTTCAGCGTGCAGGCGCGACTTCCGATCGAACACGTGACGGTCGAAGGCCGATCGACGACGTGGACGGTTCCCAGCGACAGCAGTAAGCCGGCCAGTCGCTGCGACAGCATGGGGGCACGTATCACTTCTGCCCTGAGTGCGGTTCGACCTTGTACTGGGAGATTTCCAACGCTCCAGACGTCCTCGGTGTTGCGGTCGGCGGCTTCACCGACCCGACGTTTCCGCCGCCGATGATCTCCGGGTTCGAGGCGTACGGCGCTCGATGGGCGATGAACGTCTCGGAGTTGCCGATGCCGCACTTCGACCACGACGGATCATCTCACGGCGGGCAACGAGCGTGACTCATGCAGAACGCTGGTGAAGGTCGATTCACATGATGTGTGTGATGCGGCGCGCGGATCGAACGGTCACGATATCCGGGCCTCGTCGACCCCCCCGAGACGGAGAAGGTTGAGCCGTTTGGATCACATCGAGCAACTGCGCCGTCTCGCCATCAATGACGCGGGGTTCGTGGAGCTGTGCCTCCGCGGAGCCGATCCCGGAGCCGCGGGGCTCGATGCGAAGACCCACGCGCTCGTCCGGCTCGCAGCGTTGATCGCGGTTGGCGGCTCCGGGCCCTCCTTCGGGGCGCAGGCCGACGCTGCGGTCAGTGCCGGCGCAACCGCAGCCGAGATCGTGGAGGTTCTCGTCGGCGTCGTTCCCACCGTGGGGCTTCCTCGCGTGGTCGCGGCTGCCCCGAAGGTCGCGACGGCGCTTGGGTACGACATCAACGGTGCCTTCGAAGACCGATCCATCGTTTGATCGGGGTCACGCGCCGAGGAGGCCGATCGTCGTCGCCTGTTCCACCGCGGCGCCGCGTGAGGAGACACCCAGCTTCCGATAGATCGAGCTGACCTCGGAGCTGACGGTGTTGCGGGACACGAAGAGCCGCTCCCCGATCTCGCGAAGCGTGAGGTGCGTCTGGAGGTAGGGGAGCAGGCGAAGTTCGGCTGAGGTGAGGGGCGGCCCGCCCGCCCCTTCGACCTGCACATCTGATGCGAGGAGACCGCGGAACTCCGAGACCTGCTCGGCGAGGGCACCGAGAGAAGGCCGTCGAAGCAAGATGTCGTCGATCTCGCGGAGCAGGTGACGAGCGGTCGCTGCGTCGGCCATCGCGAAGTACACCTTGGCAAGGTGCAGGCGTACCCGGACGGCAAGGTATGGGAGCACGAACGTCAACGACGGACGCGCTCGCATCGCCTGCGTGAGCCGGCGGGTCGCCTCCTGCAGGTCACCTCGGTGCACGGCGAGCCGCGCCGCGCCGGCGAACGCAAGCACGCTCGTGGCGTAGTCGTGCATCCGTGTTCCTTCGATGGCCGCCAAGGCATGGTCCTCGTGTTCGACGGCCTCCTCCCACCGCCCTCGATCCATGTCCACGAGCGCCAGCTCGGACTCGCTCAAGATGGTCGCGTCCGTATCGCCCGTCGTTGCTGCTAGGGCGGACGACTCCGCGAACAGAGCAACGGCCTCCTCGACCTCGCCCACGAGCAGGTGCGCCTCGGCGCTCAGACAAAGCGCCTGGTCCCGCCACGGGCTCCAGGGCCGCTCTTCGGTCACCGCGAGCGTCGCATCGGTCAATGCTTGCTGGGGACCGGCGGGGCACATGACCGACCGAAGCATCGCTCGCGCGGAGTCGAACGATGCCGTGCCGTCTTCCGGCGTCAGGTCGTACGAAGCGGCGTCGGTGATCGATGCCCACCGCTGCGCCTCGACCGTCTGCCCGCTCAACGCTGCGATCCAGCCGGCCAGCACCGCGAGAGGAGGATATGCCTCGACCGCCGCTTCACCGACCGTCGAGAGCCAACGCTGCAGCGTCGATATCTGGCCGGCCTGGTAGGTCGGGAACGTCAACGCTGTCATCAGTCGGACGCTTCGGTCCCGCTCGGTCGTGTGCAACAGGTGCTCCAGGGCGGTCACCGCGGATCCGTTGGATTCGTACCAGTCGGCGGCTCGCAGATGGAGCTTCATGATGACGTCCGGCTCGACCCGCTCTAACTCGGCCAGCAGGAACTCGCGGAACAGTGCGTGATACCGGTACCACTCGCGGCGACGGTCCAGCGGGACCAGGAACATGTTCGTGGCCTCGAGGTCGCGCAGCAGTCCGGACGCGCCGACCCCTCCGAGGAGCGCGTCGCAGAGCGGGCCACAGAGCTGATCGAGCACAGCCGTGCGCCGCAGGAACCGCTGGGTGTCCTCCGATAGGTGCATCAACGACTCGCGGTACAGGTAGTCGGCCAGATACCGATCGTCGCCGGAGACCGTCGATACCGCGCCCTCGTTGTGGCGCGCGATCAGCGCAGCGAGGTAGAGGCCCGCGGGCCAGCCTTCGGTCCGATCGGTCACGGCGACGGCCTGCTCGCGCGTGAGGTCCACGTGTGCGTCCGAGAAGATCTGCTCGGCGCCGGCTGCGTCGAAGGCGAGGTCGCTCGCTCCGATCTCCCACGTGTCACCGGTAACCCGAAGCTGCGACACGTGCGGTTGTTCGGACCGACTCGCGGCGACCAATTGCGAGCCTCGAGGGATCCCCGCGACCACGACGCCGAGCACGTCGTGACAGTCCGGTGATCGGAGCTCGTGAAGGTCATCCAGCATGAGCACGAAGGGGGTTGGGCTGGTCCTGAACGCCGACGCGAGACGAGGCGCCGCGCGCCCCAGGACCGACTCGCCGAGACCGCCCCTCAAGTCGTGGACGAGATCCGCGCTGCTCGACGAGATCCGAGCGTGAGCCTTCGCCAACAGCGTGAGTAGGGCCGCCGGGTCGTCGTCGAGACGGTCGAGGGACACCCACGCGACCGGACGAGCTTCCGTACGCGCCCATTGAGTCAGCAGCGTCGACTTGCCGTAGCCCGCGGGCGCAGAGACGCCGATCACGCGGCGCTCGCTCGTTCGCGCGGCCTCGATGAGTTCGGCGCGACTGACCCCGCCTGGGTGGGGCTCAGGGATCGCAAGCTTTGCCTCAAGCAGCGATCGATCGGGCTCGGCAACCATCGGTCCGGTCCCCCCCCGGATCCTCGGACATCGCCGGAGCCTAATGGGCGGATGTCCCATAGCTCAACTTACCCGCGGTCTGGGGAGACAGTGCCCGGGCGCCGCAAGAGGGGTCGAGGTTCGCCGATTCACCCGATTCGCGTGATGCGATGTCCGGGTGTAACGACTTGTATCAACCACGCAAGGGGATATCGGTCCGGCACACGACCCGAGGAGGAGATCGCATGAGTGATACATCAGCCGAGACGCCGGTCCAGGATCTGCTGGCGACCATGACGGCCGCATCGATGGAGGCATCGGGCCTCGATGCACAGAGCCTGATGCTGGTGCGGATCGCCGCGCTCGTCGCAGTCGATGCGCCGCCGGCCTCGTACCTATTGAACCTCGGGGCCGCCGACGCCGTCGGCGTCGATGGCGAGACGGTCCGAGACATTTTCGCTGCCGTCGCCCCGATCGTCGGAACGGCTCGCGTCGCGTCGGCCGTCGGCAACGCCGTGCGAGCGCTCGGGTTCGCCGAGCTCGCGGCGGAGCAGATCGACGACGACGTGTAGCTCGGACAAGGGTCCGATCGGGAAGGACCCCTGAGGGGCGGTGGCGCGTGAGGATCAGCGGGTTCGGTCGACAAGGGGAGGTAGCGCAGTGATCGCGTCGAACGGTTTCTGGTTGTGGTGGACCCTGGCCTTCATCGTTTGGGTCGCCATCGCCTTCTGGCCGGCTCGTGTTGCCGGTCGCAAGGGTCATAGCTTCTTCCTGTACTTCCTCTTCAGTCTCGTCTTCTTCCCGGCCGCACTGATCGTGGCGTATCTGGTTCCGGACCGGCGCGCCGGGGCTGGCTTGAGAGCGTAGCCAGCCAACCGACACGTACTGCGCGAGTCAGAAAGCTCCTTGATGCCCCGAAAGGGCCTTTGACCTGCTTCTCAGAGTCGGATGAGGTTGACGCCGGAGAGCGGGTGGTGGATCTGCTGCATCGCGCCGCCTGTTGCCAGGTCGCCGAGGTCGATCGCAGCGAAGCCCGCGTCTTGGAACAGCGCGACGACTAGCGCTTTCGCGTCGGCGTCGTCGCCGGAGATGAAGATCACGCGCTGGCCGCCGGCTTCGTGTGGATCCGAGCCGAGCACGTCGGCGCCAAGCGTGTTGGCGGCCTTGACGAGCCGCGCGCCGGCAACCAGATCGGCGACGAGCTCGCTCGATGTTCTCCTTTGGAGATCGTCGGCGCCCCAGTCGTTGGTCGCGTCGATGACGACCTGACCGTTCCACTTGAGGCCTTGCACGGCCTCGGGCACGCGGTCCCAGGGCACGGCGACGACGACGATGGCGGCCGAAGCTGCCTCGTCCACCGTGCCTGCCGAGACTCCGTCGCCGAGGGCCGACACCACTGACGCGAGCGACTCCGGGCCGCGGCTGTTGGCGATCACCACGCTGCGGCCGGCGCGCAGCGCGGTACGCGCCATCGCTTGACCGAGCCGACCCGCGCCGATGATCCCCACTGAGTCCGTCATGGTTGCCCGTCGTATTCGGACGCGAAGAGGTAGCTGACCGCGAGGCTCCGATACGGTCGCCAGCGCTCCGACAGTTGCGTCATCTCATCTTCCGTCGGCACGTGGTCGATCTCGTATGCCTTCTGGATCGCGCGGCGGAGCGCGATGTCGCCCGAGAGGAACACGTCCGGCCGATCCAGCGCTACGAGCAAGAAGCCGTGCGCCGACCACGGCCCGATCCCTGGGACTTCGGTGAGCGCTGCCTCGACCTCGTCGTCGGTCATGCGCGAAAGCGCCTCGTCGCTCAGGCGTCCGTCGACGAACCGCTCCGCGAGCGCGCGCAACGTGGCGCCCTTTCGAACCGAGAAGCCGCTGTCGCGCAGCACCTGGGGATCAGCCGCGAGTAGCTCGGCGGGCGACGGAAGATGCCCTCCGAATCGGTCCTGCAGATGCGAGATGATCGCCCGGGTCGAACTGACCGAGAGCTGCTGGCCGGCGACCTCGAAGATCAGCGTACCGAAGGCATCGAGCGGAGGGAGCTCGTCCATCCACGCCCGGGGACGGAAGTCCGACCGGGCGTCGATCAGCTTCGCGAGGACCGGATCCGCGTTCCGGAGGAACTCGCGCGCGGCGGGATCGGCGGCGGGTGCCGGAGGCCCATCAAGGGTGGACATACGAGGCATAACCCAGGCCGAGTCGGATCGATTCCATCACTGGCCTACGTGCGCCGAAGTTCGAGCACAGGGATGGTCCGGAGACCTTCAGTTTGGCGCTCGTACTCGGCGAAACCCGGGTAGCGCCGCGCCTGCTCTGCGTAGATGCGATCGCGTTCATCGCCGATCACATCGCGGACGGTCACGTTGTACGTCTCCGTTCCCCGTTCGACACTGCCTTTACCGTCGGCGGTCAAGTTGTAGTACCAGTCCGGGTTGACGGGAGTTCCGCCTCGAGTCGCGAACACGTAGATGACGTTCGCGTCGGCGTGGTGCGGCAGATACATCACCGGGGTGACGTACTCTTGCCCGCTCTTCCGGCCGCGGTGATGTAGGAGGACGAGCGGAGCGCCTTCGAAAGTCCCGCCGACC
>Ga0307305_10000199_pt1 | contig 19478 bp, 22 predicted proteins | sample ER_DNA_186_FD_194512 | JGI IMG/M metagenome (GOLD analysis project Ga0307305, IMG submission 194512) | Bulk soil microbial communities from the East River watershed near Crested Butte, Colorado, United States - ER_DNA_186 | ecosystem: Environmental > Terrestrial > Soil > Floodplain | place... | reverse complement strand
TTCCGCCGATGGTGTTGTGGTTGTGCGTCGCGGGGTCCGGGCCGAAGGTGAGGTGGTACTCCTCTGCTGCGCTGCGGAGCGCATCGAGGACGCAGCCCGGCTCGACGCGCGCGACCTTCCGCTGCGGATCGAGCTCCAGGATCCGATGGAAGTATTTCGAGTGGTCGATCACGATCGCCGCGTTGCAGCACTGGCCGGCGAGGCTCGTCCCTCCGCCCCGTGAGAGCACCGGCGCACCGTGATTGCGCGCGATCGCGACCGCGCGCACGACATCCTCGGCGCTGCGCGGGATGACGACCCCGATCGGGACCTGGCGGTAATTGCTCGCATCCGTCGAATAGAGACCGCGGGTTGCGCTGTCAAAGCGGACCTCGCCCGCGATCTCGGCGCGCAGGTCTCGCTCGAGCTTGGCCCGGTCGATGAACGCGACCGCGCTTGCGGGTGTGGCGTGCCGGGTGAGGCTCACGCGATTGGCCTCATGAGATCGCGAACCGGTCGGCATCCGCGTCCTTCAAGGTGAGGCCAAACCCCGGGCGGGTGGGATCGGGTGTGAGCGCACCATCGACCGCGGACGCCGCGCCATCGAACAGGAGCCGCTCGATCCGCGCGTGGTCGTGGAAGTATTCGACGTGCACCGCCGGGCGCAGCGCGCAGAACGGCTGTACGTGGAGCGACGGCGCGCAGTGCGCGGACAGTCGCAGGCCGCGCGCTTCGCATAGCGCCGCGACCGCGAGCAGCCCGCTGATGCCCTCGCAGCGGGTGGCGTCGGCCTGAAGCACATCGACCGCACCCGTGCCCAGCATCCGGTCGAAGTACGCCGGCTCGTACCCGTACTCGCCGGCCGCGATGGCCATACCGGCGGGCGCGCGGTCCCGGATCAGACGCAGACCCTCGAGGTCATCCGAGGGAACGGGCTCCTCGAACCACGTCACGCCGTACGGAGCGAAGCGCTCCGCCTGCGCGAGCGCCAGCGTGCGGCTGTAGCCGCCGTTCGCATCGACGAACAGCTCGACCCCGGGTCCGATGGCCTCGCGGGCCAACCGCACACGTTCGACATCGGCGCACGCGTCGCGACCCACCTTCATCTTCACGCTGGCGAATCCCTCGGCCGCCCACCCGCCCAGTTGCGCGCTGAGCTCGTCGAGCGAATATGAGGTGAAGCCCCCGGAGGCATACGCAGGGATGCTCGTCCGCACGGCGCCCAGGAGTTGTGCGAGCGGCAGATCGAGGTATCGCGCCTTGAGGTCCCACAACGCATTGTCGACCGCAGCGATCGCCATCGATGCGATCCCCGGCCGTCCGAGATTCCGGAGCGCGTGGACCATCGCTCCCCATGCCGCAGCCGGCGACAGCAGATCGTGTCCCGCGACCATGTTGGAGAGCGTGCGGTCGATGAGCGTCGCGGTCGCAAGGTCGGCGTAGGTAAAGCCCAGGCCCCACTCGCCGCCGCCGTAGGCATGAACCGCCACCAAAGTGGTGCTGTCCCACTCGAAGGTGCCGTCCGACTCGGGTCTATCGGTTGGGATCCGGTAGGCGCGGACGGCGATCTTCTCGATGCGAGCGTCCGTCAGATCAGCTCACGGATCTTGTCCTCGAGGATCGTCGCCATGATCTTCCCGCGATCAGGCTCTCCCCGCAAGAGCGACTCCGCCATCTTCTTGGCTTGCTCGATCGTGGTCTTGGCTGGCATCGGCGGCTCAAACGGATCGACGACCGCCTCGACGATGACCGGTCCCTCCGTCGCCAGAGCCTGCTCGAGTACCCCACGACACTCTTTGGGATCCTCGATGGTGAAACCCGTGCCGCCACAGGCGCGGGCGAACGTCGGGAAGTCGATGGGCGTGAGATCGCAGCCGTACTCGGGGTTGCCGAGGAAGACCATCTGCTCCCACTTGATCTGCCCCAGCGTGTTGTTCTTCATCACGACGATCTTGATTGGCAGGTCGTACTTCACGGCCGTCGCGAAGTCGGCCATGAGCATCGAGAAGCCGCCGTCGCCGACGAAGCCAACGCATTGACGGTCCGGGTAGGCGATCTGGGCCGCGATGGTGTACGGCAGGCCGTTGCCCATCGAGGCGAGCGTTCCTGAGAGTGAGTGCATCTGGCCGCGCTTCACCAGGATGTGCCGCGCGAACCAGGTCGCGATGGTGCCACTGTCCGAGCTCACGATCGCGTCGCTCCGCAGCAGCTCACCCAAATGCTGAGCCACGACCTGCGGCTTCATCGGCATGTCGTCGCGCGACGCGCGTTCGCGCATGAGCTCGCGCCAGCTCTCCATGCCCTTCTGAGCCTTCTCAAGGAACCCGCGATCGCTCCGCTTGGTGAGCAGGGGGAGCAGCGCGCGCAGGGTGGTCGTGCTGTCGCCGACCAGACCGACCTCGATCGGAAAACGAAGGCCGATCCGCATCGGGTCGATCTCGATCTGGACGGCACGGGCCCGCTCAGGCTTCGGCAGGAACTCGATGTACGGGAACGACGTGCCGACCATGAGGAGCGTGTCGCAGTCGCCCAGGGCCTCCTGCGAGGGAGTGGTGCCGAGGAGGCCGGTCCCTCCGGTGGTGAAGGGACTGTCATCGGGCACCGCGGCCTTTCCAAGGAGCGGCTTCACGATCGGCGCGGCGAGGCGGTCGGCGGTGGCCTCGAGCTCGTCCGTCGCTCCGAGTGCGCCGGCGCCGGCGAGGATCACGGTGCGCTTGCCGGCGTTCAGGATCGCTGCCGCGCGCTGGAGGTCGGCGTCAGGCGCGGTCTGGGCGCCGCGGGCCGGGACATCCGAGGTGTGGTGCGACACGTTGCGCTTGGTGCGCTCCTTCTGGGCGGTCTGATCCTGGATGTCGGCGGGAACGGTGAGGTGCGCGACGGTGCGGTAGCCGATCGCATAGCGGCAGGCAAGATCCACCAAGCTCTCGACATGGGCCGGCCCCATGACCCGCTCGCTGTACGCGGCCACATCGCCGAAGAGACGATCGAGGGCAACGTCCTGCTGGGTGTGGGTGCCGATCAGGTCGTGGGCCGGCATCCCGGTGATCGCGAGGACGGGCTGCTTGTCGAGCTTGGCGTCATAAAGACCGTTGAGCAAATGGATGCCGCCCGGCCCGCTTGTCGCGACGCAGACGCCGAGGCGCCCGGTGTACTTCGCATAGGCGCAGGCCATAAACGCGGCGGACTCCTCGTGACGCACGTGAATGAACCGGACCCGATCCTGACGCGTACGCAGCGACTCCATGATCCCGTTGATTCCGTCGCCCACGATCCCGAAGACGATGTCGACGCCCCAGTCGATCAGTCGCTCCACGAGTAGGTCCGCGGTCGTCTCAGCCATCACTCGCCTCCCACAGTCGGCGACGTTCCCCCGGGCTCCAGTGCAACGGCATCCCGCGCGGCGCGCCAACCTAGCGCGATCTGCGCCGATGCCTGCGTCCAAGACACAGTGGGGTGCCGTCGCTCCCACTCGGATCGCATCTCACTCTTGGCGTCCTCCCACGTGCGTTCGCGGTTGTCCGGCCGGTTCGCCATCTGCCATCCGAAGAGGTACCGCCGCTTGTGGTCATTCCACGTCGCGCCTGGGCGGGCGAATCGGGCGATCCAATGCGCTCGCAACCGCGGAGCGACCGAGGAGAAACTTGGCACTGGCGCTCTGTCATCTTCAGCAGGGCCACGGGTCTCGACAGCGCCCTGAACACGAAGCAGCGTGCGCGCGTGGAGGCGCTCACTTGGACTCGTCCCCCAGACCGCAACAAGGAATCCGTGCCGCTCGTCCCGAGCTCGAGCGCCGAGTAGGTTGCGCGAGCCTCGGCGCCCGCCGTAGACGTTGATGAAGCGCGCGCGCATCGAAGTCTCGGCGGTTATCAGGCTCAGTGCACGTTCGGCCTGCCAGCGGTAGCGAAAACGACCGATGACGTGTTCGCTGCCGTTCGAGAAGCTCGCAACACGTGAGGACGGTGCCACCCTGGAGTCCGCGGCAGGCGGTTGCAAGTGTCTTGCGGTCGCCATTCCGGTTATCAAGATCCCCATTCGAGAGTTTGGTTAGTCCCCCTGCATTTACCTCGCCATGCGAGGTATTATGACCCTCGCCGCGACATGTGAGAAACCGATTGGGTAGGCCGGTTGAACTCGGGTCCGGTCATCGGTGGCGTGATCGGAGGGGACAAGTTCGTCTTCGAGCAAGAGTCTCTCGGATGAAGGCGAGGGTCCGCGGGCAAGGGGTTCTCTAGCGCTCAGCTTTTGGTTCGACGTCGGACATCATGGCTGGATGGCGCGGGTCTGGTAGGGGCGGCTAACTCCCGATCAGATGCCCTCTCGGCCCATCGTTTGTACGAAGTTAGCGCCGGGGCACGACATCTCAGGCCAAGAACCGATAACCGAGGCCGCGCTCGGTCTTGATGAAGTGCGGGTGATCGGCGTCGTCGCCGAGCTTCTCGCGTAGCCGCCGCATGTAGACGCGAACGTAGTCGACCTCGTCCACATACTCGCGACCCCAGACCTTGGCGAGCAGCGTGGCGTGCGGCAGAATCTGGCCGGCGTTGCGCACGAGGTGGTAGAGCAGCTTGTACTCAATCGGTGTGAGCTCGAGACGCTCGCCACGCAGTCGTGCCTCTTGGGCGGCGAAGTCAACCTCCAGATCCTTCGCGACGAACGACGGAGCGCGCGTCGCCGGTGCGGGCATGTCCAGGCGCCGGAGCACGGCCTTCATCCGAGCGAGCAGTTCGAGGTGGTTGAACGGCTTGGTGATGTAGTCGTCGGCGCCTAGCTCAAGACCCTTCACCTTGTCCATCGCGTCATCGCGCGCGGTCAGCATGATCACTGGCACGTCAGAGAACGCCCGGATCTCCTTCAACACGTCGTAGCCGTCTTTGCCAGGCAAGCCGATGTCCAGGAGCACCATGCTCGGTGTCTCACGTTCGACCATGTCGAGCGCCGCTTCTCCGTCGGACGCACCGAGCACCTCGACCTCGCGCCAGTGCAGTGAGAGTCCGAGGCCGACCGACTCGACGACCTCCTTGGCATCGTCGACGACGAGCACTTTCATGCGGGCTCGCTGCCGGCGAGGGCGCTGGCAGGGATCCGTAGCCGGAAGGTGCTGCCACGATCGACGTCGGTTTCGACCTCGATGGTGCCCTGGTGGGCCTCGGCGATCGCGAGCGAGATCGGCAGACCGAGTCCGGTGCCGGCCCGGTCCGCGCGCCGATCCGCGACGAAGAAGCGCTCGAACAGATGCGCCCGATCCTCTGGCGGGATACCGGGACCTCGGTCGCTGACCGACCAGACCACATCCGAATCTTGACTCTCCACCCTGACGTGGATCTCGCTCTCATCCGGAGAGAATTTGCTGGCGTTGGAGACGAGATTGACCAGCACTTGCTCGATACGGCGCCGGTCGGCGTACACGGGCAGGGGCAGCTTCGGCGTGTCCACGTGCAGCTGTTGGCGGCTCGCATTGATGAGCGGCTCGCTTAGACGCGCTACGGCGTGAGCGAGCTCGGCGGCGTCGAACTGTCGGAGCTGCAGCCGGATCGCACCGGCGCGGAAGCGCGCGATGTCGAGCACGTCGGCCACGAACTGCTGCATCCGCGCGGCGCTGGCGGCAATGTTCGCCAACAGTTGTTCGGTCTCCGCCTCGTTGGGCCGAACACGTTGGTCCTGCAATAAGCCGACGCAAGTGCGTATCGCCGTCAGGGGCGTACGCAGCTCGTGGGCGACCGCGCTGATCAGTTCGTTGCGCAGACGCTCGAGATCGGCGAGTTGCCCGTCGAGTTCCGCACTGGCCGCGACTGCAGCGTTCTCCCTACGTCCCAGCACCGTCGTCACAAAGCGCGCGGTGGACGTCTCGCCGGGTGTTGATGCGATGCGGGCGAGTCCGAGTTGGCCGAGTTGCGCCAGCATTCGCTGCGCACGATCGGGCGTGACCGCCACCTCCAGATCACCGAAGCGAGAGGCGAGCTCGTCCGCGGTTGCACCCGCGTCGATCAGGATCGACACGCACTGAAGCAGTGCACGTTCCGCTGCTATACGCACATTAGTCGCAGAGCCCGCGTCGGCACTCAGGAAGACGTGTAGGAAGAAGTCGCCCCTCGGCGAGGCCACGATCGGAGCATACGTTGCCCTTGCTCATCCCAGCGGTCGCCGAGATCGCCGTACCACCGCGGGGCGGCGGCGCTGCTCTCTATCACCAACTGACAATACGGCCGCGAACGCCACGTGCACCGGTATCGACATGAACGCCGCATAAACATGCGATTGGCGATTTCATGAGGCCTTCATGGGCCGCAACCGGGATTGTTCCCTAGGCGCATCAGTCTGCCTACAGGCGCCGGATTGCGGTGACCAACGAGCGCCGCCGGAGGACGAAAGGCGATGAGCGCCACCGAGCGTGTCAAAACTCGAGCGCGGATGTGCGACTGGGGCCAAGGCCCCAGGCCTTCGCATCTAACCAGACAAGACGGGAGCCTGTCATGAACGTGCTGTTCGCTACCGATGGATCCGACTCCGCCACGCACGCTCAGAACCTTGTCGGCTCGACCGTGTGGCCGGCGCCTACGACGATTCGCGTCCTCCACGTCGCCCCAACATTTGCTGCCGATCTCGGACCCGAAGGTCAGTACGCGGCCGCGCACGAGAGGCTGCGTCAGTCGATAACGCACGAACTGGTCGGTACGACGCGCGCCCTGGACGCGTCCGGGCGAGCTGTGGAGGTTTCCGTGGTGGTCGGCCGGCCGGCCAGCGTCATCGTCGATGAAGCGCGCGCCATGCCTGCCGATCTCCTCGTGCTCGGTAGCCGGGGTCGAAGCGCCTTCACCTCCGCGATGTTTGGGTCGGTCGTCGCTGAGACCGTCGATCATGCGCCGTGTCCGGTACTGGTTGCGCGAGACGAGCGGATCACGGGTGTCGTGCTCGCGCACGACGGTTCGGCTGGCGCGGAGCGGGCGGAAGCGGTCCTGCTTGCGATGCCATTCTTGCGATCGTTGCCGATCCGAGTAGTGAGTGCTTGGGACGTAAGCTCGACCTTTCTCGCCGCCGATCCCGTTGGTGGCGCCTTCGGCAGCGCGGACCTCTACACAGAAATGCTCGACGACGCGCGCGGATACGTCACCTCTGTGGCAGCAGACGCGGTCGCACGATTGAAGGCGGCGGGTCGAACGGCGGTTGCGACCGTGACGGAAGCCCCGGCGGTCGAAGCGGTGACCGCAGCTGCCGGGCCGACCGACCTCATCGTGCTGGGCACGCGTGGTCGCACCGGTTTGCCTCGTCTGCTCCTTGGGAGCGTCGCCCGGGGCGTGTTGCACCGGGCGACCTCGTCCGTGCTCTTCGTCCCGGCCCCTGCCGGCCCGACGCATCGGCAGAACGCCACACGTGAGCATCAGGACGCTGCTCTCGCACAGAGCTGAGAGCGGAGTTCGTGGACGCGTGAGGCAGCGATGATGGGCGAGCTCGGCGGAGCACCGTCACGACGGATCAGTGTCCTAGGGAGCGCGGCCGGGAGTGGCGAGCTGCCGGCCGCGTTGCGGCTGCAGATCCTCACGACCGAGCATTGGAACCTCCTGTCCACCCGCGCGTTGAGTTGGAACGAGGCGTTCAGCCGCGCGACGATGTTTCTCTCCGCCCTGTCCGGCGCGATCGTCGCGCTGGCTCTAGTGGCTCAGGTTGCGACCTTCGGAGCGGCGTTCAGCACCTTCGCGCTGCTCATCCTTCCCGTCGTCTTGTTTCTCGGGCTCGCGACCTTCCTGCGACTTGTCCAAATCAATCGCGAGGACGTGCGCTGGGTCATCGGGATGAACCTCCTGCGACATGCGTACCTGGAGGCGGCCCCGGAACTCGGGCCTTATTTCGTCACCGGATCGAACGACGACGAAGCAGGTGTCATGGCCACCTACGGTGCGACCCCTGGCCGGGGCGCGTTCCTTCACGAGTTCGTCACGACCCCGGGGATGCTCGCGGTCATCGACGGGGTAATCGCTGGGGTTCTCGGCGGGATCGTTGGGGTGGGCATCGGGTTGGGCGCGCCAATTTCGTTCGCTCTTGGCGTCGGGATCGCCGCGGCGACCGTCGGCCTCTTGGTACTGCACCAGTACCGCGGGGTGGTCCGGCCCCGCAGCCTGCGAACGCCCCGCTTCCCCGTCGGGCCGACAACGTGATTGAAAAGTGACCCTCGGTAACGCTCGCTATTCCTCCAACGTTCACGCCCCACTAGAGGGTTCTTTCCTCGCGGTCCGCAGACTTGGACCCAATGACTAGCCAACCCGGCCCCGTGATTCAAACAGTTTCCGCTGTTTCACCGTCGCTGTTCACCTCGGCGGGGCAGGCGAACTCGCGACCGCGCCACGACGAAGGACTCTCGTCGTGGCCAACTGCAAAAGGAGATCCGCATGACAACTCTCGTTATTGACAACGTTCTCGCTGCCGGCGTCTATGGTCGGCTCAACAGCGTGCGGCATCACCCTCGAGCGCCGCTCATGACGATCACCAAATCGCTGGCCGCCGCGCTTATGTGCGGATTGCTGCTAGTTGCCTGTGGCGGTCCGTCTGTGTCCGCGTCCACGTCCACGGGGTCGCAGGTCATCGTCGAGATGACTGACTACAAAGTGGCCACCAACCTACCCAGCGTGAAAGCGGGCACCATCAAGATCGGCGTACGGAACTTGGCGAGCATGGAGCACAACTTCGAGGTCATCAAAACCGACCTCGCCGCGGACCAGCTGCCGGTCGATCCAGCCTCCGCCAAGGCGATCGATGTCGGCAAAGTGGGAGAGATCGCGAAAATCCCGGGTGGCACGTCCGCGGCCGTGACGCTCGATCTCGCTCCGGGAAAGTACGTCCTGATCTGCAACATCGCGGGACACTACCAGCTCGGGATGCACACCGGCTTCATCGTGGAGCCCTGACGGTGACTCAGGCACCTCCGAAGCTCGACCTCCATCGAGAGCTCGCACGGCAGCTGCGCGCGGATTCGATCCGCTGCTCCACAGCCGCGGGCTCGGGTCATCCGAGCTCGTCGCTCTCCGCGGCGGACCTTATCGCTGTGCTCGTGGCCAGCCACTTTCGCTACGACTGGTCGAAACCCAAGGATCCCGCGAACGACCACCTCATCTTCAGCAAGGGTCATGCGTCGCCGCTTTACTACGCGATGCTGCGCGCGTCCGGTGCGATCGACGACGCGGAGCTCATGACATTCCGGAAGCTCGGCAGCCGTCTCGAAGGCCACCCCACCCCGAGGCTTCCGTGGACCGATGTCGCGACGGGCTCGCTCGGCCAGGGTCTGCCGATCGCCGTGGGCGAGGCGCTGGCTGCGAAACGGCCGCTTGATGCGCCGTTCCACGTCTGGACCCTCACCGGCGATAGCGAGCTGGCCGAGGGCTCGATCTGGGAGGGCCTCGATCATGCCGGTCACGAGCGCCTCTCGAATTTCACCGCGATCTTCGATATCAACCGTCTCGGCCAGCGCGGGCCGACCGAGCTCGAGTGGGACCTCGACGCGTACGCCGCCCGGGTGCGGGCGTTTGGGTGCGACGCCATTGTCATCGACGGCCATGACCTGGCGGCAATCGACGACGCCCTCGGGCAGGCGCGGCGCGCGAATCGCCCGACGGTGATCATCGCGAAGACGTTGAAGGGCAAGGGCGTGTCTCTTTTCGAGAACAAAGAAGGCTGGCACGGCAAGGTACTCGATCCGGAGCAGGCAAAGCAGGCCCTCGCGGAGCTCGGTGCGGTGCCCTCGCGCACGTTCTCGACGATCAAGCCGGAGCCGTGGACCGCGCGGACCCTTCCGCCGCTGAAAAGGCCAGCTCTCGCGACGTACACCCGGCCGCTAGCCACGCGGAAGGCGTACGGAGAAGCGCTCGTCGCGCTCGGGGCCGCGCGGGCCGACATCGTCGTGCTCGATGCCGAAGTGAGCAACTCGACGCACGCCGAGGACTTCAAGAAGACCGCACCAGACCGCTTCTTCGAGATGTATGTCGCCGAGCAGCAGATGATCGCAGCGGCCGTCGGCATGCAGGTCGTCGGGCTCGTCCCTTTTGCATCGACGTTCGCCGCGTTCCTGAGCCGGGCGTACGACTTCATCCGGATGGCAGCGATCTCGCGGGCCAATGTCCGGTTGTGTGGGTCCCACGCCGGCGTGTCGATCGGCGAGGACGGTCCGTCGCAGATGGCGCTCGAGGATCTCGCGATGATGCGCGCCGTCTTCGGCAGCACCGTCCTCTATCCCTGCGACGCGAACCAGACGGCGCGGCTCGTCGCCTTGATGGCCGACCTGCCGGGGGTCAGCTACATCCGGACGACCCGCGAGCAGACGTCGATCCTCTACACCGACGGATTCGATGAGTTCCGCGTCGGCGGCTCGCGGATTGTACGCGGCGGCGGCGCGGACGATGCGGTCGCGATCATCGCAGCGGGGATCACGGTCCACGAGGCCGTGAAGGCAGCCGACTCGCTGAAGGACGACAAGATACGGGTGATCGATCTGTACTCAGTGAAGCCAATCGACACCGCGGCCCTCGTCGACGCCGTGCGAGTCACCCGGGGCCGGCTCATCGTCGCGGAAGACCACTGGCCCGAGGGCGGCATCGGCGACGCGGTGCTCTCGGCCCTCGCCAGTGCCGGGATGAACCGCGAGATCGTCCGGTTCGTCCATCTCGCGCCGCGGCAGATGCCCGGATCGGGCAAACCCGCGGAGTTGCGGCATGTAGCGGGGATCGATGCCGACCACATCGCCGCCGCGGTGAAGGACGTCACCGGGTAACCGCCGCGTGGTCGACACACGCCAACTTCACGGCAGAGCCGGATCGCCGTCCTGACCTCCGCGCCCACGACCGGCAGACCGAAGTCCGTACGCAGCGCGTTGCACCGTGCGTAGCTCACGAATTCGGACCGCGGCCCTTCCGCGGAGAGGAGTGTGCATCACGAAGAGCCTTGGGCGACCACGCCTGTTTTGCCAGCCGAACGGGAAATCCTTTCGTCCGACGTACCTCTCGTACGCGACCCGGCCGATGAAGCAGACAACGCTCGGCCGTTCCCGCTCGATGATCTGGGTGATACGGTTGCGGCCTGCGCGCTCCTCGCCCTTCCGTAACTCCGAGATGTCTCGCGTCGGTCGGTCGACGAGATTCACAAGCCCCAACCGGTAGACGACGTTGAACCTCGTCGTGTAGATCCTCCGCAGTGATTCGTCATCACGAAGCTCGTCTCTGTTCTCTTCGATGAGCCCGGCAGCTGAGAGCTGGTACCAAAAGGACTTGTTGTTGGAAAACGGCACGCCTCGATTGAATGATCCGTGGTGGGGGTTGATGCCGACGAACAGCAGGCGCGCTCGGGCGTAGCGGTAGGTGATCACGTCGGGGGTGCCGAATATGTCAGCTGACCCCGTTCGACTCTCGCGAATGGCGTCAGTCGATGAGCGGGGGCATCAGTCTGGCTCAGGATGTCCCGCACGGGCCATCCTCGGCTAAGTAGCGCGTCCGCAATGAGCGACCGATGACATCGCCAGGGCACGGCTTCAGCGCACATGATCGCGGTGTGGCGGAGCTCCGCGATCATCATGAGCTCCTCGAGCCCCTCGCGGAACTCGGCTGTGGCCATGTAGTCGGCGAACCCCCTGAACGATGCATTGCGCCACCCGCCGTTCGGTGAGTCCTTCAGCGCGTGCCGGAAGCCTCCCAGCTCTTTCATATGGATGTAGCCAATCTCTTCGCGGCTCAGGGATCGTTCGAGTTCGTCCTCGTTGAACTGGGGGTTGTGGCGTGACCTGGGGATGGTCCTCACGTCAGCGACGTGGCCAACACCGTGTCCTCGAAGCAGTTCCACGAACTCATCTACGGATCGCGTCGAGTGGCCTACGGTGAACACGGATCGTTGATTCAGAGAGGATCGTTCCCGAGCACAGCGCCGTCCCGCGGATCACTTTGGGACAAAACTTCGATTGAGTTGAACCGCTGGGTGGGATTCAATACCCCGCGAACTCCTCTGTCCGGATGTTGTCCTCGTCTACCCCCGATGTGACGAGCGTCGTTCGCAATGCTTGGACCATGCTGGGAGGGCCGGCGACGTAGAAGATCGGATCCCGGGTGTTTCCCTCGGCATCGGTCTCGGGCGGATCGAGCAGGGTGATGTCCACGAACTGGCCGGCGCGGTAGGTCCAGTCGGCCGGCTTGGCGAACCTGAACGCCATCGTCCGTTCCGCGACCAGCTCACGGCTGATCAGCGCGGACTGGAACGTGGGCCAGGCTGCGACCGCGGTCACGATGCGATCCTTCAGAGGGCCCGCACTCGCCGCCCGAGATCCTCGGCGAGCACGCGTGCCTCGTTGTGCTCCTCGTCGCGGGCGCCGTAGACCAGGGTGACCATCCCCGCGTGTGCCCGCTTCGTCAGTTCGTCGAGGTAGCCGACGCGCTCAGGCGCGCGGAGTTCGAGCTGGTAGCGGCGCTTGAACTCGGTCCAGCGCGCCGGGTCGTGACCGAACCATGTGCGGAGTGCCGTTGATGGCGCAAGCTCCTTGGCCCACGCCGTAAGCCGGAGGCTGGCCTTGCTGCGGCCGCGCGGCCACAGCCGATCAACCAGGACGCGGTACCCATCGCCTGGCTGTGCCGGCTCGTACGCGCGGCGGATCTGGATGTTCGGCTTCAACACTCGGGAGCCCGGGCTGCCCATCGCATGGTGGACCCGAGCCAATCGAGCGTGGGATCCGGACTGTGTGGTGAATCGTGCGCTCATCGCGATTGTCCTTGGTCAGCGAAGTGCGGACGTGTCAGAGCATGGAGCTGATAGAGGATGCGCCGGATCTCGCGCGGGGTGCCCTCGACGTCGCCACGAGCCACGCGAGCGCGGAACCCCTCGAGTGTGGAACTGAGCTGCTCGGCCTGGTCGTGATCTGGGTGAACTGGCGCGCGCGCATAGTCGTGCCCGGCACTGATTCGTTGAAGGTCATCCGCAGTGCGGATGTGCGGAAGCACCTTGCCGGCAACTAAGTCGTACGCCCGCTCGAGCTCGGCACGCAGCGTCTCAGGTGGCAAATCCTCCCCACCGATCACATCCGCCACACGCTCCAAGAGCCCTAACTGCGAGGCGAGCGTCGCGTGATCGGCCCAGAGTTGGTCGAGGGAATGCTCGTCCGACCCACGCGTCTCACTGGCGCCGACCACGCTCGCCGAGGAGCCGACACCTGCAGATGCGTCCGCCGGCTTCGCTTCCTGGGTCTTGAGGTAGTCCTCCTTGAACCGCTTCAAGCCTGCATCGGTGAGCGGGTGCTTGAACATCGCGGTGAGGACGCTGAACGGCATGGTGCCGATGTCGGCGCCGGCGAGCGCGGACTGGCTCACCTGGAACGGACCGCGCAGACTCGCAGCGAGCACCTTGGTCTTGATGCCCTGCTGGCGGTAGGCGGCGACGATGTCGCGGACGAGCTGCAGCCCGTCCTCATTGATGTCATCGACCCGGCCGACGAACGGGCTCACGATGTGGGCGTCGATCGCCGCCGCGAGCAGTGCCTGGTTGATGCTGAAGCAGAGCGTGACGTTGATGCGCGTCCCCTCGCCCGCAAGGATCTTCCCCGCGGCGAGGCCGTCGGCCGTCATAGGCACCTTCACGATGACGTTCTTGTGCCATGAGGCGAGGCGGCGGCCCTCGACGAGGATGTCATCCTTCTTTTCGCTCACCACCTCGGCCGATACATTGCCGATGATCCCGCAGATCCTTTTGACCTGGGTCTCGTGGTCCTGGCCGGCCCTCGCGATGAGCGTCGGGTTCGTCGTGACGCCGTCGACGACGCCCCAGTCGACGCCCTGTTTGATCTCATCGAATGCCGCGGTGTCCAAGAACAGCTTCATCGGTCGTCCTCCAATAGTTCGTGAGGTCCGCGTGCGCTCACTGGAAGATTGAGAGGCAGAAGGAACAAACCCCCTCACCGGACATGAACGTCAGGTGTAATCGGCCCCGTTCACGAAGGGTTCATGCGTCTACTGCCTCCGCTTCAGGTCGCGGCTCTAGGGTCAGGCTGATGAAGCAAGGCAACACTCCGACCGAGCTGTGCGTGAACTGTGAGCACGAACTGTCACCAGGTCGGCGCAAGGTCTCGAACTACTGCTGCACCGGCTGCGAACGAGGCGGCCCGTGCACCTGTTCATACGACGAGCAAGCGGCCACATGAAACCGGAGCGGATCGCCGCATCGCTGGCGTCCGGCGTTTGTGGCCGATGCAGCAGAGTCGCAACGCCCGTGCTCAGCCAAATCGGATTTTCGTTGGGGGGTAATAGGTGTGCTCGTACGGATAGGTAGCGCAAACGATGTCAAGAGCGGCCAGATGCGCGTGTTCAAGGTCGCGGGAACGAAGGTGAACGTGACGAGCGCCGGCGGGCGACTGTACGCGTTCGACGACACGTGCACGCACCTCGGTTGTTCCCTCGCTAAGGGCCATCTCGCGGGAACCGTCGTCACCTGCGCGTGTCACGGGAGTCAGTTCGACGTCAGAACCGGCGCGGTTCTTCGCGGGCCGGCGGAGGAGCCGGTGCGTTCTCGGACGGTTCAAGTCGTCGGTGACGATCTGCTCGCTGATGAGTGACCAGATCACGTAAGAAGTCCGTTGCGACACTGCGCGTTCTCCGCTTGCGTCGTTCCTCGCCACCGCTTCCGCGCAATGCGCATCCGCGCGGGCACCCCCGGCGATGTGCGCGAGCACATTGAGCGCCATCTAGTCCACGTAAGTGAGCTCTGCCGGCACAATCACGGGCGTCGGGGATGGAAGAGATAGGCCGCGTGGCGGTAACGCTCCGGATCGGTTGCGTAGGCGTGGCCCAGCCAACAGCAGTGGCACTCGCAGCTCGACGCGGACGGATGGCCCTGGGCGCACCAGATCGGTCGCGCGATTCTCGTGCCGTTCGCGGGCATGGCAGGCGTTGTGATCGTCATCGTCGTCGCTCCTTCAGCTGGTTTCGGTGCGCGTATAGGTCCTCTCGTTTCAACCCGAACCTTCGCGCGGCAAGAGAACAATCCCCGTCTCTCGCCGTGAACGCCGCGTGAAATCCGGTGTTCACGCCACGTTCACGCCACGTCGTCGCGCGCGAGACACTGCTAACGAGCCAGGCGACGATGAGGACAACCCGCGATGCATCCAATTGAGCCCGGCGTGGGATCGCTCCTCGGCCATAGCGCTCGAGTGTCAGTAGCGTCGCGTCGGCGCTGGGGCGCAGAGCGTGACGCAGCAGCGACCGCGGTTGCGGGTCGAGCGTCGTGCTGACATCCGCTCCCTCGAGGATGCCCTCGACGAGCGCGAGGTCATGCCGACCACGAGATCGGGGTTGGTCTGCCCATTGCCCAGTCCCCTCCGCCTTGCCTTGGCGAAGTGGGCGCGCACCCGCCCACGGCGGCGGGCTCGCCAGAGGACGTCAAGTTTCACCGGGGGTACCCGCCCGTTCACCTCGTCGTTTCCCTTCGCCTGCGACGCTCATCGGAAACACAGGAGGAGAGACGCGTGAACGGTTCACTCATCGTCGTCACCCTCGCGTTCTGGGTCGGCCTCGCGGTGGCAACCCTCGCCGTCGCGTTCGCGCTGCCCCCGGTGCCGGACGAGATCGATCGATCCTCGTCCAAGCGCCTCACCGAGCCGAGGTAGTAATGCAGCTCGTGCTTGTGGTCGTGCTCTTGATCGTGCTCGCGCTCGCCAGTACGTGGTTCGGTGTCGACTCGCGCGACACGGCAGACCGGCGCAATCCCGGGTCCTGGGTGAGGCGGAGATGAGCGACGTGCCGGAGACCGAGCGCGCGCTCGTGCTCCCTGTGGAGCCCGCGCCTGGTGACCTCCCGCTCGGGCCCGACGGACGCGTTGATTGGGTGACCTACGCGTCGATGGAGTCCTTCCCCGCGAGCGATGCGCCAGCGTGGCCAGCCGAGGAGCCCTCACCCACGCCTGGTGTCGGGGCACGCTGATTACACATCGCGAAGTGATAGGCGCTGCCATCTCGCGAAGCAACTCGCTAGCACTACGCTGCGGTTCTTGGTAGGGGAGCAGTCATTCCTCCCTCCCTGACTTTTAGGTCGTCTGACTCCCTGGCTTTTTGCGAGACAGAGATGCGAGTTTCTTTGGAGAATCGCGATTTCGCCGCGGCGTGACTCTGTCACGTCCTTCTATCTGTAGATCAGCCTCCCTGGGTTCAGCCCGCCAACCGGAGCCATCCGCGCTCGTCCTGAGCGAGCCGAGCTGTTATCACTTCCGCGCGCTTGACCCCCGTCTTCCGCTCTGTGGGCGCCCCCAAATGGTCTTCGGCTGGGGGATCGCGTGGACGAAGTTGGACGGCCAGTCCGCGCAGGAGTCCGACCGTTCCACGCCCTCGCACGCCGTGACGCTGGCGACGGTAGTCACGCGCGTTGCTTAGTCGATGCAATCCGCCGGGCTTGCACCGCTATTGCCGCGGCCGCGATCGTCAAGACAACGACCTCCAGCACGAACGGCGTCTGGTAGTCGCGACTCCCCGCGAAGCACGGAACGCCTGCGGCCACGTCGCCGCACCTAGGTAGTCCGACAATCCGGCTGTCGATCATGAGCGGGACGACCATCGCGGCGAACAAGAAAATCGCCCACGGCGACAGGCTTGGATTCCCGCGGAGTGCGGCGAGCAAACTCCAGACCGCAAGCAACCCTAGGAGAATCAGCAACGGCACAAACGTCCGCAAGCCAAACTCTCCGAGAAATAGGAAACCGACCAAACCGCCCGCGACCCCGTAAAGAAGAAGACGCGGTATCCGCCCACTTGTCGCAAATTGGCGAGTGTTCACCCCACAGACGCTAAGCCCGCCTTGAACGATGTCCAAATTCGCCAGGGTGAGCAGTCAGCGGTCGACGAGTGCTGTTGAGGTGAGGCCCGCGGGTCACGTACCTGGGGTCTTCAGGTACGTCCAGTGTGCGCCACCGTCGGTCGTCCGTTGGAGCGAGCCGCGGACGGTCGCATATCCAGTGGTCGCGTCGCCGAATGCGATCTGCGGCGCCACAGCCGCCTCCTGTTGGTAGTCCGTGGGCACCTTGTGCCAGGTCGCACCCGCATCCGTCGTCTCGTCGGACTCACTCGAAGCGAGACCAAGCTGTAGCCATCGTGTAGGGCTGAGGAAAACGATGCCCATCGTGTTGGGCAGGGTGCGCCAGTACAGCGACATCGAGCCACGATCCGTTGACCGATACACGTAGCGCGCGTACTGGCTCGAAACTTGGCCGACGGCGCTGATGAGGAGTGTCGATCCGAAGTCGGCGACGGCACTGCCCAGATCGAGTCGCGTTATCGATGGCGAGAACGTGAATCCTGGTGGTCGGCGAAGACCCCGGAGCTCGACCACGTGCGTCCACCGTCACTCGTGCGCAGAACCGCGGGAGGTGCGTCGCGCTGCGAGACCGAGATGTAGCCGTGTGCTGCATCGACGAACGCGAGCTGTGATTTTGCAACCGGATGACGCCGAGAATGAGTCCTCGACCACCTTCTGCCAGGTCAGAGCGCCATCGGTCGTCCGCCAGATCTCGAAGTACTGGGCCATGCATCCGGTCGCGGGTGAGCCAGCCGTGAGTAGCCAGCCATTGCGATCGTCGACGAAAGCGATGTTGCTGTTGAAGACCCGCGGTGGCAGCACCCGCTCCTCCCATGTCTCGCCGCGATCGCGCGAACGAAACAGGCGCGAGCCACCGACCGAGATCCAGACAACTCCGTTACCGGCCGCGGCCACGAACGTGGTGCTCGGAATAGGGATGGGTGTGGCGCTCGTACCCGCCGACGGGACCGCTAGTGACGAGGCGGATGATGGGCTTGAACTCGACGCAGGCGTCGTCGTCACGGCCGTCAACGCGGATGCTGGTACGACGCTCGGGGTTGTGCTCGGCGCGGACGGCGCCGTCGCGCAGGCGGAGCCGAGCAAGGCTATGGCGATCAACCAACGGCGCATATCGACCAGCATTGCGATTTTGTACGTCTCGCGCGTCTGCTCTGTCGCCCATAACGCATATGGTCGAGCTAGGAATTAGGCGGCAGGCTCCCACGTCGAGCACGGACGCGCCTCAACGAGGAGGATCGCCATCACGAGCAACGCCGCGGTTGACGAGGATCCTCCGCCTCCGCTTTCGTTGCACTCATTGCGTTCCTTAGCGCGGACTCGCTTTCGCGGCCAATCGCGATCGCCGAAGCGCCCGATCTCACACAGCGGCTGCTCGGCAGGCGGGTATGAGTTGGGTCCCCGCAAGTCAGTCGACCGAGCCGGTCCCACCACAGAGCATCACAGCATGAGAATTTGTATTTGCATCCTCGCACTAGTGGCGGCCGCAGCGTGCGCGCCGAATGCTTCCGCGCCCTCAACGTCACCAGTCCCATCCGTGACGCCGGCTGCGATCGCCACCGCGAGTCCTTCATCTGTCGCCACATCGAGTGTGGCGAACGAATGCGGAGAATTCGAGGCCTACCAGGCTGCGTCCGGTGCACGGAACGCGGTTCTCGCGATGAGGACACCGACTGGGGCGACGAACTTCGAGCTCGTCGGCGCTGGCATCATCCCCGCGAACCTCGGCGGGAACCCCGCACTGCCTGAGATCCTGCGGCTCACCGGTCGTCGAGTAGAAGGCACGAACAACCTCGCCACTGCCGTCGCCGAGTACAACGTCGTGCGCGTGGCGAGCTGCACGCCGTGAGACGCGTCCTCTTCACGCCGTGGCTCGTCGTCATGCTGATGGCCGCGTGCGGCCTATCGCTTCCCACATCGACATCGCCAACGCCCTCCACGCCGCCGCGTCTTCTCACGTTCGAGACGCAGCATCACTTCCTCGACTTCACATACGCCGAGGGTCACCTGATCTTCGGAGGCGGCCCCGCGGACGACACGCGCAGCTCGCCGGACCTCATCGACCGCGACATCGCGGCGGGGATCGAACGCGTGTTGGCGAGCGCTCCGGATCGCGCGGGAAGCATCCTCGCGCCGGTGGCCGCCGGTGAATGGGTTGCCTTCGTCGAGACCTATCAGAAGGGACCGCTCATCTACCGCGTCCGAGCGGTCGCGCCTGGCAAGGATGTCGTGCTGGCGACAGCCGAGTACGCGGGGGCCGCAGATCAACTCGTGCAGCGTGCGGCGCCGATCCCGATGGTGGCAACTGACGGAGACCTCATCGCGTGGACCGAGCCTGCCGGACCGCGCGCCGGGCCGAAGTGGATGTTGAAGGGCTTCGACACGAAGACCGGTCAACGGACCGATCTGTATGCGAGCGAGCTGGCGGTGACGTTCCCGACGATCACCGACGGTGAGCTGATCTTCGGCGAGGGTGATGAGCATCCGCGGCTGCTCGCGCTTCGACCATCGCGCGACAAGACGCCCACCGCAGTGACCGCTGCGACCGACCTCGCGGAAGCGGCGAACTACGGCGGCGTCATCGTCGCGAAGCAAGGCGGCAAAAACGTTCTGGATCCTGCGACGATTGTGCTCATCGACCGAAAAAAGGGCACGACAACGACGCTCCTTCCCGAAGCTCCCCGAGGCGGC
>Ga0307305_10000195_pt1 | contig 19573 bp, 14 predicted proteins | sample ER_DNA_186_FD_194512 | JGI IMG/M metagenome (GOLD analysis project Ga0307305, IMG submission 194512) | Bulk soil microbial communities from the East River watershed near Crested Butte, Colorado, United States - ER_DNA_186 | ecosystem: Environmental > Terrestrial > Soil > Floodplain | place... | reverse complement strand
TTTTCAATATCGACCGCAAGCTCAGTTTCTATAATGCCGCCTTCCGCTCGCTCTTCGAACTCGATAACGGCTTCCTCGATCAGACGCCGACAGATGCGGCCGTGCTCGACACCCTGCGCAGCAGGCGCAAGCTGCCTGAGGAGCAGGATTTCCGCCAGTGGAGACAGCAACTTTACGAGGCGTACCGCGCGGTCGAGTCGAAAGAGCACATGTGGCACCTTCCCGACGGCCGGGCGTTGCGGGTCGTGACTACGCCCAATCCGGAGGGCGGTGTCACCTACCTTTATGATGACGTGACCGAGCGGCTCGACATGCATCGTCGCTACGACGCGCTCATCAAGGTGCAAACCGAAACTCTTGACCATTTGTCGGAAGCGGTTGCCGTGTTCGGGAGTGATGGCCGCGTGCGGTTGCACAATCCCGCATTCCAGCGGATGTGGAAGCTCTCGCACGATGCGCTCGAGCAGCACCCGCATGCGGAAGCAGTGACCGCCTGGTGCCAGGCACTGCATGACGACAACACCGTCTGGCGAAATCTTCGCGCTTCGTTGACCGCAATCGACAATCGGGAATCTCTTGTCGCACGCATTGAGCGGCGTGATGGCGCGGTAATCGATCTTGCCACCATGCCTCTGTCAGACGGCGCTACCTTGGTCACCTTCCAGGACAGGACAGATACTTTCAATGTCGAGCGCGCGCTGCGCGAGCGCAACGAGGCGCTCGAGGCCGCCGACTCGATCAAGATCGATTTCGTGCACCACGTGTCCTACGAGTTGCGCTCGCCGCTGACCAACATCATCGGCTTTGCAAATCTGCTGGGCGACCCGACTTTCGGCGCGCTCACTCAGAAACAGGGCGAATATCTCGGCTATATCACCGCCTCGACCAATGCACTGCTGGCGCTCATAAATAATATTCTCGATCTCGCCACCATCGATGCCGGCGCCATGACATTGAATCTCGGCGATGTCGATATCCGTACCACCATGGATGCGGCGGCAGAGGGTGTGCAGGACCGTCTGGTCAAGAATCGTATCTCACTCGACATTCGGGCTCCGGCCAATATTGGCAGCTTTGTCGCCGACCAGCGACGCTTGCGGCAAATCCTCTTCAACCTTCTTTCCAACGCGGTCGGTTTTTCGCCCGCAGGCGAGACCGTGACTCTTATTGCCGAGCGGCACCCCGATGCCGTCAATTTCAGGGTGACCGATCGCGGACCGGGCATTCCGCCGGCGGCCATGGACAGGGTCTTCGATTGGTTCGAGACCGATTCCATGGGCTCGCAGCATCGCGGGCCGGGTCTCGGCTTGTCGCTTGTGCGCTCCTTCGTCGAGTTGCACGGCGGGACGGTGACGATCGATTCCGTTTCAGGACAGGGCACCACCGTCACCTGCGCGTTTCCGGTGGCGCAGATTGCAAAACAGACCGCGGCGTAACATCAAAAAACACCGCCGGATCGTGGGATTCTGGCGCGGGACCGCGCAATCCGTCTATAAGGTGGCCATCGCGTGACGGATCAACCGATGTTTTTCTCCAGTTCCGGCGGCTATAGCTTCACGACGACATTAGCCGACGAGGCGGCCACTTACCGGCTGATGACGGACATTGCGGCCATCATCGAAGCCGGCGACCTGATCACGCTTTCGGGCGACCTCGGCGCGGGCAAGACGACGTTCGCCCGTGCGCTCATCCGCTACCTTGCGGACGACAATACTATCGAGGTGCCGAGCCCGACCTTCACCTTGACGCAGACTTATACCTTGCCGCGCTTCGCCGTTGTGCATGCTGATCTCTATCGGGTGTCGGGATCGGCCGAATTGACCGAGCTTGGTCTCGACGATGCGCCGGAGGGCGCAGTGACGCTCGTGGAATGGCCGGATCGCGCGGCCGGTTTTTTGCCCAACAACCGTCTCGATATCGCTTTCACCCTCGAACCGCAGGCCGGATTGAGCGCGCGAAACGTGCGCGTTACCGGCTTCGGCAGCTTTGCGCCCCGCGCCGAACGAATCCTGATCATCCGGCGTTTTCTCGATCGTTCCGATTTCGGCCGTGCCGAGCGCCGGCGCATCCAAGGTGACGCCTCGACACGAAGCTACGAACGGCTGACGCGTGACGGCGCCACCTATGTTCTGATGAATTCTCCCAAACGCGCGGATGGCCCGCCGGTGCGCAACGGCAAGTCCTACAGCGCGATGGCGCACCTCGCCGAAAACGTAACACCGTTCATCGCCATGACACAGGCGCTGCGCGCGCGTGGGTTCTCGGCGCCGGCGATCTTTGCCAGTGACCGTGAGGCGGGACTGCTGGTCATCGAAGATCTCGGCGACGAACTGGTCGTCGATCCGTCGGCGCCGATCGAAGCACGTTACGAAGCGGCAACCGACCTGCTGGCCGAATTGCACTGCGAGCCCGTGCCACCCGTTGTTACGGTCGAACCCGGTACGGATTATCGCTTGCCGCTCTACGACCTGGATGCGTATCTGATCGAGGCTGAATTGCTGCTCGACTGGTACCTGCCCAAGCTCGAAATCAGGATTTCAGATGCCAAACGCGAAAACTATCGCGCGCTCTGGCGCGACGCACTGCTGCCCGTAATGAACGAGCCGCAGACCTGGGTCTTGCGGGACTATCATTCACCCAATCTTCTCTGGCTGCCCGAGCGCGAGGGTACGGCCCGTGTCGGCCTCCTCGACTTCCAGGATGCGGTCATGGGGCCGGCCGCCTTTGACGTCGCTTCGCTGCTGCAGGACGCGCGCGTCGATGTGCCGGAAAAAATGGAAATCGCGCTATTGTCGCGATACACGCGCGCGCGCCGATCGGCGCATGCCGCGTTCGATGCGCCCGCATTCGTGCGCTCATATTCGACGCTCGCCGTGCAACGCGCGTCCAAGATCCTAGGGATTTTTGCCCGACTCGAACGTCGGGACCGCAAGCCGCAATACTTGCGTCATCTGCCGCGCGTATCGACCTATCTGCAACGCTCGCTCGCCCATCCGGCATTGGCTCCGCTCGCGGCCTGGTATCGCGCCAACGTGCCCCCGGTGAAAGTCTGATCCATGTGCGCAGTTCCGACACGCGTCGTTCCCCGCCGCGCCATGGTCCTGGCCGCGGGACTTGGGACTCGCATGCGGCCGCTCACGGATAAAACGCCGAAGCCGCTCATCAAGGTCGCAGGCAAGCCGCTGATCGATCACGTGCTCGATAGGCTCGCAGACGCCGGCGTTGAGCAAGCCGTGGTCAATGTGCACCACTTCGCTGAACAATTGCAGCAACACCTTGCGCACCGCGCGCGCCCCAAGATTGTTATCTCCGACGAGCGCGGGCTGCTGCTCGGCACCGGCGGCGGGGTCAAGAAAGCCCTGCCCGAACTTGGCGATGCACCGTTCTTTCACGTCAATTCCGATACGATCTGGATCGACGGCGTGAAGCCCAATCTGGCGCGGCTCGCCGATTCCTTTGACCCGGCCGCAACGGACGCGCTTTTGCTACTGGCTCCCACGACCGACAGCGTGGGCTATTCCGGACGCGGCGATTTCTCGGTGGCGCCGGACGGTAGTTTGCTCAAGCGTGCCGAGCAGGAAGTCGCGCCTTTTGTCTATGCGGGGGCGGCGGTGCTGTCGCCTGCATTATTCAAAGGTGCGCCGGACGGAGAACTTTCACTCACCGTCCTGTTCGACCGTGCCGCGCAGGCAAAGCGACTGCACGGTCTGCGACTCGAAGGCCTCTGGATGCATGTCGGAACCCCGGAGGCAATTGCCGAGGCGGAGGCCGCGATTCGCGCGAGCGTGAACTAGTCAAGGCGGACCCGCATTTCGATTCGCCCTCGCCGTAAAATGTGTATGCTGCCGCGCGATGCCAGCCATGAAGCCTCGCGTTTTCAACATTCCGGCCTCCGCGCGGTTCCTGCCGGTCCTCATCGATTCCCTGCGCACGGGAAAGCTGGTGCCGGGCTTTCCGGCGTCGGATGATCCGCTTGAACTCGCGCGGGCGACGCTTTACCTGCCGACGCGTCGCGCGTGCCGCATGGCGCGCGATGCTTTCGCACTCGCGCTCGATCAGGCCGCGATCCTACCGCGCATCGTCGCACTCGGCGATATCGACGAGGATGAAATCATCTTCGCCCAGGCCGCAACCGCGGAACTGGCGGAAGATGCCTTGGCCATTGCACCCGCGATCGACCCGCTGGAGCGACGGCTGTTGCTCGCGCAACTCATCGCGCGTTGGGCCGAGAAGATCCATCCTGATCGAGGCGCGCCGCTGATCGCCAATACACCGGCCGCCGGGCTCGCGCTCGCTGACGATCTCGCGCGCCTGATTGACGACGCCATTACCCGCGAGATGGACTGGCGAAAGCTCGACGATCTCGTGCCCGACCGGTTCGACAAATATTGGCAGTTCACGCTCGGCTTTTTGAAGATCGCGCGCAGCTATTGGCCAGAGCGTCTCAAGGAGGGCGGGGTCATTGACGCGGCCGAGCGGCGCGATCGTCTCATCGAAGCCGAGATGCGGCGTCTCGCCGGCAGCAAGGATCCGGTGATCGCGGCCGGCTCCACCGGCTCGATGCCGGCGACCGCGAAGTTGCTTGCGGCGATCGCGCAACTTCCACACGGCGCGGTGGTTCTGCCGGGGCTCGACACAGATCTCGACGAAGATACGTGGCACAAGATCGCCGGCACGAAGGACGAGAAAGAGGCGCCCGCCACCGTGCATCCACAATTCTCCATGCAGGCCTTGCTGGCGCGCATGGGCGTCACGCGCGATCCCGTCGAACCGCTCGCCGATCCCGCCGTGCACGGCCGCGAGATGCTAGCTTCGGAAGCGCTGCGGCCAGCCGCTACCACCGATCGCTGGCAGGCTCGCTTTAAAGCCCCCGAATTCACCGCGGCCGCCGATCGCGCGATGGCTGGCGTCAGTCTGATCGAAGCCGCCAATGCCGAAGAAGAGGCGCTATCAATCGCGATCTGTCTGCGCGAGGCCATCGAGACACCCGCCAAAACCGCGGCACTGGTGACACCTGACCGCACCCTCGCGCGCCGCGTTGTGGCCGCGCTCGAACGCTGGGAGGTCGAGGTCGATGATTCGGGCGGCGATGCGCTCGCCGACACGCCGGCCGGCACCTTCGCACGCCTTGTCGCCGAAGCAGCGCTGTGTGGGCTTGAGCCGGCAAAGCTCCTGGCACTGCTCAAACACCCACTGTTGCGGCTTGGCGCCGAAGCTTTTGTGTATGCCCGCACCATCGCAGCGCTCGAGCGCGCCGTGTTGCGCGGTCCGCGCCCGCACCGAGGTTCGACAGGGCTTGTGCACGCGCTCATAACCTTCCGGCAGACGCGCGATAAACTGCACAGCCGTAATCCGCGCCGTTTCGTGCATGTCGGCGAACTCGACGCGGCCGAACAGCTCGTCGAAAAATTCGCGCTGGGGGTCGCCCCGCTGGAAGCCTTCGGGCACGGACCGCAAAGCCTGTTCACGCTGACGCAGGCGCACGCCAGAGCGATCGAAGGGCTGTCGGGCGCCGGCAAGGAGATTGCAGCCTATGGCGGCACCGACGGCCGGCAATTGCAGCGCATGTTCGAAACGATTGCAGAGAGCGAGACATCGCAGACGCTCGAACTCAATCCGGCGGACTATCCGGACGTCTTTCATTTGCTGTCATCGGGGCGTGCGGAGCGGCGCGCGGACGGCAGCCCCCGTGTGCGGATCCTCGGTCTGCTCGAAGCCCGGCTCCAGAGTGTCGATCGCATCGTGCTGGGCGGGCTGAACGAAGGCACCTGGCCGCCCGACACCCGTAACGATCCGTGGCTGAGCCGGCCGATGCGGCTCGACCTCGGCCTCAATCTGCCGGAACTGCGTGTCGGCCTCTCAGCGCACGATTTTGCGCAAGGACTTGGTCAGCCGGAGGTCGTTCTGTCGCGCGCGGCCAAGCAGGCCGGTGCACCGACGGTCAGGTCGCGCTTCGTCCAGAGACTGGCCGCAGTCGCCGGCGAAACCCGCTGGAAAGAAGCGTCGCGGCGTGGCGCGCGTTACACGGATTACGCGCGCGCACTCGATCATCCTGCCGAGGTGTCGCCGATACCGCGGCCGCAGCCGGTTCCTCCACCGGAAGCGCGCCCCTCGCAGTTAAGTGTCACCGACATCGAGAACTGGCTGCGCGATCCCTATACGATCTACGCCAAACATGTGTTGCGGCTTTTCCCGCTTGACGCCATCGACACGCCGCCGGGCGCCGCCGATCGCGGGACCTTCATTCATGAAGCGATTGGCGAATTCACCAAAAAACACGCGGATGCCCTGCCCGACGATGTCGAGCGCGCGCTGACAGAACTCGGCAAGACGTATTTCGAGCCGCTCAAGGACTTCGAAGAGGCGCGCGCCTTCTGGTGGACGCGCTTTCTCCGCATCGCCGGCTGGCTCGAAGGTTGGGAGCGCGAACGTCGCGCCGGCGCGACAAAAATATTTGCCGAAATGTCGGGGAAACATGCGATCCCACTTGGCAAAACCGAATTTCTCCTCACCGCGCGTGCGGATCGCATCGAGCGTCGCGACGATGGCAGCTACGCCCTCCTCGATTACAAAACAGGTCAGCCGCCAACCGACGCACAAGTGCGCAGCGGGCTTGCCCCCCAGCTCACACTGGAAGCGGCCATCCTGCGCAACGGGGGTTTCCCGGACATCCCTGCCGCGTCGTCGGTGTCCGAAATCGCCTATGTGCGGCTGAAGGGTGGCGATCCGCCGGGTGAGCCGAAGAGCATCAAGATGGAAGACGGCACGCCCGACAGCTACGCCGACCTTGCGCTGCAAAAGCTCGCGGGCATTGCGCAGAGATTTCTTGTCGAGGGCGAGCCTTACCGCTCGTTCGTGCACCCGATGTGGAAGACGCATTACGGCGACTATGACCATCTCGCGCGCGTCAAGGAATGGGCAGCCTCGGGCGGCGAAAGCGAGGACGAGTGGTAAGTTCTGCGCGCCAGATTCCGGACGCCGCGAGGGTCCGCCAGATCGCAGCCGCCGATCCCGATCGGTCGGTGTTCGTGTCCGCTAATGCGGGCTCCGGCAAAACGCACGTGCTGGTGCAGCGGGTGATCAACCTGCTGCTGCGCGGCGTCGAACCCGAGAAAATCCTTTGCGTCACTTTCACAAAAGCCGCCGCCGCCAACATGGCGACCCGCGTCTTCGATACCCTGGCGGAATGGACCTCGCTCGACGACGACGCCCTCGACGCGCGGATCAAACTTGCGACCGGCAAGACGCCCGATGCGCCACAACGCGCTCGCGCACGCCGGCTTTTCGCCGCTGCGCTGGAAACGCCGGGCGGGCTGAAGGTGCAGACCATCCACGCCTTCTGCACGCGCCTGCTGCACCAGTTCCCGTTCGAGGCCGATGTCGCAGCGCGCTTCGAGGTGCTCGACGAAGCCACCACCGCGCAGCTGCTCAACCAACTGACCCTCGTCGTGCTGCTGGAGGGCGCGACGACGCCAGACAGTCCGCTTGGCAAGGCGCTGGAGATTGCCATCGCTGCTGCCGCCGACACCACCTTCAAGGAGGTGATCGCGGAAACGATCGGCAAGCGCGATCTCATCACGCAGTGGATCACCCGCGCGGGCGGCGACCAACAGGCGATCGATGAACTGACCCGCACTTTTGATCTTGCACCCGGCGACGCCATCGCCGCCGTCGAAGCGGACTATTTCGCCGCTTCGCACATCGCGCAAAGCGAATGGCCGGCGTTGATCGAAATATTTTCGGCCGGCAACAAGACCGACAGGGAGCGCGCTCAATCATTGACCGCCGCCCTGCACTCTTCGGGACGCGAACGGCTCGAAAACTATCTTGACGTGTTTTGTACCGATTCGCGTACGCCGCGGACCAACGTCGTCACCAAGAAGGTTTCCGGCGCCGACCCGCAATTGGCTTTGCGTCTTAATGCCGAACAGGAGCGCGTATGCAAATTGCTGGCGCGCGAATTCGCTCTGCGGGCACGCGATCGCAGCGCGGCGCTGATCACGGTCGCCGCGGAGGTTATCGAGCGCTACCGCAGGGAAAAGGAACGGCGCGGCCTGCTCGACTACGAGGATTTGATCGACAAGACGCTCACGCTGCTCCGCGATGCCTCGACCAACAGCACGGCAGCCGCATGGGTTCTGTACAAACTTGATCTCGGCATCGACCACGTGCTCGTCGACGAGGCGCAGGACACGAGCGACAAGCAATGGGAGATCATCAAGATTCTCGTCGCGGAATTCCTGCCGGGCGGCGCGCGCGAAAACGTACGCCGGACTTTGTTCGCAGTCGGCGACGAGAAGCAGTCGATCTTCTCGTTTCAGGGGGCAGTTCCGCACAAATTCGCCGAGATGCGCGTTCATTTTCGTGCGCTGCACGAAAAGAGCGATGCGGTTTTTGCGACCGAAAAGCTCGATTATTCGTTCCGATCGGCCGTCGGTATCCTCAATGCCGTCGACGCCGTGTTCAAGCAGTCGGAGGCGTTCCGCGGCTTGACCGTCGATCCGACCTGGACCGTCCATCAGGCATTACCGGATGCGGTCCCTGGCGAAGTGGAAATCTGGGATCTGATGAGCCCGGACAAGAACGATTCCGACAAGGAAGGCTGGGACGCTCCGTTCGACACCACCAGCGAGACCAGCCCTTCAGTCAAGCTCGCGGCAAAGATTGCGCGCACGGTGAAAGGCTGGATCGCCAACGGCACGCGGCCGGGCGAGGTGCTGATTCTCGTGCGCCAGCGCGGTCCCATGTTCGAAGCGGTGATACGCGCGCTCAAACACGCGCAGATCGAGGTCGCAGGCGCCGACCGGCTGGTGCTGACCGAGCATATCGCCATCATGGACCTGCTGGTCCTCGGCGATGCGCTGTTGCTCCCGGATGACGATCTTGCACTGGCGACCGTGCTGAAGAGCCCGCTGTTCGGTCTTGATGACGAGCAGCTTTATAAGCTCGCGTACCAGCGCAAAAGTTCTTTGCGCTCGGCACTGCGTGCAAAAGCCGGCGAAGATTCCGTGTATGATGTGGCTGCGTCTGCGCTTCATGTTCTGGCACAAAAGGCGCACACATCGTCGCCTTTTGAATTCTACGCGCATGTGCTGGGCGCGCATAAAGGCCGTGCCAGGATTCTGAGCAGGCTCGGCACCGAGGCTTCGGATCCGCTCGATGAATTCCTGAATCTTGCGCTGTTGTACGAACAACGAGAAACACCGTCGCTACAAGGTTTTCTCAACTGGATTCGGGCGGCGCGGAGCGAAGTCAAGCGCGACATGGAGATGGCGCGCGACGAGGTGCGCGTGATGACCGTGCACGGCGCCAAGGGTCTCGAAGCGAAAAATGTCATTTTCATCGACCACACCACCACGCGCCCAGAAGGAGCCCATCCACCGCGTCTGCTCACCGTGCCGATCGCCGGCGCACCTCCGGGCGCAACCGCGCTGATCTGGGGTGCCCGCCGCGACAGAGATGTCGGGCCGATGAACCAAGCGCGCGCGCAGGCCCTTGAAGCGGCGCGCGACGAATATCGACGACTTCTCTATGTCGGACTGACGCGCGCCGCCGATCGCCTGTTGGTCTGCGGTGCGCGGGGCGTTAACAAGGCACCGAAAGGCTGCTGGCATGATCTCGTGCTGACTGCGCTGCAGCCTTTGTCGGAAGAACTCAGCAGTGACGAAGGCAAAGTGTGGAACTTCCGCAAGAGTGCTGCCGCAGCCGCGGGACAAATACAGTCGCCGCAGGAGCACGCCCCGCTGCCGGCCTGGCTCAGGTCGAGGCCGCCACTCTCACCACCGGCGCCAATGATCCTGCGGCCATCCGATACGACCGACGACGAGCCGCGTCACATGGCCGGGAGGGGCGAGCGCGAAACGGCACGCCAGCGTGGTTTGGTGGTTCACCGCCTCTTGCAGTCATTGCCGGATGTGCCGCCGGACAGGCGACATAAAGCGGCCGAAGACTACCTGGCCAAGACAGCACGCGAATTGCAGCATGCGGACCGCGCTCGCCTGGCAGAGCAAGTCATGGACGTCATCGATGACGCGCGCATCCGTGAACTTTTTGTGTCGGGCAGCCGCGCGGAAGTTCCCATCGTCGGAAAGCTCAACGTGGGCGGGGCGTCGATACGAATCTCCGGTCAGGTCGACCGCCTGTCGGTGACGCAGAGCGCAGTGCTGATTGGTGATTTCAAGACCAGCCGAGAGCCGCCGCGCCGATTCGAGGAGGTGCCACCAGCTTACGTGCGCCAACTCGCGCTATACCGCGCGCTGCTCCACAAGCTCTACCCCGATAGGCCTGTCCGCGCCGCTCTAATCTGGACGGAAGTCCCTGATCTCATGGAGCTTTCCGAAGCGGTGATGGATCAAGCCCTGAAAGAAGCCTTGGCGCAGGTCACCTGCACGTGAGAGCGCCTTGACGCTGCGAGACCGCATTCATAGTTTCCAGCCCTCGCAATTTTCTGGGGCGATTCTCTCCCCGCTCAACATAAGAGGTAGTTGTCATGGCCGTCGGCAAAGTGTCGGACGCAAGTTTTGAATCGGACGTTTTGAAATCTGCCGAACCGGTCGTCGTGGATTTCTGGGCGGAATGGTGTGGCCCCTGCCGCATGATCGGACCGGCGCTGGAAGAAATTGCCGGCCAGCTCGGCGACAAGGTCAAGATCGTGAAGCTGAATGTCGATGAAAACCCGAAGACCGCCGGACAATACGGCATCATGTCCATTCCGACCCTGATGCTATTCAAAAATGGCAAGGAAGCCGCGCGCCAGGTTGGCGCCGCGCCCAAGCAGAAATTGCATCAATGGATCAGTGGCGCCGTATGACGGCGCGATAAAGAACTTGCTGAAACGGCCGGCCGAAAGCCGGCCGTTTTGCGTTAACGGGGAGATGACCCTCGCCTTGCACAAGCCATTCCCCCCGATGGAAGCCCTGTCCGTGGATGAAATTCCCGAGGGCAAGAACTGGCAATACGAGCCTAAATGGGACGGTTTCCGCTGTCTAATATTTCGCGATGGCGCAGCGATCGAGTTGCAATCGAAGTCCGGCCAATCTCTGACCCGCTATTTCCCGGAACTGGTGGCGACCGCCGCTTCGCTCAAGTCGAAACGTTTCGTGCTCGATGGCGAAATTGTCGTGCCGAGCGGACGGGCATTCTCCTTCGACGATCTGTTGCAGCGTATTCACCCCGCCGCGAGTCGCGTGAAGCGGCTTGCCGGCGAAACGCCGGCTTTGCTGATCGTGTTCGACCTGCTGATCCGGGATGACGGACAAAGTCTTGTGAAGACGCCGCTCGGCAGCCGGCGCAAATTGCTGGAAGCTTTCTCCCGCAAATATCTGCGCGGCAACAAGACGATCCGGCTGTCTCCTGCGACCACCAGGATCGCCGATGCGCGAAAGTGGCTCAAGCAGGTCGGCGCGAACTTGGACGGAATCATCGCCAAGCGCCGCGACATGCCATACGAGTCCGGTAATCGGCACGGCATGCAGAAGATCAAGAACTACCGGTCCACCGACTGCGTGGTCGGAGGCTTTCGCTACAACGAAGGTAGACGCACGGTCGGATCGCTTCTGCTCGGCTTGTACGATGAGCACGGCCTGCTCAATCACGTCGGCTTCACCTCCGCGCTCAAGAGCGAAGAGAAGAAAGCGCTCACCGTAAAACTTGAAAAACTAATCGCAGCCCCCGGCTTCACCGGCGACAAACCGGGCGGCCCGAGCCGCTGGTCGACGAAACGCTCGGTGGAGTGGAAGCCACTCAAGCCGAAGCTGGTGGTCGAAGTTTGTTACGACCATTTCAGCGGCGGACGTTTCCGTCACGGTACGCGGCTGTTGCGCTGGCGGCCGGACAAGGCGCCACGGCAATGCACAATGGATCAGGTGCGGCAGAAAAAAGCCGACCTGATGAAGCTTTTGAAATGAGGCAGGTTGGCCGCAACCTTACTGCGGCAGCGTCCCATTTTCGCGCAGCGCTTCGCCGGCAAGATAGAGCGAGCCGGTAATCAGGATCCGCGGCGGCGGATCGAGATCAAGTTTGCGCGCGGCTTCGAGTGCTTCCGTCAGGTTGTCGCGACTCGTCGCCGCCAGCCCGATGGTGCGCCCCGCGCCGGCAACAGCTTCGGCGCTCAGGCCCTTCTCGGCGTTCGGAACGGGTACGGCAATCATGCGGCGCGCTAGCCCGGCGAAATTGCTCAGGAAGCCCTCGCTGTCCTTGGTCGCGAGCATGCCGACGATCAGCACCAGCGGCCGTGACACGCGCTCCTCGAGATCGGCAAGCGCTGCCGCGATCGCCCGCCCGCCGTCCGGATTGTGCCCGCCGTCGAGCCACAATTCGCTGCCGACGGGCGCAAGTTCCACGAGGCGGCCCTGTCCCAGACGGTGCAACCGCGCGGGCCAGTCGGCCTTGGTCATGCCGGCATCATAGGCCGCAGGGGGAATTGCGAAACGTCCGACCGTGCGCAACGCGGCGATGGCGAGGCCCGCGTTCTCGAACTGGTGCCTGCCGTAGAGCCTCGGCGGTGGAAGGTCGAGCAGCCCACTTTCATCCTGATACACAAGGCGGCCGCGCTCCTCTGTTGCCGTCCAGTCTACGCCGGCGACCTTCAGCGGCGCAGCAAGTCGCGCAGCCTGACGTTCGATCACGGCCAAGGCATCGCGCGGCTGCGATGCGATAATCGCCGGCACCCCGCGTTTGAGAATGCCGGCCTTTTCCGCCGCGATCCTTTCGATGGAATCACCGAGGAAGTCGATGTGATCGATCGAAATGCGCGTGATGATCGTGGCCAGAGGATTGTCGACCACGTTCGTTGCATCGAGCCGTCCGCCGAGGCCAACCTCCAGCAGCAGCACATCGGCCGTGTGACGTGCGAACAACAGCAAACCGGCCGCCGTTGTGATTTCAAAAACAGTGATGGGCGCGCCGGCGTTGGCGCGCTCGCATTCCTCCATCGCGGCCGACAATTCCTGGTCCGATACCAGCGCACTTTCGTCGCGCCCACCGATGCGGAAACGCTCGTTGAACCGCACCAAATGTGGCGAGGTATAGACGTGCACGCGCTTGCCGGCCGCTTCCAGAATCGCCCGCAGGAAAGCGATCGTCGAGCCCTTGCCGTTGGTTCCGGCAACATGGATCACCGGCGGCAGTTTTTTCTCGGGATGGTCGAGGGCGGCGAGCAGCCGTTGCACGCGGTCGAGCGAAAGATCGATGCGCTTGGGATGCAGCGCCGTCAGACGCGCAACGATGGATACTGGTGAGCTCATGGGTTTTGACGCATTACTTCAACAAGCCGCATTCGTTGTCCGCTTCGTCCCCCCGCGAGCGCGCGGCCCAAGAGCCATATAGCCGAGAGTCGATGCTTTCGTCCTCAGGATTCCGCTGGAATCCTCGGCCCGGGATGCCTGCTTTAAAAGGAAAAAGTCAATTATGCGTGCGCCGGGACCGGCAGCTGCGGCTGGCCTACGACCGGCGCCGGCGTTCGCGTCAGCAACCGACACAATTCGGCAAGCGTCGCACGCAATTTATGCCGGTGCACCACCATGTCGACCATGCCGTGGTTTGAAAGATACTCGGCGCGCTGAAAACCTTCCGGCAATTTCTCGCGGATGGTCTGCTCGATCACCCGCGGGCCGGCAAATCCGATCAACGCGCCCGGCTCGGCGATCTGCACGTCGCCAAGCATCGCATATGACGCGGTGACGCCGCCGGTCGTCGGATTGGTCAGGACGACGATGTAAGGCTTGCGGGCCTCGCGCAGCATCTGCACGCCGACCGTCGTGCGCGGAAGCTGCATGAGCGAAAGAATGCCCTCCTGCATGCGCGCGCCGCCCGACGCCGCGAACATGATGAAGGGGGTCTGCCGGCGCACCGCGGTTTCGAGGCCGGTGATCACAGCCTCCCCGGCCGCCATGCCGAGCGATCCGCCCATGAAATCGAAATCCTGCACGGCGATCGTGACCATCTGGCCTTCCAGACGGCCGATGCCGACCTTCACCGCGTCCTGCAGCCCGGTCTTGGTCCGCGCATCCTTGAGACGATCCGCATAACGGCGCTCGTCGCGAAATTTCAGCGGATCGACCGGGACTTCGGCTAGCGCAATGTCTTCGAATTCCCCGCCGTCGAACATAGACTTCAGGCGCATCGGCGCGCTGATGCGCATGTGATAGTTCGAACTCGGGATGACAAACTGATTGGACTCAACGTCTTTGAAAAAAACGAGCTGCCCGGTCTCGGGACACTTGATCCAGAGGTTTTCCGGCGTCTCACGACGGAGGAAGCTGCGGATTTTCGGGCGAACGACGTTGGATATCCAATTCATGGGCCTACCTGTATACGGCCGATTCGACAAAATTATAACTGACGGCCGGGCCGAATGCTCACCGCGCCGTGACGCGACGGGCAGAACGCACGCCGTGCGCCAGGGCTGATACCAGCTGGGCTACGGCTTTTACCGTTCCGGCGCCGGCTTTGCCCGTTTTATCGAGGCTTTTGGACAAGGCATCGATGAGCGCCGACCCTACCACCACGCCATCGGCACCCTCCGCAATGGCACGCGCCTGTTCGGCCGTCTTCACTCCGAAACCGACGGCGACAGGAAGTTTTGTGTGGCGTTTGATCCGTGCAACGGCTCCCGTCACTTTGCTCGTATCCGGCGCTGCGGTCCCCGTAACACCAGTTACCGAGACGTAATAGACAAAGCCTGACGTATTGGTGAGCACTTTCGGCAGACGCTTGTCATCGGTTGTGGGCGTCGCCAGCCGGATGAAATTGAGCCCTGCTTTCAGCGCCGGCAGGCAAAGCTCTTCGTCTTCCTCGGGCGGCAGATCCACGACGATCAGACCGTCAACGCCGGCTGCTTTGGCATCGGCCAGGAAGCGTTCGCTCCCGTAGATGTATATCGGGTTGTAGTACCCCATCAGAATGATGGGTGTCTGGTCATCGTCCTTTCGAAACTCGCGTACAAGCGACAGTGTGAGGGCCATGCGCTGACCCGATTTAAGGGCGCGCAGGCCCGCAGCCTGGATTGCAGGGCCGTCGGCCATGGGATCGGTGAAGGGCATACCGAGCTCGATGATGTCGGCGCCGGCTTTCGGCAAAGCCTTGGCTATGGCGAGCGACGTGTCGTAGTCGGGATCGCCCGCCATGATAAATGCGACGAGTGCGGCGCGGCCTTCTTCTTTCAGAGCCGCGAAGCATTTGTCGATTCGCGTGCTCATTTTACGGTCTTGCTTTCCAGAAAGGCCTCGACCGAAGCCAGGTCCTTGTCTCCGCGCCCCGAAAGATTGATCACCATTAGGTGATCCTTTGATTTCGTCGCGGCAATTTCCGGCACCTTGGCCAGAGCGTGCGCCGATTCCAGCGCCGGGATGATCCCTTCAAGCTTGCTGCACAGCTGGAAGGCTTCGACGGCCTCGTCGTCGGTAGCCGAAAGAAATTGCACGCGTCCCATATCGTTCAGCCAGGCGTGCTCCGGCCCGATGCCGGGATAATCGAGGCCGGCCGAAATGGAATGCGCCTCTTCGATCTGGCCGTCGTCATTCATCAGCAAATAAGTCCGGTTGCCATGCAGGACACCGGCGCGCCCACCGGCGATCGAGGCCGCGTGTTTGCCGCTCTTCAATCCATGACCGGCTGCTTCCACGCCGTAGATTTCGATGGCGCGTTCATCAAGAAACGGGTGAAAGAGGCCCATGGCGTTGGAGCCACCGCCAATGCAGGCGATGAGGGAATCAGGCAGACGGCCTTCGAGAGTCTGAAGTTGCTCGCGCGTTTCCCGGCCGATGACCGATTGAAAGTCGCGAACCATCGCGGGATACGGATGCGGGCCGGCAACCGTGCCGATGCAATAGAATGTGTCACTGACATTGGCCACCCAATCGCGCAGCGCTTCGTTCATGGCGTCCTTGAGCGTACGGGCGCCGGACTCGACCGCGCGTACTTCGGCGCCGAGAATCTTCATCCGCAACACATTCGGCTTTTGTCGCTCAACGTCGACGGCGCCCATATACACAAAGCAGGGCAATCCAAACTTGGCGCAGAGCGTGGCGGTGGCAACGCCGTGCATACCGGCACCGGTTTCGGCGATGACGCGAGTCTTGCCCATGCGCAAGGCCAGCATGATCTGGCCAAGCACGTTGTTCACCTTGTGCGCACCGGTGTGATTGAGCTCTTCGCGCTTGAAGTAGATCTTCGCACCGCCGCAGTGCTGCGTGAGCCGTTGCGCAAAATAAAGCGGCGAGGGCCGGCCGACATAATTCGCCAGATGGTCGTCCATCTCTTTTTGAAAGGCGGGATCGGCCTTGGCCTGCGCATAGGCCTGCTCGAGTTCAAGGATGAGCGGCATCAAGGTCTCGGCGACAAACCGTCCGCCATAGATGCCGAAATGCCCCCGCTCGTCGGGGCCGCTCCGGAAAGAATTTGGTCGCTGCACGGTCATGCGCGTGGTCCGCTATTTGACCGGACGCACGATTGAGGTCTCTCCAAGCTGGAGAGGTGGCGAAAACAGCTCCGCCTCCGCGACGCGCGCGGCGCGAATGAACGCCCGGATTTTATCCGGATCCTTTTCACCCGGCACGCGCTCAACACCCGATGAGATGTCGACGCTCGGCGCACGCGTTATGCGCAGCGCTTCCGCCACGTTGCCTGCGTCGAGCCCGCCCGAGAGCATGAACGGAACGCCGGCATTCAGGTCCTTGAGAAGAGTCCAGTCGAAAGCCTTGCCCAGGCCGCCAGGACGCGTTGCGTCCTTGGGTGCGCGCGCGTCGAAGATCAGGCGATCCACGACCTGCGCATACTGGCGGATCTGAGAGAGATCCTTCCGCTCCGCGACTGGCAGTGCCTTCATGACCGGCAGTCCGAAACGCGTGCGCACCGCGATGGCGCGGTCCGGCGTTTCGCTGCCATGGAGTTGAAGCATGTCCGGTTTGAGCGCCGCCACGATGTCGAGCAACGTGTCGTCATTGGCGTCGACGCTGAGCGCGACCTTTCCGGCGCGACCCTGAACGCGCTGGCCGAGCGTGCGCGCCGCCTCAAACCCGAGGTGACGCGGGCTCGGTGCGAAGAACACGAAACCAACCAGATCGGCGCCGGAATCAAGCGCTACATCAAGCGCTTGCGGGGTCCTGAGACCGCAGATTTTGATCAACAGAGCCATTGTGAGGCGCGTTCTAGCGTCTTCTCCATTTGGCCGCAAAGCGGAACCGCGCGGCTGATTTAAGGGATTGGTGGCGGAATAGCAGTGTGTGGTGCGGACTCCGCTGCTGTGACCGATGGTTCGGGAGCAAAACGGCGACGGATTGCATCCATCTCCTGATGCAGCGCGCGGACCTCCCCGTCGAGCCGCCGGGCCGTCCGCCTCCACTTCGCCTGCCTGATCCAAGCGGCGACACCGCCGACCAAAACGCCCAGGATCAGGAGTGCAAAGATCATCACGAAGAGCGGGACCGTCGCGGCGTAGGCGGGGCTGGCCGACGAGAAGGGATCGAACGAAATCGTCACCGACTGCCGATTGGCCATCGCGAAAGCAACGATCACTATCGCCAGCGGAACGATTATCAGTAACGAGACGATTCTGCGGAACATCTGGAAAATCTGCGCAAAAAAACGATGGCCGGGAAGAACCCGGCCACGACCATAGCATTCCGTCGGTCGAAGGAACCAGAAGCCCTAGATCACGCCCGGCCGGTTGAGCCGTTCCCGCATTTCCTTGCCGGTCTTGAAGAACGGAACCGACTTCTTGTCGACCGCTACGTGGGCACCAGTGCGCGGGTTGCGGCCCGTCCGGGCCGGCCTGTGCTTGACCGAGAAGGCGCCAAAGCCGCGCAGTTCGACGCGGTCGCCCTTCGCCATGGCAGTCGTGATCTCGCCGAGGATCGCGTTGACGATGTTCTCGACGTCGCGCTGATAAAGATGGGGATTCTGGGCCGCAATGCGCTGGACGAGTTCTGACTTGATCATCGACACCGCCCTACCCCGTCAGTTGGATACCGGAGGGTGCCAAAGCGCCAAGAGACCGTCAAGATTAAGTCGCTCAATTGCCTGCACTCCGCCCCATTCTTCGATGCGGTGCGCAATGGCATTCAGTCCGATCGCCTCGAAGGTCCAGGTGGCAAGATGCAGGAAGGAGAGTTCGCTGAAGCGCGGTTGCAGTGAATAATCGCGCACCGGCGTATCAGCAGGGACTTTTTTCGCCTTCTCCAGCCAGACCAACGCCGTTTTCTCGTTCCCCAGGTCGTCAACCAGTTTGAGATTGATCGCCTGCCGACCGGTGAAAACACGGCCGTCAGCCACCTGCGTGAGGAGGGAATCGTCCATTTTGCGGCGATCCTTCACCAGGCCCTTAAACCAGCTGTAGGAATCGAGCACGATCGACTCGATCGCCGCCCGCGCTTCGGGACTAGTCGGTTCAAAGCCGTTTGGCGCAGCCTTCAGCGGCGAGGATTTCACTTCCTCGACCTTGATGCCGATGGTCTTCAGCACATCGGTGAAGTTCGGATACTGAAACAGCACGCCGATCGAACCGACCAGCGAGGTTTCCTGCGCCACGATATGCTCGGCGGAGAGCGCGGCAATGTAAGCGCCGGATGCCGCCAGGCCGTCGACCACAACCACCATGGGCTTTTTGCTCTCCAACTCGCGCAGCGCATCGAAAAGCTGCTCAGAACCGGCGGTGGTCCCTCCCGGGCTATCGATATGCACGATCACGGCGCGCGCCGCGGAACGGCCGAGCCGGCCCAGCGCCTCGACGCGATCCTGATTTCCACGGATCAGTCCCTGAACCTTGATGCGGGCGATGTAGGCACCGGGCGATGTGATGCGATTACCCGGCACCAACATTAAAGCTGCGCCGACAACGCCAATCAGGGCAATCGCAAGCGCGCTAATGCGCCAAAACGTAAGCTTGCGCCTTATGCGGCGACGATCGACGATAGCATCGGCGTCGAGCGACATGGCTTTCGCTCCTTCAATCGAATCCCATTCTATCCGAGTGCTCCGGATTTTTCCCGGTCATACGGCGAACTCAGTCATGAAAACCCCGGGGAATACCCCCGGGGTAACTATTTTCGGCAAAGCTGGCCGGCCACTTTACTCCTCAGCCTTTTCGGTCTCGGCGTCGGACTTATCGCCGGCCCGCTGCTTGAGCGCGGCGCCCAGGATATCCCCAAGCGATGCGCCTGAATCGGCGGTGCCATACTGGGCGATCGCTTCCTTCTCCTCGGCCACTTCCAGCGCCTTGATGGAAACGCCGACCTTGTGAATCTTGCGATCGAACTGGGTCACGCGTGCGTCCACTTTCTGGCCGACCGAGAAACGTTCGGGCCGTTGCTCGCCGCGCTCGCGCGCAAGATCGGCACGCTTGATGAAGGCGATGAGATCGTTACCGACGATCTTCACGTCGATGCCGGACTCCTTAACCTCGGTCACTTCGCACGTGACGACCGATCCCTTCTTGAGATCGCCGGCCGATTCCATCGGGTCGCCCGCAAGCTGTTTGACGCCGAGCGAAATGCGCTCCTTCTCGACGTCGACATCGAGGACCTGGGCTTTGACCATGTCGCCCTTCTTGTATTCCTCGATCACCTGCTCGCCGGGA
>Ga0307305_10000194_pt1 | contig 19595 bp, 15 predicted proteins | sample ER_DNA_186_FD_194512 | JGI IMG/M metagenome (GOLD analysis project Ga0307305, IMG submission 194512) | Bulk soil microbial communities from the East River watershed near Crested Butte, Colorado, United States - ER_DNA_186 | ecosystem: Environmental > Terrestrial > Soil > Floodplain | place... | reverse complement strand
GAGCAGCAGGGCCTGAAAGCGACATTGTCGAGGAGCTCCGCGATGCCATCTTCAGGGCCGTTCGGCGGCAGATGGTTGCCGATGTTCCTGTCGGCGCCATGCTGAGCGGGGGAATCGACTCGGCAACCGTGGCCGCGATCATGACGGAGGTCACCGACGGCCCGATCGAGACCTTTACCGTGGGCTTCGGCGGTGGATTTGCCCAGAACGAACTCGTCCCCGCCCGGGAAACCGCGCGGCGGCTCGGCACCCGCCACCACGAGGTCGTCATCTCGCCACGCGATTTCGCGGACTTCCTCCCTCGCTCGATCTGGCACCTCGAGGAGCCGATTGCGACCACGTCCACGCTCCCCTTCTACAAGGTCTGCGAGCTCGCTCGCCCGCATGTGAAGGTCGTCCTGACCGGTCAGGGGGCGGACGAGCCCTTCGCCGGCTACCCGCGCTACCTCGGCGAGCGTTATGGAGGTCTGTACCGCGCTCTCCCGGAGTTTCTCCGGACAGGGCTCGTGGCCCCACTCGTCGAGCGCCTCCCCCGCAACGAGCAGCTGAAGCGAGCGGTGCGTTCGCTCGGCACGCGTGACCCGCTCGAGCGCATGAAGCGGATCTACTCGATCATCGACGAGCCGCTCAAGGAGCAACTCTTCGGCAACGGGGCTGTCCCCTCTCCGCGGGAGTTCGAGGCAATCGCGCAGTGGCAGGGCGATGTTTCCCATCTGGACGCGCTCAGTCAGATGCTCTACATCGACGCGCGCACCTACCTCCCGGACAACCTCCTCGTCTACACGGACAAGATGTCGATGGCAGTCTCACTCGAGGCGCGCGTTCCGTTCCTCGACCTCGAGCTGATGGAGCTCGCCGAGAGCATCAGCTCGGATCTGAAGATCAAACGGCTGAGGCAGAAACGGATCCTGAAGCGCGCGATGGAGCGGTGGGTACCCGCGAACATGATCAATCGAAAGAAAATCCCCTTCGCGACACCGGTAGACGAGTGGCTACGGCACGATCTCGAAGCCGAGGTGCGCGAGCGATTGCTCGCACCCGGCTCCGCCTGCTCGACCCACCTCGACGCCGACTCGGTGCGCATGATGCTCGACGAGCACCGGAGCGGCCGGCAAGACCACAAGCGCGCCCTCTTCAGCCTGCTTACGTTCGAGCTGTGGCACGAGCAGTTCATCGCCCCCTCGCGCTGGCCCGCGCGCGAGACCGTGCGCGCCTAAGCCGGCGGCGCGTCGCCTCGCTCGAAGACGAAGAAGTGGTGGTACGGATATCCCGGCCCGCGATAAGTCCGACGCAGACGAAAACCGGCACCCTCGAAGACGGAGACGAAGTCCTCGCTCCGAACCTCTCCGATTCCGAGTTCCCAAAAATGCTGCTTCGAGAGGGGCGAGGCCTCGCGATTCAACCGGCCTATTTCAGCGAGCTGCTCTACACGACCGCCTGATCTCTTCCAGGTCGGGCTTTGCATTAGCGTCCAGAGCGCGTCCCGCACGCGGAGCCGACCGCGAAAGAGCATCCGGCAGACTTGGAGGGCGTTTGGCACCCGGGCCATGAGGGTCAAGGTAACGTCGGAGTTCGGAACGCTGACAACCGCTCCGCGCCGCGCGACTCGGCTGAGCTCCGAGACGGCCAGCGGCAGTTCCTCCCACGGCATGTGCTCGAGGATTTCCGCAGCCAGCACGGTGTCGAACGAGCCGTCGGGAAACGGAAGCCGGCGGACGTCGGCGACGACGTCCGGGCCGAGCTTTTCGTCTATGTCGACGGTGGTGACGTCGAGACCGCGCGCCCTCAGGACCGCAGCGACGGTCCCGTTCCCAGTTCCGATCTCGACGACCCGGCCACCGAGCTCGCTCGCCTCCTCGACCTGATGCCAATAGCTCGAGAAGCGGCCGGCACTGTCGTATCCCTTGAAGTAGTGGGAGCGATCAACCTGAGGCGGAGGGAGGTCCATCAATCGCCGCCGGCGCTGGGCTCTGCTGACGAAGGGGCTTGTCGTGCCGCACCCGAGCCGCGCAGTCGCGCGCTGGCGAGCTCGTATACCGCCAGGGTGCGATCGATCATTCTCTCGATTGTGTACTCGGCCAAGATGCGGCTCCTTGCGGCCTCACCCATCCGCCCACGGCCTTCCTTGTCGCGGAGCAGGAGACCAATGGCCGCCGCGAGCGCCTTGGCGTCTCTCGGAGGAACGAGCACCCCGGCTTCGCCAGACGGCCCAATCACCTCGGCGATCCCCCCGATCTCGGACGCCACCACCGGAGACCCGACCGCCATTGCTTCCGGAAGGATGAGCGGAGCCGCCTCGTCCCGCTCAGTAGGGAACAGGAACACGTCGGCGGCAGCAAGGTACAAGGGCATGACGTCCCGCGGTTGCTTGCCCGCGAAAACGACGCGCGAGGCGACTCCGACATCGCGAGCGAGAGTCTGCAAGGCCTCCAGCTCCTCCCCCGCCCCTACGATGACGAGCCGAAGCTCCGCGAATTCTGGCGAGAGCGCGGCGAGCGCGCGGATCGAGTGGTCAAAGCCCTTTTCTCTGTTCAGACGCCCAGCGGCGACGATCAGCGGGCCGCCGTCGAGGCCGACCTCGGCGCGCGCCTCGGCTTGCGGTCGAGGGCGGAAGAGCTCGGCGTCGACCCCGTTCGGAACGACGTGGACGCCTGAGCGGCCCATGAGGTAGGACCATCTCGTCCCCTCAAGCTGCTGCCACGAAGGAACCATGGCCTCGCACGCCCGAAAGCGGTACACCGTGTCGACGGGCACGAAATGCTGACCGGTGATCCACACAAGGTGCTTCGCCTCGGGGATCCGGGCGCCCGATGTCGAAACCGCCCGTCGCAGAGCGGCCTTCGCCAGACCGAGATAGTTCCCGTGGAACTTGACCGCGAAGGGCACCTGATGCTGCACGCCGAGCCGTAGGAGGCCAAGCGCGCTGGTCGATTCGCTATGGATCACGTCGAAGGGCCGCTCGGCATGGAGTTCGGAAAACTTGTCCGCGGATAACCGAAGCCACTGCGGATTACGCATGGGCAGCCGTTGCCTACCGGCCGACGCAGCGACGAAATGCCACCGGATTCCTTCGTGCTCGGTCTTGACGATCCCGTCGCGGTGGACCGGAGCCACCACCTCGACCTGGTGACCGGCCTGCACGAGCCCGCGCCCCAAGTCGAGCACATGTGCCTGCATCCCTCCGATGCCATGCGCGTAGCTCGCGACGGTGACGATGCAGACCCTCATCTGATCGAACCTGGGCTAATCCTGACGCTCGGCGGACGATTCGTCGCTCCGCCGTACAAGGGCCGGCAGCAACAGGAGTGCCCACAGCGTCAGCACGATCTTGGACCTTGGCAGGAAGGGCGCCATCGCGCAGTTGACCATGACGATGAACCACGCCGAGAGCGCCCAAACGATGAGGCTTCGCTCCACGTCTGACGTCTCCCGGAGACGTCTGAGGGCGTCACGGACGTACGCGCCCATGAGGAGGAGGAATGAGGCTAGTGCGAGCGCTCCTCCACCCGCGAGGATGTAGACGAAGCTGTTGTCAGGGTCACCCTCGACACGGTAGAAGCGGCCCTCCCACGTGTAGTCGACGACCCGCCCGAATCCGAGTCCGAGAAGTGGCCGATCGATCTGGAAGGACCCCGGTGCCTTTCGATTCCCTGGGGGTGCGCCCACTCCGGCAGCCGAGGCCGCACGTAGCCCCAATTCTGCGTTGTCGGCGAAGACGCCAACTACCTGAGGCTCCTCGCGCGTCCGGACCAGAGCGCGAATGTTGACTGTCCCGTCGTCCGGGATCTGTGCGGTCGTGTAGTAGCGGGTAGGCAACGTCGTCAGCGTTACCGGGAAGTCGGTCCTTCCGATCGAATCGCCCTGGAGGTCGTACCGCCAGAGAGAAACGTTGACCTGCTCGTCTCCGCGTGCTCCCCAAAGCCACACCTGGAAGGTCCAGGTCTGCCCGGCCTTGACGGGGACGGGCGCGGAGTAGATGCCCTGATCCACGGTTGTCCCGTCGGTCTTCATCTCGAGCGTGAGAGCACCGAAGTGAGGGGTCGCCCCGGGCACCGTCACGATCTGGCCGCCCTGGATCTTCCATCTCTGCGTCCCTCCCTCGAAATCACCATTCGGAAGCGCGCTGGGCCCAGTGGCCGCGAGACCGAGGGTCGGCTGCAAAACTCCACCTGGTCCGTATGACGGCGCGGCGGCTCCGCCTTCGGGAGCGTTGGCATTCGCGGTTCCTGCATCCCCGGAGCCAATCTCTCGCACAAGGCTCGCGGAGTCACCATAGGCGTCGACCGCCTCAGCGCTTGCCGCTGTATCGGGAGTTCTGACCAGCGCTCGAATGTGGGTCGTGCTCGGGTCTATGAGCGTCCAGCGGACGAAGTACTGCGTCGGCGTGATGGTCAACGTAACGGGGAAGTTCGCGCGCACGACTGCGTGTTCGCGCTGGTCGTATTCCCAAATCGCGACGTTGACTCGATCTCCCGCGGCGGCTCCCTTGAGCCAGATCGAGAAGGTCCAGGTCTGCCCTGGGGAAGCGACAACGGGATCCGAGTACATGCCCTCGTCAGGGTTGTCACCGCGAGTGACGATTCTGAGCGACCGCTCGCCGAAGTTGGGGTTGTTCGAGGGAATCGTCGAGAGGCGACCGCCCTGGACGTTCCAGCCCACTGTGCCATTCTCGAAGCCGTCATTCGAGAGGCTGTTGCCCTCGACGACGGCAGTGGGTGTGACGGGTCCTGCCGGCCCATTTTCGCCGCTCCGCATGCCACTCAGCACAGCGTGGATCCCGGCAAGCCGCCAACGCACGCTCTGATCGGCAAGAGGGTTCGCTGTCACCCTGTCGACGACACGAGTCGTGAAGGTCGGCAAGAGCACCACGATCGCTGCGACGGCGGCAGCGGCGACGGGAAGCCACCAGCGCCAGCGGCGAAGGACAGTCCCGCGCAGCCACGGCAATTGCCAGAAGAGCACGGGCAGGACGAGGGCGAGCGCGAGGAACGTCGTCCGACTGTACGAGAGCACGATGCCGATGGTCGCAAGCGTTGCAGCGGCCAGGTGGAGCGCGACGGCGCGACGGCTCCTTCCCCGCTCGAGGTCGAGGTTGAGCAGCGCAAGGACAAGCGTGGCCGCGAGGTACATACCCGTGGTCAGCGATAGGACGCGCACACCGCCGGTCGAGAGCACGCGGATCGGCGTCTGAGAAGTGTTGGTCGCCAAGTAGTGGGCGGCCAGTACCACCTGCCACAGCGCGCCGGCATAGAAGACGGCGACGATGCCCCGATAAAGCTCTCGCGGACGCAATTCCGTCATTGCAAACGCGAGCCCCGCGTAGACCACAAGCCGGAGAGGCTGGCCGACGAGGCTGGCCCCGTACCGATCATGCCCCCGGATGATCCCGGGCACGAGCAGGACCGCGAACGCGAGCAGCGGCCAGCCGAGAACGGGCGTTTGGAGCAAAGGTCGACGCTCGGTCGACGGCAACAGCATCCGGGCTCCTAGCCATGTGGCGACTGCCAGGAACACGACGACGTCCGCGACGAAAAGGGAGATGCCACCGGGAACCGGCAGCGGCTTGTCCAGCTGCGGAGCCGCGGTGAGCGGCAAGGCCAGCGCGCCCAGCACGAGCGCTGTCTGGATCGAGGCCAGGGCGACCTGCCCTCGAGTGCCCGAGACGGCGATGAGGCGGCCTATGGCGGTCAGGCTGCTCACGTCCCTAGCCCGGCCCCCCGGAGGCCGACCCACATCGGACCGACGACGCTACGCGCGAAGGCGAGTGTGGCCCCCAAGTAGACGACGCACCCGATCGCGACCAACGCAGCGAGGCCGGCCGCAGGCCCGAGCATGCGCGCAGGCGGCAAGAGCAGCTCGAGAGTCGCGCCGAGGACGAGGGCGCAGAGCGCCGGCGGCGCAAGTGCCCGAGCGAGCTCGCCCGCAGTCGCCTTGACAATCCTGAGCGATATTGCGAGACGAACCACGCCGCAGACCGTCATCGCGGTCAGCATGGCGAAGGCCGCCCCTGCGAGACCGTAGCGCGGGACGAGGACGGCGAGCGCCGGAGCCGTAATCGCAATCTGGAGGACGCCGAAGACGAGGCCGAGATGGGGCTTCCCCGCTCCCTTGAAGACCTCGCCCGACGGGGCCACGAACGACTTGACGATCCCGTAGGCGGCGAGGATTCGGAGCGGGGTGATGGCCTGCTCCCAGCGGTCCCCCAGGAGCCCGCGGACGATAAGATCGGCCGCCACGAGCACTCCCACGCTTACGGGCAGAGCGAATACAGCGATGCGCTGGAGGTTTTGCACGTAGGCGTTCCGGAAGCGATCCACCTCGTTCTGAAGGAGCGAGTAGATCGGGAACATGACTCGGCCGACAACATGGCCAATGACCGTATTTGGGAAGTCCGCGAGTCGAAAAGCCACCGAATAGAAGCCGAGCGTCGCCGTCCCGAGCAGGCGCCCGACTACGAGGTTGTCGATCGTGTTGTTGGCCAGGTTGACGACGTTCGTCGCGCTGACGTAGCGGCCGTAGCGAAACATCTCACGCGCGAGCCGAAAGCTGGCTTTGCGAGGATCGGGCCGCCAAGGGACGACCACCCAGGCAATCGCGCTCTGCACGGCCGCGCCTGCGAGCTGGCCGGCCACGAGGGCCCACACTCCCGCGCCGGTCACTGCGAGCGGGAGCGAGACGGCAGCCTGGACAAGCGCACCGGTGACCTCGCACTTCGCCCGCCGGCGGAAGTCGATATTGCGTTCGAGGATGGCCATCGGCGCGGTGCCGACGCTCTTGATGATGAGCAAGAGCGAGAGCACCCGCAAGACGTTCGTCAGCTCCGGAGCGCGGAATGCAGACGCGAGGAGGGGCGCAACTGCGATCGCGGCGCCGCAGAGGACGATGCTCGAGAGCCACGAGAAGACGGCAGAGGTGGCCGCCGCGCGCTCGAGCTGGTCGCGACGGTACACGAAGGCCGACGCCGTCCCGGCGCCCTGCACCTGGTCGCAGACGATCAGCAAGGTCCACGCCAACGCGACAAGGCCGAAGGCTCTCGGCTCGAGGAGGCGAACGAGCGCCAGCATCGTCAACAGCGAGATGGCGCTCCGTCCTCCGTAGCTCACAGCCACCCATGCCGAACCCCGCATGATGCGGCTGTCCAGCTGGTCACTCGAGGCGACGGTCTCGGCCAGCGCTTGCGTCTCGGGCTTCCTCACGAGGAGACCGCCCGGCGCGACCGCGTGAGCTCGCGTAGGACGAGCCCAACGAAGCGGGCGTTGCCGACGAGATACCGGCGAAAGAGCCTGCGCGGCTCCTGCGCCAGCCGAAAGGCCCACTCGAGGCCCGCTCGCTGAGCCCAGCGGGGCGCGCGCCGACGCCGCCCCGCCAGAACCTCGAACGACCCGCCAACGCCCATGACGAACGGCACGGCCAGCTTGTTGCGGTTACGCGCCTGGAAGAGCTCCTTCTGCGGCGTCTCGAGGGCGACGAAGAGGAGATCCGCGCTCGCGGCGGCGACGTCGGCCACGACGTCGCCCTCCTCCTCGGCCGCGAAGTAGCCGTGTCGCGTGCCGGCGATTCGCAGCCGGGGGTGCCGCCCGACGAGCGCCCTGCGGACGTCGGCGAGCACGTCCTCGTGCGAGCCCAGGAGGAACACGCTCCAGTCGCGCTCCTCTGCGCGGGCGAGCAGCGCCTCCATGAGATCGGTGCCGTTCACACGCCCTGGGACCTCGTGCCCGAGGAGCCGCGCGGCCCAGACGACCGGTACACCGTCGGCGGTAATGAGCTCACAAGCCTCGATGGCCGCGCGGAGCTCACCGTCCCGCTGGACGCGCACGACCTTTGCGGCGTTGAGGGAGGCGTTGAGAAGCGGCCGTCGGCTCACCACAGCCTCCTCGATGAGCTCAAGGGCGCGTTCGAAGGTCACGGGATCGAGATGTGTACCCAGCAGGTCGATCCTCTCGCTACGCATGAGCGGAAGCCGCCTCCTCGCGCTCGTAGAAGCATTCGCTCAGGTACGCCACGATGCGCTCGCCCGCGCGCCCGTCCCACAGCTCGGGGATGCTCGCCGGCCGCCCTGGCGTCTGGAGAACCGCGCGCGCCGCGCTCACAACGGTCTCCGGGTCGCGACCGACGACGCGGTTCGTCCCCATCTCGATCGTGACCGGCCGCTCCGTCGAGTCGCGCAGCGTCAAGCAAGGGATGCCGAGAACGGTGGCTTCCTCCTGGACCCCGCCTGAATCCGTGAGCACGAGACGCGCGTCGGCGAGGAGTCCCACGAAGTCGAGATAGCCGAGCGGCGGGGTCACAAGGATTCCCGGCGCGTTGACGAGCTTGTCCTCGAGTCCGAAGCGGCGGAGCCGGTCGGCTGTCCGCGGGTGGACAGGAACTACGAGCGGTACGCGAGCCGCCACCCGTACCAGCGCGTCCACGAGTCCCGCGAGTAACTCCTCTGAATCGACGTTCTCCGGGCGGTGGAGCGTCGCGACGCCGAAATCCTGCCCCTCGAGTCCGAGCCGTGCGGCGACGCCGCGAGAGCGGGCCGACTCCGCAAAGCGGAGAAGCGTGTCGATCATCGTGTTCCCGACGAAGACGACGCGCTCGGGAGGAACTCCTTCGAGGAGGAGGTTCGCGTCCGCATCCCGGCTCGTGGTGAACAGGTGCTCGGCGATGTGATCGCAGAGCTTGCGGTTGATCTCCTCGGCCATCGCAGGATCGCCGCAGCGGAGACCAGCTTCCACATGCGCGACTGGGTAGCGCTCCTTCACGGCCACGAGCGCACAGGCGAGCGTCGAGTTGACATCACCGACGACCACCACAACCGACGGGTCGAGGCGCAAAAGCTCCTCCTCGAAGGCGAGCATGATGCGGGCTGTCTGCTCGGCGTGACTCGCCGAGCCGACGCCGAGATAGACGTCAGGCTCGGGTAGGCCGAGCTCGTCGAAGAAGACCTCGGAGAGCTCGTGGTCGTAGTGCTGGCCCGTGTGCACCAGCGCGTACGAGAGCCCGGCGCGCTCGGCAGCGTGGACGATCGATGCCGCCTTCATGAAGTTGGGTCGCGCCCCCGCGACCACAAGGAGATCGGTGCGTGCAGGCCGGAGTCGTTCCGGCGATTCCGCCCTCCCCGCTTGCGGGGACACCCAGCGGGAACGCGGGCTTGCCGCCTCGGTCAGCGCCGCCTCCCAGTCGGGAGCGGCTGTCGACCACGAGAAGCGCTCGACCGCGTAGGCCCGGCAACGGTCTCGCAAGCTCTGGTCGCCGGCCAGGCGGAATCCCTCCTCGAGCGCGGCCGCGAGATCCTCGGGCTTAGCGCTCTGGGCGAGGAGTGCCGGCCCGAGCGGCTGGAGGAGCTCGGGGGTCGCTCCGACAGGCGTTCCGACGACAGGGGTTCCACAGGCGAGCGCCTCCGCCGTGACCATTCCAAAGCCCTCATAAGCAACGCTCGGAAGGACGACCAGATCCGCGGCTCGGTACCAGTCGACCAGCTCCTCTTCGGCGACCCGGCCCAGGAACCGGACCCGGTGGCCGAGGCCGAGCTCGGCCGCGAGCTCCTCAAGCCGGTGGGCGAGAGCCCCGGCTCCCCCGACGGCGAGCACCACGTCGCCGGAAAGGCGCTGGAGTGCGCCGAGAAGCCGGTCGAGACCCATGCGCGGCTCGAGGCGACGGAGTGTGAAGAGGAGCCGGCTGTCGGCCGGAAGATCGAGGCGCTCTCGGGCGGCGGAGCGGTCGCCGGGCGAGAAGCGCTCGGTGTCCACTCCAGCGGCGACGAGACGGATGCGGGCGGGGTCGACCTCATGGTCGGAAAGCACGAGCGAGCGGCTGAAGTCGCTCAGCACGAGGATGCGAGCTGCGGCCGAAAGGGCGCGCCGCTCCATGAGCTCGAGCGGCCGCGCCAGCAGACTCCCGGACAGGCGCCTCGGGCCCAGCGGAAGCTGCGAGCGCAGGAAGCGGAGCTCCCGCGCCGCCGACGCGTGGTACATGACGGCAAGCGGGGTGGTCTGCGCCCGCTCCAGGAGGCCGACGGCCGTCGTCGACTGGTGGGCGAGCAGCACGTCGAACTCTCCCGCACGGGCGTGCCGGCGTGTGGCGAGCGGATCGGTGAGCGTTTGTGGCAGAAGGTTGCGCGCGAGCGCGCGCCGGACTGTCAACCCGCCCTCGTTGCTCACATCGTCGCTGCCATTGCGGGGCGCGAGCACCGTCACCTCATGCCCCCGGTCGGCCAGCGCGCGCGCGCTCTCGGCAGCGAGCCGCGCCGAGCCGCCCTCCAGGTCGGGGAACCACTGATCGGTTGCGACCAGGATGCGCACGGCTCAGGCTCCCAGCCTCTCCGCCGCCAGCTCGAGAAGGCGATCGGCGCGCGTGTCCCACGTGTTCTTAGCCGCGAGTGACCGGCGGCGGGCGACCGCTCCGTTTTGCGACGAAACGAGCGCTCGCTCGATGGCAGCGCAGAGGTCCTCGACTCCATCCGCGAGTACGACATCGGGCTCCATCGAGCCGAGCACCGGGACGCCGGTCGCCACGACGGGCTTTCCGGCAGCGAGGTACTCGTAGACCTTGAGCGGCGAGCAGTTCCGCGTGTAAGGAGTTGTCCGGTACGGGATGAGACCCACGTCGAAGGCCGCGACGTAGCGAGGGACCTCGTCATACGACTGTGGGCCCAGCCAGGCGACATTCGAACGCCGAGCCAAGCGTTCAACAGCGGGCCGCGCGCGCTCGTCGGCCGGCCCCACCAGAGCGAGCGTCCAGTCGGGACGTGCCTCCGCAAGGCGCTCGAGGAGGGCGAAGTCGACCTTCTCCTCCGTCAGGTTTCCTGCGAAGCCCACAAGCGGGTGGCCCAGAGCAAGAGCCTCTTGCGCCTCGGAGCCGGCGCGGACGCCCGCGAAGTGGTCGTAGTCCGCCCCGTTCGGAACGAGATGCGTGTTGGTGTTGCGACTCCGCTGCCGCTCGAATAGTCCCTCGGTTGTGGCGAAGACGAGCGCGGAGCGGCGCGCTGCCTCGGCGTCAGCTTCCGCCACGAAGCGTTTGCGGCGCGCGTCCGACCCGACCTGCTCCGCGTAGTCGTCCACGCAGTCGTAGACGGCGAGCGCTTCACCGCAGGAGCCGACGAGCTCGAACGCGCACGGGTCATACAGCCAGAGAACGAAGGGACCTCCGAGCCGGCGGCCAAGCGCGCGGACGAGTGGCGACGTCAGCCTGGCGTTTACGGCGTTCGCGTCGCGGTAGGCCTGTCCCCAAGGTGCGAGGGTCAGCGCCTTCCGGACGCGGATCCCCGGGGCGACGCTTTCCGTCGCCAGGAGCCGGCGCGCAAGCGATGTGCGGCCTGGCCGGCCGGCCAGGCTCCAAACGTGCCGGCCGAGCTGGCCTCCGGTCTCGAGGAAGAGGACAGAGTGGCCCCGCCGGGCGGCCCGCGTCATGATCTGCTGCCGGTTCGTGGGCAGCGGCGTGTGCCACTCCTGACGCGAGACGCAGACGATGGGGAAGCGCTCCGCCATCCTCAGGCTCGCCCCCTCGCAGCCAGCGCGCGCGCGTAGGTCTCGAGCATCGAGTCGACGTGGGCCTCGACGTCGAATGGCCCGGCGGCGGCACGCCCGCGCTCCCCCAGTTCGCGGCGACGGGAAGGGTCGGCGAGCAAATCTCGCAGCGCAGCCGCCAGGGCCATCGGTGAGCGTGGCGGGACGAGCACGGCAGCGCCGGCCTTCTCGGCGACGCCTGCCGAGCCGGCAGCCGTGGTGGTGACCACAGGGATCCCCGCCGCCATCGCCTCGATGACGGGGGTGCCCCACGGGTCATGCCGCGTGGGCAGCACCAGCACATCCGCGGCCGCGTAAAAATGTTCAGGCTCTGCGGTTGGGCCAACGAAGTGCAGCCGCCCGGAGACACTCAGCCGCTTCGCCTGCTCGCGATAGCTCTCGCGGTCGCCGTGGCCGACCACGACCAGGTGGGCGTTCGGGCTCGTCCCCGCCAGGGCAGCAACCGCGTCCGAAAGGCCTTTGCGCTCGAACTGGTGGCCGACGAAAAGAAGGATGTTGGTTTCTGCGGCCAGGCCGAGTCCGGTGCGGACGTTGCCGTCCTTCGCGCCTGCGAAGCGGGCAACCTCGATCGGAGGCGGCACAACGTCGATGAGCTCCGGGGGGACGCCGTGAACCGCGACGAGGTCGTCGCGAACCGACTCGGTCACGGTAATTGCGCGAGCGAAATGTCCGCGCCGGAACTGGAGCCGCTCGACCGTGCGAACGACAGCGACCTCGGGGCGCAGGACGGGCGCGAGCGCCGCGCGCGCCCGGGCAACTCGGTAGCCAACGCCTCCCTCCTTCGGCCAGCGGCGCTGGTCGGCTGCCATGACGGCAGGAACGCTCACGACGTCGTGCTCCCAGGCCGAGACTCCGAAGACGTGGATGAGGTCGTAGCGGTCGCGGTCACGCCGCAGCGCACGCGTCGCGCGCGCGGCGAAGGTGCCGCGCTCGAGGGGGTATCCGAATCGCGACCGCGACCGCACCGCGGCCTCGACGTCATGGAACGCAACGCCGGGAAGGTTCACGTGGCGGGTGTTCGGATCGCAGTAGCAATGCATCTCCACGCCGCGCCGAGCGAGTCCTTCCACCAGGAAGACGCTGTCCCGCTCGAGGCTCCCCGCTCGGCTGAAGTTGCGGTAGACGAAGGCGATGCGCATCCCGTTACGCCCCTTCCTCACAAGCCGCGTAGACCTCCCGCCACCGGCGGACCAACTCCGTGTCCCCGGTCGCTGCGCGCACGCGGCGTTTGGCCGTCTCACCGAGCCGCCGCAGCAGCTCGGGGTCCTGCGCGAGCAGCCGGATGGACTCGGCGAGTCCCTCGACATCCCCCGGCTCGACAAGTAGCCCGTTCTCGCCGCTCTCGACGAAGTCCGCGATTCCTCCCACCGGGGTGGCAAGAGCGGGCAATCCGAAGGCCATGCCCTCGAGGAGCGCGAGCGGCACTCCCTCGAGTTTCGAAGGGAGGCAGATCACGTCCGAGCTCCCGAAATGCTCCGCGAGGGCAGAAGGCGCCGCCACGCCCGCGAACTCGACGACGCCGTCGAGCCGGCGTGCCTTGACGTCGCGACGAAGAGCCCTCTCTTCCCCGTCGTGCTCCTCCTGGCCGACGAATACGAGCGTGGCGTCGATCCCGTCCGCTCGCGCTCGCGCGAGCGCGGCGAGCAACTCGGGGCAGCCCTTCCGCTCGCCGTAGCGGCCGACGAATAGCAAGCGTAGGGCGCCGGAGGAGCCGGTCGAGCGGTTTCCGTTCGGCTGGATGCGCACGGGGTTCGCGATCCATTTGGCATCGATCCCCAGTTCCGCGAGCAGGCGTGCAGACGTGGGTGCCAGCGCGACCCAGCAGGTGACGAAGCGGTCGAGAGCCCGAAGGAGGCGACGCGCCCGGCCCTGCACGGGGACGATGTGAACGTGCCCAACGACGCGGCGCCGAGCGAGCCTGAGCAAGCCCACGAAAGCAACGTCGCGGGCAAGGCCGGTGGAAGTGGACGACACCGAGTAGTGCACGAGCGGCGGCGCGGTTCGGGCCCAGCGTGCGAAGCGCCCGAGGAGGCGTAGCTGACGAGCGGCGTCGCGAGGAGTAAGCCTGCCGCCAACTCCTCCGTCAGGCGGACGCCAGAGATCGAACGTTTCATAGCGGCAGCCGATCTCGCCGTCGTGCGCGAGCAGCCACTCCGCGAAGCTGGCCACGCCGCCGATCTGAGGCGGCAGCGGCGCGACAAGTCCGATCTTTCGCTCGCCGTGCATGAGCTAGTAGGCCTGGCGCCCTCTGAAGACCGCCGGGAACGTGCGGGCGATCAGGCGCAAGTCTCCCCAGAGGGACCAGCCGCTGACGTATAGATAGTCGAGGTTGACCATCTCGCCGAACGGGATGCTGCTGCGGCCGGACACCTGCCAGAGCCCGGTCATCCCCGGCTTGAGCCTCAGCCGTTGGCGTCCCCAGTCCTCGACCCGCTCGTCCTCGTCCAGCGGGAGCGGCCGCGGTCCCACGATGCTCATGTCGCCGCGGAAGACGTTGATCAGCTGGGGAAGCTCGTCGAGTGACGTGCGCCGGAGCAGTCGGCCGACGTTCGTCACGCGCGGGTCGTTGGGGACCTTGAGCATGCGAGCGTCCCCGCCGTTTTGCCCGTGCATGTTGAGGTGGGCCACCTCGTCGCGGCGCTCGTCGGCGTCGATCGTCATCGTCCGGAACTTGACCATCCTGAAGGGCCGGTCCCCGGATCCCATCCGCATCTGGCGGAAGAAAACGGGTCCCGGAGAGTCGAGCTTGATCCGCACGGCGATGCAGGCGAAAACCGGCGCCAGGGCCAAGAGCGCGCCCGCCGAGACGGTGAGGTCGAGCATCCGCTTCAGAGCCTGGGCCGAGCGTGAGAGCCGTAGAGAGGGAAGGCCTACGAGGGGCAGGCCCTCGACGCTGTGAATCGCGACGCCAGGGCCAACGACCTCGAACAGGCGCGGGACGATGTCGATCTGAACCGCGAAGCTCTTCAGCGACCGGATGAGAGACAGCGTCTCCTCGTGCGAGTCGTTGGAGAATGCGATCACGACGCGCTCGACGTCGTAGAGCTTCATCAGCCCCGGCAGCTCCGCGGGCGAGCCGAGCAGCGTGAGGTGACCCAGATCCTGTCGCCGGTCTTTCGGAGCCGAGTCGACGAAACCAACGAGGTTGATCCCGTACTCGGGGTGCTGTAGGAGCTTTCGCGCGACGAGCTGGCCGACATCACCCGCCCCGACGATGATCGTATTCTGAAGGTAGGAGATCGTCTGCCTGCACACTGCTCGGCCGACCGCGCGGCCCACGGTCACAAATCCGATGGCTACGCCCCAGAAGAGGACGAGCTCGGCAAGGTCAGGGCTCCAGAACCCTGTCAGCCACGCGCCGGCGAAGAGAAGCCAGGCCCCGATGGTGACCAGATGGAAGACGCCGACGAACTCGTCCGCGGTCGAATGGTCCGTGTGCTCCTCGTCGTGGCCGTAGAGCCCGTAGAGACGGGCCACTACGATCCAGCCGGGGAGAGTGGCGAGGAAGAAGAGTGAGTCCGCGCGGGCGATCCCCGAGCCGGCCACGACCTCCGCCAAGAGGAACGCCGCGGTCAGCCCGATGACGTCGGCCAGCAAGAGCATCCGGCGCACGACCCATCCCCGCCGGTGCGTAACTTCCTTTCTCCGCTCGAGAATTTCGAGCGTGCGCTCGTCGGCGACGAGAGCGTCTCCGTAGGCGGAGCCCGGCAGGATTCTTCCAGCCGAGCTCACGCGTGGCTCCTTCTCCGCAAGAGGCCCGCAGCGAGTGCGCTCCGGAGTCGTTCCGGCGAAGCAGATCCGTTTGTGTACTCGACCCAGCCGCCGGTGCGAAGGAGCCGCAACCGTCGGTCGGGGAGCGAGACGTGCACGAGCGTCGCTCCGGCATCCCGGACAAAGCGAACGGCGGCGCGCGCTTCGTCGGCGCTGTCGACGACCACGGCGTCCGGCCGCAAGAAGCGGAGGAACCCATCCGTATCGCCCCCGCCGGCCGGGAACGAGCGCACCTCGGCCATCCCCTGGAGGGCCTCCTCGACGGCCTCGGACAGGAGCGGCACGGCCGAGATCACCGCGACGAGCGGGAGAGCCGTATCGGCGACGGGCGCGCTCATGCGATCCTCTCCACCGGGTCCGTGTCCGGCTCGAAAGCAGATCGGTAAAAAAGCGCAGCGGCGCGCCGGGACGGAAGGTCGAGCTTGTGCAGGATGTTCTGCATGTGACGCTTGACTGTGAACTCGGAGATCGAGAGCGATTGGGCGATCTGGCGGTTACGCGCCCCGCGCGAGACAAGCGCCAGCACTTCCCGCTCGCGCGCCGAGAGGACGACTGCCCGCTCGCGCACCCGGTCACGCTGCTCGAGGCCCTGGACGGCCGCGATCATCAGCGTGGCGAGGTCACGAGGAAGTGGCGCCTCCCCGCGCACCACGCCTCGAAGAGAACGGATCAGCCCTGTGGGCGAGATGCGTTTCTGCAGATAACCCTTGGCGCCGGCCGCGATGGCCGCGATCACTGTGTCGCGGCTCGCGTCGAAGCTCCAGACGATCATCTGTGTCTGGCACTTGGGCGCCAGCCGGGCGACGGCAGCGACTCCCCCGGTGGGCGGAAGGTCGAGATCGACGAGGGCGATGTCCGGCTCCTCCGTGTCTACGGCGCGGGCGAGATCGGTGAAGCTTTCGGCCTCGGATACGGCGAAATCGCTCTCCCTCTCGAGTAAGTGACGTACGCCCGAGCGAAAGATCGGTCCGTTGTCGGCCACGACGACGCTCGTCCGTCTCACCGGGGCGCCATCCTCCCCCCGGCGGTGCCGGAGGTCGTGTTTTCGGCGCCAGCCGCAATAGCGCGCATCCTGCCCCTCTCCTCCCCTAATTTCGGTGCTGCCTTGCCCCGTCCCCGGGCTGTGGCTATCGTGCGACCCCAAAAAGAACCACTGCGAGGACGCTTGGCCCACTTTTGCCCGTTCTCCCGGCCGGGACGCCGGACTTTAGGGCATTCCGGCCGCACTTTCAAGAGGCGTTTGAACCACCAAGGTTGGTTCTTCAACGCGGTGGATTCTGTGGATGACTTGCCCTATGATCGGCCCAGTGCCGGGGGTCACACTAATCCACAACCGACGCCTGGGTGGGGTGCTCGTAGCGCTGCTCGTAGGACTGGCGTCGGCCGCCCCTGCGATGGCCGGCGCGGGTCTTGTCGATCAGTACACCGAGCAAGTGCCCACGGCCTCAGGCTCAAGCGGCGGGGGCGGCGGCCCAACGTACTCCGCGCCGCTGGCCGGAAGTGTCCGCACGCAGCTCTACAACGGCGGAGGAAGCGACGCTAAGACGCTCGAGAAGATCGCAACCTCATCTCGCTACGGCGCCCCCCGCGTCACACACCCGCCGGACGCGACCCTGGGGTCCGTGTCGCCCAGCCCGCTCTCGGCAGCAGTGAACGCCGTGACCGGTGGCAGCGACAGCCGCCTCATCGGACTCTTTGTCGCGTTGGTGGCGACGGCCGCCGTCATGCTCGGCGCAGCAGCCGCACGGCGCGGTCGCCGAACCGGCCCCTAAGGCCTCAGCGCGTCCTGATAGGCAGCGACGGTCGCGTCGACCACGCGGTCCCAGTCGCACAGCATCGCAACATGCTCCCGCGCGGCGGTCCCCAGTCGGCGGCGAAGCTCTCGCTCCGCGAGCAGGCGGTCGATCGCGGCCCGTAGGGCAGCCGGGTCGCGCGGCTGGACGAGCAGTCCGGTCTCACCGTCGATGACGAGGTCGAGCAGCCCCCCGACTGCGCTCGCCACCACCGGGCGCCCGTGGGCCATGGCCTCGGCGCAGACCATGTTGAACCCGTCCCGCCGAGAGGGGCAGACCACGAGCGCCGCCCGGTCGTAGAGCGCGCGTAGCTCGCCCGCCGGGACAAAGCCGAGCGCCTGCGGAAGATGGTCGCGGAGCGGTCCGTCTCCAGCGACGACGAGATTGAGCCCCTCCGCAGCTTCGGCCAACTCGAGCACTCCTTTCTCGGCCGACAGGCGTCCGGCGAAGAGGACTTCGGCCGGCTCGGCCTCAGGCGCGACTTCCGCCGGCAGCTCGATCCCGTTTGGGATCACCCGCACAGCAGGTGCTCCAAGGTGGCGGGCCTCATCCGCGAGCGCTTTCGAGACCGCTACGACAACGGACGCGCGGCGAAGGATTCGCCCGGCGAGCCAGGGTGCCCGGCGGGCAAGCTCGAGGTCCGTTCCGTGCAGCGTGAGCACGAAGGGACGTCCGGCGAGCGCGGCAACAGCCCCCGCGGGCAGCCAGTGGGCGTGCACGAGGTCGGCCGAGCGGGCAGCGCGTCGCGTCGCCCGCGTCATTTCGCCGAGGAAGAAGGGCGCAGCCCAGGGGCGTCGCTTCAGGTTGTGCACGACTCCCCGGCCATACGCGAGACCGAAATGACGAAACGCGAGGGGTGAGACAACCTCGACGTCGACGCCGCGGGCACGGATCCGTTCCACGGCGTCCGCTACGAAGCGTCCGGCGAAGTCGCCCTCCTCGCGGGGGTACGACGTCGTGAGCACGACGACCTTCACCGGCGAGCGAAGACGACGGGCGCCGCCAGGGCGAGAAGAGCGAAGACGAAGAAGTAATAGAACTGCATCGTCAGGTAGAAGACGTTCGCAGCGAGGGTGCCGACAAGGGCGGCCGTCAGTCCCCAGGCAAGCGGCCGCACCCGAGCAGCTGCCACCTCTCCGGCGGCGGCGAGCCCACGTCCGATGGCCCGTAGGACCGCGAGGCGCCTGAAGATGTAGACGAGATATGCCAGAAAGACCGCCGTGCCGATCAGACCGGTCTCTGAGAGCACAGCCACGTAGTAGGAATGCGGCCCCCAGTTCGTCTTGCCTGTGACGAACTCGTAGTAGCTCGAGAACGTGTTCAGCCCGAGCCCGAAGAACGGGTGGGCGTCGATCACGGGGGGTAGCAGCTGGTAGAAGCCGAGATGGGTCGGGAGCGTCCCTCCGCTGAGACTCGTGCGTGCGCGCAGCACCGTCTCGAAGAAGCTCGCCCGCTGGGCGACGACGAGCGCAAGCACGAGAGCGACCGCCCCTAGCGGCACCAGCAGGCGGGAGGTCAGCAGGAACCGCCGGTACGGGAACACGAGCACGAGCAGCCCGGCGGCCAGGCCGAGCATGCCGCTACGGGACAGAGTCGAGAGCTCGACGATGAGGAAGAAGCCGAGTAGGACCGCAAGCGGCACACGCAAGGGGTGTCGGCGCTCGAGCCGCAGGTAGATCGGCAAGAGCACGAGCAGCGGGATGATCAGGATGATCCCGAGGTGGTTCGGATCGAGCGTCAGAGCGTTCGTCCGGTACACGTCCACACTCCCGACCGTGCCGAACTTGTTGATCCCGCCGCCCTGATAGCTCCCGATCGCGCCGAGAACCGCCGCGTCGAGGTTCGCTCCTGTGAGGGTGGCGGCCGCGAGCTGAAGAAGCCCGTACGCCGCGTTCACAGCGACTCCGGCCACAAACCAGCCGAGCGTCCGCCAGTAGAAGCTCTGGGCACGGCGGGCGAGGTGGGCCACGGCCGCGACCACGAGCGCGAAATGGATCCCGAACTTCACCAACCCCTTCGCGAAGAGGTTCCGGTCGGCAGTGGTCTCCAGGTTGAAGTAGCCGATGAGGTAGACGAGGGCGAACGCACCGAGAAAGAGCACGAGGACAGCGGCCGCGCGGGGAATGCTCCAGTCGCGCGAGACGACGCGGTCGAGGAGAAACGCGAAGAGGAAGAGCGACGCCGCGAAGTCGGAGACGTTGACGTCGGCCGCGCCCGCCGACCAGCGCACCTTCGCCCAGGTGATCGTGAAGACGGTCGCGAGGAGCAGTGCGTCTACGAGACCCGACGGCCGCCTCACTGAAGACTCCGCAACAGCTCGGCGAGCTCTTCGACGCGTGCGCGCCGGGAAAGGCGCTCGCGGGCCGGTTCCTTGAGCGGCACGCCGTCGAGCTCGCCCTCCCGCCAGTGACGCTCGAGATCTGCAAGCGCGTTGGCTATTCCGTCGACATCGTCCGGGGGGACGATCGTCGCGGAACCGACCTCACCGAGGAGCTTCGCCGCGGCCCCGTCGGGAGGGACC
>Ga0307305_10000193_pt1 | contig 19653 bp, 18 predicted proteins | sample ER_DNA_186_FD_194512 | JGI IMG/M metagenome (GOLD analysis project Ga0307305, IMG submission 194512) | Bulk soil microbial communities from the East River watershed near Crested Butte, Colorado, United States - ER_DNA_186 | ecosystem: Environmental > Terrestrial > Soil > Floodplain | place... | reverse complement strand
CTCGACCCGAAGGTCTTCGAGCGCTTTGCCGACCGGCTCGCCTACGTCTCGGGCGATTTCTCCGACCCGGCCACCTACGAGCACGTCGCGGCCGCGATCGACGGCGCCGAGAGCCCGGTCTTCTACCTCGAGATCCCTCCGTTCCTTTTCGGCACCGTCGTCAAGGGGCTGTCGGAAGCGGGGCTGACCGAGAACGCCCGCATCGTCGTCGAGAAGCCGTTCGGCCACGATCTGGCCTCGGCGCGGGAGCTCGCGGAGGAGCTGCACCAGTACATCGACGAGTCGCAGCTCTACCGGATCGACCACTTCCTCGGGAAGATGGGCACGGACGAGATCCTCTACCTGCGCTTCGCCAACTCGATGCTGGAGCCGCTCTGGAGCCGCAACTACCTCGAGAGCGTGCAGATCACGATGGCCGAGAGCTTCGGTGTCGAGGACCGCGGCCACTTCTACGACCCGGTCGGCGCGCTTCGAGACGTCGTCGTCAACCACCTGATGCAGCTCGTCTCGGCGGCCGCCATGGAGGTACCGTCCTCGGCCGACTCCGACACGCTCAAGGACGCCCAGGTGGCGCTTTTCCGGGCGATCGCCGATGCAGATCCCGGGCACTACGTCCGCGGCCAGTACGACGGCTACCGCGAGATCGACGGGGTCGCGCCCGACTCACAGACAGAGACCTACGCAGCGCTCCGCCTCGAGATCGACAACTGGCGCTGGGCCGGGGTTCCGTTCTACATCCGCACCGGCAAGAAGCTGCCGGCGACGCAGACCGAGCTACGGCTCGTCTTCAAGCATCCGCCGCGACTGGGGTTCTGGAACGAGGCCCACCGACCGGAGCCGAACCAGCTGGTCGTCAAGCTGGACCCGTCGACCGGGGTGAGGCTGATCGTCGACGCGCGCCAGGCCAAGGCGGCTGCACCGGCACCGATCGAGCTCGACATGGAGTTCTCCGAGGAAGGCGGTGAGGGCGCGGCGCCGTATGAGGTGCTGCTGCACGCCGCGATGATCGGCGACAGCAAGCGCTTTACCCGCCAGGACGGCGTCGAGGAGGCCTGGCGCGTGATGCAGCCGCTGCTCGACGCGCCGCCACCGGTGCACGCCTACGCGCCCGGGAGCTGGGGGCCGAGGGCCGCTGAAAAGCTCCTCTCCGGTCACGGACACTGGCACGACCCTTGGATTACCTCATGACCACCGTCGAGCCCGCAACCGAGCGGCAGCCGCAAAGCGCGGCAGCCCCCTCGCCGTTCCCGCCGATCGCGGAGTACGCGTTTCTCTCCAACTGCCATACCGGCGCGCTCGTCGCCCCCGACGGCGCGATCGACTGGCTCTGCGTGCCGCGTTTCGACTCGCCGAGCGTCTTCGGCAGCCTGCTCGACCGCGAGGCCGGCTTCTTCCGCCTCGCGCCGTTCGGGATCAATCATCCGACCGCCGTCGTCTACCAGCCGGGAACGAACGTGCTCGAGACGACGTGGAAGACGCCGAACGGCTGGATCGTCGTCCGCGACGCGCTGACGATGAGCCCCCGCGAGCACGAAGACACGATCACGCCGCACACCAGGCCTCCTGCCGACGATGACGCCGACCACATGCTGATCCGCACCGTCGAGTGCCTCGAAGGCCAGGTCGAAGTCGAGCTCGTCTGCGAGCCCGCCTTCGACTACGGGCGAGAGCCTGCCGAATGGGCTCTGGTCGGCGACGACCACCACACCGCTGATGCGACAGGTGCCGGCGCGACAATCCGCCTGCAGACCGATCTGGCGCTCGGGATTGAGGAAAACCGGATTCGGGCGCGCCACGTACTCAAGGCCGGCGACCGGGCCTACTGCTCCCTCTCGTGGGACGACGGTCTCGTGTCACCGCAGGACGTCGAAGAAGCCGACTCGCGGATCGCCGCGACGACGCGTTTCTGGCGCGCCTGGCTCGGCCGGGCCAGGATCCCGGACCACCGGTTTCGAGACCCGGTCCAGCGCTCGGCGCTCACGATCAAGGGACTCACCTACATGCCGACCGGCGCAACGGTGGCCGCGCTGACGACATCTCTGCCTGAGACGCCGGGCGGCGAGCGGAACTGGGACTACCGCTATACGTGGATCCGCGACACGACCTTCACGCTCCAGGCGCTCCACATGCTCAACCTGGACTGGGAGGCCGACGAGTTCATGCAATTCGTGGCTGATGTCGAGGCGACGGAGGACGGCTCGCTCCAGATCATGTACGGGATCGATGGCCGCCGCGACCTGACGGAGTCCACGCGCGACGAGATGACCGGCTACGCAGGAGCCAGTCCGGTGCGTGTCGGCAACGGAGCCTTCGACCAGCGGCAAAACGATGTCTTCGGGGCCGCGCTCGACTCGATCTTGCTGCACACGCGCCGCAGCGCGCGGCTGCCTCGCCGGCTCTGGCCGATCGTGCAGACCCAAGCCGAGTGCGCGACCAAGGTCTGGAGAGAGCCCGACCAGGGGATCTGGGAGGCCCGCGGCAAGCCCCAGCACTACGTCTCTTCGAAGCTGATGTGCTGGGTCGCGCTCGATCGGGCGGCGAAGCTGGCCGAGATCCGAGGGGACGGGGAGGCACAGGAGAAGTGGGCCGCGGTCGCCGACGAGATTCGCGAGGACATCCTGGCGAACGGCGTCGACGACCGCGGGGTCCTGGTCCAGCACTACGGGAGCGACGCACTGGACGCCTCCACGCTGCTGGCCGCGATCTTCGGTTTCCTGCCGAGTGACGACGCGCGCCTAAAGGCCAGCGTATTGGCGATCGCCGACGACCTGACCGAGGACGGCTTCGTCCTGCGCTACAAGACCGACGAGACCGACGACGGGCTCTCCGGCAAGGAGGGCACGTTCCTGATCTGCTCCTTCTGGCTCGTTTCCGCGCTCGCGATCGTGGGCGAGCTGCAGATGGCGCGCGACCTGATGGAACGGCTGCTCCGGGTTGCCTCGCCGCTCGGCCTCTACGCCGAGGAGTTCGACGCCGAGACCGGTCGCCACCTGGGCAACTTCCCGCAGGCGTTCTCGCACCTGGCGCTGATGGAGGCCGCCGGCCGGATCATGCTGCCCGAGATGACGGCGACGGCGGGGATGTAAGTGGACTCGTACGACGTCATCATCGTTGGCACCGGCGCAGGCGGCGGCACCTTGGCGCGGCACCTGGCGCCGTCGGGCAAGCGGATCCTGTTGCTGGAACGCGGCGACTGGCTGCCGCGCGAGCCGTCGAACTGGCTCGCGCAGGACGTCTTCGTCGACAACCGCTACGTGTCCGAGGACACCTGGTACGACGCGCAAGGGAAGCCGTTTCAGCCGCAGATCCACTACTTCGTCGGCGGCGCCACGAAGCTCTACGGCGCGGCGCTCTACCGGCTTCGGGAAGAGGACTTCGGCGAGCTGAATCAGCATGACGGGGTCTCGCCCGCCTGGCCGATCTCCTACGAGGAGCTCGAGCCCTATTACTCGAAGGCCGAGCAGCTGTACGAGGTGCATGGCGAGCACGGCCGGGACCCCACTGAGCCGTACGCCAGCGCGCCATACCCATTTCCTCCCGTCTCGCACGAGCCACGGATCCAGCAGCTCTCGGACGATCTCGAGGCGGCGGGATACCACCCGTTCCACGCTCCCTGCGGTATCCGGCTGAACGAGCAGAACATGCCCTACAGCGCCTGCGTACGCTGCCAGAACTGCGACGGATTCCCATGCGCCGTCCACGGCAAATCCGACGCCGACGTGCTTGGGGTTCGGCCGGCGCTCGAGCATCCGAACGTCACGCTGCTCACAAACGCTCGGGTATCGAAGCTCGAGACGAACGACACCGGGACGGCCGTCTCGAAGATCGTCGCCGAGCGGAACGGCGTGGTGGAGCAGTTCGCCGGCGACTTGGTCGTTCTTGCCTGCGGGGCCGCGAACACGGCGAAGCTCCTCCTCGTTTCCGCGACCGACGAGCACCCGAAGGGCCTCGCGAACGGCTCGGACCAGGTCGGTCGGAACTACATGTTCCACAACAGCGCCGCAGTGCTCGCGCTTTCCAAAGACGAGAACCCGACCATCTTCCAGAAGACGCTCGGACTGAACGACTTCTACTTCGCTGGCGACGGTCACGACTACCCGCTCGGGAACATCCAGATGGTCGGCAAGTCGCAGGCGCCGATGTTCCACGGCGAGAAGCCGGGCGAGACGAAGCTGGCGCCGCACTGGTCGCTGGAGCGGATCGCGAAGCACGCAATCGACTTCTGGCTCTCGACAGAGGATCTGCCGCGTCCTGAGAACCGGGTCTCGGTCGACCGCGACGGCAAGCTGACCCTCACTTATACGGCGACGAACGACACTCCGAAGCAGGAGCTCTACAAGCAGCTCCATTCGATGCTCGCCAAGCTCCACATGGAGCCCGGCCACCTCTTCCACCGCTTCGCCTACATGAAGAACGAGATCCCGGTGGCGGGCGTCGCCCACCAAGCGGGCACCTGCCGGATGGGCACCGATCCTGAGACGTCCGTGCTGAACGCGGACTGCCGTGCGCACGAGCTCGACAACCTCTACGTCGTGGACACGAGCGTCTTCCCGAGCATCGGCGCAGTGAACCCGGCTCTAACCGCGATGGCGAACTCACTGCGGGTGGGAGACCACTTGCTCGAGCGGCTGGGCGCAAGCGGCCGCGTGACTGCAGCGGCCTGACGTGGCCGGCGACGGGCGGCGATCGCGCTTCAGCGCCGCCGGGCGGCTCGCCTTCTTTCCTGCGCGTGCGGCGGCGCGAGCCTCGCGCGCCCCGCTCGAGGCGGCCGCAGAGGATCACCTGATCCCGGAGCTCTCGCGGCTCACCGACCGCGCGCTCGCCGGGCCGCTGCCCGAAGAGCTTGCCCAGTCGGTGATCGAGCATCACGTGCTCGAGCGCATCGTCGGCGAGCTTGCTGCGAGCGGAGAGCTGGACCGGCTTGTCGGTAACGCTCTTGGCAGCCCTCGGACGAAGGAGCTGACCGACCGGATCGTCCGCAGCGATGAGTTCCGGAGCGCGATCCGCCAGATCGTGGGGAGTCCTGAACTACGGGCGGCCTTGACGGAGCAGACCGCCGGGGTCTTCGACGAGCTCATCGCCGAGCTCCGCCGGGGCGCCGTCCGCATGGACGACGGCGTCGAGCAAGCGATCCGGCGGCCTCCTCGTCCCGCGGGCAACGTCTACGCCGGCGTCGTCACGCGCTCGGTGGCGCTCGCTCTCGACCTGCTCCTGATCGTCGCCGTTTTTACCATCCTGTCCGGCTTCGGAGCCCTGATCTCGTCGCTGGTCGGGCCGCTGCGGCCGACCTGGCTCGTCGACTTCCTGCTCGCCGCCGGCGGCGCGCTCGTCGCGGGCGGCTACCTGGTCCTGTTCTGGAGCAGCGCCGGGCGCACACCGGGGATGTCCCTGCTCCGCGTTCGAGTGCGAGGGCCTGGCGGCGGCCCACCGTCGGTCGCCCGCGCGGTCGTGCGCACGTTCGGGACGTGGCTCGCGATCGTGCCGCTCTTCGCCGGGTATCTGCCGGTGCTCTTCGACAAACGCAGGCGCGGCCTGCCCGATTACCTGGCCGGGACGGAGGTCGTCTACGACGACCGACGGCCTACACCGGCGTCGGGTTGAGGGCCGCCGAGATCTTCTCGATCGCCGCCCGCTCGGCATCGCTGACCTGCCCGCCATGCTCCTTGTGGGCCTCGGCCACTCGTTCGGCGACTTGCATGACGAACTTCTTGTAGCCCGCGACCTCCCCAAGCGTGGCCTTCTGCTCGAGCAGTGCGACCGCCTCGCTGAGGCGCCGCAGGCCGACGTTCTCGAGCTCCTCCGCCGAGTGGTAGCGCTTCGTGTCCGGCTTCTCCGCCACAAGCGCGTCGAGCAGCTCGCTCTCACCATGCTCCTTCCGCGCCTCGGCGTACTCCTTCGCCATCGCCCACGACTCGCGGAAGGTCCCGCCCCTCTCAGCAGTCAGCGCGACCATGCCCGCCGCGGCCGGGCCTTCGCGCACGAGATCCCATTCCTCGGGAGTGAAATCTGCTTTGCCGGTCATTTGCGTCTCCTCTCGTTCGATTGCCGATTCGATGACGACGACCTCGTCGACGAGGTCCAGACCCTCGGGACGGTGGGTGATCAGCAGCACGCACCGGTCACCCGCCGCGACGAAGACGTCCTCGAGCAGCTTCTCCGCAGTAGGCGGGTCGAGGTGGGCGGTGGGCTCGTCGAGCACGAGCACCGGCGCCTCCGCGAGCAGCGCTCGGGCAAGCGTGATCCGCTGCCGCTGGCCGCCCGAGAGCTCTCGGCCTTCCTCGCCGACAAGGGTGTCGAGGCCGTCCGGCAGCGACCGCACCCACTCGCCGATGCGTGCCGCGTCGAGCGCCTCTTCGAGCTCGCCGTCGCTCGCTCCCGGCCTGCCAAGCCGAACGTTCTCGCGGATTGTCGTCGAGAAGAGATGCGCGTCCTGCCCGGACACGGCGACGGCCCGGCGGATGTCTTCCTGCCGGTACTCGCTCAGGTCCCGCCCGGCGACGGTGACGCGCCCCTGCTCCGGATCGAGGAAGCGCAGGAGCAGGTTCGTGACCGTGCTTTTTCCCGCACCGCTCGGACCGAGAAGCCCGATTCGGCGTCCCGGATCGAGCCGCAGGCGCAGGCCGTCAATCGCCGCAGGCTCGCCGGGGGCATAGCGCGCGCGAACGTTTTCGAGCTCGACGACGAAGGGCGTCGAAGGGAACGGCGCCGGATGCTCCGGGTCGACGATTGCGGGCTCCTGGCTGGTCAGCTCGAGGACTCTTCGTCCGGCGGCGAGCGTCGCGGCGAGCTCTCGGGCCGCCTCGGGAAGGGGCTGAACCGCCTCGAAGGCGGCCAGTGCGAGCAACACCAACAGCGCGATCGTCACCCGGTCGAGATCGCCGGCCGAGTGCGCGGATACGGCGACGGCAAGTACTCCGGCGACCGTGGCGCCGGCGACGACCAGCCCGAGCCCCTCGCCGGCGCCGTCCCCGAACGCGGCCCGCCTCGCGTGGCGGACGAGCCTGTCGTCGGTGACGCGAAGCCGGCCGAGGCAATCGTCTGCGCGTCCGAAGGCGACGAGCTCGGCGCTCCCGGAAACGGCTTCGACGAGCTGCGCCGAGAGCTCCCCGCGTGCAGCCGCCCGCCCGCTGCTCCGTCGCGAGAGTCCAGCGGCGAGCGCCGGGACAACCAGCCCGCCGGCAAGCAGGCCGAGACCGAGGACGAGACCTGCCGCCGGCAGGAACGCCGCGGCGACCGCAACGGATACCGCACCCGCGAAAATCCCGACTAGCGGCGGCCCGATGCCTCGGAGGTGGAGGTTCTGGAGCGAGTCGACGTCGGCGACGAGCCGCGACAGCAGGTCTCCGCGCCGGTGGCCCTCGAGCTGGGCGGGCGCGAGCGGCTCGATCCGGTCGTAGACGCGGCTGCGAACGCCGCCGAGGAACCGAAAGGCGAGGTCGTGTGAGCTGAGGCGATCGAAGTAGCGCGCAATCGGCCTGGCGATGCCGAAGAAGCGAACGCCGACGATCGCCGCCGTAAGCGAGAGGATCGCCGGCTGCTCAGCCGCCCTGGAGATCAGATATCCGGCCGTCGCCATCAGGCCGACTCCGAAGACGATCGTTGTCGACCCGAGCGCGACCATCAGCGCGACACGCGAGCGCGGGGCATCGCCAAGAGCCAGCAGGCCGCGAAGCGTGCCAGTAGTCATGCTGCTTCGTTCCGCATCAGGGCGGTTCCGTCGGTGTCGAGGTGCACGATCCGGTCGGCGCGCCGCACGAGCTCGGGCCGGTGGGCGATCATCAGCACCGTGCGGCCGGCCCGCAGCCGCTCGATCGCCTCGGCCACGACGTCGGCGCTCGTCCGGTCGAGATCGGCCGTGGGCTCGTCCAGGATCACGAGCGGGGCGTCTCGCAGGAACGCGCGCGCGAGCGCGATTCGGCGGCGCTCGCCGGTCGAAAGCGGTCGGCCTCCGTCGCCGACGACCGTCTCATAACTGAGCGGCAGGGCACGGATGAAGCGGTCAGCGCCTGCGAGCATGGCCGCGTCGCGGGTGCGCTGCTCGGACGCTTTCGGAGCGCCGAGCCGGATGTTGCCGGCGATCGTGCCCCGGAAAATCGTCGGCCGCTGAGGCACCCAGGCAACCTGCCGCCGCCAGACGTCTAGCCTGCACTCCGAAAGGTCCAGGCCGCCGACGGTGATGCAGCCCGCGGTCGGCTCGGCGAAGCCCAACAGCAGCGTCGCAACGGTGCTCTTACCTACACCGCTCGGGCCAACGAGCGCGACGGTCTCGCCGGGCAAGAGGTCGAGATCGAGCCGATCGAGGACGAGTTGCGGTCGCGATGGATACGCGAAAGAGACACCCTCGAGCCGCACAGGAGCTTCGGCCGGGCTCAACGGCACCAGCCTCCCGGATCCACCGACGGAGGCGGGCGACTCGAGCAGCGCCAGCATCCGATCGGCGACCGCGACGCCGTCAGCGCTCGCGTGGAACTGCGCGCCCAAACGGCGAAGCGGCGCGTACAGCTCGGGCGCGAGGATCAGCACCGTCAGCCCGGCCTGCAGCCCGATGCCGCCGTCGACGAGCCTAACGCCGACCGTTACCGCGACGAGCGCGACGCCGAGCGTTGCCGCCAGTTCCAGTACCGAACCGGAGAGGAAGCTGACCCGAAGGGTGCCCATCGCCGCGCGTCGGTAGCTCTCGCCGACGTCCGAGATCACAGCCCCTTGCGCGCGGCTGCGATTGAAGGCGCGCAGTGTGGGCAGCCCGCGCACCACGTCGAGGAAGTGCGTCGAGAGCCGGCGAAGGGCAAGCCAGCGCTCGCGCGTGCGCTCGCTCGTGTAACGGCCGATCAGCCACATGAACAAGGGCACGAGCGGGAGCGTGATCAGAAGCAGCACGGCCGAGCCCACGTCGATCGTTGCAACCCATGCGAGCACCACGAACGGAACGACCGCGGCGAGCACGACCTGTGGCAGATACCTGCCGAAGTACGACTCGAGCCCGTCGACGCCCTGAACAGCCGCCGCGGCGATCTCACCGGTCTCCACACCATCGAGTCCGGCCGGCTGTGTGCGCAGGCGTCTCTCCACGAGCGCGAGGCGAAGCTCGGACAGGACTGTCCATGCCGCCCGGCGCCCCGCAACCTCGAAACCCCAGGCAATCGTCCCGCGACCGCCGAAGGTCAGCGCGAGCACACCGAGCTCGAGCGAAACAGCCCGAAGCGATGCCCCGTCAAATGCGCGCGTCACGATCCGGGCGATCAACGTCGCCTGGACGACCACGAGCACCGCCCCGACGAGCCCGAGCGCCGAGTCGAGGACGAGCAGGCGACGAGCCGCCCGGGCGCGGGCAAGGAGGCGCTGGTCGAGCAGGCGCACTAGGCGGGGCCCGGACCGGCAGTCGGTTGCGCCGCCGCGTCGCCCGGCAACCGGACCTGCTGGCCGCCAACGCGGGCGCGAAAGACGTAGTACGACCACGTCTGGTAGAGGAGGACGAGAGGCATCAGCACCAGAGCCACGACTGTCAACACGACCAGCGTGTAGTGCACGGACGCGGCGTTCGAGACAGTGAGGCTGTTGCCGAAGCTCGAGCTCGACACCATGACGCGCGGGTAAAGGCCCGTAAAGAGCGTCGCGACCGCGGCAAGCGTGCCTAGCGCTGTCATCGCGAACGCAAAACCGCTTCGACCTGCGTAGACGAAGAAGCCGGCGAGCGCGAGCGCGCCGATGGCGATCACAGCCGGAAGGACCGGCGGGAAGACGCCCTTGTGGTTTTGGTCGACGGCCACGACAACCGTCCAGATCAGGAACGCGGCGCCAACGGCGATTGCCGGTACGGCGAGGGTCCGCGCTGCGCGCCGCGCCCGTCCCAAGAGGTCGCCGGAAGTCCGCAGCGTCAGGTAGCTCGCACCGTGAAAGGCAAACAGGAGCACGAAGGCGATGCCGGCCAGCACCGTGTAGACGCTGAACAGATCCCAGAAATTGCCCGTGTAGTTTCCGTCGGAGTCGATCGGAACGCCGTGGATCAGGTTGGCGAGGGCGATTCCCCAGACGAGCGCGATCCCTGCGCTCCCGGCGGCGTTCGCCCACATCCAGACGCGGCGCCAGCGCACGCTGTCGCTCTTGTCGCGCCACTCGAAGGAGACGACGCGGACGATCAGCAGGAAGAGAACGAGCAGCAGCGCGAGATAGAAGCCCGAGAACATCGTCGCGTACCAGGAGGGGAAGGCCGAGAAGGTCGCGGCGCCGGCCACGACGAGCCAGACCTCGTTGCCGTCCCAGACCGGCCCGATCGAGCGAAACATCTCCCCGCGCTCCTCCTCGTCCCGGGGCAGAAACGGCAGGAGCATCCCGACACCGAAGTCAAAGCCCTCGAGCACGAAGTAGCCGCCCCAGAAGACCGCGATCAGGCAAAACCAGAGGATCTGGAGGGTCATCTCAGTAGGTCACCACCGCGACCGGCAGCTCGGCATCCGACACGGGCCGGTCGGGCCGCGCATAGCGGCGCATGAGCACGAAGTCGACGATGCCGAGGGCAAGGTATAGACCGATGAAGACCGCGAGGCTGAGGGCGAGCCAGGTTGTGCCGACGTTCGGGGAGTTCGCCTGCGAGGTCTTCAGCAAGCCCTGCACGATCCACGGCTGCCGGCCGAGCTCCGTCAGCAGCCAGCCGGCGAGTGCGGCCAGGAATGGGAAGGCGATCGAGACCACCGCCGTCCAGAGGAACCAGCGCGTCCGCTCGAGCCGCCCGCGCCATAAGAGGAACGAGCCCACTGCCGCGACGAGGAAGACCAGCGTGCCGAGATAGGCCATGGCGCGCATCGACCAGTAAACGGCCTCGACCGGCGGGATGTAGTTGCCAGACCCATACTGGGCCGCTTCCTGCGACTGCAGCTCGTTCATCCCAACGACCTTGCCCTTGAACGAGCCCGTGGCGAGGAAGGAGAGTAGGCGTGGGACCTCGATCGAGAACGAGGGCTTCTGGTCGCTTTGCGTGAACCCGCCGATCTGGAAGAGCGAGAAAGACGCCGGCTGCTGGGTGTCCCAGAGCGCCTCGGTGGCCGCGATCTTCATCGGCTGGTGCTTGGTCGTATAGATGCCGAAGTGGCTGCCGAACCAGAGGTTCACTGCAGCGACCGGCAGCAGAACGATCAGAGCGAGCTTCGCCGAGCGGCGGAAGAGCTCGACGTCATGGCCGCGGACGAGGTGCCAGCAGGAGACGCCGAAGACGACCAAGGAGCCGACGGTCAGGCCCGCGAACATCGTGTGCCCGAAGGCCCAGACGGCGAAGTCGGCCGTGAGCAGCGACCAGACGTTGGTCAGCACGGCCTTTCCCCCTTCGACCTTGTAGCCGACCGGCTGCTGCATCCAGGAGTTGGCGACCAGGATGAAGTACGCGGAGAGCCAGGTCCCGAGCGTGGCGAGCCAGATCGTTGCCAGGTGAATGCCGCGTGGGAGCCGGTTCCAGCCAAAGATCCAGAGTCCGAGGAAGGTCGACTCGAGGAAGAACGCCGCCAGGCCCTCGATCGCCAGCGGGGCACCGAAGACGTTCCCCACGTACCTCGAGTAGACGGACCAGTTCATCCCGAACTGGAACTCCTGCACGAGCCCGGTCGCGACCCCGATCGCGAAGTTGATCAAGAGCAGCGTCCCAAAGAAGCGCGTCAGCCGCAGCCACGCCTCGTCGCCGCTGCGGTGCCAGAGAGTCTGCATCGTCGCGACGAGCGGTGCGAGCCCCAGCGTCAGCGGCACGAACAAGAAGTGGTAGAGCGACGTCGTTGCGAACTGGATCCGGGCGAGATCCACGGCCGTGGACGCGAGCGCGCTCATGCCGGGTCAAAGCTAGGAATCACGCCGGTACGGCACATCGTCCGATGGGGATGAAGCGTGGCGGCCACAGGACGGTTCGCCGCTCTCGTCCGGATCGGATGATGCGCTCGCACCCAGGCGGTGCCACGCTTGAGCCTCCCCCCGAACAAGGAGAGACGCTATGTGGTACGCCATCGGAGGCTTCGGTGCCTTGCTCTACCTGGTCCTGATCGTCACGCTCGGGGTCGCCACCATCCGGAACGGGCACTGGGTCTTGTTCATCCTCGGGATCTTCCTGCCGTTCTTCTGGATCATCGGCGGCCTGATGCGGCCGGCTCCGCAGGCGGCCTGACGGCATGCAGCTGAGAAGACGGCGACGGCACCGCCGCGCCATCCGCTTCGAGAGCCAGACGCCGGCCAAGATCGCCGGAGCGTTGTGGATGGCTCGACTCGTCTGGCGCGGCATCCGAACCTGAACGAGCCCAGAACGCCGATCGCTCCCTCCGGCGAGCAGATCGAGCTCGCTTATGGAGACCAGCGGGTGGTCGTCGTCGAGGTCGGCGCCGGCCTCCGCAGCTATATCGCCGACGACCGCGCCGTAGTCGACGGCTACGAGGCGGACGAGATCGCCTCGAGCGGCCGAGGGCAGCTGCTGATCCCCTGGCCGAACCGGATTGAGGACGGTAGCTACGAGTTCGAGGGGGTGCGCCAGCAACTCCCGCTCGACGAGCCGGAGCGGCAAAACGCGATCCACGGTCTCGTCCGCTGGTCGGCCTGGCGCATCGCCGAACGCGAGCCCGGCCGGGCCGTACTTGAGCACCTCCTCCACCCGCGGCCGGGTTACCCGTTCTCGCTGGTGCTGCGGGTCGAATACACACTCGCCGACGAGGGGCTGACGGTTCGGACCGAGGCAACGAACCTCGGGAACGAGACCGCGCCGTACGGCAGCGGCGCCCACCCGTATCTCGCGATCGGCGGGGGTCGTGTCGATAAAGCCGAGCTGAGGGTGCCGGCAGGGATCGTGCTCGAGGCAAACGAGCGAGGGATCCCGGTCGGCGCAGCGGCTGTCGAGGGAACCGAGCTCGACTTCCGCAATGCACACTCGGTCGGCGCTACGAAGCTCGACCACGCGTTCACCGATCTCGAGCGTGGTCCCGACCGCCTCGCGCGGGTAGAGCTCACAGCCGACGGCCTGCAGACCACGCTCTGGGTCGACGAGACATACCCCTACCTGATGATGTTCACAGGCGACACGCTTCCAGACGGGGGTCGCCGAAGCCTGGCCGTTGAGCCGATGACCTGCGCGCCGAACGCATTCCGCAGTGGCGACGGGCTGATCCTCCTGGAGCCGGAGCAGACCCACACCGGCACCTGGGGGATCATGCCCGTCGCCGGGCCCGTCTAGCCTAGGTGTCGACTCGCGCGGCGTCCCTTGCGGCCGCGCCGACAAGGCCGATCGCGACGAGATCGGAGGCGTGGATCCACGCGTCGGAGAGGGTGACCCCTCCGGCCTCCGCGATCTTGTCGCGCAACGGGATCGCCCACCGGTGCTCGAGCAGAGCGACCGCGGCGGCTGTGCCCTCGGGGATAGCGTCGCTTAGGTACCAGACCGCGTCGTCGTCGAACACGTGCCCGTCTTCGAGCTCCGCGGCGCCTGCGATCGCACCACGTTCGGCTTCGTCCTCGCCGCCCGCGCCGAAACCCACGAGGGCGCCGACGATCGCGCCGAACTCCTCCGCCTCACTCTGATCGAGATCGCTTGTTTGGAGGACCTCGATCTCCCCGTCTTCATTCTTCTTCACGAGCAACAGGTCGATCAACCGAACGATGTCGTGCTCCTTGAGCCGCTCGAGCTCCTCTCGGATCTGCCCGCTGAAGTTGTCGCCCTCGAAGCCGACGACCAGCATCTGAACCGGTCCGAGCGTCAGGCCATCGCCGCTGTGCGTTGGCGTGCTCATGTGCTCTGCAGAAGCTTCTGCTTCTGCGCGGCGAACTCGTCGTCGGTCAGAACTCCCTGCTCGTGTAGCTGTCCCAGCTTGCCGAGTTGATCGATCACGTCGTCGCTCATCCCGCCGGAGGACGGAGCCGCCGCTTGCTGCGTCTCCACCTGGTCCAGACGCTCATCCTGGCTCGCGTCCTCCTCGCGTCCCTGCTGGATCTTCTTGCCGGCGTAGTAGCCGGCTCCCCCGACCATGGCAGCCCGCATGAGTGGCCGTCGTCGCCTGAACATTGTTCATCCCTCGCTTTCGTCAGTGATTCCTGGGGCGAGAGGATCGCGCCGAACGGGCGTTGGGGCATCGTCCTGATGGGATGAACCACCGGATCACCCCGAGCCGGCGGCGCGATTGACCTGATCGTGTCAAACGAGGCAGGTCCTCCAACCGCGACCCTGGGTGCATGAGTTTGAACACCGACGGACGGGGCCACACGCTCGAGACCGGGAAGCCGGTCCGGGTCGGCGGAACTGTCGGCGAGGGCTCGACTTCTCTCCCCCTCTCGAGTCCCGCCGACATCCGTCGTTTCCAGTTCGAGCACGCGCTGCGCGCGATCGAGAACGCCCTGATCCTGCTCGACGGCCGAACGACCGAGGGAGTCGAGATCTCCGCTCTCGAACGGATTCGAGACGACCTTGCCATTCTGGTCCGGCTGGCTGTGTGACGCAGATGCAGGCCGAAGAGACCCGCCAGTCGGTTTGCTTCGAGATCCCCGATCTGGCCGCGGCGGTTCGCCTCACGCGCCGTCTCGGCGGGGTCTGGAGCGTCTCGCTCGAGGACCGCCGCGACATCAATCTCGTCTCCGTTGCCCTACGCTCGGACCCGAGCGATCTGGCCGTTCTCCTTCGGAACGTCGAGGCCTGGGTAAAGCAAGAATCCTTGTGCGCGATCCGCTTCGGGGTGGACAGCCGTGACTACGTGCTCACGGCCGGCGAGGCGGACTGGGCAGCGATCCCGGCAGCAGTCGGCTAGCCCGCGAATTGCGGACGGCGCGGTCGCTTGTTCGCTCACGAATCTTCGAGCAGCCCTTGGGCAAGCGCGTAGCGGACGAGCCCGGCGCGGCTCGACAGCCTGAGTTTCTGCATGATGTGCGCGCGGTGGCTCTCGGCGGTACGTACCGAGATGTGGAGCTCCTTCGCGATCTCCTGATTCGTATGGCCGAATGCGAGCAGCCGTAGTACCTCGCGTTCCCGGTCGGAGAGCGGGTCCTCCTCGGCGTGTCGACGCTCTGCGGTCTCGGCCGCCACTAGTCGTGCGCCGAGCTCGGGATGGACATAACGACCGCCGCCGACAACCTCGCGGATGGCTGCAACGAGTTCGGCGTCGGCACCTTCCTTGAGCAGATAGCCACGGGCTCCGGCCTCGAACGCCTCGCGGACTTCCCGCGGGTCGTCTTGCATCGAGAGCACGAGCACCTTCGCCTCGGGCCGCTCCTCGAGGACTTGCGGCACGGCCGGGATCCCGCTCTGGTCGGACATCATCACGTCCATTAAGACAACGTCGGGCTTCGTGCTTCGTGCTTCGAAGATGGCCTCGCGGGCGCTGCGCGCCTCGCCGACCGCCTCCAGATCGTCCTCGGCGTTGACGAGCATCGCCAGCCCTGCCCGCACGACGGCATCGTCGTCCACGATCAGCACCCGAACGCTCACGAGACGGGCACCATCAAGGTGGCGAACGCCGTCGCGAGCACCGCACACGGGCACTTTTCGCTCGGCGTCACCGTATCCACGCATTTCAGCGTACCCAGCCGGGGATGCCTAGCCTTCTTCCAGCCGTGACGAGCACCCGTCCTGACCGGTCCTCCTCAGCGCTCGCGCTGTTCGTCGCGGCCGCCGTTGCGATCGCGTTCGCCGACTCCTCGGTCGTCGTACTGGCGCTGCCGCAGCTCTACGTCCAACTCCACACGACCATCGAGGGCGTGGCCTGGGTGGTCACCGCCTACAACGCGGCCGTGGCGGTTGCTGCGCTCGGACTGGTCATGTTCGTCCATCGCTTGAGCGCGACCGCCGTCCTGGTCGCGGGCCTCGTGGTCTTCATGGCGGCCTCGATCGCCTGTTCGCTCGCCGACAGCCTCGCGTTCCTGATCGCGGCTAGAACGGTCCAGGGTGTCGGTGCGGCGCTGGTTCTGGCGGGCGCGTTACCGGTGTTGGCGGTGCTGAGAGGGTCGGCGGCGCAAGGGGCCGCTGTCTGGACGCTGGCCGGCACTTTCGGCGCCGCGCTCGGCCCCGCCCTCGGAGGCGTTCTGACCCAGGCGTTCGACTGGCGCGCGATCTTCGCGGCCCAGGCTCCCGTCGCGGCCCTTGGACTACTTGCAGCGGCCCGGGTCCGCGGAGAAGCCTTCGTCGAGGAGGGCTGGCGTCCGTCTCTCGCCCGCACGCTGCCGGCGAACGTCTGCCTTGGCCTTGTGTTCGGCGCCCTCGTAGGTGCCCTCTTCCTTGCCGTCCTCCTCGTGATCACGGGATGGGGTCACTCGCCGATTGCGGGGGCGGCGATCGTCAGCATCCTCCCGGCCGCGACCCTCCTCGCACGGCCGTTGGCGGCACGGCTGCCGCGCCTGACCGCGGTATATGGGGGCGCAAGCCTGCTTATGGCGGGCCTCGTCAGCCTTGCCCTGCTCCCCTTCGCGAGCATCTGGCTCGCGATGTGCGCGCTCGCCCTCTGTGGCTTCGGGCTCGGGTTGGCGGTGCCGATCCTTTCTGACCTTTCGCTCCATCGGGGAGCCGGGCTGACTCGTAGCGGCACGCTCACGGTCGGCGTTCGCCACCTGGGCCTCGTGCTCGCGCTCGCACTGATCGCGCCCTTGCTCGCCTCGGAGCTCCCGGCCGCAAGTGACCGGGCGCTCCTGCGTGCGACGGCCGTCCTCCTCGACTCGCCTGTCGGGCTCTCGAAGAAGGTCCCGGTCGCGCTCGATCTTCGCGGTGCCTTCGCTCAGGCCCGCCAGGGGGAGATTCCCGATCTATCCCGGCCGTTCGACGCACACGGCGCGCGGCACGATCGGCAGCTCGCGGCGACGCGCGACTCGCTCATCGGCACGATCGAGAGCACGATCACCCGCGCGTTCCGACCGGCATTCTTCCTGTCGGCGGCGCTCGCCGCACTGGCAGCCCTCGTCGCGTTCCTCTTCAGGCGCAGGATCGTCTCGTGAGAGCGCGACGGCTGGCTCCTCCGCAGGCGATTCTCGCGGCTCTGCTTGTCGCCGCTTTGGCGCTCGTGGCCGTCGAACTGGGCCAGGGCGCCGCTGTTGAGCCCGGGCCGAAGCTCGCCGACCCGTGCCGGCCGCGCGAGGTGCACGTGAGCGGACTCGATGCGACGATCCAGCGGATCGTCCTCGACGGGCTCGATGGCGCCGCCTGTCGCCTTCATACCACACGGGAGGAGCTCGTCCTCTCGCTGGGCGGCGCTGACGGTCGGCCGCGGCGTTGGAGCGATCACACGATCGAAGTTGCGTTGCGAGCAGGTTTGCTCCGGGCAGTCGACGAAGCCGTCCGGCGGGGCGACCTGCCCGCGTTCGCGGTCCCCTTCCTGCGCAGGCTCATCGAGACGGCGCCCCTGGACCGCCTGGTCGAGGGAGGAATCACGCTGAGCGACCTACTCCGCTAGCGCACAGCTCCTAAGCGGTCGCAGCGAGCGCAAGCGCGCCCAGCACCCCGGCTCGCGGGCCGAGGGCGGGGGCTGTGATGAAGCGGGAGATCCCGTCGCCGAGCACCGGCGCGGAGAGGTACCCGTTCATCAGCGCGACGATCTGGCCCTGGACGAGCTCCAGCAGCCGCGGCCGGTTCATGACGCCGCCGCCGATCACCACCCGCTCGGGCGAGAGGACGCAGATCACGCAGACGATCCCGAGCGCCAGGTACCGGGCCTCGAGGTCCCAGGCCCGCTCGTCGTCGAGCTCCGCGGACGGCGTTCCCCAGCGCGCCTCGATCGCCCGGCCGGAGGCCAGGCCTTCCCAGCAATCGCCGTGGTAGGGGCAGACGCCAGGAAACGGGTCCGCGTCGCGATCGTGCGGGATCCGCATGTGTCCGAACTCCGGGTGCAGCAGCCCGTGCAGGAGCTTGCCGCCGACCATGCCGCCGCCGCCGATGCCGGTGCCGACGGTGATGTAGCAGGAGGTGTCGAGTCCCTGCGCGGCCCCCCAGCGGTGCTCCCCGAGCGCGGCCGCGTTCACGTCCGTGTCGAAGGCGACCGGTACGCCGAGGCGGCGCTTGATCTCCCGCCCGAAGTCGGTCTGCGCCCAGCCGGGCTTCGGGGTCGTCGTGATGTACCCCCAGGTCGGGGAGGCCGGATTGCCGTCGAGGGGACCGAACGAGCCGATCCCGATCGCGTCGACCGGCCCTTCGCGTTCGAAGAAGGCAACCGCGCGGTCGATCGTCTCGGCCGGTGTCGTCGTCGGCAGCGTCGCGGTCGCTCGGAGGTCGTCCGGACCCGTGCCGATCGCGCATTCCCATTTCGAGCCGCCGGCCTCGATGCCGCCGTAGACCGTCAACCGGCTCCGTTCGTCTGGGCGCCGCACGACCTGCGGACCGTCAGCCGACCCGGCAGCACGACGACGTGGTCGCGGGCCGGCCCACGGCCCTGGATCCGCTCCAGCAGTAGTTGCGTCCCGAGCGTCCCGAACGTCTCAGCCGGTTGCTCGAGCGCGGTCAGAAATGGATAGAGCCGCGACGCGAGCTCGATGTCATCGAAGCAGACGAGTGCGACGTCGTCCGGAACCTCGAGGCCGGCGTTCCGCACGGCTTCGATCGCGCCGAGCGCGACGAGATTGTTGACGGCGAACACCGCCGAAGGGCGATCCTCGGCCGAGAGGAGACGGCCCATACCTTCGAACCCGCCGTCCGGATCCGGGGTCGTCTCCGCGATGAGCGCCGGGTCGAGCGGCAGGCCCGCGGCCTTGAGCGCCGACTCGTACCCCTGACGCCGCTCACGCGCGCTCGAGACCTCGTCCTTCTCGACGATCAAGCCGATGCGCCGGTGGCCGAGCCCGATCAGATGCTCGACGAGCCGCTGCGCGCCGCCGACGCTGTCGCCGACGACCGCGTCGCAGGCGACGTCGGCGACCGTTCGGTCGATCAGCACAAATGGGACGCCGAACCTGGACAGCCGGGCCAGGTGCGGCTTCGACCGGTCGCTGACCGGGGCGATCGCGATGCCCTCGACCCGGTGAGCGATCAGCTCCTCGATCACGTCGCGCTCGACCGCGAGGTCGGCGCGGGTGTCGCAGAGGATGACGCGGTAGGCGGACCGGCGCGCGACTTCTTCGGCCGCGCGAACGACCATCGTGAAGAACGGATTGGCGACGTCCGGCACGATCACGGCGAGCGTCCCGGTTCTGCGGCCGCTCAGCCCACGCGCGAGGCGGCTCGGTATGTAGCCGAGTTCGGAGATCGCCTTCTCAACACGGCGCTGAGTCTCCGGGCTGACGCGATCGCTCTCGTTGATCACCCTCGAGACTGTCATCGGCGACACGCCGGCGAGGGAGGCGACGTCCTTGATCGTCACGTCGGCTGAGTTCGCACGCACTCCGAATCCTTGGTAGCGGTACCACAGAGTACAGCCGAGGCCTTCGTAAACCAAGAGCGTTCGGCTTGACTATTGCGTCGGAAACGTGTTATCGGTACCACAACCACGGGCAAGGGAGGTATCAAATGCGCAGGCAACTCAAGCGTCCGGCACGGCGGACGCTGGGCCTCGCGGTAGCGCTCTTCGCAGTCGTTGTCACCACGTCGGCGATCGTCGCCGCCGCGTCCGCCACGACAGGGTCGAAGAGCGCGAAGATCAAGGTCGGGCTGATCACGAAGGACGCCACGAACCCGTTCTTCGTGAAGATGCGCGCCGGAGCGACGAAGGCGGCGAAGCAGCTCGGCGCGTCGCTCAT
>Ga0307305_10000192_pt1 | contig 19752 bp, 20 predicted proteins | sample ER_DNA_186_FD_194512 | JGI IMG/M metagenome (GOLD analysis project Ga0307305, IMG submission 194512) | Bulk soil microbial communities from the East River watershed near Crested Butte, Colorado, United States - ER_DNA_186 | ecosystem: Environmental > Terrestrial > Soil > Floodplain | place... | reverse complement strand
GGATTCTTCTTTCGCGCCGAACCCGTGCGCTCTTTCGCCGACGCGAAGGTGGCTGACATCGCGCGATTCCGTCGATTCTTTCACGCCGCCCTCGAGCGAGGCGTGTATCTCGCCCCGTCGGCCTTCGAAGCGGGATTCGTGTCTGCCGCGCATGGCGATGCGGAAATCGATCTGACTCTCGAGCGACTCGATGCAGCGTTGGCCGCGTCCGCATAGCCTAGCGGCCGCCATGCTGGCCTTGGTCGCGGCTGCCGCATGCCGCGGCGGGCTCTCGAGACAGCCGTCCCAGCCAACGATTCGTGTCGAGACACTGCCGGCGGACACTATTCCGGAGACGGCCATCGGCGACACCGCGTTTCCGACGATGCCCGGCCCCGGACGCCCGGCCGGCGCGGGCGGGGCGCTGCTGCGAGTGGCTCTGACCAACGCGAGTGGAGCACCACTGATATCGGCGACGGGGCGTTGGAGGATCGCCGAGCTCGATGGTTCGGCGCTCGCCTCAGCGAGCGCCGGAGAGCAATGGACGGTCGTCGCGGTACGAGGCGGTTTGCGAGCGGAGCGCCAGGCTGGATCATGGGGCGTGACTGCGGCGAGCCCACTCGTCGTGTCGGCGCTGGAACGCGGAGCACTGCTCAGCTTCAACGGACGTCGCTATCGGGGCGAGCTCCTCCTGTACGCGACCAATCGAGGCGTCGTCGCCGTGAACCGTGTTGCCGTCGAGGACTATCTGCGTGGTGTCGTGCCACTCGAGATCGGTGAGCGAACGCCTGCCGAGCGTGCGGCGGTCGAAGCGCAGGCAGTCGCGGCACGCAGCTACGCGTACACACACCTCGGTGCACGAGGCTCGCGCTACGACATGCTCTCTACGGTCGAGGACCAGGTGTACGGGGGCGTCGAGGCGGAGCGCCCTCTCACCGACGTGGCGGTTGCGGCGACCGCGGGCATGGTTCTTCGCTACGGCGGCCGAATTGCGTCGGCGCCGTATCATTCGACATGCGGCGGCAGCACAGCCGAGCCGGCAGAGATCTGGAACGGTGAGAGCAACTCGGCGTATCTGCGCCGCGTGAGCGATCGCATTCCGGGCAGTGATCGGTATTACTGCGACCCATCTCCGCGCTTCACATGGACGCGCGAGATGAGCGGCGACGCTGTGGCGAACGCGCTCGATCGTTATCTTCGCGGTCGGGCCGGAAGCAGAGGAAGCGTTGGGCGAGTGCGGAACGTGCGCGTCGAGTCGCGCACACCGTCGGGTCGTGTCGCCGTGCTGGTGGTCGACACAGACGAGGGTGCGCAGCGACTGCGGGGCAACGAGATTCGCTACGCATTACGCGGTCCGGGTGGCGACATCCTCAACAGCACGTATTTTTCGGTCGATGTCAGCGCCGAAGGCGAATCCGGCGCAGTGTCGAGGGTGACGATCCGGGGCGGCGGCTACGGTCACGGGGTCGGGATGTGTCAGTGGGGCGCGATCGGGCGCGCGCGCGCCGGACAAGACGTCCGCGCGATACTGCGAACGTATTACCCAGGAACGAGTGTCGGCTCCGTGGACTAGGGGATCGTGCGCGCGGTGTGTGGTGCTCGTCGCAGCACTCGCGCTGCCTTCGGACGCGCTGCACGCGCAGACCGAGCCTGGCCTCTTCGCGCGCCTCAACCTGGACAAGTTGAAGCTCGCGGCACTCGGCACGTCGATCGGACCGGTGGCACCGACCGGCACGGTGCCGACGGTCGCCTACTCCCTTCACGCGGACTATGGTGAGATCTCGCCCCGCTGGCGGGTCGTCTTCACGGCCACCTACTGGGACACGCGCTACAAGGCCGACGTGGTCAAACGACTCGAGAACAAGCTTCGCGAGTCAATCATCGACACAACGCGCACTGCGTTCTTCGCGATCGGACGCATCAAGGTGTCGGACATCGCGGTTGGCGGCGATCTGCGCTGGACGCCGCGTGCGGGCGCGATCCGGCCATACGTCGGCGGTGGTGTGCTGGCCCACGTCGTAAATGTGGAGGGCAAGGCGATCGAGGGCACGTTCGTCGAGAGTGCGCTCGATAATATCGCGGCTGGATTCTCGGCGGTTACGGGTGTGGATGTGACTTTCGCGCGTCATCTCGCGATCGGCGTGCAGGCCAGATACGATCTGACGAGCGGTGTCCGGTACGGATCGCTGCGGGCAGTCGGCTCGTACTTTTTTGACGTGGCACCGGGCAGGAGGGCGCCGTGACGGTACGAATCGGTCTCGTCGGCACCGGGGCGATCGCGCAAATGGCGCACCTTCCCGCGATCTCGAAGGTTCGCGGCGCGCAGCTCGTCGCGCTGTGCGACAACGACCAGGCGAAGGCGCGTTCGCTCGCCGACCGCTTCGAAGTTCCGGACGTATTCACGGACATCGAGGAACTGCTCGACTACGACGAGCTCGACGCCGTGGTGATCGCGACGCCGAACCATCTCCACGAGCCGCACGTATTGCGCGCGCTGGCCGCGAAGGTGCACGTGATGTGCGAGCGCCCGCTCGCGCTCACCTCGCGTGGCGTCGAGCGAATTCTCGCCGCTGCACAGCGTGCCGATCGAAAGGTCGTCGTCGCGAACAACCATCGCTTCCGGACGGATGTGCAGGCCCTCGACCGCTTTCTGCGCGGGGGAGAGCTGGGGAAGCTGCTCGGTTTCCGCGCCGGCTCCTATCAGCTCAAGCGCACGCCCGAACACTGGCGTACGCGTCGGGCGGAAGCGGGCGGCGGTGTATTCATGGAGCACGGCATTCCGCTGCTCGATCTGGCCCTTTGGCTGGCCGACTATCCGGAGCCGTCCCGCGTCGTGGCGCAGATGGAGCGCGGCAAGGGCGCGGGCAGCGTCGAGGAGCAGATGATCGTCCAGCTCTTCTCGGAGCAGGGCCCGTCGATCTCGCTCGATCTCAACGGCAACTACGTCGGCGAAGAGGATCGCTGGTGGTTCGAAACGGTATCGACGCGCGGCAGTACGCGGCTCTCGCCGCTGCGGGTCGTGAAGGAGCTCAACGGCCGACCGGTCGACGTCTCACCGACGGGCGCGGCGGCACGAGAGAGCGCCTTCGTGCAGAGCTACCGCGCACAGCTCGCGCACTTTCTCGCCGTTCTCACGGGCGATGCCAAGTACGAGCCGCCGAACGATCAGGTGGTGCTCCACCGCGTCGCCGAGGCGATCTACAAGTCGGCGGACGAGGAGAAAGAGATCCGGCTGTGAGAGGGCGCGCGCTTCTGCCGCCGCGCGGAGTCGCCGGTCCGGCGCTCGCGTCGGCGGCGCTCTTCTTCCTGTCGTTCCCACCGATGCCAGCCGTGTTGGTGGTGCTCGTCTGCCTCGTGCCGCTGGGCGTTGCAGCAGCGCGGCTGGGAGACGCCGGCGCTCGGGCGCGAGATGGAATGGCCCTCGGCTGGTGGTTCGGACTTTTCGCGTTCGGGTCGACGCTCTACTGGATCGCGATCGCGCTCTCGATCTATACGAAGCTGGCGATTCTCGGCTACGTCGCCGCGCTAGCGGTAATGGCCGCTCTGAGCGCGGGCACGATGGCGACGCTCGTCGTCGCTCGCCGCGTGACACGCTGGCCGCTCACCGCGCTGCTGCCGGTGACATGGGTCGCGTGGGAAAAGATCACGGAGGTTCTGCCGCAGCTCGCCTTCCCCTGGCTGCCGTTAGGCCTCGCCGTCTCCCCGATCACGGTGCTCGCGCAGAGCGCAGATCTGAGCGGCGTGCACGGAGCGTCGCTGTGGATCGCGCTCATCAACGGCCTCGCCGCCGACGCGTGGCTCCTCTACCGGTCGGCGTCGCCAGGCGCGAGCCGCCGCGCCATCGTGCGGCTCGTCGACGGAGTGGGCGTGATCGCGCTCGTCGCAGCGTACGGCACATGGCGCCTGGAGACGATCCACCCGCGAGACGCCGCGGCAATCGCGATCGTGCAGCCGAACGTTCCGCAGGAAGACAAGTGGCAGGCGGAGAACCAGGAGCGAATTGTCGGCATGCTGGCGGCGGGCACGCGTGCCGCGCTCGACTCGGGTAACGCCAGGCTCATCGTCTGGCCAGAGGTCGCTCTCCCGGGCTATCTGCGCGAGCACCCGGAGTGGAGTGACACCCTCAGCGCGTTAGGCGCCGCGGGCCACACGCCGATCCTGTTCGGCGTCATCGACGTCCAGTGGTACCCCAGACCAGGCGCCCCGCCCGACTACGACTACTTCAATGCCGCCCTGCTCACCGACTCGGCAGGCGGCGTCGGCGGTTTCGCCCCGACCCGGAAACAGTACCTCGTTCCGGTCGTGGAACGCGTGCCCTTTCTCAATCCCAGATGGTTCGGCGGGATGAAATACTTCGGCGGGTACGGGAGAGGTCACGGCGCCGTGACCTACGCGCTGCCGTGGGGCAAATTCGGGGTGCTCATCTGCTATGAGTCGATCTTCCCGGCGCAGTCGCGCGCGCTGCGACGCAATGGAGCAGACATCATCCTCAACATCACCAATGACGCGTGGTTCGGCCGCAGCCTCGCGCCGTGGCAGCACGAGGCGCACATGATGCTGCGCGCGATCGAGAACCGTGTCGGGGTCGTGCGGTCGGCGAACACCGGGATCTCGAGCTACATCGACCCGCTGGGAAGGATTCACGGCGCGACCGAGCTGTTCGTCCCGGCGGCCCGTACGTACCGCGCACAGACGACCGACATCCGCACGCTGTTCGTCCGATTCGGGGATTGGATCGGCTGGATCTGTGTTGCGGCGGTGGCGTTCATCCTGCTGTATCCGAAGGCCCTCCGCGCCCGGTTGACTATGACACTGCGAGATTCGACATAACCGAAGGACCTGGGACGAGGGATCGGAGGGACAGCCCATTCATGGCTGTGCGGGCTTGGGGTCGGGATGCCCGGTGTCCAGCTCCACCTTCCAACTTCCGTCGGCCTGCTTGCGCCAGATCGTGATGTAGCGGCCGGTCCCGCGAACGGTGACGCTGCCGTCCGGATTCATCGTCCGCGCCTCGTAGCGCCCGATGGTGTAGCCGAGATCTCCGCTTGACGAAATGCGCGCGCTGACCGGCCACCAGGCCAGTTTTGCGGCCGGATCGCTGAACGTGCTGGCCATGTAGTCGCGGATCGCGCCATGGCCGACGACCTGTCGGCCGGGCCCGATCTGTTGACCGTCGTTGGCGAACCATTTCACCCACGCATCGATCCCATCGCGCGCCACGTCGGCTGCGAAGTCGCGGTCGGCCTGCATGAGCGCTTCTGCGTCCGGACTGGTCGACGCGGTGACGGCGGCGGCCGAGGCGGACCGGCGGGCGGTCGCGTGCACCGAGCACGCAGCCAGCACGACGGCGAAGGCCAGCAGGCCGGTAGCAGGGCGGATTGTGATTCTCATCGATCGCTCCCTCTGCGTGATGGACGGCGGGGTGCCGCCGACATCCGCGCGGAGCGACTCAGGCCGCCGCTTGGACGGTCGAGAAAACCCGCGCGTCCACGAACGTGCGAAGAAGGTCGCGGTCGAGCAACCCCGCCTTCGCTTCGTCGCGCAGGATGTCGAGCGCCTGATCGGTGCTGACAGCGCGCTTGTACGGACGGTCGTTCGCCGTGAGCGCGTCGTAGATGTCGGCAATCGTCATCATCCGCGTCTGCACCGCTATGTGCGCCGCACCGATCTGCCTCGGGTAGCCAAGACCGTTCAGTTTTTCGTGATGGCCGTAGGCGATCGAGGGAATGCCACGGAGCTCGCGTGTCCACGGGATCTGCTGCAGGAAACGGAAGGTGTGGGCGACGTGAGACTCGATCTCGCGGCGCTCCTCGTCGTCGAGATTCCCCTTGGCGATCGACAGGAAGCGCAGCTCTCGGTCTGTGATCATGGGCTGCTCGTCGCCCCGGTGGTCGGTCCACCGCTCGGCGGCGATGCGGCGCAGCTCGTCGAACGTCCCTTCGGCGAGGATGGTCGGCTCGTTGGCGCGCAGAATGGCCTGCCGGAAACGCTCGAGCTCGAGGCGCCGTGCGCGCAGCCGCGCCTCCATCTCGCCGACGCTCTCGTCATAACGATCACGTCCAAGAGTGAGCAGGTGTGAGCTTCTCGCGCGCTCGAACTCCAGCTCGGCGCCCTGCACCAGAAACGCGAACCGATGCTCGATGATGGCGAGATCCGGCGGGTAGAGCTTTTTCTCCTTGACGAGCACCTGCTCGCGAACGGCGACCTTGCCGAAATCGTGGAGCAGCCCGGCATAGCGGAGCTCGCGCAGCTGCTCGCGGCTGAAGCGCAGTCCGTGATACGGGCCCGCCCCACCGCGGTCGACAGCTTCGGCGAGGCCGACCGACATCGTCGCGACGCGACCCGAATGACCGAACGTCGTCGGATCTCGCGATTCGATCGCCGTCACGGCGGCGGTGACGAAGCCTTCGAACAACTTCTCGATGTCTTCATATAGGAGCGAATTCTCGATCGCGACCGCGGCCTGCGAGGCGAGGGCCGTGACCAGCTCCACCGAGCGCCGATCGTAGGAGATCACCTCCCACTGAACCTTGTCCGGCGCGTTGAGTCGCGTGTCGCTCGAGCGCTTGCGGTTGAGCAGCTGCAGCACGCCGACGATCTCGTCGCGATGGGTCTTCATCGGGATGACGAGCATCGACTTGGTCCGGTAGCCGAACTTCTCGTCGAAGCTGCGGTTCTGCTTGTAACTCAGATCGTCAGGCAGCAGATACACGTCGGGAATGACGAGTGTCTCGCCGGTCGCCGCGGTGTATCCCGAGAGGCTCGTGTGATCCACCGGCACAGTGAACTCGTGCAGGGGCAGGTTGGGCAGGGAGTAGTTCTGCGCGAGCTTGAAGCGCAGCCCCGTCGGCGGGCCGCCGTTCGCTCCGCGCTCGACGAGATAGACCGAGCCGGCGTCACTGTTCGTGAGCCGCCGCGCCTGACTGAGGATCATGTCGAGCAGCGTGACGAGGTCACGCTCCGTCGACAGCGCGACTCCGACGCGTGTGAGCTCGGTCAGCTCGTGATAGCGCTCCTTCTCCTGCTCGCGTGCCGACCGTGCGGCGACGAGGGTCGCCGCATGGCGAAATGCGCCCCGCAGCTGCGCGATCACCATTCCGACCTCTGCTCCACCGGGGATGAAGCTGGTCAGCAAGTCGAGAGGGAAATCGTCGCGCGGCTCCGACTCGTCGGTGTCGCCCCATCCAACGATCGCCGCGAGCTCGGCGACGTCCTCGAGTCGGCGACGGTCGGCGGCGGCGCTCGCGAGCAGCGTGCGATCGAGCACGATGACCGTCGGGCGGGCGGGATCGAGGCTCGCCGCCGTCGGCAGCACGGGAACGCGACGGACCTCGACGTCGTCTTCGCGGCGTCCGAGAGGCGCGTTCGTCAGTGCACGACCGATGCACGCGATCAGGAGAGGCTTCAACTTCATACCAGGAATGGGACAGGACAGCGAGCGGCCGGTACCCGCGTCTTCGCGGGCACCGGCCGCCGAGTTGCGCGAGGTTACTCCCCGCTCTTGTCGCTCTCGAGACGCGTCAACGCCTTCTTCGCCGCTGCGTACTGGGGAAACTTGTCGAGCGCTGCCTTGTACAGCTTGACCGCCGCGTCCTTGCGCCCGCCGTTCTCCTCGGCGATCGCGCGGGAGTACAGCATCACGACCTGAAACGGTGGCTTCTCCGATGCCTGCGACGTCCGCATCGGCATCGACGGGAGGTCCATGCCGTTGTTGAGCTTTGCCGCGAGCGACGTGATCATGTCGGAGAAATCATCGGTGTTCGCCGACACCGTCTCGACGTGCTCGATCTCGCCTGTCTCGACGTTCACCGCGCGCGCATCGAGACGCATCTTGTTCTTCCGGTCGGTCACGTAGCTGCCGAAGATCATGTGATGCACGCCGAGCATCTTGCCGACGCGCACCGCCGTCGTCTTGTCGACCCTGTCCGTCGCGTTGAGGCTCTGCTCGGCGACGAGCTTGTCGATCTGATCGCGCTCGATGACCCGAATCTTGTTGTTGGCCGACAGCTCGCTGATGAGGATGTCGGCGATCCCGCCGCGAAGCGGTTCGAGCTCCTCGTGCGCCTTGCCGATCGCGCCGTTGTTGAAGTGCATCACGGCGACGGTCGGACGGGTGTCGCTCGCTGCCGGCGCGTTTTGCGCGCGAAGCGAGGGGGAGACCACCGAGACAACCGTTAGCACCAGTGCGGCGCGGGATACGAATCGCAACATTGCGGCTCCTCCGGGAGCTAGACGTTCATGGTCAAACCTTCCGCCGCCGCGACGACGGCGAGTTTTCCGCCTCGCTTGGCGACGAGGGCAAGGCACTCCTCCATCCGGCGGTCCACTTCATCATCGGTGCGCTCGGGCTTGTGGTGGAACAGCACCAGTGTTTCCACCTCGGCGTCGAGCGCCAACTCGACCGCGTCCTCGTACGTCGAATGTCCCCAGCCACGGTGATGATCGTACTCCTCACGTGTATACATCGTGTCGTGAATGAGCACCGCAGCGCTGCGCGTGAATTCGACGAGGTTATGACGCCACTTGCGAGGCAGGTCGTACTTCGCCGTCGGATTCAGCTCGTTGTCGCTTATGTAGACGAGCGCTCGGTTACTGCCGTTACGGGTCGAGAATCGGTACCCTAGCGCACCACCCGGGTGCCTCACAGGATGCGCCTGCACCCGAAAGCCCGTGCCCTCCGTCTCCTCGCCCTCGGCGAGCTCGCGGAAGTCGATTACGGCGTCCAGTTGCTCGAATGTGACGGGGAACACGACGGGTGACATCTGGTCGCGGACAACGCGGTCGATGCTCGTTTCGAGCGACTTCGAGCCCCAGATCGTGAAGTGGTTGCCGCGCTGGAAGACGGGGCCGAAGAAGGGAAGTCCCTGAATGTGGTCCCAGTGCGCGTGCGTGAGGAAGATGTCGCCACTGATCGCCGCACCGTTCGCCCGCTCGATGAGCGAACGCCCGAGCTCCCGCGCGCCCGTGCCGGCGTCGAGCATGATCAGCCAGCCGTCCTCCGTGCGAACTTCGACGCACGGGGTGTTGCCACCGTACCGGACTGTCTTGAGGCCGGGGCTGGGGATCGACCCGCGCGTTCCCCAGAATTGCACGCGAAGACTCATCGCCTCGTGAACTGAGAAGGATCGAACAAGATCAATGATGGGGCCGCTTGATGCAGCGCGGCCGCACACTTCGAGGGAGTGATAGCTGTCACCGCACCGACGACCGCCCGGGGATGGCAGTCACCGAACCGACTTTCGTCGTCGGTCCTTCGGTCAGGAACGGACGCTTGCTCGCTGCTCGAGTGCCGGACGATCGGTGAGCTGAATCTGTCGCCGCTCGACCGAGATCCAGTTCGACTCCTGAAACTCCTTCATCGCGCGCGACACCGTTTCGCGGCTCGCGCCGATCATCTGCGCGATCGTCTGATGCGTGAGGGGCTTCTCGATCTTGTCGCTTCCGCCTTCGGTAGCCGCGTCGAGGAGGAGACGAGCGATGCGGCCCGGCACGTCGAGCAGAACGAGCCCACCGATCTTTTCATCCGCTCGCCGCAAGCGGCGCGACAGACCCTGAAGCAGTGCCCATGCGACTGCTGGTGAGCGTTCGACGCGCGCCTTGAAATCTTCACGGCGAAGGACGAGCATCTGCGCGTCCTCCATCGCGATGACGTGTGCCGATCGTGGTTGTTCGTCGATCAGCGACAACTCGCCGAAGTGCTCGCCGATTCCCAGCACGCCAAGAATGACCTCACGGCCGTCCTCGCCGACGAGTACGACCTTCACGCGACCCTGGCGCACGACATACAGCGAATCCCCCGGATCATCCTCGAACAGGATGACGCTTCCTTTCGGGTATGCCTTTTCGCGAGTGATCGCTACGAACTCGTTCAGGGCATCACGCTGCAGCCCAGCGAAGAGGGGGACGGTCGCCAGAAAATCGACGGTTTCCATTGGGTCGGGATCGAAGTGCGGAGTTGACTCAGCCTGCGAGGCCGTGCGAGTCACTTCTCGATTCGCACCGCTGATTTCGGGAACGATGACCGGCATGCGGCGCGTTAATGGTCGAAGCACAGGACGGGGCAAGTTACCCCGGCCGGAAGCTAGTGTCAAACCCGCAACGCGTTGCTGCGCTTGTGTTTTCCGGCCGGTATCGCTTACATTTCTTCGCTTCCCGTACCACGATCAAGCTGAGGTTCTCGTGAAGACCGAAATCCATCCCGTGTACGCCACGGCGACTGTGAAGTGCGCCTGTGGCAACACGTTCCAGACCCGCTCGACGAGTGCAGAGCTTCACACCGACGTCTGCGCCGCCTGCCATCCGTTCTACACAGGCAAGCAGAAGTTCCTCGACACGGCGGGGCGAATCGACCGCTTCCGTCAGAAGTTCGGGAAGAAGGCCTGAGCCTCATTCGCGACCGGCTCGCCGACGCGCTCGAACGCGCGGCAGCCATCGAGCGAGAGTTGTCCGAGCAAACCGCCGTTCGCGACAACAGCAGGCTCGCCGAACTGGGCCGAGAGCACAGCCGCCTAACGGAAGTCGTCGAGTTGGCGGCCCGGCTGCGAAAGACGGAGGACGAGCTCGCGCAGGTGCGCGAGCTCGTTTCCGTTGACGACCCCGAGCTCGCCGCCGAAGCGCGCGCGGAGGTGTCACGGCTCGAGGAAGAGGTTTCGCGGAATGAGCAGCAGCTCAAGCCGCTGCTCATTCCGCGCGACCCGCTCGAGGATCGCAACGCCATCGTCGAGATCCGGGCAGGAACGGGCGGCGACGAAGCGGCGCTGTTCGCGGCCGATCTCTACCGCATGTACCAACGCTACGCCGACACGAAGGGCTGGCGCCGCGAGGTCATATCGCTGTCCGAAGGTTCACTTGGCGGGTTGAAGGAAGCGGTGTTCAAGTTGATGGGCGCCGGCGCATACGGCGACATGCGTTGGGAGTCGGGCGTGCATCGCGTGCAGCGCGTGCCGGCGACCGAGAATCAGGGCCGAATCCATACCTCGGCGGCGACCGTCGCCGTGCTTCCGGAAGCGGAAGAGATCGACGTCAAGATCGAGGACAAGGATCTCCGCATCGACGTCTTCCGCTCCTCGGGCCCTGGCGGCCAGAGCGTGAATACGACCGATTCGGCGGTGCGCATCACGCACATTCCGACGGGATTGGTCGTCAGCCAGCAGGATCAGAAGTCACAGCTGCAGAACAAACTGAAGGCGATGGAAGTGCTGCGTGCGCGACTCCTCGATCTGCGCGTTTCGGAGCAGGAGGCCGAGCGCTCGCGGATGCGCAAGACGCAGGTCGGTACGGGCGACCGTTCGGCGAAGATTCGCACGTACAACTTTCCGCAGAATCGCGTGACGGACCACCGCATCAACGTGACGTTGCACGAGCTCGCGCGCGTGCTCGGCGGCGAGGTCGAGCCGCTGATCGAGGCGCTCCGCCTCGCCGACGTCGAGGAACGACTGCGTGGAAACTGAGCGCGAGCCGGCGATTTCATCGGCGGCCGGCACGGTCGGCGCCGCCCTGCAAGGGGCGGCGTCGTTGCTGGATAGGTCGCGAACCATTGTGTCGTCGACAGGCGAGGCGGGCGACCTTCTCTCGGCGCTGCTCGAGCAGCCACGATCGTGGCCGGTACTACACCGCGATAAGCTCCTCGACGAAGCGACGCGCGACGCGCTGCTCGCGGCGGCCGCACGTCGCGCGGCGGGCGCACCGCTTGCCTATGCCGTCGGCCGTGCGCCGTTCCGACATCTGATGCTCGACGTCGACGAACGCGTGCTGATCCCGCGTCCAGAGACGGAGGTGCTCGTCGATCTCGTCCTCGCGCGGGCGGGCGAGGGCGGCATCGCGCTGGACATCGGTACCGGTTCGGGATGCATCGCTCTCGCATTGGCGACCGAAGGGCGCTTTGCGCGCGTGATTGGCACGGACGTCTCGCTCGACGCGCTTGCCGTCGCGCGGCGCAACGTCGAGCGATACGCGGCATCGCTTCGTTCGCCCATCGAGATGCGCCACGGATCACTGATCGAGCCGGTGCGTGGCGAGCGTGCGCGTGTGGTCGTGTCGAACCCGCCATATGTAGCGAGCAACGAATCCCACTCGTTGCCGCGCGACGTACGAGACTGGGAGCCACCACTCGCGCTATACTCCGGCGACGGAGGGATGGCGCTGACGACGGCGCTCGTGCGCCAGGCATCGGACGTGCTCGAAGACGAGGGACTGATTGCCATCGAGGTCGACTGCAGGCGGGCGGCGCTCGTCGCTGAAAGCGTGGCGGCCGATGGTCGATACGTAGACGTGTCGGTGATGCTCGACCTTACGGGACGCGAGCGCTTCGTGCTCGCACGGCGGACGCATCGAGGAGCGTAGATGACCGAAGACAAAGCAAAGGAACTGGGCCGCATCATCGGCCAGAGCACCGAGTACCAGGCGGTGAAGCGTGCCAACGACGCTCTCGGCGAGGACCGAGACGCGGTCGTGCTGCTCCGCCGCATGGAGGAGTTGCGCATGGAAGCGCAGCGCCTGATCGAGCGCGGCGAGCGCCCGACCGAGCAGATGGAACGCGACCTCGATGACCTGCTCACCAAGGTGCAGACCAACCCGACGTATCAGCGGCTCGTCTCGGCGCAGGAGAACTACGACAAGCTCATGATGAAGGTCAACGACTGGATCGTCGACGGAATCAAGAAGGGCGCGACCAGCTCGATCATCACACTCGGCTGACGCATCATGGGGCGGTCGCGCGGGAACGAGTCGCGGGGGAAGCTGCTCGTCGTGGAGGGCGCGGAGGGGGCCGGAAAGTCGACCCTCGTGCGCCGCATCGGCGACGAGTTGGCGCGGGCTGGACGATCGCACCTCGAGTGTCGTGAGCCGGGTGGCACTCCTGTCGGCGACCGCATCCGCGATGTGGTCCTGCACTCGATGCACATGACGCCGCGTGCGGAGGCCGCACTCTTCATGGCGTCGCGGGCTGAGCTCGTGGCCACGGTGGTCGTTCCGGCGCTGGAAAAGGGAACGATCGTCACGTTGGATCGATTCTTTCTGTCGACGTATGCGTACCAGATTCACGGACGCGGTTTGCCCGAGCCCGACGTGCGGAACGCGAATTCGTTCGCAACCGGTGGTCTGGTTCCGGATCTGACCGTGTTGCTGCACGTTCCATTCGACGAAGGGCTGCGTCGCGCTGACGTGCGCGGGAGTCTCGACAGGATGGAATCGAGTGGCGACGATTTTCACCGGCGCGTTCAGGACGCCTTCGAGCTCTTCGCGACGTCTGACTGGCAGCGCGCGCATCCGGAATGTGGTCCGATCGTTGGTGTAGAAGGAACGGGGACGGAAGAGCAGGTGTGGTCTCGCGTGCTCGACGTGCTCGCTGAAAGGTTGCCCGATACTTTCGCACTCGCTGGACGTCACAGACGCTGACTCTCTCTCACACTCGTCGCTCATGCGCTCGCGCGCGATTCCCGTCACCCTCGTTCTCTGCATCGCACTCGCCTCCGGCGGCTGGCTGATGGAGCGTGGGCTCCGCGGCGCCGGTTCGTCGGTCGCCGGCGCCCGGCTCTTCGACCAGGTCTCGACACTCGTGCGGGAGGGATACGTCGATTCGCTCTCGCAGAGTCAGGTCTACCGCAAGAGCGTCGACGGTCTGCTCCTCGAGCTGCACGATCCACATTCGGTCTTCCTCGACTCGCTTCGTCTTCGCTCGCTCACCGAGAGCACGACCGGCCGCTACGCCGGCATCGGGATCCAGATGGATTTGCGCGACGGTTGGATCACGGTCGTCGCGCCCCTTCCGGCCTCACCCGCTGAGCACGCGGGCATTGAGACGGGTGACCGCGTAGTGGAAATCGAGGGGAAGGGGACGAGCGGCTGGACCTCCGATGAGGCGTCGAAAGCGCTGCGGGGTGACCCGGGCACTTCGGTCAAGCTGGTGATCGAGCGACCGGGCGTCGTGGATCGCATTCCAATGCGCGTCGAACGGCAACAGATCCATGTCTCGTCGGCTCGATACGCGCAGTTGCTCGGCGGCGGTGTCGGCTATGTCGACTTCGCGATCTTCAGCGAATCGAGCGCGGACGAGCTGCGTGCGTCGATCGATTCGCTGCGCCAGAAGGGGATGACGAGTCTCGTGCTGGATCTTCGTGGCAATCCAGGCGGCCTGCTCGACCAGGGCGTCGAGGTGGCCGAGCTGTTTCTCGACCCCGGCCAGCGCGTCGTCTCGACGCGTGGCCGCGCGGGGAACGCGACGCACGAGTACACCGACGATGTCCCGCAGCCGTGGCCGGAGATGCCAGTCGTCGCGCTCGTCGATCACGGTTCGGCGAGCGCGTCGGAGATCGTCGCCGGCGCCCTGCAGGATCAGGATCGCGCGGCGATCGTCGGCGTCACGTCGTATGGCAAGGGCAGCGCGCAGAGTCTCTTCCCGCTGCCCCCGACGGGCGCGCTCAAGCTGACGACGGCCAAATGGTTCACGCCGTTAGGGCGCAGCATCGACCGGCCCCAGCAGGACGACGACGCCGACGACGCCCCGGACGAGCCGAAGGAGACACCCCGGCAACGGCTGCGGACGCCGTTGGGCCGTGTCGTCTTCGGCGGCGGCGGGATCACGCCCGACGTCGTCGTCGAGGACACCGCGCGCCCGCCGGCTGAGCGCGCATTCGAGCAGGCGTTAGGCAAGGACATCACAAAGTTCCGTGATGCGCTCGCCGCGTATGCGCTCGAATTGAAGGCACGGGGCGCGGTGACGACGCCGGACTTCACCGTCACGCCGGCGATGCGCGCCGAACTGTATGCGCGGCTCGCCAAGCGCGGCGTGCAGATCGATCGCGGCACGTACGATCGCGCCGAGTCGCTCGTCGCGCGGGTGCTCGGGGCGCAGATCGCGCGCTACACCTTCGGACCGCACGCCGAGATCGCGCGAGGCCTGCGCACCGACCGCTCGGTCGCCATCGCGCTCGGACTGCTCAACGGCGTGCACTCCCCCCGCGAGCTGCTCGACCGCGCGGCGACGAAGCAGGAACAACAGCGGGCGGACAGCGCGGCCTCCGCCAGGAAGAAGTGACCGATCGGGTCTTCATCCTTGGCGCCGGACGTGCGGGGCGCGGGTTCGCCCGCGCCTTTCGCGTCTCCGGCGTCGACGTCGTAGGACTGCACGGCCGGCGCACCGAACGGACGCCGGACGCGGTGACTGCCGGCGCCCTCCCAGCAGCTCTCGGCAAGGCGACAGCAATCATCGTCGCCGTACGCGACGCGCAGCTCGACGACGCGTTAGGCGAGATCGCGACTGCGCAGTCGGACAAGCGGGCGGCGGTGCTGCACGCGAGTGGGTCAGCGGAACCGAAGGGACTCGTCGCCCTGCGCGCCGCGGGTCACCCCTGCGGCACGTTCCACCCGCTCGTCCCGATCGCCGATCCGGCGCGGGCGGCGGAGCTGTTCAAGGGCGCGTGGGTCGGCGTCGACGGTGACGCGGCGGCGATCGCGACGGCCGACCGTCTCGCCGGCCGGCTCGGCGCGCACACGCTGCGCATCCCGCCCGGGGAGAAGGCGCGGTATCACGCCGCCGCGGTACTGGCGAGCAACTTCCCGACTGTGCTGGCAACGCTCGCCGCGTTGCTATTGACCGATGCCGGCGTGCCGCCGCACGAGTCGTGGGATGCCGTCCGATCGCTGATGCGCGGTGCCGTGCTCAATCTGGACACGGACACGCCGCTCGCCGCGCTGACCGGTCCCGTCATGCGTGGCGATGCGGAGACAATCCGACGTCATCTCACCGCGCTGGCGGGAGCACCGGAACTCAGGCGCGTCTATGTCGAGTTGTCGCGCGCCGCCGTCGAGATCGCGCGCGCCGGCGGGGCCGAGGTAGACGCGGTCGAGGAAGTTCTCAGAGGCTAGCGGGGCCAGAACACCGCGGGGTTCGATATAACCGAAGGCGATCGAGAACTGACGGTCCTCGGTTACATCGAACCCCGCAGTGTCATAGCCCGGCCGCCGCGACGGACTATGGATCGCCCTCAATTACATCGATGACCGTCGTGTCATGGCTAACTGCCGGTATAGACCTTGACGCCCTTCGGGACCGCGAACTTGAAGGCCGACGAAGACACCTTGGCGTTGAGCTTCATCTGACCGAACTTGATCAGACGCGTAAGGCCTGACGGCTCGGTGAGCTCGAGCTGGCGTACGAGCCCATCGCGATCATCGACCCAGATGCGCGCCTTGGTGAACGCCTTCTCCGTATTCGGCGTCAGCACCACGACGCGAGCACCACGCCCGTCCGTCATCGAGACGCCGCCGTCACTGACCGAGAACTTGGAACGCGGGGCCGTCAGCAGCTCGCTCGAGAAATCGAGGCCCACGCCGGCTTCGCTCGCCGGCTGGCGAATGACCTGGCCCGGTGCGGAGCTCGGCAGGTAGACCCAGACGAACTTTCCGTCGGAGACGATGCGGTCGCCCGATGGGTTCGTGAAGCCGAACGATATCTTGCCGGGCCGTTGAAGGACCATCTCTCCGCGCGCCGTGGAGACGCGGCTCGTGACCGGATTGGTCAGCGTCTGCTCGAACCGCGTACGGATGGTTCGCACGTTCTTGTACGCAGCGACCGCGCGGTCAAGCGCCTGATCCGCGGGCGACTGCGCACCGAGGGCGGGTCCGGCGACGAGGACTGCAAGCGCGGCGAGGGCAGAACGCATGACGGGGCTCCGGGACGTTAGGCTTGGCCGCCGGCGGCGGCGCATCGGACGGACGATGGTACGACGTCGTCCGCTACCTCATGCTACCCGAAGGCCACCGGCGCGGTTCCCGGAGAGGGCGCAATCGCGCGTCCGATCGCTCCCGCGATGGCTCGCAGTTCCGTGACAAGCCGCGCGAACTGCTCCGGATAGAGGGACTGTCCGCCGTCGGAAAGCGCACGCTCTGGTGTCGGGTGAACTTCGACGATGATGCCGTCGGCACCCGCCGCCACGGCGGCACGCGCCATCGGGGTCACCTTCTCACGGAGGCCCGTGCCGTGACTCGGATCGGCGATGATCGGCAGGTGCGAGAGCTTGTGCACGATCGGCACTGCGGTCAGGTCGAACATGTTGCGCGCCGCGGGATCGAAGCTGCGCACACCCCGCTCGCAGAGAATCACCTGCTCGTTTCCCTCTGACAGGATGTACTCGGCGCTCATCAACAAGTCGTTGATCGTCGCCGCCAGGCCGCGCTTGAGCAGCACCGGTTTTCCGATCTTCCCGACCGCCTTGAGAAGCGAGTAGTTCTGCATGTTGCGGGCGCCGATCTGGATGCAGTCGGCATACTGGGCGACGAGGTGCGCGCCCTCCTCGTCCATCGCCTCAGTCACGATCGGCAAGCCCGTCTCCCGCTTCGCGAGAGCGAGCAGCTCGAGCCCCTTCTTGCCGAGTCCCTGAAACGAGTAGGGCGATGTCCGCGGCTTGAAGGCGCCCCCACGCAGCGCGGTGGCGCCGGCGGCACGCACCGCGCGCGCAGCCGTTATGATCTGCTGCTCGCTCTCGACGCTGCACGGTCCGGCGATGAGAGGGATCTGCGGTCCACCGAACGTGACGCCGGGGGCGATCGTCACGAGCGTGTTCTCTTCGCGCCACTCGCGGGAAACCTGTTTATAGGGCTGCGTGACGTGGATGACCTGCGCGACGCCGGCCATCGCTTCGATGCGCGAGCTGTCCACGCGACCGTCGTTGCCGACGAGACCGACCGCCGTCCGCTGCGTGCCCGGCATCGGTCGCGCCTGGTACCCCATCTCCTCGATAATGCGAACGACGCCTTCGACCTGCGCCGGCGTCGCGCCGTGCTGCATCACTACCAGCATTCCATGTCCTCAGAGATCGGTGCGCCAGCCGTCGAACGCGACGACGACCGGTCCTGCGTAATGCGCCGCGACGAGCGCGCGGATGTCCACTTGCTCGACCGGCGGATAGAGATGCGTCAGTGCGAGCACCGCCGGTTTCGCGATCGCGGCCAGCGCTCCTGCCTGTTCCGGCGTGAGATGCGACGGAACCGCCATCGCCGACGGCAGCGAACACTCACAGAGCAGCAGGTCGCAGCCCTCCGCCCAGCGGGCCCAGTCCTCATCGTACGCCGTATCGCCTGTGTACACCAGCCGTCGCCCCTCCGACTCCACTGAATATGCAACGCTCTCCTCGGTGTGTGGAACCTTGTGGCTCCGAAGAGTGGTATGTGGGGCGAGATCCAGCGTGCCGCCGAACTCCAGGTCGTGCACGATCACATCGAATCCGTAGCCGCGATAGGCGATTCCAAGTGCCTCCGAAACGCGGTCGACCATCAGCGCGGTGCCCGGTGGACCGATGATCTGCAGTGGCGCAGTACGGGCCGGGAGCGTGCCGTAGCGCCACGCGACGAGCAGGGTCTGCAGATCCAGCACATGGTCGGCGTGGAAGTGTGACAACGCGACGTGCGTGATCCGCGTCCAGTCGATCGCAAGCTCGGCGAGCCGAAACGCGATACCGCTCCCGCAATCGAGCATGAGCGAGGCGTCGGACGTCTCGACGAGGTGACCGGCCTGAACGCGGGTGGCGTGAGGCGCCGCCGTTCCCGTTCCGACCGTCGTCAGGCGCATCACGGTCCGCGAAAAACCATCTTCCTGGTCTGCCAGCTTCCGTCAGCGTGGAGGCGCGCGAGGTACACGCCGGGTGGCACGGAATGGCCGTCGCTCGCCCGGCCGTCCCACGAGAAATGGGGGTCGCATCCGGCGTTCGTGCCGGCGACCTCGCGGCCGTAGCTGCCAGCGCCCAGAAATCCCTGCACCTGCGGCGACGGGACGATCGTCCGCACGAGGTGTCCTCGCAGGTCGTACACGGCGAGCGTCACGTCGGTCGACGCGCTCAGATCGAACCAGAGGCAGGTCGTCGCTGAAGCAGGCGTCGGAAACGGGTTCGGGAAGTTCTGGTACAGAACCGTGATCCGCTGCGGCGTGGGCTCGGCGGCGCTCGCGTCGCGCGCCTCGCTACCGCTCGCGATCGGGGCAGCGAGACAACCCGCCATCGTGATCAATGCGATGATGCGGCGACGCGCCGTCACGCACCCGCTCCGGCGGGCGTCGCATTCACGTCTGCCAGATCTCCCGCGATCGCGTCTTCGATGGCGTGCCCGCGTAGCCTCACGCTCACCAGCGAGGAGACGCCTGGCTCCTGCATCGTCACTCCGTACACGGCGTCGGCCGCTTCGGTGCTGGTGCGCGGATTGTGGGTGATGACGATGAATTGTGTACGCGACTTGAACTGCGTTAGCATGCGGACGAAACGCCCGACGTTGGCGTCGTCGAGAGGGGCGTCCACCTCGTCGAGCAGACAGAATGGACTCGGCTTCGTGAGGAAGATGCCGAAGAGCAGCGACAGCGCGACGAGCGCGCGCTCGCCGCTCGAGAGGAGGTGAATCCGCTGCGTGCGCTTGCCGCGCGGCGACGCATGAATCTCGATGTCGCAGTCGAGCGGCGCGTCCGGGTTCTCGAGCGCGAGGTCGCACTCGCCGCCGCCGAACAACGACATGAAGATCTGACGGAAGTTCTCGCGCACCTGCGTGAACGTCCCGAGAAAAAGCTCGCGGGCCGTCCTGTCGATCTCACGGATCGCCTGCTGAAGCGACGCTCGGGCGTCCGAGAGGTCGGTCCGCTGGGTCGTCAGGAACTCGAGCCGCTTCTCCGTCTCGTCGTGCTCCTCGATCGCGAGCACGTTGACTGGGCCGAGCTGGTCGAGGTGTGCGCGCACCTCGTCCGCTTCGGCGCGCAGCGCATCGTCGCCGAGATCTGTCGCCATCGCGCCCGCGATG